>Ga0079223_10002079_pt1 | contig 12289 bp, 12 predicted proteins | sample Stecom2011_FD_75072 | JGI IMG/M metagenome (GOLD analysis project Ga0079223, IMG submission 75072) | Agricultural soil microbial communities from Utah to study Nitrogen management - Steer compost 2011 | ecosystem: Environmental > Terrestrial > Soil > Agricultural land | place: USA: Utah...
CAGCAGTTTCACAGTGTTGAAGGACTTTTAGCCCATCTTGAAGAGGTAGAGAAAGTTCGTGAACGGGAGAAGCTGGCTTCTGCTACCGAACAAATCGGCGAATACAAAAAACTCACCACAATCAGGCGGGATGTTCCCCTCCCCTGCTCAGTGGAGGATTGTCGGTGGCAGGGACCGAACCGGGATGAACTGGCCGACTTTTTCCGGGAGATGGAATTTAGGACCTTGCTCAACCGGATAGAGACTTCGGAATTTATTAAGGAAAATCAGGTTAAGCAGGAAGAATATTGTTACACAGTCACTGAATATAAAGTTTTAACAGAGGCAGAGCTTCCCGCTTTTTTTGAAGGGACGAGCCGTGAAGCGGTAGCCTTTCAGTTCCTGGCGGCGGGAGGAGTGGGTTCGACAACGGGCAGGGCTTTAGGGGTGGCTTTTAGTGTTTCTAAAGAAAGGATTGGTTTTCTTCCTTTCACTGCGGAACGGTTTCCCGAGGCCTTGCAAGAGTGGCTTTCTGATCCGCAGTGCAAAAAAATTTGTTATGATGCAAAAACCCAAATGACACTTGTTCATCATTATGGGGTGACCCTTAGAGGCCTGGAGTTTGATATATTACTCGCTGCCTATTTGTTGAGCGGAGGAGAGGGCGGGCGCGGGTTAGGTTTTACAGAAGTAGTCCGGAAAGCGCTGGGCATTACGGAGATGCCTTTGCTTACGGATGACAAAGGTAAAATCAGAGATCCACTGGCGCTGGAGGAGGATTTTCCCGTGCTGGAAGGGGCGCTCTCCGGGGTGACAAGAGCTGCCTTAATTACGGAATTGGCAGGACCGCTCAAAGATGAATTGGTCAGGAACGGGATGGAAAAGTTGTTTTTTGAGGTAGAGATGCCCTTGACCGGGGTGCTTTTTGAGATGGAAAGAAAAGGGATTCTTATCTCTCCTTCCCGCCTTAGTGAATTGGGGGATAGTTTTTCCCGTAAGATCAAGGATTTAAAAAAAGACCTTTATGAACTGGCCAAAGAAGAGTTTAACATCTCTTCTCCCAAACAGCTGGGGGTTATTTTATTTGAGCGTCTGAATTTGCCGGTAATCAAGAAGACGAAAACCGGTTTTTCCACTGATGCCGGGGTCTTGGAAGAACTGTCCGCCCTGCATCCGATCGCGCAAAAAGTCCTTGATTACCGGACCTTAACGAAATTGGAGAATACTTATGTACAGGCGTTATTGGGCCTTGCGCACCCCCAAACTAGGAGAATTCATCCTACATTTCAGCAAGCGATTACCGCCACAGGGAGGTTGAGTTGTACTGATCCTAATCTCCAGAATATCCCAGTTCGGTCGGAAGAGGGACGGGAGATTAGACGGTGTTTTATTCCCGGTTCCGAGCAGAGGGTCTTTGTTTCTGCTGACTATTCCCAGATTGAATTAAGGGTAATGGCTCACCTGTCAGGAGATGAGAAACTACAAACCGCCTTCCGTGAAGATGAGGATATCCACAGGCGGACGGCAGCAGAAATTTTTAATGTGCCGATTAACGAGGTGACTCCGAAGTTGAGAGACCACGCCAAAGCGGTTAATTTCGGAATAATCTACGGAATCAGCGGTTTTGGGTTGGCGAAAGGCGTGGGTGTCTCTAGAAAAGAGGCGGATGAGTTTATCGCGGCTTATTTCGCCCGTTATCAGGGAGTGCGAGCACACCTTGATAACCTGATTCAACAGGCGCGGGAGACGGGGTATGTCACAACCATGCTCAACCGCAGACGTTATCTGCCGGATTTAACGAGCAGAAATTTTCAAAGACGCTCTTTTGCCGAGCGTATGGCGAGAAATACCCCGATTCAGGGTTCAGCCGCTGACCTGATCAAGCTGGCCATGGTGCGCGTGGCTGAGCGTTTGCAAAGGGAACAGGCGCCGGCTGATCTTTTGCTTCAAGTTCATGACGATTTATTGATTGAAACAGATAAAGCCGTGGCTAAAGATTTAGCGTTTTTACTTAAGGAAGAGATGGAGGAGGCATGTGCTCTGAGCGTTCCTTTGCGGGTAGATGTGAAAATCGGAGAAAACTGGGGAGATATGGTTGGGATATGAGATCAGGAAAGGAGTTATATGTTGAATGCCTGAACTACCAGAAGTTGAGACGGTGAAGAGAAGTTTGACCCCTGTTTTACTAGGAAAAACCATCACTAGGGTTGAGATATATTTAGAGAAGGCAGTAAAGCCCGGCTCGGCTCTTCTAAAGCAAGTATTGCCTGGGCAAACTGTGCATAATGTTGAACGGCGGGGGAAGTATTTGATTCTGACCTTAGAACAAGAAGACAGAGTGGTTTTTCATCTTCGGATGACCGGCCAATTATTGTATCAACCCCACGAGACTCCCCTGGCAAAGCATACCACAATAAAGTTGTGCTTAGATGACGATTATGACCTAAGAATGGTGGACCAACGCAAATTCGGAACGGTCAATTTAGTCCCGGCCGGGGATCAGACAGCGGCGCCTAAAGGCTTAGTGACTTTGGGTCCAGAACCTTTAAGTGAGGCGGCGCTTCGTAGTTTGAAAGAGGCCGCCGGTCGAAGAAAGGGACCGGTCAAAGGGGTGCTCTTGGATCAAAAAGTCATTGCGGGTCTGGGGAATATATATACCGACGAAGCCCTGTTCATTGCGGGGATTAATCCCTCCAAACCCGCTAATTCTGTAACAGAGGGTGAGTGGGATCGCCTCTATCAAGCCGTCTGTATAGTGTTGGAGGAAGGGATTAAGTACCGAGGAACAACCCGTCGTGATTATGTGGATGGTCGGGGTCAACCTGGCGGTTATCAGGACCGGTTAAGGGTTTATGGACGTAAGGGTGGAGTTTGCCTAAATTGCGGAGAAAAAATTAAATATGCCAGAATTGCCGGGCGAGGCAGTCATTTTTGTCCAAAGTGTCAATTATGACAAGCACTTACCGGTACCGGTCTTAATAAATTATATGGACTGGTACTGGGAGGGGATTGTATATGGGATTTTGGGCTGTTATCTTGCTTGCTTTGGCCCTTAGTTTTGATGGGTTGGGTGTTGGTGTGGCCTACGGGCTCAAGGGGATGTTATTACCGGTCAGAGCTAGGTTACTGGTGGCGTTGATCTCAGTGTGTGGGATTACTACCGCTTTTTTCTTTGGCGGGATCATACGCAACTGGCTTTCAGTGGAGTATAGTTCGATGATTGGCAGGGTAATTCTTGTTCTGGTCGGGTTATGGTTTTTGTTCCAGGCTTGGCTTGAGAAGCAGGAAAAGGGTGTTGTGGAAGGGAATCTTCCTTTAGCGGAGTTTTCTTTAAAGAGTTTAGGCATTGTGGTTTTAGTACTCAGGCATCCCGCCTCTGCTGATTTTGACCGTTCCGGAACGATCAGTATCTCAGAAGCGGCTTTTTTAGGACTGGCGCTGGCTATGGATGCCATTGGCGCCGGCATCGGGGCCTTGATCGGCGCCGGGTGGCCTGTTGTTACCCCATTAGTTGTAGGATTGATTAAATTTCTTTTTTTAACAGTAGGGCTATTTATTGGCAAGATGTGGCGTCAGAGCGGGCCAGTAGCTAACGGGGTTAATCCGGTCTTTAATTACCTTCCGGGGATTCTCCTTTTTTTTCTGGCAATCATTGGTTTTTAGCTTTTTTGTAAGAAATAAACGGAGCTGAAAAGCCAAAGCAGTAGATACGTAGATTATGAGCTTATAGAGCATTCAAGACGAGTGAAAGGGAGGGGATTGTTTGGTCATTGGTCTGACCGGAGGGATTGGAACCGGCAAATCTACAGTGGCAAGACTCCTCCACGAGATAGGATTGAAAATTATTGATGCCGATCGGGTTTACCACGGATTATTAAAGCCGCGGACTCCTATGATTGAGGAGATTCGCCGGAGTTTTGGCGCAAAGTACATTAATACCGACGGTACGTTGAACCGAAGACTCTTGGGGGCGAAGGTCTTTAAAGATCCAACAAGTCGACGCTTGCTGGAGGATCTTACCCACCCGGTTTTGCGGAAAGAACTTCTGGTTTTGGTTTCCGCGGCCCGGCGGACAGGACAGGATACTGTCCTGGATCATCCACTACTCTTCGAAATGAAGATGGAGACTTATGTTGATCAGATCTGGGTGGTTACTTCCTCGAAAGCTTTGCAGATCGCTCGGATTTGTGCCAGAGATGGTATTACTGCGGAAGAAGCCACGGAGCGGATTAAGGCCCAATTACCAATAGAGTTTAAGGTTGAAGAAGCCGACGTGGTGCTTGAGAATAAAGGCAGCCTTGAAAAATTAAAGGCGGAAGTAGAAAAGAAGTGGAGGGAGCGGTTAAAATGAAGCCGAGAGTAGCCTTGATTGCCCATGACCGTAAAAAGGCGGAAATCATTGAGTTTGTTAAGAAGAATAAGAGTGTGTTTGGGCGGTGTGAGTTATACGCCACCGGCACAACCGGGCGTCTGATCCAACAGGAGAGCAAACTACCGGTAAATGCCCTGCAATCCGGGCCTTTTGGCGGCGACCAACAGATTGGAGCGCGCGTTTCCGACGGTCTGATTGATTTGGTGATTTTTCTACGGGACCCCCTGACGGCTCAACCTCATGAACCTGATGTCAGCGCTTTGCTCAGGGTCTGTGATGTGCACAATGTTGCTTTAGCTACTAACACGGCGACAGCGGAGATGCTAATCAATGCGCTCTGTGAGAAGTTGGGAATGGGATATTATACGTCTCGTGAAGCATAGAATAGATCATGATCTATGGGGGTGTTTTAATCGATTTTACTGATCATTAAAAGGCCTCGCCTACTTATATTACTTTTATGTTTTTTGCTTCTGGGCGGTCTTTTGTTCCACAAAGACCTCGGTAGGGTGGTCTTTTCCTATCAATATCGGGAGATTATTGAGGAAAACACAGAAGAAACCAAACTCGATCCAAGGCTGGTTGCGGCCTTGATCTATGTGGAAAGCGGATTTAATCCCCGGGCGATCTCAAAGAAAGGCGCCAGAGGGCTAATGCAATTGATGCCCGATACTGCAGAGTGGATTGCCGAGCAGAGGGGTGAGTTCTACGATCTGACCAGTCTTTTTTTACCCATAAAAAATTTGGATCTGGGCATTTGGTATCTAAGCTATCTGTATCAAGAGTTTCAAGGGAATACTGCATTGATGGTAGCCTCCTACAATGCCGGGCGGTCTCGGGTAAAAGACTGGGTTGATAGTGGAATCTGGGAGGGAAGAGTAGGGGACTTGAGCAAGATACCTTACGCGGAAACCAGGAAGTACGTAGCAAGAATACTACGGGTTTATCATATTTACCGCTATCTTTATTCATCGACCTAGGGAAGAATGGTTTGGCGTCCGTCGGCAGTAAAAGAATTCTTTATCTTAGCTTCGACGGGATGTTTGTTTATAATATTTACACGCAAATATTTATAGCAAGGAGTTGTCACGGATGAAGGCGGGCTGGATCTCTTTGGGCTGTCCGAAAAATCAAACAGATACGGAGTATATGATAGGTTTATTGGCGGAGAGGTTTCCTCCGACTTCCGATCCACACGAAGCGGAGATTTTGATTATTAATACCTGTTCATTTATTCAACCGGCGACACAGGAATCCCTCGATACCATAGTGGAGTTTGCCCGCTATAAGCAAGGAAAATGTAAGTTGTTGGTGGTGACCGGATGCCTGGCCCAACGGTTTGGCGTAAAAGTCCAAAAGCTTTTGCCCGAGGTGGATCTGTGGGTCGGTACCGGTGAGTATTCCCGTCTTCCGGAGTTGATTACAGAGGCGTTAGAACAGAAGAGGACCGGAGTATACCTGGATAATCCTGGATGGGTCGGGATGGTCCAAGGGAAAAGATCGATCAGTACAGGCAATATTACCGCTTACCTCAAGATCGCTGAGGGCTGCAATAACCGCTGCCTCTTTTGTATAATTCCTCAGTTGCGGGGGAAATATCGGAGCCGGAGCCTTGTGCAACTCAGGACGGAGGTGGAAGGATTGGTGGCCGACGGGATAAAAGAGGTTGTCTTGGTGGCGCAGGATACCACAGCCTATGGAGAAGATTTAGGACCCGCTCAACTTTTCCCGGATCTCTTGGCGGCTTTAGATGAAATAGCCGGGGATTTTTGGATTCGAATTCTTTATACCTATCCTTCACGACTCACCGCTGAGTTGCTTAACGCGATTAAGAATTCCAGTCATATCTGTCATTATCTAGACATTCCTTTGCAGCATGTGGCGCCTGGGGTCTTGAAAGCAATGGGGAGAAAGGCATCGGCCGAGAGTTACTTGGAGTTAATTTCCAGGATCAGAAAAACCCTTCCTGATGTGGCCATTAGATCAACTTTTCTCTTGGGTTATCCCGGGGAAGAGGAAGAGGATTTCCAGAAGGTTCTTGATTTTTTACATCAAGCCCGCCTCGATTGGGTGGGAGCATTTCCGTATTATCGTGAAGCGGGTACGGCGGCTGCAAGGCTCAAGCCTCAGGTGCATCACAGCACCAGGAAGAGACGGGCCAAGGAGATCATGATTACCCAGCAAAAAATCTCCTTGGAAAAAAACAAGTCACAAAAAGGACGAAATTTACGGGTTTTACTAGAGAAAAGGTCCACCCGGGAGCCAAATTTATGGATCGGTCGGTCTTATCGGGAAGCCCCGGAGATTGACGGTTTGGTAGAGATCCAGGTTCCGCCGGGTCGGGTCGTGCGTGAGGGGGAATTCGTAGAAACAAGGGTTTTAGATGGACAACCCTACGAGGTGCAAACAAAACTTGTTTAGCTTCTTCCGGGACGTGAAACTATAAAAATTTTCCCCGGCAAAGGATAATTGAAGATTGATGTCGAAATCTACCCAGGTAAATGAATACTGTTCTCCAGGGGAAATATAATACCGTTGGGTGGTTAATCATGACTTTATCAAATTCTCTTACTCTCTTGAGGATTATCTTGACCCCGGTCTGCGTCGGTCTTCTTTTTCTACCGATTCCGCACAAAGAATTATATGCGGCCGGTGTTTTTATTTTGGCCGCCATCACCGACGGTCTGGACGGTTATGTGGCCCGGGTGAGAAATGAAACCAGCACCTTTGGAAAAGCCTTTGATCCTTTGGCAGATAAAATTTTGATTGGCGCGGCGCTTTTTTCACTTTATAAATTAGGGAGAGTTAGTCTATGGATTGTCCTGGTAATTCTGGGACGGGAGGCCTTGATTACCTTGCTGCGTTCGGCAGCGCGCAAAAAGGGATTGGCGATCGCGGCTTCCATTTGGGGGAAAATTAAGACTGTTACTCAGATTTCGGCGATCATTGCTTTAATTCTCTCATTACCAGGCGCCATGCTTCTGCTTTATGTTGCGGTCATTTTTACTGTTTTTTCTGCTGTTGATTATTTTTTCAAATGGAAGCAGGTGTTTTCCGGGAAAAAATAATCCATCGTGTATTGGGGGACAGCGTTGCGTGAGAGGTGCAAGCTGGCTTTTGAGGAAAACGATGCTTACTAATCTTAGCTGACGTTAAGCTAATCTAAGCTACCGCTTATATTTTAAAGTAGTTCTGTGAGCAATTCTTTCAGTTTCGTAGTGAATTGCTCCCCTCCATACTCAGGTTTGTACTCTCCGGTTTGCTCATCTATTATATATTCCTTCCTGATTTTTTCTTTATTTTCCGCTATATATTCAACTGTTTTCACCAGAGAATCCACTTCCTGACGGGTGTTATAGAACCCGAAACTAACCCTGACCAGACCAGGCAGGGTTTTTTTATGTTTATGGCCCTTTTTTGCTAGGGATTCATAATGCCTGATTTCTTCCTGAGAAAGTCTCAATAGATGATGGACATAGGGCCGGGCGCAGAAGCAACCGTGGCGGACGCCGATTCCGTCCTCATAAGCCAGAGCAGAAGCGGTTAAGCCATGTGGTAATCCGGAAATATTGAAGGTAATTACTCCTACCCGTGGGTGCTTTGTTGGAGGCGGTCCGTACAGGATTACTCCAGGGATCTTTTGCAGTTGACTATAAGCATAGACGGTTAACTCCGCTTCGTAGGCGCAAAGGAGGGGGAAGTCCTGTTCTTTCAGCCAACGTACGGCTTGCGACAAGGTAAAGGCGCCGATTAAATTGGGGGTGCCGGCCTCGTCCCGGTCAGGTAAGGGGGAGAGTGTGAAATCATCTTCAGATACTGAGACTACTGTTCCACCGCCCAGGTGTTCTGGATAACCCTGTTTAAGAAGGGAACGATCCCCAATTAACACTCCCGATCCGTAGGGGGCATATACTTTATGGCCGGAAAAGCATAAAAAATCTAGATGGGTGTGTTTTTTTTCCAAGGTCACGGGTTGGTGGGGTACAAGTTGAGCGGCATCCACAGAGAGTTTGGCTCCGTAGTGGTGTGCCATCTCCGCTATGGTATAGATGGGATTAATTAAGCCGGTTACATTGGAAGCGCCGGAGACGGTGACTAAACCAATACGGCCACGACGTAGTTTGGCTTCAAGGTCATTCAGATCCAATGCCCCTTCTTTCGTCAGACGGACGAAAGTTGTATGATGCCTGGTCCGCCAGGGCAAGTCATTAGAATGGTGTTCCATCTTAGTGGTTAGGATCTGTTCATTCCGGGGAATTTTGTACGAAAGCTTATTTAGGGCTTCTGTAGCGTTTTTGACAAAAATGACTATATAATCCTTGGTGGAACCGCCTAAGAAACGGGTAACATAAGCTCTGATTTGATCGTACAAAAAAGTAGATAACTGTGATTTAAATCCAAATCCCCGATGAATACTGGAATACCAAGGCAGAAATGCCTCCAAGGCCTGAACTGTTGCTTTTAAAGGGGGAGTGGTGGCGGCATTGTCAAAGTTAATGTACTTTTTTATACCAGGGTGTCCTGTGCAAGCGCGTATTGGTACCTTTTGCTCTACCCCGACAATCTGCGAACGTAAGAAATCCAGTTTATCCTGGTCCAAAACTACCCCTCCGGACTGTTTTTCTCTATCTTATGAACTTGGGCGCCCTGTGGTGAAGTCCCCTTGGGGCAAAACTCGATGAAAAAAATCTCCCTTATGAACCAGGCCTCTTTTTATTTGGAACCACCGGGATGTTAACCCGGATTTTCCAAGGATTTTTTGTTTATTACCTTCTTTAGCTGGGGAGATTATAGATAGACCAACGCGCGCGTCCTGGGCGTTTGCGCGATGAAAGGAGGGTAATAGATGGCTGCCGGTCAAAAATCTAATGAACTTGTATATGCGCAAGCAAAAAAGGCTATGGATCAGATGAAGTATGAAATCTCCAAGGAATTGAATATTGACACTTCACCGATTCAGGGCGACTACTGGGGTTACATGACTGCTCGTGATTGTGGGGCTGTGGGAGGACATATGGTAAAGAGGATGATTGAAGCCGCTGAGCAGACTTTATCTCAGCAAGCCGTACAAAACGTGCAAGCCGGCTTTAAATCCGGTTTACAGCAGCAACAGACAAACCAGAGTAATAACGCCAATCCAAATCTTAACTTAAACAATCTCAACCAGTATTATTAATTACTGATCTTGAGGATGTAAAAGTAAAAGGGGAGTGTCCTACGGGACACTCCCTCTGTAATTACAGACAGGACTGTTTTTGAGTTGGCGGTATAGTAGCATCCTAGTTTGGGTAGAGCAACCATGCTCCGGTTCGGTTAAATTAAGCCGTATTTTTTACCGACCCGCTCAATTACTTCCAGGGTATCGTCTAGGTCCTCTTGGGTGTGAGTAGCCATCAAGGAAAGACGTAATCTGGATAGTTTTTTTGGAACCGCCGGATAATACACAGGATTTAAAAAGATACCAGCCTGGTGGATTTCTCTACTCATGAGTTGTAGTTTTTCATTGTCACCAACAATAATAGGGATGATGGCGGTTTTGGCGTTGCCCAGGTCGAAGCCTAATTTCTTCAGGTTACCGATTATGTATTCTATGTTATACCAGAGTTTTTTTCTTAACTCAGGTTCGGTGCGAATGACGTCGATCCCTGAGAGCAAGGCGCCGACCAAGGCCGGGGGGAGAGCGGTAGAGAACATATGGGATCGGGCATAGAACCGTAGGTAGTTTACTACTTCTTTCGAAGAAGCGACAAAGCCACCTTCCACAGCCAGGGCTTTACTGAGTGTTCCGGCTACGATATCGATCTGCCCCTCCATGTGAAAGTGTTCAGGTGTGCCACACCCGTTTATGCCGATTACACCTGTGGCGTGGGCTTCGTCAATCATAAGCTTAGCCCCATATTGATCAGCTATTTTTTTGATCTCCGGAAGCGGTGAGATATCCCCGTCCATGCTAAAAACCCCGTCTACGATGATGAGTTTACCGTTAAACTCTTTGTCCGTAGAGTTTAGTACCTTTTCCAAACTGCTTAAGTCGTTGTGTTTGAAGGTGCGTAAGGTTCCGCCGGACATCCGACAACCGTCAATAATACTGGCATGGTTTAGGCGGTCATTGATGGCTACATCGTCTTTGCGAACTAAAGCGGAGATACAGCCCACATTGGAAGAGTAACCTGAGGTAAAGATGATGGCGTCTTCACAACCCTTCATCTCAGCTAATTTTGCTTCCAATTCCTTATGTATTTCCAAGGTCCCTCCTAACAGTGGCACACTGCCGGCGCCGCCCCCGTATTTTTCCACGGCCTTGATTGCGCCTGCTTTTACCCGTGGATGGGTTGCTAACCCTAAGTAGTTATTGGAAGCCATCATCACCATTTCCCGTTCTTCATTGGTATATCGGTCCAAGACTTTTACTCTGTGTTCGCACGGGCTGGTTAGCATACGACACCAATGGTGAAATTCCTGTTTTACCAATTCATCAGTGAATTCTTGGAAGGCATAAGTCTTGGCAAAAATATCCTTCTCAGGAAGCTCAAGAAAATCACTGAGGTCTTTGCCTTTGATGTCTATGGTAATCTCCTCCTTAATAAAGACTAAACTAGAAATCATAGCAAGGAAAAAAAGTTATTTTTATGGGAAAATATGTTTATCTAACTAATCTTACCGCACCGCTAGACTTCGGTCAAGTCTTTTACAATATTTTGGTAGTCAGGATTAAGCAAGCACGAACCGGAGAAAATATAACGGAGGTGAGCTTTTAAGATGCTGCATTTATGGTTTACGGAAGAACAAACTCCTCGGCTTAGCATTAGTTGTTTAGTGAAGGAAACAGTATATAGAGAAAAGACTAAGTATCAAGATTTAGCTGTGCTAGACACATATGAATATGGGCGGATGCTGGTCTTGGACGGGGTAATTATGACCACGGAGGCGGATGAGTTTTTCTATCATGAAATGCTAATTCATGTGGCTTTAAATACCCATCCTCAACCGGAGCAGGTCTTAGTAATCGGAGGTGGAGACGGTGGTTCGGTCCGGGAGGTTTTAAAGCATCCACAGATTAAAAGAGTGGTTTTGGCGGAGATCGACGAGGGGGTAGTGCAGGCGGCCAAAAAGTATTTACCTAGTATTTCCAGAGGATTATTGGATCCCAGAGTTATGGTGGAGATTACTGATGGTCTTGTCTATGTTAAGAAACACCCCGCGGAATTTGACATAATCATCGTGGATTCCACAGACCCGGTAGGACCGGCGGTGGGACTTTTTGCCCGTGAGTTTTATCAGGATGTGTCACAAGCATTGCGTGAAGAGGGGATCATGGTAGCGCAGACCGAATCACCAGTGGTAAATAGGGAAATGATCAGAAAAATCTGGGCCAATCTTAAAGGGATATTCCCAATTACCCGCATGTATCTGGGTGTTGTTCCCACTTATCCCACAGGGCTTTGGAGCTATACCTTAGGCTCAAAAGGTCCGGATCCCTTGGCAGTCCCGGTGGAAGAATTATGCTCACGTGAGACAAAGTACTATACTCCTCAGCAGCACAGAGCAGTCTTTATTCTTCCGCCTTTTGTCCAAGAGTTGCTGAAGTAGATTTGTAAACCGAAAAATACTTGAAAGAACAGATGTTCACGGCAGAAAGAAGCTAAAAACTGACCACTGGGAAGACTTTTTCCTAATTAGTGTATCAGCATTCAGCTTATAACCGTTAGCCATAATTTTATACAAATAGCTGCACTCCAGGTTCTTCCGCTCTCTCCAGAAAAGTTTCAGCATTTCCTTCAGTCAGCAATTCATAATCAATTAATTCCGAGCGACGGAGGCCTAGAATTTTCATCGAGGCTTGGCAGGCAATGAAGTTAATCTTTCTTTCCATAGCCAATTCCAATAGATTTTGCAGGTTCTGCATACTCCGTTTACGGATTAAGCGACGCATTAAAG
>Ga0079223_10002081_pt1 | contig 12286 bp, 10 predicted proteins | sample Stecom2011_FD_75072 | JGI IMG/M metagenome (GOLD analysis project Ga0079223, IMG submission 75072) | Agricultural soil microbial communities from Utah to study Nitrogen management - Steer compost 2011 | ecosystem: Environmental > Terrestrial > Soil > Agricultural land | place: USA: Utah...
TACAATCTCACGCCTTTTAAATCAATTATTTTTGTAGTAATTGTTAATAAGTCGTCATAATAGGCAGGAGAGATATATTTAACATTGTAAGAAGAAACAGGCAACATGTATCCTTTTTCTTCCACTATTTTATAAGACATTCCTAATTCTCTGAGCGCTTCTACCCGACCCACTTCAAAATACTGTGCATAATTACCATAATAGCAATATCCCATTTGGTCTGTTTCGCTATATCTTACTCTGAGTTGAATCTCAGCAGAGTATAAAAATTCATTATTTTGACTCATTATTTTTTAACATCTAAAGGTTAATATTAGAAAAAAGATATGTATATTGGAGGACAGTATAATAAGAAACCTAATCTTGAGATTTTACCAATTTCGTCGATTAATATAAGATAAATTAAGGACGAATCGTATTAAAATATAGATTATTATTTATTAATGTTAGGAGTAAAATATTTGTAAAAGTCAATAGCAATTTGATTTTTTTATTAACTTTTTTATCCAAATATTTGCTGTTGTAAATGAGAGACGAAAAAAATCGTTTTTCATGAACAAAATGTTTTTTTTTGCTATAAATGCCTTAAATTAATTAAATGAGCCAGTTGCATGAACAAAAATGGGAAGCGTGTCTAAAAGTCATCAAAGACATTATTCCATTACAAGCTTTTAAAACTTGGTTTTCACCAATTGTACCTGTAAAATTAGATGGAGACGTACTTACAATACAAGTTCCATCTCATTTCTTTTACGAGTGGTTGGAAGAACATTACATTGGATTACTTAAAAAAGTAATCAAAAAAGAATTGGGTGCCAATGGTCGTTTGGAATACAGTATTATCATGGAAAGAAATACGCCAAACTCTACACCATACACTGTTAAAATCCCTACATCAGGAAGAAGCTCTCTAAAGAACTCACCGGTTTCTGTTCCGTTAATGGTGGGTGAAGATCATATCCGAAATCCATTTGTGATTCCTGGATTAAAAAAGATTGATGTTAATTCAAATCTTAATCCTTCTTATGGTTTTGAGAATTTTGTAGAAGGCGATTGCAACCGTCTTGCAAGATCAGCAGGTTATGCTGTGGCTAACAAACCTGGCGGTACAGCTTTTAATCCACTTCTTATATATGGAGGAGTTGGTTTAGGAAAAACACATTTAGTTAATGCGATTGGAATTGAAATTAAAAACCAATTTCCAAACAAAACGGTATTATATGTAAGTTCTGAAAAGTTCGTACACCAATTTATAGATTCAATTAAAAACAATACATCAAACGACTTTGTACACTTCTATCAAATGATGGATGTTCTGATCATTGATGATGTTCAATTCTTCTCTGGAAAAGAAAAGACACAAGATGTTTTCTTCCATATCTTTAATCATTTGCACCAAAATGGTAAACAAATCATTTTGACGTCTGATAAAGCACCTGTAGACATTCAAGGAATGGAGCAGCGCTTATTGAGTAGAATGAAATGGGGTTTATCTGCAGATTTACAAGCTCCAGAATTAGAGACACGTATTGCGATTCTTGAAAAGAAAATGTACGGTAACGGTATTGAACTTTCTAAAGAAGTTGTAGAATATCTTGCATACAGCATCAATACAAACGTTCGTGAAATTGAAGGAGCACTTAACTCTTTGATTGCTCAAGCTTCACTAAACAAAAAGGCAATCACCTTAGAGTTGGCTAAGCAAATGATTGACAAATTTGTAAAGAATACTGCAAGAGAAGTTTCTATTGAATACATTCAAAAAGTAGTCTGTGATTACTTTGATATCGAAATTGAAATACTAAAATCTAAGACCAGAAAAAGAGAAATAGTACAAGCACGTCAAATTGCTATGTTCTTCTCTAAAAAGATGACAAAATCATCGTTGGCAAATATTGGTGCACATTGTGGTGGTAAAGATCACGCAACTGTACTTCACGCATGTAGAACTGTAAATAACCTTTCAGAGACTGACAAAAAGTTTAAAGCTTATCTTACAGATTTAGAAAAGAAATTATCAATTCAGTAAAACTGTCTTGAAACATTATAAAATACCGAGTAGAATTTCTATTCGGTATTATTTTTGATTTTTAATTATCCGAAATTGGTTACTTTTGTAGAATGCTATACGCGGTAACAGATTTAGAAACAACGGGTGGAAGTATTAAAAACTCCAAAATAACTGAAATCTCCATCTTTATAACTGATGGTGAAAAAATCATTGATGAGTTTACCTCCCTAATCGATCCAGAGCGGCCCATCCCCTACTTCATTTCACAACTGACAGGAATTAATGATGAAATGGTTGAAGATGCTCCAAAGTTCTTTGAATTGGCCAAACAAATCATTGAATTCATTGGAGATGCTGTTTTTGTTGCCCATAACGTTGGATTCGACTACAATATCCTCCGCAGCGAATACCGTTCACTTGGTTATGAATTTAGAACAGAACATTTATGCACTGTAAAATCTTCACGTCAAATCATTCCGGGATATGCCTCGTATAGCTTAGGAAAACTCACTGATGAATTGGGCATCGAACTTGTTGGAAGGCACAGAGCAAGAGGAGATGCATTGGCTACAACAGAGCTTTTCCATTTATTACACAATACGAGTTCAGAACTTCTCAATAGTCTAATACAATCTGATATAATTCCAAAGCATTTACATCCAGGATTGGATTTTGATGCCATTGAAGAGATTCCGAAATTAACGGGAGTTTATAAATTTTACAATGAAGAAAACAAATTAATCTACATAGGTAAGAGTAAAAATATCCGAAGCCGTGTACAGCAACATCTAAAAAATAAGACCAGTAAGAAAGCAATTGAAATGTCTAAGGAGGTTGTCCGTGTTGAATTTGATTTAACTGGTTCAGAAACGATTGCTCTAATTCATGAATCCAATCTGATCAAAAAACATAAACCACAATTTAACAGACAATTACGCAAAGAGAAATATCCTTATGGACTGTTTTCATTTGAAGATGGTAAAGGTTATATCAACCTTCATTTGGATTTAATTAAGAAGAGAAATGATGCTCCAATAACAACTTTTTCAAATAAAAAAGAAGGAGTAGGTTTCTTAGAACGTTCAGTCGAAAAATACAAGTTGTGTCAGAAATTAACAGGCTTATACCCAACTTCTTCATCTTGTTTTCAATACCATACAAAAGAATGTAAAGGAGCATGTTTGGGAGAAGAATCTCCTGAAGAATACAATCAACGCATTGATCAACTCATCAAACAATTGAACTTTGATCTTGACAACTTTTTCATTGTTGATCGTGGCCGAAACAAAGATGAATTAGCTTTGTTAATGGTAGAAAGAGGAACATTTATTGGGTATGGATACTTGCCCTCACAATTCAACGATGGTGATCTCGAAACATGGAAGGAAGTCATTGATCGTTATCCAGAAGATAGAGATATACGAATGATTATCAATCGCACGATAAGAATTGGAAAAGGATTTGAAATTAGAAAATTTTAATAGATCTTTTTCTCTTAGTCGCTTGCGCTATAAATGAATATAGAATTGATAGATCAATAGATTTTTTCCCGCTTAATCGCTTGCGATTAAGTCTAAGGAGTAGTTCGGACGAATTGCAATTCGTCCGAACCATCCCCAGAAAAATTTCATAGATGAAATTTATGAAAATAAAATTGAAATACATCACAATCCTATTTCAGGATTCCTATCAAGAAATAATACAGCAGCATCTAAAGATTTAATTTAAAGGCCAATTCTTTATATTATCTTCAATATACTTTGTGACATTCATATATTCTTTATCATCACGAATAATTCGATCATGGAATCTACCATGCCACACTTCATTCCTCTTTTCTAACTTTTCGGCATTACTCCTTCTGGTCACCGTACTTTTAAAGCTGCGAATAATAGCAGGCAGAGTTTGTTTAGGAGACACAAACTCTCCAGGAATATTGTCCTTATTCAATGAATAGCATATTTCAACAATCGCATGAAAATGATTGGGCATAACAACATATGAATGAAGCTTTATGTTTTTACGAATTTCTCCTGTAATTAACCACTCCTCTTCTAAAATTTCTCCAAGCCTACTGAGATACATTACTCCATTTTTGATCTGTCCAAAGATATGCTTATACTCTATTGCATTTATAGTAACGAAATACCTACCTATTGACGCATAATCATAGCTGTTTAAACGAATACTTTTCCGATTGGGGTAGTTTGATTTTTTCATTTTTTTTGATTAAGGTGTATTTAAGATAACAAAAAAATGAAATAGAAAAAAGAATTAATGGGATTAATAGATTCTCTCCTCTTAATCGCTTGCGCTATAATTGGAAATAGAAGTGATGGAGGTGATGTGTTATTCCCGCTTAATCGCTTGCGATTAAGCCTAAGGAGCAGTACGGACGAATTGCAATTCGTCCGTACCATCCCCAGAAAAAGAAAATACTTGCACTTGTTGAAAGTAAATATTAGAAATTAATTTCGCCTATTTTCCTTACAAAAACAAAGCTTAAATTTTCTAAAATCTTATTCTCATCACACCAAATGCTGCAGAGATACTATTCGCATCTTTTACAAAGAAAGAAATTGCATCACGAGAAGAAATTCCGAATTCATAAGTTCCACCTCCCAGAATAAAATTAATTCCCACCGGGATATTGTGTTGATAAGCACCACCACCAAAATACCCAACGCTCAATTGTAACCATTTCACAGGACGAATATCTCCTCCAAAAGAAACAACAGCATTTTGTAAACTTCCAGGATTGTTTCTATTGAATGGCGCAACAACATCAAATCCAACGTTCAACTTTTTCTCCAGAAAAGAAATACTTCCTCCAATTCTAAAGTTTGCTGGATTAGATACTACAATCTCTTCTTTTCCTTCAAATCTCAACAAACCACCAGCATCAGAAAGCTCATGCATGGTTTCTGGAATCGCTGCATTATCTAATCCTGGCAAAGAATAACTTCCAAGTAGTGTATCACGTACTGAATAAACATCTTGTTTGTACTTAACTGATCCAATATTATTTACAGCAGCAGCTAAACGAATTCTGTCAAACAGTATAACACTGGTAGAGAAATCTAATCCATATCCTTTCCCAACTGATTCTGGCATAACTCCACTATTGGAATTATTTTGTCCATTTTCGAAATTGATATCGAAGAAGGGTGAAACAGCAGCATTTACAGATAAACCATCCGAATTAGATTCCATATCAAACATTGCTACCGATTGAATATAACGTGCTCCAATCCCTCCATATAGTGCAAATTTTTCAGGATCTCCTAATATTTTACGTCCATACCCTATATTATAGTGTCTATTCCACAAAAACTTAATGCGAGAACCTCTTGTCAATTCACTTATCAAAAGGGGATTATTGATACTTCCATTAATCACTGAAGACAAAGTATCATTAGAAATATTATTTGAATTGGTAATTGTAGTAGTATCGCCATTCATTGCCACTGTTAGAGAATCAAAAACACTACTTAACCTTCCCCTGAAGAGAATGTCAGAAGTTTGGCTATTTAACTGAGAAAACCAATCATAGTTTTCATTTATAGAAATCGCTATTCCACCGAATTTCTCAGATTGATAAGCTGCTCCAAACCAGTTGAAACTTGCATTAACAGCTATTCCAGACTCAGCATAGTCACCCGCAGCATTCATTTGTTGATTAAAATCAAATCCAGTGCCATTTCCAGTCATTTGATTTTTAATTCCTGTCATCGCATTCTTTAAGCGTGTTTTATCTAAAGAGGGACTTGAAATTCCTGCAGAAAACTCTGTTGTTCCGAGTGTAAATTTTTTATCTTCAAATCCAGAACCCCAGCCCAATGCCGAACTATTGATTCCCAAAGAATGATAATCAGTTAAAAAAGTAGTTGCTACTCCTTTTCCAACGGCAGTATAAGCCACTCCTTGTGATTGTGAAATGACAACTGTCGAACATGATAGCATTAAAAATGCAGCAATAAATTTAATTTGTTTCATAGGTGTGTTATTAATTTATTCTAAATCTCTTCTTCGAATTAATACAAGTGTGTTTTCTGTTAATTCCTGAACAGCGTAAACATCAATAAATCCATCGTTACTAATGAACTTTAGTATATTATCATTCTTTACGAATACCCATCTTTTTGGACTTGTGGAAACTGAATTGAATCCTGAATTACAGCCTTTAGTGAAAACAAATTCGATGGTTCCATTTGATCGAAATGACCACTGATGTTCTCCACAATTATCTTCAAGGCAATCTGGCGTAGACTTTTGGAAACTTAAAGTATCAGCTGTCTCTTCAATATCTAAAGCGTGACAGACGCGCCATGTTTTAATAAAACCTTCTTTTGGATCCGCGATAGAAGCATCCTGTGCAGCACTATTAAAAACAATATAAATGATAGTAGTTAAAGTAAGTAGTAGTGTTTTCATAGTATCAAATATAGTTATTATATTAATACTTTATCTAACGTTGAAATCGTATAATTGGTTGGAAGGATAAGTTTTTAATTGGAATTCTCCATTTTCCAAAACTCCATAAGTGAAGTATTTGAGCCAATCTCCCAAGTTATAGTACTTACTATTTTCTCCAACGGAAATATTTAAGGGCAAATGACGGTGTCCAAAAACAAAGTAATCGATGTGTTCTTTCTTTAGTACTTCTTTGGCATATATAGCTAACCACTCTTGATCTTCACCTAAGAATTTCTCATCATCATTTCCTGTTGCTGCCCTACTTGATCTTGAAAAATAATTAGCAACCCCAATTCCTAAATTCGGATGTAAACGAGCGAAACACCATTGAAAAAAACGATTGGCAAATACTTTTTTAATGAATTTATATCCATTATCACCAGGCCCAAGCCCGTCACCATGTCCGATGTATATTTTCTTTCCTTGCGCTTCAAACACAAAAGGTTCTCTGTGCATTTTTATACCCAATTCTTTTTCATGATAGCCAAACATCCACATATCATGATTACCTGTAAAAAAGTGAACAGGAATTCCTTGATCTGTTAGCTCAGCAATTTTTCCTTGCAAACGGACGAATCCTTTAGGGATGGCATGTTTATATTCAAACCAAAAGTCGAAAATATCACCTACCAAATAAATAGCTTCAGCGTCATTACGCACTTCCTCCAACCATTGAACAACTAATTTCTCTCGTTCAAGGCTTTTTTCTGGGGTTGGTACGCCCAAATGAAAATCTGAAGCGAAATATATTTTCTTATTCGAAGTTGACATTTCTAATTATTGCTCAAATAAGTTCTTCAGCGTATTTGCTAATTCTTGTCCCCTAAGGTTTGTGCCAATGACTTTACCTTCTCTATCAATTAGAACAGTGAATGGTATTGAGGAAACCTTATAATCTTTAGCAGCAGATGAATTCCAAAACTTTAAATCTGAAACATGAGCATCCCACGTTAAACCGTCTTGTTTTATCGCTTGCTCCCACGCTTCTTTGGTTTTATCTAAAGAAACTGAGAATACTTCAAATCCTTGATCTTTATATTCTTTATACAATCTAACAACATTCGGATTTTCTTTACGACAAGGTCCGCACCATGCTGCCCAAAAGTCAAGCAATACCACTTTACCTTTATAGTCTGATAAACGCATCGTATCTCCAGCTGGATTAGGCAAGGCAATTTCTTTTGCTATTGAACCTGGAGCGATCGGCATACGTGCTTCCATTTGCGCTTTGTTTACTTCATATTCTTTTACAATACGTTGAACTGTTGGACTCACAATAAAGCTGGCTTTCAAATCTTTCACTAAACTTTCATATATCGCAAATTCTTGCTCTATATTCAAAGTTGAAATAGCGGCAATTAATGCTGGTGATTTAGGGTTACCTGTAATAAACTGTTGTCGTTGTTGAACAAAAGTTTGGAAAGTAGTTTGGAATTCTTGTTGAATTTCATTTTTCCTGTCTTGATTTGCTTGAAGGTAAGTATTTGCAGAATCTAATTTCTGTTTATACTGTGCACTTACACGCAAAAACTCCATTAATGCAGTACTGGATTCAGAATTTACAATATTGGTGTGGTAAAATAAATTACGTCCATCTCCATACACTTTAATTGTATCACTGCTTTCAACTATAATATTTACACTTTGATTATCTTCTAAGCTTAAAATATAATAGTCCTTATCTTTTACTGTAATGGTTTGCTCAAAAAAGCCCTTTTTATCTAATAAAACATGAGCGACTTCATGATTCTCCTGCCCATCATTTTGGATTACTCTCAGGGTATCACTTACGGTATTAAAAATCTGGCCTTTTAACACAAAAGTTGTTATGTTTTGTGTTAAACCTAAAGTTGTTAGTAATGTAAATGTAAGAATTGTGAATATACGTATCATAGTTTGTTTTTTATTTTCCGAATAGCTCTTGCAATTTCCTTTCCAAAGATGGTCCTCTAAGTTTTTCTGAAATTATTTTACCTTTTGGATCAATAAGAACAGTGTGTGGAATACCATTGAATTGGTATTTTTCTACCATTGAAGTTTCCCAACCTAATAAGTCACTCACATGATAATCCCAAATCAAACCATCTGCTTCAATTGCTTTCACCCATTTATCTTTGTCTTTATCTAATGAAACACTGAAGATTTCAAACTTATCCCCTTTATACTTATTGTAAAGTCGAACAACATTTGGATTCTCTACACGGCAAGGTGCACACCATGAAGCCCAAAAGTCAATCAAAACATACTTCCCACGTAAAGAAGATAATTTCATTTCCTTTCCATCAGGATTGGTCAATGCAATTTCTGGTGCAATATTATTGTCTTTAAAATCTTTGTAATCTTTATAACCTTGATCTAATTGTGCTACTTGAGCTCCAATATTAACAGTCATAGGATGTCCTGGGTATTTTTCTTCATAAGCTTTATGTAAGACTTTCAATACTTCAATATTCTTCTTATCATAATAATCATACCCCATCATAGGCATAAGATTTGTCATTAAAAGAATATGTGCTGGATTACTCGGATCTTTTCTAATCTCACTAACAATATAACGGTCCATTGGTTCTTTTTTGTCCATTACCATTTCCATTAGTTTTTCCTGCTCATATTCTTGAGGATTTACAATAGACATCTGCCAATCGATAAACTTCCTCATTTCAACCATATAGCCATTCAAAGGATCTGCCCATGAAGTACCTTTATAAACTACAGAACGGTTAAATTCATTAAAATCCAATTCCAAAGTAAGCTCATCATCTGGAACCAATGTCAACGGGATTACCTTAGGTTCTTGACCTTGAGGTACATTTCCATCCACTCTTAATTGATACAAACCCATAGCTTCAATTGCTCCTTTCATTTGGAACGCTCCATTAGCATCTGTAGTCACTTTATTGATAATAATTGCGCCTCGATCTGTACTTGCTTCTAAAATCAAAGTAGCATTTCCACCATTTTTCACCACCCCATCGATTGTGATGTTAGGAACAGCATTTGGATCTTTCATTAGCTGACCAGAGTCTTCGTCAGTTGAAACTTCATCTGAGGTTTTCTGAGAAGTTTTTGTACTTCTCGTCGATGGCTTTTCATCAGAATCACATGCAAAAAACAAGGTGCTTAATGCGATAACATAAATACTTTTCTTAATCATATTAATTTTCATCTAAAAGTTGACGCATTAGCTTGTTTGCTGACTTTGGATCGGCCTTTCCACCAGATGCTTTCATTACTTGTCCCATAAAAAATCCTACCAATTGCTTTTCACCGTTTTTATAACGTTCTGCTTCGGCCGGATGTTGCTTTATTACATCTTTAATTACTGCAGATATTGAATCCTCATCACTGTCTTGAATTAAATTCAGTTCTTCAGCAATCTTCTTCGCTGATTCAGTTGGATTTTCAAGCAGTGTAGGGAATATTTTCTGTCCCGCAACAGTATTCGAAACAAAACCTCCATCGATAAGTTCGATTAGTTCTGCAATCTTCTCTGCTTTGATTGGAAATTCTTCAATAGACTTCCCTTGTTGATTTAAATACGAACGTATTTCTCCGTTCATCCAATTGGATGCAGATTTATAGTTCTTCGTATGTTTTATCAATGCTTCAAAGTATTCAGCAAATGGTTTTGTTGAAATGATATTCGTTACATCGTAATCGGATAACTTTAATTCTTTCGTGTATTTTTCAAAAAGAGCTTTTGGCAATATTGGCATTTCTGCTTTAATTGCTGCTACTTGTTCTTTTGAAACATATAATGGTTGTAAATCTGGTTCTGGGAAAAAACGGTAATCGTTTGCATCTTCTTTAGAACGCATAGAAATTGTACGCATGTTTACAGCATCAAAAGAACGTGTGTCCTGATCAACTATACCATCACTTTCAATAATTTCAATCTGACGATCAATCTCAAAGTTAATTGCACGTTGAACGTTTCGCATAGAGTTCATGTTTTTCACCTCTACCCTTCTACCGTATTCTTTAGCGCCTTTTTTACGCACGGAAACGTTAGCATCACAACGCAAGTTTCCTTCTTCCATGTTACCGTCACAAATCTCCAAGTAACGCACCAGTTGACGAATCTCTGTTAAATAAACATAGGCTTCATCACCACTGCGCATATCTGGTTCTGTAACAATCTCAAGCAATGGCGTTCCAGCACGATTCAGATCGACTAAAGTATCGTATACATCCACATCGTGAATACTTTTTCCGGTATCCTCCTCCATGTGAATACGTGTAATACCAACGTGCTTTATCGAACCATCTTCCATTTGAAGATCTACCCATCCTTTTGCACAAATTGGGGTATCATCTTGCGTAATCTGATAACCTTTCGGTAAATCTGGATAATAATAGTTTTTCCTATCGAAATGTTGATGATCTGCAATCTCACAATTAAGCGCCAAACCTAATTTAATGGCGTACTCAATTGTTTTTTTGTTCATCTTCGGAAGTGTTCCTGGATGACCTAAAGTGATTGCACTCACATTTGTATTCGGACGCGCTCCATATTCGTTTGCATCGTTTGAATACGCTTTGGTTTTCGTTAACATTTGAGCATGAACTTCAAGTCCAATTACCGCTTCATATGTTGCTTTTACCTCTTCTGATACCATCTATTTTCTAAAATGTATTTAAACTCGAGCGATTAACTCTTTGATAATCTTGGTCATTTTTGGCTCCGTTTGATTCGCTACATCAATAACATCCTGACCTGATACTTTCACAATTTTTCCTTCTACTCCTAAATCAGTAATGATGGAAACAGCAAAACAAGGGATTTCCATATGACGCGCTACAATAACTTCTGGTACTGTAGACATTCCTACTGCATCTGATCCTAAAATACGGATCATTTTATATTCAGCAGGTGTTTCCAAAGTAGGTCCTGTTAATCCTGCATAAATTCCTTTGACTACATGAATATCCATCTCACCAGCAATTTTCTCTGCCAATTCAATCATTCCGATATCGTATGCATCACTCATATCTGGGAAACGTGGTCCTAATTCACTGATGTTTTTCCCAATCAATGGATTACCTGGGAAAAGATTGATGTGATCCGTAATTAACATGATGTCTCCGATTTCAAAGTCCGGATTTACTCCTCCCGATGCATTACTTACCACCAAACGTTCGATACCCATGGCTTGCATTACACGAACAGGGAAAGTACATTGTTGTAAAGTATATCCTTCATAAAAATGGAAGCGACCTTGCATCGCCATCACTTGTTTTCCACCCAGTTCACCAAAAATCAATCTTCCGCTATGTCCTTCAACAGTTGAAACTGGGAAGTGAGGAATGTCTTCATACGAAATTTGTTTCGTGATGTTGATCTCATTGACCAGTCCACCTAATCCAGTTCCTAAAATTACCCCCACTTGTGGCTTCGCTTCAGTATGTGACTGAAGGTATTTTACTGCTTCATTGATTTGTGTTAACATAGCTATATATTTTCTTTAATAATTTACTTTCTTCCTCAATTTTGACCGTCATTGCTTGATAATACCAAGGATATGACTGAATGTTCGTTTTTACTTCTGAATTCATTAATCTCACGGCATCTTTTTCAGTGGTGACAATAATTTTTTCAGCAGAGACAAAGTTATCAAATATATTGTGAATTTTCTCAATATCCTTGATTGTATAGTCGTGATGATCACCGAATTTTAGGTGAGTGACTTTAGAATGCTGTTTTAAATGTGCTATTAGGGGTTGAGGATTTCCAATTCCGGTCACCAAAAGAATCTCTTTAGGTACTTTTCCAATTGCTTTTGTTTGAAGATGAGTCAA
>Ga0079223_10002082_pt1 | contig 12285 bp, 11 predicted proteins | sample Stecom2011_FD_75072 | JGI IMG/M metagenome (GOLD analysis project Ga0079223, IMG submission 75072) | Agricultural soil microbial communities from Utah to study Nitrogen management - Steer compost 2011 | ecosystem: Environmental > Terrestrial > Soil > Agricultural land | place: USA: Utah...
AACCACTCAGGTCTATACTCACCTTGATTTTCAACATTTGGCCCGAGTGTACGATCAGAGTCATCCCCGGGCTCGTCGCCAGCATGGTGGGTTGAAGCCGGAAGTAAAGATAACAAATGACTAGGGCGCAACTGAAATTCGGCACGACATTATTTGGTTGATGATTTTATGTGGCTAAAAAGAATAATGCGAGGGCGGCCAATGGCATCGGATGAATCCTGGAAAGAGAAATACTTTCAGGAAATTGAGTCGGCGGATGATCAGGAGCAAAAGTGGAAGGCTGAGCGTAATGCGCTGACGCGAATGCTGGTGCGCACCAGCCTGGCATCGAAAGGTCAAAGGCCCGAACTGGACCAGCTTCTTGACCGGGTTCGTGAAGATCTGCGCAGGAAGAAAATAGACCCTGATGCCTGGCGGGATTTGCAGGAACAGATCGACTTCCAGGTTGCGCGTCTTGATGAGCCATCCGTCGGTTCTGGAGCCCAGCCGTCTCGCGTTGAGCCAGTGCCGCCCTCCGAACGCAGAGGTGTGCCGGGTGATAGCGAGGATCTGGCAAATGAAAGTCAGCGCTTGCGTATAGCCCGCCGGGTAGGGGAGCTGCTGGGCAACCTGCTTGACCAGATATCCCTTGACCCGGCAGCCGAAGCCAGTGCACGCGGGCTGCAACAGGCTCTGCTGTCCAGTGATGACTGGGGTGAGCTGCGGGAAGGCCTGAATCATGTTGCAGAGCTTGTATTAGCGGCTGTTACCCAGAGCCAGCGGGAGTTTGAGGCCTTTCTGAAGCGCCTTGATGAGAGGCTGGCAGCCCTTCAGCAACATTTTACCGATCAATCTTCGGCCCAGTCTGGCCGACGCAGTGCGACCGACAACCTGGACCGGCAAATCCGGAGTGAGTTGGAGCAGGTGGGCCTTGACATGCAGGCCAGTGACGACATAAATCAGTTGCGGGAATCCGTCGGTCGCCATCTGGCGTATATCGGGCAGGCGGTTGATCGTTTCCGGATTGAGGAAACCGAGCGCGAAACGTTGCTGGCGGAACAGCTGAGTGCCATGCAGGAAAAACTGGCTGCAATGGAGGCCCATTCCGAGCAGATGCAGGATCAGGTGCGCCGGGAACGTCAGCGCGCAATGACCGATTTGCTTACACAGCTGCCTAACCGTGAAGCGTGGCAAGAGCGGCTGACATTCGAATTTAATCGCTGGCAACGATACCAGTATCCATTGACGATCGGCGTCCTCGATCTTGATCTGTTCAAGCGCATTAACGATACCTACGGCCACAAAGCCGGAGATCGGGTGTTGCAACTGGTGGCCAAGGAATTGCGCAAGCGACTGCGTAACACAGATTTTGTTGCACGGTACGGCGGTGAGGAGTTTGTATTGCTGCTACCAGAGACACAGCCAGACGATGCACTGAGTGTCATGAACAAGATTCGGCAACATGTCAGTGAGCTGCCATTTCACTTCAGTGGCGAACCGGTAACGATTACGTTTTCAGCAGGCCTGGCTGCTTTCACGTCAGAAGATTCGGAAGACTCTGTGTTTGAGCGGGCCGACAAGGCCGTTTATCGGGCGAAGAGTGCCGGACGGAACTGTGTGCGTCTCAGTGCGGACTCGCCCGATAAATGAAACACTGGCAAGCCGATGGTCTGAATGAAATCGTGTTTGTTTGCAGGTATTGTTCTCTGAAATCCAGGCAAATCTTTCAGGATACCCAGTGAAGATTTTTCGATCGGTTTTGCTCTTCTGTCTGCTGGTGCTTTTTCAAACGCAACTTCACGCAGATCCTCCCCAGGTGCCTTCCGCTCCCGTGCTCAGCAACGAAGAGCTTGTATGGCTGGCCCATCAGGACCGCCTCCGCGTGGGAGTTCAGGTGGGTCAGGTGCCATTGATATTCGATATTGGCAATGGCACACCCGCAGGCACCTACATTGATTATCTGGCCCGCCTATCAGATAAATTGGGTGTGCCTGTAGAGCCTGTCGTCATGACCAAAACAGGTGTGCCGGTTGACCCTGCGCCAGATGCGATCTTGACCACACGCATGTCGGATGCGCCGGTAACATCAGAAAAGCAATACACAGAGCCACTGATGTCACTGACCTATGGCTTGTTTGTCAGTGCCGGCAACGCGGCGATTCGCACCCTCTCTGATCTTGAGGGCAGTAACATTGCAGTGATCAAAAGCGATCCTAACCAGTATCCGATGCTGGACTCCGTCGACAGTTTTATTCCAGTGCCCGTAGACAGTATCAGCGAGGCTGTCAGCAGTGTGCTTTCCGGGCAGGCTGACGCATTTCTGGGGCCAGTGCCGGTGGTTTCTGATTACCTGCAGTCGGCCATGGTAAATGGTATTGGGCTTGCGGTATTGCTTGATAAGAAAACGGTTGATGTTGTGTTGGAGGTGGACGCAGACGCTGGCAAGGCTCCCCTGTTCAAAGTTCTGGATCAGGCTGTGGCTGCAATCAGCCATGCCGAGCACCGGGTTATCAGGCAATCCTGGCTGGAAAGCGGCGTGCCGCCACTGGAACCAGGCGCGGTGGAATTGTCTGCCTCAGATCAGGTATGGCTTAAGCAACACCCTTATTTGCGTGTTGCCTTCCGGTCTGACTGGCCACCGTTTGAATATGCGCAAGATGGCAACCCCACAGGGCTGGTTGCCGATCTGGTTAGTCGCCTTGAATCTCAGATCAAGGTACGTTTTGCCCGTACTATTGTCCCTAACCGGATAATCGCCGAAGAGCAACTGCGGGCGGGAGAGGTTGATATTCTCCCCGGGCTGTCACGGACTCCGCGCACTCAACGGGACTTTCTCTTCACTCGCGCTTATCTGACCGTGCCTATTGCACTGGCCATCCGGGATGACGGTCGGTTTATTGGCGATCTCAGAGAACTGCGTACTGAGCGGGTTGGTGTGGTCAATCGACACGCCGCCCATGATTATTTGCTGATCAACCACCCGGACCTGAATCTTTTTCCGGTCAATACCGTGGAACAGGGTCTACTGGCGTTATCCAACGGCGATCTGGATGTGATGGTTACTCACATTCCTGCGGTGAGCTACACGGTTGCCAGGCTGGGATTATCAAATCTCCGGATTACCAGCATTACCCCCTATCAGTACGACCTGCGGCTTGCTGTGCGCAAAGACAATCCGGAACTACACCGAATACTGAACAAGGCGCTGAGGAGTTTGGAGGCTTCCGATACCGAAGCTATTTATAACCGATGGATTCATTTGGATATCGAACAGTTGGCCGATTACACCGTTGTGCGGCGAGTCGTGTTAATTGCTTTGCTGGTGGTGCTGATTTTCCTGTACTGGAACCGCAAGCTGTCGCGAGAAGTAGATGAGCGTATTCGTTCTGAGAATGCGTTACGCCGAAGTGAGGATGAGTTGCGGGCCGCCAAGCTGGATGCCGAACGATTGGCCAGAGAGGCCGAAATTGCCAGCCTGGCGAAAAGTGAATTCCTTGCCAATATGTCTCATGAAATTCGCACGCCAATGAATGCGGTCATTGGTTATAGCGATTTACTCAGCAATACCGTTACCGATCCGCAACAGCGCAATTACCTTGATGCTATCCGGGCGGGCAGTCGTGCTTTATTAATGCTGATTAACGACATTCTTGATCTGTCCCGGATTGAGGCAGGCAAGATGCGCCTGGATTATACGGCGGTCTCTGTCCGCAGGCTGCTTGATGATGTTCGTCATATTTTTGATCTGCGGGCCAGAGAGCAGGGCATCTCACTGGAAGTCAGTGTTGACTCAAAAATGCCGGCAGCCATGATGCTGGACGAAACCCGTCTGCGGCAGGTGCTGTTTAATCTGGTAGGAAATGCGATCAAATTTACCCACGATGGCAGCGTAACGGTTCGTGCCACCGCGGTACATCTGGATGCACAGGATAGCTCTGATCATCAATGGTACAAGCTGGTGGTGGTGGTACGGGATACCGGAATTGGCATTCCAGATGATCAGCATGAACGGATATTCGATGCGTTTGAACAGCAAGAAGGACAAAACAGTCGACGTTATGGCGGCACGGGTCTTGGTCTGGCTATTAGTCGCAAGCTCGCGCGGATGATGGGTGGGGAGTTGGAAGTAGAAAGCGAGCCTGGAACTGGCTCGGTATTCACCATTGTTTTGCCAAAGGTAGAGGCTACTGGCGAGCAGGCCGAAGATGAAGGCGAACCGAAAGAGGCTGACCGCCTGCTGGCCCAGACTCTGAGCATACAGGAACGTGGCTGGTTGCGAGGGCAGTTGGCCTCGGATTTTGGTAATGAATGGGAAGTCGTGAGGGAGAGTGGTGATCCTGAGCAGATGAAAGATTTTGCCCGCCGGGTATTGGCCTGGGGGCGACGCAACCGATCAGGTTCAGTGACTCATTATGGCGAAAAATTACTGGCCGATGTTGAGGCATTTAATCTGGATGCCGTTAACAGCGCCCTGGAAGCTTTTCCGGAGCTTCTGGGAGCTCAAGAATAAGCAGACTTACAAGCAGTCGAATTGTGACTGACGATCAAAGGCAACAGATACCATGTCGTAACCAGAATCGGAGAGATGGCGCACCAGATCCCGGTCTTTCAATAGTGTCATGCAGATTTTGTGAACACTGGCCTGTAACTGCTCAGCAGGAGGCTCCCGGGTCTCAAATCGAAAATCGATAATCAGAAATTTCCGGTCTACTGTGGATGTCACCGGAATGTCTTCGCGCTCGATGCTCTCAAAGCCAATATAAGTAGCCTGATTCTGGGTAAATACCTGGCTCATCAATACGTCCAGATTTTCAGCGAACGCACAGTGACTGGCCAGCAGAGCAGCCGGTAACAGCAGTGTTTTGATAACGGTGCGGATAATGTCCATAGGCTTTGTTTCCCGCGTATCGTCCTGGCTGAGCGCAATGTAACGGAATGTAAAGTTGCGTTACGAATGAGTATTGCAGAATATGTCGCATATTGCGTGACGTACTTCGGCAATTTTTCAATTGTTTGCAGTTTACTTGCATATTTAACCCTGTAATTGGGGCTGTCGGGTTCTGCACAATCAACTATGATGTGGGTAAGAGAGCGAAGCTGAAATGCCGGCGCTGGTTTTTTGCCTGCCGGTTCAAACGTTGCAAGAGGGTGACTTATGTTCCAACTCGTCTTTAAGGGAGAGTGTCTTCCCGGCACAGATCTTGAAGCTGCGCGTAACAATGCCCGTGCGTTGTTCAAAGCCAGTACCGAGCAACTGGAACGGATGTTCAGCGGCCAGCCGGTTGTTATCCGCAACAATCTCGAAGAAAATCAGGCTGAGAAATATCTGGCAGTATTGAATAAGCACGGCATGCAGGCGTACGTTCAGTCTATGCCGGGTCATGAGTTACCTGCGAGCCCGGAACCGGCCCGGCCATCAGCCACGACGGCCCCAAAACCTATTGCAGCCGCTACTCCTGCCAGGCAGTCTTCAGTCATCGTTGAACCTGGCAATCGCTTGCCGGTAGCGGGAGACAAGGTAGATGAGATTCTGTCCGAATCCGGGCTGAGCCTGGCCCCGGTAGGAGTCACACTGGTTGAGCCTTCTGTCGTAGATGTGCCGATGTTTCAGCATATCGATGAGTGGACATTAGCACCAGCCGGCAGCGACCTGGGGGTTAAGCAGGACCGACCACCACCAATTGTGCCTGATGTATCCCATCTTTCGCTGGCAGACGACGATCGAACCGGGAACAGTTGATGGCGTCATTTCAGAAAGAATTTTTATTCCATTGAAGTCAGTTCGCGTCGGCTATCGGGCTGTGTATCCCGGTCAGATGTCTTTGCGAGTATCTGACCCAATGGCATCAAGCACCTGCTGACACTGTTGCAGAGCGTATTTATGCATAATGTCAATCAGCCGGTATTCGTCACGGTCCTTGATTGCCTGGATGGATTCTTTCATGTGGGCCAGGTTATCTTCCAAAAGCTGACTGCCACCCCGCTTCAGAGCCACAAATGCGCAGCGCTTGGCTGAAGGCCAGAGATCATCGATAGCAGAGACTATAAAATAATTATCTGCATAAACAAGGGAAGCTTTGGTGTACTCAATACCAAGCTCCAGAAATTCCAGCAGGCTGTTTTTTTCAAAACAAACCTTCATTTTATCGTACAAACCTTCCAGTCGGTCCATATCGGCAGGTTGCCACTGCCGAACCAGTTTGAGCCCGGTGTGAGTCAGATACAGCTCCAGTATTTCATAAAGACTGCGAACAAAATGTTCATCCAGTGGCGTAACAAACGCACCTTTGCGGGGCACATTTCGAACCAGATGTCGTTTTTCAAGGAGCAGCAGTCCTTCACGGATTGAGCCGTGGCTGACATCCATTTGCTTGGCCATGGCGGCTTCGTAAATACGCTCTCCTGAGCGAATCTGCTCAAAGGCAATCAGGTTCTCAATGTGTCTGGCAACCTGCTCGGTAAGAGTTTCTCTGGGTTTGAATGCTGTCATTGTTATAGTTCACTGCGGCGAGATGGCTGATTCGAGCATGCATATTCGCACATTACTGGCTACAGAAACCAGTCTGGGGGCGAGTGATTACAGCATGGGAGCGAGAAGACGGGTGGCCCGGCAACTCAATCGAAACAGAATTGACCGGTCTTTATAATCACTTTCGGTCATCAGGCGGCAATGGGTCAGATCTTCCTCTAACATATCCCGCACGCTATCAATAAGGTGCTGTGCAGTGCTGATTGCAGTAACCTCAAAGTTGAGTCGCATGGAGCGGTTATCCAGGTTAGCCGTACCAATGGCCGCGTACCGATCGTCTACCAGAATAACTTTCTGGTGCATGAATCCTGGCTGATAACGATAGATCTGAATACCGGCCTTACAAGCCTGAACCAGATACGAATAGGCGGCAAGATTGACAAGCCTGCTGTCAGATTTTTCCGGTATGAGAATGCGAACGTCGATGCCTTTGAGTGCGGCGAGTTGCAACGCATTCATAATCTGTACGTCTGGCACAAAATAGGGCGATGAGATCCAGATACGACTGCGGGCATTGTTAATGCAGTTCAGGAAAAAAAGAGTGCAGGTTTCCCAGGTATCAGCCGGGCCGGTAGGCAGCACCAGAACCCGGTCGTTGCCAGGTGTATTGCCAACGGGCGCCCAGTCCAGCTCAGGAAATTCATTACTTGCCCAGTTCCAGTCCTCCAGCCAGGTTAGCTGCAAACCGGTCACTGCGGGGCCTTCGATGCGACAGTGAGTGTCTCGCCAGGGTTCCTGGTGCATGGCAGTGCCAAGGTATTCATCGCCCAGATTAATGCCACCAACAAATCCGACCTTGCCATCGCAAACCAGCAGCTTTCGGTGGTTGCGAAAATTAATCTGGAAACGTCGCCGGCGAATATTCCCATCACCAAAAGAGGCTACCCGGGCGCCGGCTGCGGTTAACTGATTCAGGTAGGCCCGGGGCAGCCACGCGCTGCCAATGTTGTCATACAAAAACCACACCTCCACACCCTCGGCAAGCTTGCGCTCAAGAATGGATTTTATTCGCTGGCCTATTTTGTCTGACCGAATGATATAAAACTCCAGAAGAATATATCGGGTGGCCGCCTCCATCGCCTCAAACAGTGATTCAAACGTAGCCGCGCCATCCTTCAGCAGTGTGCAGCGATTCCCATCAGTAAATGGTTGCCTGCTTAACTTGCATAAGACCTGAAGTTCATCGTCAAAGTGTGTCTGGGTGTCGTGTGGAATTGAGGTTGTCTGTTGCTCAAACTTATTGAGCAGGCGGGTTAGCCTTTTATCGCCCATTCTTCGCGCCTTGGCATAACCACCGAACCGATAGCGGCCAAACAGTAAGAACATGGGCACGATCACGTAGGGCAGGCCAATCAGGCCAACAATCCAGGCGACCGCTCCCTCAGATGTGCGATACGTGAGTAAAATCCGGTAAATGCAGGCTGCTGCTCCCAAGTAAAACAGGCTAATGGTGAACGCAAGAAAAGTGGACTGATCCATGTTCACGTTTCCTTTTTCTGTGCCTGGGCGCGATATTGAGCAGGTGCAATGCCTGTCCATCGTTTAAAAGCCCGGCTGAAGGCGCTGAGTTCCGAGAATCCCAGCAAAAAGGCGATCTCGCCCAGAGAGTACCGATCTGCAGCGACATAACGTAGTGCTTTATCAATACGTACCTGCTCAACCAGCTCGTGAAAACCAAGGCCTTCTTTTTTTAGTCTCCTGTAGAGAGTCTGACGACTCATATTGCATTGCCTGGCCAGGCTGTCTGCGTCAATGCGTTCAGTCGCCATCTGCATGGAAATAAGCCTGCGGATCTTTTTGCCGAACGAACGCTTGGGCCGCAACCGTGCCAGCAGCGTGTCCACCTGCTTCAGCACTGCTGAATATACGTAGGGATTACGGTGAGGAATAGGGCGGCAGAGATGACGGCTTGCAAAGGCCAGCCGTGTTACCGGGCAGTCAAAACGAACCGGGCCGCCAAGCAGCTTTTCATACTCGGCGGCATAAGTAGGCCGGGGGTGGGCCAGCTCGGCCCATTCTGCGTGAATTCCCGAATGGATAAAGTGTCGGGTCCGGCTGAGGGTTGCTGCCAGAGTCCGGTCCATGTCCTGACGGCAGTAATGGTCAGGTGTGTCTGGCTGCCAGGTTAGAATGGCCAGTTCGCCAATCTGCTCAAAACTGAGGGTGACCGATTCATTAATTAATCGATGAAGGCGCACGTACTGGGTAACGGCCTGGCCAAGATTGTCGCAGTTGAAAAACACATAGCCCACCAGGCCCATTCTTTTTGGGTCAACCACCTGGCCTGCTCTTAGTCCCACGGCGGGATTACCGGTTACCCTTTCGGCGTACTCCCATAACCGGTAGTGATCGTCGGGCGGCACTCGCAGGTCCGGATCTTTCAGAGACTGCATGTCGTGGTGAATGATTGACTCCACACGGGCCTGGTTCAGCACGCCCTGACGCTTCAGGTACGAAACCAGAGCCAGGGTGCTGGAGGCAGCAACCAAAGGTGCTGTTGTGTTTCTGGATTGAGCCGGAGTCACACTTATGGTCCCGATGGTTAACAACTTGTCATGAGCACTGTTACAAAATGTCAAGTGTATGGGACGAGTTGTCAATGGTTTGTCATAACAAACACGATAGCATTAAGAGGTCAGGTTGAGATAATGGAAAGAGCTTTTCAAGGAGGCGTTTTATGAAACAGGAAATCTTTGTACCTCGCACAGAACGTGAGCGGAAGAACGTAATGGAACTTGCACTTTATTTGGGTGACATTTTCTACTGCTGATTAACCCTCCACAAGAACAACCATTTTAAATGCCGGGAACTTCCCGGCTTTTTTTCGTCTGCAAAACCTCATTAGCCATCAGCCCTTGTTCACTCCGCTGGCAGTGGTAATGTAGGGTTCTGCAAATTATACCACCATCAGGAGACTGGGTGCCCATGACTGTCGAGCTGAATTATCGTATTACCGGAGAGGGCGAGCCCCTGATTTTATTACATGGGCTGTTTGGGTCACTGGAAAATCTGGGTGGTATTTCCCGACGGCTACAGGATGAGTGGCAAATTCATGCGCTGGATCAGCGTAACCACGGAGGTTCACCTCATACCGACACGATGAATTACCCCGCGATGGCTGCCGACGTGGTGGCCTATATGGATGCTCATGGTTTAGATAACGCCAGTATTATTGGCCACTCCATGGGCGGTAAAACAGCCATGCAAGTTGCCCTGCAGGCACCTCAGCGAGTTAACAGGCTCGTCATCGCGGATATTTCTCCCGTTGCCTATAAGGCCAGGCACGACGCCATCCTGGAGAGCCTGAAGAGCATGGATCTGAGCGTTGTTCGCTCGCGACAGGACGCCGATCAGCAAATGGCAGAGCATGTTGAGGCTCTGGCAACCAGACAGTTTCTGCTGAAAAACCTGGAGCGCGTGCCCCCGGAGGCACAGGTGGAGGACGGGCCAATGTTTCGCTGGCGCCTGAATCTGCCAGTGATCGACGCCTGCTACCGAAACCTTGCTGATGCGCCCGTTGGCGAAAAGCCATTTACGGGTCCGGTACTGTTTATAAAAGGCGCTGATTCAGCCTACATTCAGGAGAAACACAGGCCTGATATTCAGCGACTGTTCCCGGCAGCAGAATTGCGTATTATTCAGAACACAGGGCACTGGCTGCATGCAGAGAAAGCCGATACGTTTGCCTCGTTGTGTCGCCGCTTCCTGAAAGGTGAAGTCATCAGCGACTGAAAGTGGCCTACAAGTGTTCCGAAGCTTTCAAGAGCAAGAGCATAATAGATAAACATAACAATATGAGGCAGGTTGGATCTATGAAATGGCTGATCGGGGGAGTACTGGTACTGGCTTTTGTGGTGGGTGGTTTTCTGGTGACACCTTCGCCCATTGACAGTGAAGCCTGGCAGCCACCACCGCCGCCGGCCATGACTGGAAAACTGACACCCAACGAACGGTTGCTGCAGGCGGATCTTCTGGCAAAAGGGCAGGTGTATGGCCCTGAAGATACGGCGATCAGTGAGGATGGTGTGCTTTATGCCGGAACTCAGGATGGTCTGATTGTTCGCCTGTTTCCCGATGGGCATCTGGAGACCTGGATTGACACCGAAGGCCGCCCATTGGGTATGACTTTTGACGCCAGTGGCAATCTGATTGTTGCAGATGCCTGGAAGGGGCTGCTGTCTGTTGCGCCGGACAAAACCGTGACAGTGCTGACCAAAGAGGCAGAGGGTGTGCCTTTTCATTTCACCGATGATGTTGATATCGCACCTGATGGCGAAATATATTTCACCGATGCCAGTTCCCGTTTTTATCAACCGGATTATCAGCTCGACCTGCTGGAGATGCGCCCCCACGGGCGATTTCTGAAATATTCTCCAAAAACCGGGGAAACCACTGTTTTACTGAGAAATCTGCATTTTGCCAACGGAGTGGCCGTCTCTCCGGAGGGCGATTATGTATTGGTCAATGAAACCTGGAAATATCGGATACACCGCTACTGGATCCGTGGTCCGAAAGCCGGGCAGTCCGACATTTTTGCAGACAATTTGCCAGGCTTTCCGGATAACCTCTCGGTAGACAGCAAAGGGCGGTTTTGGGTTGCCTTTCCAACGCTGCGCAATGCCCAGATGGATGGCTTGCATCCCACCCCCTGGCTTAAAAACCTGGTGGCAAAACTTCCCGACAGCTTTAAGCCTGCCCCACAGGAGTATGGGCTGGTCGTGGCATTTGATCGTGATGGTGAAATAATCACCAGCCTGCAAGATACCCGCGGCACTCATCTCCAGGAAATTACCTCAGTGAACCCCCATGGCGACTATTTATATTTTGGCTCACTTCACAATGACCGCATCGGACGGCTACCGTTGCAAGCCATTCCAGAACTGGGAGACGACGATACATGACCGATAACCAGCTTGTATGGGATCTTCCCGATCCGTTCATAATTAACATTACCGTGAACGACAGTGATACAGACGAGCTGGGCCATGCCAATAATGTGGTTTATGTGCGCTGGCTTGAGGATGTCAGTTGGGCACATATTGAGAGCCTGGGTATGACCTGGGCGTTGCATGAAGCTACAGGCAAGGCGATGGCAATCACCCGAACCGAAATCGACTATCTGGCTTCTGCCATCCCCGGAGATCGCTTGCTGCTTGGCACCTGGCTAACGGAGTACGATGGCCGGTTTCGTTCATCCCGGCAGTTTCAGCTGATTCGCCAGGCAGACGCAAAAACCCTGGTCAGGGCAGTGTCAACTCATGCTTGCGTTGATATGAAAAGCCAGCGTCCTGCAAGGGTGCCCAAAGAGTTTTCAGATATTCTGGAGGCGGCTGTCGTCCCGGGGAAAGGAAAGCTTCCACAGGTTAAGTGATCTGAATTTGGTAATAATCATTGTGCCACTATGAGAACCAACTTCTGTTAACCTGAACGAGATCCGCCAAACGAACGCACGTCACTTCCCGGAGGTCGCCATGGAATATTCCGCTGATCGAACCCCAAATTCCTCCATGCGTCATGTTATTTATGATCAGTTTGGCGAGCGCGATGTGTTGCGGGTAGTCCACTCGGCAATACCGGAGCCAGGCGCAGGCCAGGTGCTTGTTCGTGTTCATGGCGCCGGATTGAACCCGATAGATTGGAAAACCCGTAAGGGGTTGGGCTTTGCCGCCCGGCAAATCGAAAACTTTCTGCCCTGGACGCCTGGCTATGATATGGCAGGTGAGGTTGTGGCAGTGGCCGATGATGTGACAACACTGGCTCCAGGCGACAGGGTCATG
>Ga0079223_10002084_pt1 | contig 12281 bp, 12 predicted proteins | sample Stecom2011_FD_75072 | JGI IMG/M metagenome (GOLD analysis project Ga0079223, IMG submission 75072) | Agricultural soil microbial communities from Utah to study Nitrogen management - Steer compost 2011 | ecosystem: Environmental > Terrestrial > Soil > Agricultural land | place: USA: Utah...
TTATATAGGCATTGTTTTGTAGGACTTTTATCTTTTTGCTTATTCATTCAAAGAAAATGTTATTTTTGATCAGCAATTTAATCAAAAAAGGTTTGATACTTCGATAAAAAACAGTGGTTTCAATAGCTTTATAAATACATTGGAAAAAGGTATAGATACATATCTTTACAAAGAAATTAAGGGAGATGGAATAGAACTCTCTGGAGGAAACGGGCAAAAATTAGCTATTGCAAGAGCAATGTATAAAGATAGTAATATTCTAATATTTGACGAACCAACTAGCTCATTAGATCCGATAGCGGAGTATGATATGTTCTGGCAATTATATAATATTGCTGACAATAAAACATCAATATTTATTTCCCATCGCTTGTCAAGCACGAAGTTTTGTGACAATATTGTTGTTTTAGATGAAGGAAAAATAATTGAATATGGAACTCATGAGGAGTTGATGAAAAGCAAAGGTATGTATTTTGAGTTGTTTTCTGTTCAAAATGACGGAAAAATATGTGCTAAAGAATGTCAAGATGACTATCACAGATAGAGAAAAATTGTAGTTGTTGGTTTAAACGGTGCCGGTAAAACGACATTAATAAAATTATTGTGTAAATTTTATATGCCCACTAAAGGAAATATATATAAACAATGTCGATATTAGGAAAATCCCTAACAAAGTTTATAACATTTTTCTTCCGCTGTTTTTCAAGATTATGCCAATTTATCATTTACAATTAAAGAAAATGTCTCATTTGCTGAAAAGCTGATGAAAAATTGGTTAAAGTAGCAATCAGTAATGTGGGATTAACTGAATTTGTGGAAGGAGTAAAGTATAAATATAATACATACTTATATAAAAATTACTCAGCAACTGGTATCGAATTATCTGGTGGCGAGACCCAAAAAATAGCTATTGCTAGAGCGATGTATAAAAATAGTCCTTTATTAATTTTAGACGAACCTACTGCTTCATTAGACCCTCGAACTGAAGACAAGTTGTATACTAACTTCATCAAAATGTCTAAAGAAAAAACAACGTTTTTTATATCTCATAGACTAGCAGCCTCTACTGTAGCAGATAAAATTATTGTTTTTGATCAAGGCGAAATCATTGAATCAGGAACTCATAAAAAGCTAATGAAAGAAGAGGATATTTATGCAAATATGTTTACAAAACAAAGCAGTGCTTATAAATACTAATGAAATTATGATAAACAACTCTAGGTAAAAACCATTTACATACATACTTGCATAATAATATAAAAAAACACCCCATAACTATTGCTGTCTTTGCATAAGTTTGGGTTGTTTTTATTTATTTTAAATCTTGTTTATTGAATATATAAATTCCTAATGCAACAAACACTACATTTAAAACTATTGCCATAATAGTTGATTTTAAAACTAAATCAGTGTTCATATTTGCTAAATTAATCAATTGATAAGACGGAATAATACTAATAAAAATTTCAATAGAATTGGGAACACCAGGTATTTGATTAAGTGAACCGATTAATCCTAAGAACAATAAAGACAATATAACAATTATTAATGTAGGACCTAATGATTTTACTGTCATAGCAATAAGAATTGTAAACATCACAATCGAACTATAGATTAAGAGTCCAAGTCCGATAGTTTTCAAAATAAATAATATTTCATTAGCAGTAAATGCAGTTCCATATCCCATAATTAAACTTCCAAACAATAAGCTTGATAATATATTTACTAAAAACAAAAATAAGCCGATAATTAAGTTTACAATTGTAATACTTAAAAAAATCGTTATTTTATTATGGCCACTGATAACTTTGTTGCGAATTGTTCCATAGCTAAATTCTCTGGTTATTATCATACTAAGAACGATAGGTATAATAATGCCAACATTTTGTGTTGGGGAAAAACTTCCTAGAAAAATACCTTTACCAGTGAACTCTATTAGAGGAATTTCTTCTATCGCTTGATTATTAACCATCAGTTCTAATCCAAGATATAGAAAACTAATTAAAATAGAAGCAACTATAACAATGACAAGAGAAATTAAGAATGTTTTTTCTTTTCTGATTTTAGTAAATTCAGCTTTTAGTAAATTAATCATTTCTCTTTTCTCCTAGTAAATGCAAATAATAATCCTCAATATTAGCTTTCTTTTCACTAATCGAATTTATTTTAACACCTTTTTTATTTAAAGAAGAAGCTAAATCACTAATTTCCTGATCTTGATAAATTATAAACTTATTTATATCAATATTGTTATAGTTATCAATATCCAATTCTTTTAAAGCATTGATAGTTTTCTCATTATCATAAACTTCTAACTCAATTTGCTTTTCAAATTGCCTTTGCAATTTTTCTACAGTGATTTCTTGAATTAATTTTCCATGACTTATAAAACCATATTTATTAACTAACTTGGAAAGTTCATTTAAATTATGACTAGAAATCAAAAAAGTAATATTGTTCTCGCGATTTAATTTAAGAATTAATTGTCTAATTTTAACAATACCTTCAGGATCAAGTCCATTCATTGGTTCATCAAGTAAAATAAATTCAGGTTTTCCAATTAATGCTATAGCAAGCCCCAATCGTTGTTTCATCCCTAATGAAAAATTCTTAACTAGTTTCTTACTATCGCGCAAATAAAAAAGGTCAACTACTTTCAAAGTATCATCAAGAATGCTCATGTCCTTAATGCCAAGAATTTGTGCTTGGATTAAAAGATTATTATAAGCATTCATATTTAAATAAAGCGAAGGGCTCTCCACAATCGCAGACACCTTCCGTTTTACTTGATAAATATTTGCATCTAAATTATTAACGCCAAACAATTCATAACTTCCACTAGTAATATTAGCAAGTCCCGTTACTAAGCGGATAAGGGTTGTTTTGCCAGCTCCGTTTTCACCAATAAAACCATAGATATCGCCTTTATTAATATTCATATTAACATCGTTAACAGCTGGATGCCCATTGTATATTTTCGATAAGTTATTGGTTTTTAAAATCAACATAGTTACTCCTTTTATTATTGAATCTCTTTTGTCATATTTAATATATCATAATTATTTTTTGAAAGCAATTAAAAGCTACGAATAATTATACTTAATTTAAAAAAATTTAATATTAATCCTCAAAAGTTTAATCTAATAGTAAATATTCTTTTTGTTTCCTATAAATAGATAATTTATGATATAATGAAGATGGTGATTATTAATGAATAGAATTACAGCTTTAGCTGAATATATTTATCCATATAAAAAAATTGCAGACATTGGCTGTGATCATGGATATTTAATTAAAGAAGCAATTGAAAATTATGATATAGAATTTGCCCAAGCAATAGATAATAAAAAAGGGCCGCTTGCAGCTGCAAAAAACAATCTAAAAGCCTATAATGATAAAATCGTTTTTTCTTTATCAGATGGGTTAACTAATTTGCATCCTAGTGTTGAAGTGGTTGTTATAGCAGGTATGGGTGGCCATTTAATTAAAGAAATATTAGAAACTGGATATAAAAAATTAAAGAATGTAAAAAGAATTATCACTCAACCTAATAAAGATAGTTACCAAATTCGTAAATATGCCACGCAAATTGGCTATAAGATTGCCTCAGAAAAGATTATTGAAGAAGAGTCCATCTTTTATGAAATAATCGTCTTAGAGAAGGGTGAGAAAAAATATTCGGACACAGAGTTGTTTTTTGGTCCCTTTTTAATGGAAGAAAAAAGTCCAATATTTCTCAAAAAATGGAAAAAGGAACAAAAGCGTTTAAATAAAATTGACAATAAAATCCCAAAAGCCAAAGCAAAAGAAATTATGGAAAAATTAAACTTGGAGGACGAAGTTGAAGATTAAGGTTATAAAAGACTATTTAGATAAAAGGTTTCCGATTGAAAATGCCAGTGACTTTGATTACGGAAAAATCGGCTTAACAATTGGTGATGAAAATCTAGAACTTAAAAACATTCTGTTAACATTAGATTTGAATTTAGATGTTGTATCTGAAGCAATAGAAGAAGATGTTAATTTAATAATTAGCCATCATCCATTTTTGTTTACTCCCATTACTAAAATAGATTTTAATAGTGAAATTGGCAAAGTATTAAGATTGCTATTTAAGCATAATATTTCAGTATACTCAATGCACACTAATCTAGACGTTGGTGAAGGCGGTATTAATGATACCCTAGCAGAAATTTTAGGATTGAATAATATTGTTGGTTTATCTGAAAAGGATCAATTTTTACGATATGGAGAATTAACCAAAGCTTTACCATTAAAAGATTTTGTTGAAATAGTAAAAGCAAGGTTTAATTTAGATTCAGTTCGTGTAGTTGGTGACCTAGATAGAATTGTGAAACGAGTAGGCCTAGTTGGTGGAAGTGGAAGTAATGAAATTTTCAATGCAATTGATGCAAATTGTGATTGTCTAGTTACCGGTGAAATAAAACTTCATATAGCTCAACACGCATCATTTACGGGGATTAATCTAATTGAAGTCCACCATGGCGTTGAAAAGCTAGGACTAAAAACTATTCACCAAGAGCTTGAAAATCGATTACAAGGGCAAAAAAAGGTGTTTATTACAAAAATAAACACCGATCCATTGGTGAATATATGAAAATAAAAAAGTGGTTTTAGAAAAGCCACTTTTACTTTGTTAAACAGCAATTATACATTCTACAGGGCAAACTTCTTCACAAGCTTCACAATCTATGCATTCATCTTCATTAATAACATAGATATCCCCTTCGCTAATACAATCAACTGGACACTCAGCTGCACATGCTCCACATGCAATACATTCTTCAGTGATTCTTCTAGGCATTATTTTCTCCTCCTTAATAAATTTGCAATATTGTTTATCCTATATAATTTTAGCATATTTTGTCGTAAACGTAAAGACTTTATTAAGCAAAATATATGTAAATGCTTTCAATTTTTTTACATTATATTTTTTAAATTGCATATTATAACCTATTATTAGATTAATATAATCATTTTTATATAATACTTGCAATTTTAGTAAAAGTATTATAAAATAATAAGAGTATAAAAGGAGTGTGAATTATGTTTTTAGTAGATATTGTACTTGGTTGGTTTATAGCGCTTATTATCGGATTATTATTAGTAGGAGGAATTGTTGGTTTCTTTTTATCACGTTACTTTTTCCAAAGATATTTAGAGAAAAACCCACCAATAAATGAAAAAATGATCAGAGCCATGATGCAGCAAATGGGTAGAAAGCCTTCTGAAAAACAAGTTCGTCAAATTATGGCTTCGATGAACCAAGCTAAATAATAATTATGATTGTCAAATGCTTTCATTTGACTTTTTTATTTTTAAACACATTTAAATAATACTACTTTTAAATAAAAAATGCCGAACTTTCGGCATTTTTACTTTATCACCATTTGACTTTTGATTCACAATTATTTTTTATTCGATCAATATTTGTCTTATGACGAATAAAAATAATAACAACAACTATGACAACACCAATAGGAAAATAAATATTATACTTTTGGTCTAGATCAACAAACCCATTATTAACGAATGTAAGAATTATAGACCCAATTAATGCTCCAGAAGCACCAGCTAAAGAACCGGCCGAAACATATTTTGTTATAGCCGTTACTATGAAAAAGATTGCTATTAAGATTAATAAAAACAATGGTGAATATCCAAAGATAACTCCACCACCGGTAGCAACTGCTTTACCACCTTTAAAGTTTAAGAATATTGGGAATGTATGGTCTAGCACGGCTGCAAAACCATATAACATCGGTGATAATAAACAATATTCTTTTGGTAGAATATTAAAATTAAATAAAAAAACAAATAGTGCTCCTTTAGCCATATCTAAAATATAGGTAAAAATAGCATATTTAGTCCCTAATAATCTTCCAGTATTAGTAGTTCCAATATTTTTACTGCCATGTTCACGAATATCTATACCTTTCATCTTTCCAAAAAGAAAACCCCAAGGAATAGAACCGACAAGATAAGCAGATATTAAGAAAACAATTTGTAGAAATAAATTCATTAGTATCAACCCCATTTGCCTACTGAATCGATTATATCGCAAAACTATCTAAATATCAAGAAGTAAAATGTCAACTTAAGATTATTTTAATATTTATTTAAAACAATTTCGATTATTAGTCTTATAATTTTATCAAAAACGCTAAAAAATACTGTTTTTCTTGTTTTTCCATTATCATACTCATTTATCAAATATGACTATGAATATTTAAGGAATATTACTCTTGCATTTTAATTAATAGTATGCTATAATAAGTTATGACGATATTAAAATATAATAGAAAGGTGAAATAATATGGCGAATAAACGAGCTTATACTGAATCGGAAATCCAAGTATTACAAGGACTTGAAGCTGTTAGAAAACGTCCTGGAATGTATATAGGTTCCTCTGATGCTACAGGACTTCATCAATTAATCTGGGAGATAGTAGATAATGCAATTGATGAGGCTTTAGCAGGTGAAGCTAATCATATTACAGTTACTATTCACAAAGGAAATACTGTCGAAGTAAATGACAATGGCCGGGGAATCCCTATTGGTATGCATAAGTCAGGTTTACCTACCCCGCAAGTAGTTTATAGTACGCTTCACTCCGGTGGGAAGTTTGGTGGCGATAGTGCATATAAAGTTTCTGGAGGATTGCATGGTGTTGGTTCGAGTGTAGTTAATGCTTTAAGTGAGTGGGTTGAACTAACCATTTATCGTAATAACAAAAAATATTATCAGAAGTTTGAAAAGGGCGGTTCAATAATAAGAAAACCAAAAATCACTTCTGAGAAAAGAAATACCGGTACTAATGTTCACTTCAAACCAGATCCAACTATTTTTAGTACTACGATAATTGATTATAAAAAATGCTTCATGCGATTAAAAGAATCGGCTTATTTAGTTAAAGGTTTAAAAATTGAATTAATCGACGAGAGAACGGGAAAAAGTGATACCTTTATTTATGAAGACGGCATTACTGAATATTTAAAAGAATTGACAGCATCTGAGGATAAACTCCATCCACCTATTTTTCTTGAAGGTAAAGATGGGGGAATTGAAGTAGAAGCTGCATTACAATTTTCTTCTAAATCTTATTCAGAAAATATTTTATCTTTTGTAAATAATATTAGAACTCGTGATGGCGGTACTCATGAAACTGGTTTTAAAACCGCGATTACCAAGGCTTTTAATGATTATGCTCGTAGACGTGGTTTGTTAAAGGATAAAGACCCAAATTTAGAAGGAATTGATATTCGCGAAGGATTAACAGCAATTTTATCGATTCGTGTTCCCGAAGACTTACTTCAATTCGAAGGTCAAACAAAGAATAAGTTAGGATCAGCTGAAGCTAGATTAAGCGTTGAAAATGTAATTAATGAACTTCTAGGTTTTTATTTAGCTGAAAAGGGTGAAATAGCTAAGTTATTAATAAATAACACAATTAAAGCTGCAAAGGTGCGTGAAGCAGCAAGACAAGCTCGTGATAAAGCCCGAATGATAAAACAAAAGGTTGCTAAGCCAACGTCTTTAATTGGTAAATTAACTCCTGTACAAAAACATGACCCTAAACGAAACGAATTATTTATTGTCGAGGGTGATTCTGCTGGTGGTTCTGCTAAACAAGGTCGAGATCGTACCTTTCAAGCAATTCTTCCTTTAAGAGGGAAAGTAATCAATGCTGAAAGAACTAAGACATCAGAACTATTAAAAAACGAAGAAATTATATCTATTATTAATGCAATTGGAGCAGGCTTTGGAAAGGACTTTAATCCTAAAAAATCTAATTATCATAAAATAATTATTATGACTGATGCAGACACTGATGGAGCTCATATTCAAGTTTTGCTTTTAACATTTTTCTTCCGCTATATGCGAGAATTGATTGAAATGGGATATATTTATATTGCAATCCCACCTTTGTATAAGATTGATTATAAAAATATAATTGAATATGCATGGAACGATGATGACTTTAAAGAGAAAACATTAAATTTAAAAAAATATAATGTCCAAAGATTTAAAGGTCTAGGAGAAATGAATTTTGAACAATTATGGGAAACAACGATGAATCCTGAAACTAGAACCTTAATTCAAGTCACTATTGAAGACTTTGGTGCAGCTGAAGATAGAATAAATGTATTAATGGGCGAAAATGTTGAATCTCGCCGTAATTGGATCGAAAAAAATGTATCGTTCGACCGCGAGGATAATTTCACCCTAGAAGAGGAGGGTTTAAGTGGCGAAGAGTAAAAAAGTTTCTAAAAAAATTAAAGACTATGTTGAAACAATCATTACTGAAGACATAGAAGAAATTGTTGGCGATCGCTTTGGTAGATACTCAAAATATGTAATTCAAGATCGTGCATTGCCAGATGTTCGCGATGGACTTAAACCTGTTCAACGACGAATTTTATATGCAATGTATAAACTCGGCATGTTTAGTAATAAACCTTATAAAAAATCAGCAAGAATTGTTGGGGAAGTAATCGGTAAATACCATCCTCATGGTGATACATCTGTATATGATGCGATGGTTAGATTGTCTCAGGACTTTAAGTCTTTATTACCACTAATCGATATGCATGGTAACAATGGTAGTATTGACGGTGATCCTCCAGCTGCTATGCGTTATACAGAAGCTAGGTTGAGTAAATATGCTGAATATTTATTAAAGGATTTAAATAAAAAAACGGTAGGTTTCGTTCCAAATTTTGATGACGAAGAATATGAACCGGTAGTTTTACCAGCTAAATTTCCTAACCTTCTAGCAAATGGAACATCTGGTATATCTGCTGGATATGCAACCGAAATACCACCACATAATATCAATGAATTAATTAAAGCTACGATAGAGCGAATTAATCATCCAAATTGTACTCTAAAAAGAATAATGAATATCATTAAAGGTCCAGACTTTCCTACTGGCGGTATTGTGCAAGGCAAAGAAGGAATTATTGATGCTTATACAACTGGTCGTGGACGAGTTGTAATAAAAGCTAAAACCGAGATTGTTCAAAATAAGAAAAATAGTCAATTAATTATTTCAGAAATTCCATATGGAGTTAATAAAGCTAATTTAGTTAAGAAAATGAACGATGTTCAATTAGAAAAGAATATTGATGGTGTTCTTGAAATTCGTGATGAATCAGATCGTGAAGGTCTAAGAATCGTTGTAGATATTAAAAAGGGCATTAACCCAGAAAATATTCGTGACTTTTTCTTTAAATCTACTGACTTACAAACAAACTATAACTTTAATATGGTAGCCATTTCCGATAAAAGACCAAAACAGATGGGTCTGATTGAACTAATTGACGCTTATATAACTCATCAGCGAGAGGTAATTACTAATCGAAGCAATTTTGAATTAAAAAGCGCTCAGAAGCGATTACATATTGTAGAGGGTCTAATAGCTATGACATCAATCCTTGACTCTGTTATTAAAACGATTAGAAATTCTGAAAACAAAAAAGACGCCAAACAAAATTTAATTTCTAATTATAGTTTTACAGAAGAACAGGCTGAAGCAATTGTTATGCTCCAATTGTATCGCTTAACCAATACTGATATTGTTGCGCTTAATAATGAAAAAGATAATTTGGGTGAATCAATCAAGTTTTTAGAAGATATTCTAGCCAATGAGACTACTTTACTTGCAGTTATTAAAGATGAGTTAAATCAAACATTAAAGGAACTATCTACACCAAGAAAATCAAAAATTGAAGAAGAAGTAGATGAATTAAATGTAGAAGTAACTGATCTAATTCCTAAGGAAGATAATTATGTTATTATTACTCATGATGGCTACTTAAAACGTATGACACCTAGAGCCTTTGGAACAAATGAAAAAACGAAAGTTAAAGATGATGATGTTGTAACAGCCGTGTATAAGGTTACTACAGCCGATACACTATTGTTATTTACTGATATGGGTAATTATGTCTATTTGCCGATTAGAAACATTCCTGAGGCAAAGCATCGTGATTTAGGTTATAATGTGAGTTCGCTTGCAAACATTGATGTTAATGATAAAATCATTTATACAATTCCAGTGTCTGATTTTGATGAAGAAAGATATCTTATCTTCACAACTAAAAATGGGTTAATTAAACGTACTAAACTTGAAAGCATGAAAGCTGTCCGTTACTCCAATGCATTAATGGCAACAAAACTTAGAAAAGGCGACAGAGTCGTTAGCGTAGATATTTGTAAAAAGGATCACTCTGAAGTTGTTGTTGTTACAAAAGAGGGTTTTGTTAATCGTTATGACGCTGAAGAGATTTCGATTATGGCTCCTGCATCATTTGGCGTTAAAGCAATTGAACTTAAAAATAGACCAAATGATGAAGTTGTTGCTGGTAAGTCGATGGGTAAAGGTGATATATTAGTTTTACTAACTGTTCGTTCTGCAATTAAGCGTTTGCGCTTAGATGAAATAATCAAAGGTCGTAAAAACAATGTTGGAAAACAAGCAATCCAAATGACTAAGACTGTTGATAATGATGTTATATATACTGATGTAATTAATAAGAATAATGCTAATAGAGATTTAAAAACTTATTTATATGGGACAACCGGACACAAACAAATAAAATACAATGACATCAGTGTAGCTACTGCAAATACTGGTAAAAAAATTACAACTACAAAAATTGGTGATCCGCTTAAACTAATAATTACGAGGAATAACAATGATATTGTTTAAAAACCCTTCTGTGAGAAGATTAATTTTCAAAAGGCCAAGAGTTGTTCATTCGTCTTTGCATAAAAGCAATATTAGCAATAGAAAGAATGTGGTATTATGAGCTGTATTATTAATATTGATCGATTTATTATTCCTAATGATATTATTACAACTTTAACATCGATTTATAAATTCATCGGTAAAAATAAAAGTTTTGAAAATATTGTTGAAACTGACTTAGAAAAAATAGTTGTTCAGACAATAGAAAGAGATTGTTACTTCATTGCAAAAATATTAGAACTTGATATTACTGATTCAAGGATGCGTTTAATTGTTACTAAAAATTCTAATCCAAGAACAATCGATGAAACGATTCTTTATCGGATAAAAGAGGTACTTTCAGCTTGGCATATTGATCACAATCAAGCAACGAAAAGCAATGACTTAATTAATATTACAAATTATATTAACCCGCATGCAAATATTAAGTATGCTTATCATGAGATTGATAAGAAGGCTTATTTACAAAGTCAGAGTATGCGCAGTAAAAGAATACTATTAGATGAAATAAATGATAAGGTTTCTTTTATTAAGGAAAAACAAACTATCGAACCAATTGTTTTATATTTGCATTTCTTTATCGATTTTTATAATCTTAAACCTTTCACAGAAAGTAATAAAGTAACAGCATATTTACTTTTATATTTGTTATTATTAAAAGCAGAAGTGCATTCTTATAAATATGTTAGTTTTTATGAACAGTTGTATAAAGATTTTGATAAGTTTGAAATTGAACTAAAGAACGCTAGTTTTAACTGGAGTGAAGGGTTTGCACAGACATTAGAGTTTTTAAGATACATGACGAAGTTTATTTATCAATCTTATATAAAGACAGAAGAGCTAATTAAAGCTTATCAATTTGATCAAAATATAAACAAGTCAGATAATATTGAAAACACAATTTCAAAGCTTCCAAATATATTTACTAAGGAAGAAATCAGAAATGAACATCCATTAGTAAGTGAATCGACGATTAACAGAACTTTATCTAAATTAAAAGAAGAAAGTGCAATTAAACCTCTAGGAAAAGGACGTTCTGCAAAGTGGGTAAAATTATAATATGTGTTATAGTAAGTATGTAAGTATGTATTGAAATAGAGCCTACAAATAAAAAATGTGTGTAGACAAGATGATATGAACTTAAGATTAAATGTTTAATTGCATGTGTCAAATTATTTATACATCAATTTTTCATAAGTTTAGAAATATGTAGCTTTGGTTTTTTTATTAATGTTTAAATGCATGCACAAAGTTGCACAATTTAATATGTTTTAAGTTAAAATTATAAAATAATCATAGTCAAAAATCTATTTTGTAATATTTCCTATTGATTTAGTGCATTTGCTGTGATATAACCCGAGTTTGCCACTTTTTAAAAACATAGGGGCTGTAAAGAAATAAATTATAAACAGCTCTGAACATAGAAAAAGCCAAGTGTAGTCAGATAATAATCTGTCTTTGCTTGGCTTTTGTTTTTATTTTAAAATAGATGTGGAAAACCATGAA
>Ga0079223_10002087_pt1 | contig 12272 bp, 8 predicted proteins | sample Stecom2011_FD_75072 | JGI IMG/M metagenome (GOLD analysis project Ga0079223, IMG submission 75072) | Agricultural soil microbial communities from Utah to study Nitrogen management - Steer compost 2011 | ecosystem: Environmental > Terrestrial > Soil > Agricultural land | place: USA: Utah...
AAGCCCATGGTGCTAGGATTCAGCGTTTCTGCCTTGGTGGTTCTTGTTTCTTTGTTGATTCAGGTAATCCTGGGGCAAGTATAGTAAAACGAAATGGAGAGCATACCCGCTCTCCATTTTTCTTTGGGAATTATTTATTTGTGGGTGGGACTGACCAGAACACCGCTCTTGGGGTCCAGGAACTCTCCACCCTCTTGGTAGGCCTTTTTACCGTTTACATAGACAGAATGGATGCCAGCGGCATATTGGTGGGGATCACTGTAGGTGGCGGTATCGCTGACGGTTTTGGGGTTGAAGAGGACTAGGTCGGCGAAGTAACCATCTTGAATGTGGCCCCGTTTATCTAAGCGTAGCCTTTGAGCCGGGGCACCGGTCATCTTGTGAATGGCGGTTTCCAGGCAAAAGAGTTTCTGTTCTCGGCAGAACAAGCGCAGAACCCGGGGAAAGGCGCCATAACTGCGGGGGTGGGGTTTGCGGTTTTTGGGGTCATTCATGGGCAGGGCATAGCCGTCGGTGCCCACCATGGACAGGTTGCCGGAGGCAACTGTTGCCACATCCTCCTTGGCCATGGAGAATTTGATCATGCCCACCGAACCCTTTTCTTCCAGGAGCAGGTCCAGCATGCAGTCCACAGGAGAATGCTGCCGTATTTGGCCAATCTCTTCCAGATTCTTGCCCTCCAGGGCCTGATTCTTTTCCGAATCAATAGAGGAAATCATGATATTGTTCCAGCCCACTGCCTCTTCCAGGGCGGGTTTTATTTCATTTATTATTTGGGCCCGGGTGTCGGGGTCTTGAATGCGTTGTTCTGCTTTTTCCCAGCCCCCTTCATGCACCCAGTTGGGCAACTGACTGCTGAGGCCGGTGGAGGAGGCGGTGTAGGGATAGAAGTCGTAATTGGCATCCAGGCCTTTTTCCTTGGCCTCTTCCAGCTTGGCGATGGCGATGACCACTTTGCCCCAGTTGGGTTTGCCCACAGCCTTGAGGTGGGAGACCTGGAGGGGCAATTGGGCCCGGCGGGCAATTTCGATGGACTCGTCGATGGAATCCAGGACAAAATCCCCCTCCTGGCGCATATGGGTGGCGTAGATCCCCCCGTATTGGGCCACCACTTTGCATAATTCCACCAGCTCATCAATCTCAGCAAAAATGCCTGGGGAATAACCCAATCCAGTGGACAGTCCCATGGCACCATGCTCCATGCCCATGGCAACGTATTCCTTCATTTTTTCCAACTCTGCCGGGGTTGGCTTGCGGTCTTCATAGTTCATCACCGCCGCCCGGATGGAGCCATGGCCGATGTAGAATCCCATGTTCAGAGAAATATCAGTGTTGTTGAATTGTTTGAGGTATGAGCAGTACCCCTCTGGAGACCAGTCTATGTCCCGAACTGACAATTCCCCTTGGGGAGAATAGGGTGCCGCCAATGCCCCACAATTTCCAGTAATGTCTGTGGTGATGCCCTGGGAAAGCTTGCTGCCGCCCTTGGATATCACCAGGGAATTTAATGTGGTGTGGGAGTGGATATCGATAAATCCCGGAGCCACCACTAGCCCCTTGGCGTTTACAACTTGCTTTGCACTAATCTTTTCTGCATTGCCCGGCAATATTAATTTGTCCCCTTTAATCGCCACAGGCCTCTTTTTTCCTATTTTACCTGTTCCGTCAACCACTAGGCCATTTTTTATCAACACGTCAACGATCAATTCTGATGCCTCCAATTTCTTGGGATGCATATAGCATTCGGTATGGGACACAGAAATCCTGCAACAATTTAGGGAAGCAAAGAGTTGAGTCCCAGCTCCCTTGGGACTGGCATTTTGTTCCTTGGGGCAAAAAGGACAAAAAGAACCGTCCCCAATGTCCTTTTGGGGGGGCTGTATAGTAATTTTTTGCTTTCAGATACTAGACATGAGTCTGCTAAAAGGATGTGTTAATTTGGAGCAAAAATACACCAATAGATTGACGAATGAGAAGTCACCCTATCTGCTGCAGCATGCCCACAATCCTGTGGATTGGTATCCCTGGGGTGAGGAGGCCTTTGAGCGGGCTAGAATCCAGGGCAAACCCATTTTCCTTTCCATTGGCTATTCCACCTGCCACTGGTGCCATGTTATGGCCCAGGAATCCTTTGAAGATACAAAAATTGCTGGCATGCTCAACGCAGACTTTATTTCCATCAAGGTGGATCGAGAAGAGCGGCCGGATATCGACGCGATTTATATGCAGGTCTGTCAGGCCATGACCGGCCACGGCGGCTGGCCCCTTTCTGTATTTTTAACCCCCGACAAGAAACCATTTTACGCTGGTACCTACTTCCCTCCCCGGGGCAAGTATGGGCGGCCGGGTTTTGTCGATGTTCTCACCCAGTTGGCGGACCTTCATCGACGGGATCCAGACCGTATCACCCGTGTGGCTCGGCAGACAGTGGAGAGCTTGCGCCCTCGCCCCTCCAAGGGAGAATTGGGCGAGACCGATTTGCACGGCTGTTATCGCCAGCTGCAGCAGGCCTTTGATCCAGAGTTTGGCGGGTTTGGCACCGCCCCCAAGTTTCCCACTCCCCACAATCTAATGTTTCTCCTCCGCTATCAGCGCTGGACTGGGCAGCAAGATGCTTTGGCCATGGTCACCAAGACTTTGGATGCCATGGCCGCCGGAGGCATCTATGACCACCTGGGCTATGGGTTTGCTCGCTATTCTACCGATGAGCGCTGGCTGGTTCCCCATTTCGAAAAAATGCTCTACGACAACGCCCTTTTAGCTATTGCCTACACCGAGGCCTGGCAGATTACCGGCGAGACTCGTTATATGACTGTTACCCGGGAGATATTGGACTATGTGACCCGAGTCATGACCTCTCCCCAGGGTGGCTTTTACTCCGCCGAGGATGCGGACTCCCAGGGAGTGGAGGGTAAGTTCTATGTTTGGAGTAAAGATGAAATCATGGACATCCTAGGGGATCAGGGAGCTCTGTTCTGCGCTGCCTATGACATCAGCCAAGAAGGAAATTTTGAGGGTAAAAATATTCCCAACCTAATCGACACCGACCTGGAGCAAGTGGCCAATTATCACAATGTGGAGCCTGAGCAGTTTAAGGGGATTTTGGAATCCTGCCGAAGCAAACTTTTTCAGGCCCGGGAACAACGGATTCATCCCCATAAGGACGATAAGGTGCTGACAGCCTGGAATGCCCTGATGATTGTCGCCCTGGCCAAGGCTGCCCAGGCCTTTGGCGAAGAGAAATACCTGAAACAGGCTCAAGCCGCCTTTTCCTTTATTCAGCAAGAGCTGACCCAGGATGGGCGCCTGCTGGCCCGCTGGCGAGAGGGCGAGGCCCGGCACAAAGCCTATGTCGATGACTATGCCTTTTTGCTCTGGGCCTGTCATGAGCTGTACCATGCATCCCTGGACCTAAAATATTTGGCCCAGGCCAAAAAGCTGGCCCGGGCCATGACTGAGTTATTTTGGGATGAGGAGGACGGCGGGTTTTTCTTCTACGGCAGCGATGCCGAAGAGCTTATAGTCCGCCCCAAGGAAATCTATGATGGGGCAATGCCCTCGGGCAATAGCGTCGCCTCCCGGGAATTGCTGCGCCTGGCCCGGTTGACCGGAGAAGCAGAGTATGAGCATCTGGCCCAGAAAACCATCAGTGCCTTTGCTGCCCAGGTCAAAGGCCACGCTGCTGGCTATACCCACTTGCTCCAGGCCGTACTCTTTACCCTGGCTCCGGGCAAGGAAGTGGTGGTGCTGGGTGACAGCAAGGAAAAGGAAACCCACCGTCTGCTCCAAAAACTCCAGCGTTCCTTCCTGCCGGAAATTAGCTGGCTGGCGGCTAAAGACCCCAAGGATCTCTCCGAGATTGCCCCCTTTGCGGCGGCATTATCCCCCCATGCACAACCCAGCGTTCACATCTGCCAGGGATTTGCCTGCAGCCGTCCCGAAACCAACATGAAAGAAGCTTTGGCACAACTCTTGCATTAGAATAATGGCGGGCAGGGCGGGACAAAGGGGACGGTTCTTTTTGTCCTTTTTGTGCCGCAATGTGCATCCCTGCAGGGAAAAGGACAAAAAGAACCGTCCCCAATGTACTTTTTAGATGTAGGTTATGGTGGGGCCATGGCTATCGATTTTGACCTGGCGGCCGAAGGCCAGGGTGAGGGTGGGGTAGTTGTGGCCTGCCCTGAGGTTTAGAATGGTGGGCTTGTTAAAGGGTGCAATTACTTCTGTAAAGATGGTTTCCAGGGACAGGTCCCGACCGGAATAACTGCCCTTTTCTTCGGCTTTGCAACCGGTCCAGCTGCCCAGGATGATGCCTTCACAGTCCCGGAATTTTCCGGCCAGGGCCAAGGCGTTGAGCATGCGGTCCACTTTGTAAGCCGGCTCGTGTACTTCTTCGATGAAGAGAATTTTTCCCCGTGTGTCCAACTCGTAGGGAGAGCCCAGGGTGGAGGTGAGGAGGGAGAGGTTGCCGCCGATGAGTTCTCCTTGGGCTTTGCCTTGCACCATTACTTCCAGTTCTTCTCCTGCCGGGTTTTCCATGGGACCGGTGGGTTGGGGTCCAAACAGGGCTTGCTTGTAACTGGCTAGGCTGAAGGGTTCCATGCTCTCATCCCCTAGGAACATGCTGGAAATAAGCATGGGGCCATGGTATGTGACCATGCGGCAAAGCTTGTTCAAGACCATGTGCAGGGCGGTGACATCGCTGTATCCCACAAAGACCTTGGGATTGGCTCGTATGGTGTCATAATCCAGCAGTGGCAGCAGACGATAGGCGCCGGCACCGCCTTTCATGCAGATTATGCCTTGGATATCTGAGGCGGCAAAGGCCGCGTTGATGTCTTGAGCTCGTTCTTGGTCCAGGCCTGCTAGATGACCGTGGTGCTTGTGACAGCTGGGAAAGAGGACTGGCTCTAAGTCCAAAATGCGCAGTTTTTCTGCCCCTCTTTGAAGCTTGTCCGCGTCGGTGGGGGTGGACGGCGCAATGATGGCAATCCGGTCTCCGGGTTGCAATGCCTTGGGTATGTTCAATTTTTTCCCTCCATTTTTTTTAGCTTTAACTTGCCCCCATTATATGCCTAGGTCAGGTCTTTGCCAAGTTTCTGCCCGGGATGAGACTGGAGAAATATGCTGTTTACTATTCAAATTTTATTTTATTTCAAGTATCATGATAACGAAGTAAAGGATTATCTGACTAAATTTGGAGGGGATAGTTTGGATATGTTGCGCAAGACCCGGGCTGAGATTTACCTGGACCACATCGAACACAATTTAAATGCCATGCGCCAGACCATGGACAAGCATGTCAAGGTGGCCGCCGTGGTCAAGGCCAACGCCTATGGTCACGACATCGTCAAGGTTACGGATTTGCTCTTGCAAAATAATGTGGATTATATCGCTGTGGCCACTCTACAGGAAGCGGTGCAATTGCGGAAGAAATTTGCCCAGGCACCGTTGCTGGTAATGGGATACACCCCCGACGACCAGCTGCCCTTTGCCGTGGACCTTTCCATCACCCAGACCATATTCTCTTTACAGCAAGGCGAGCTCATGGCTCAACGGGCCAAGACCACCGCCAAGACCGCCAAGGTTCATGTCAAGTTGGACACCGGCTTTAATCGTTTGGGCTATCAGGACCACCAGCTGGCCTTGGAAGAAATCACGGCCCTGGCTGATCTGGAGGGCCTGGAAGTAGAGGGTATTTTCTCCCACCTGGCCCTGAACAGCGTAGAATCCGACGAAAAGCAGTTTCAGCAACTCACTGATCTGGTGGCCAAATTGGCCAACCGCGGCGTAGAGATCCCCAACAAGCATATATGTGACAGCATCGGTGCTGTGGCTTATCCCCATTACCATATGGACATGGTGCGCTTGGGCGCTCTGCTTTACGGTTACTGCAGTCGCCCCACCAGTTTTGAATTAAAGCCCGCCATGACCCTCCGCACTGAGGTTAGCATGGTCAAGACCATCGACTCTGGCCAGGGGGTGAGTTATAGTCATCTTTACACTGCCTCCGCCCCCACCAGCATTGCCACCCTGCCCATAGGTTATGCCGATGGTCCGCCCCGCAATTCCTGGAGGGAGGGCCAGGTCCTGGTTAAAGGTCAGCGGGCCAAGTACGCCGGATTGCCCTGCATGGACCAGTGCATGCTGGATGTCACTGGTTTAGATGTGGCTGTGGGGGATGAGGTCATTCTCTTTGGCCGCAAAGGCGACCAGGAGTTGCCTCTGAACGACCTATCCAAGTGGTGTGGCACCAACAAAAATGAGCTCCTGACCCGGGTTTCCCCCCGTGTCCCTAGGGTCTATTACAGAAATGGAACAATCGTCGACGTTGTTGATTATTTAGAGAGTTAAAGGGTTTTGGCCCTCTAATGTAGAAGATTACTAAAGGAGTGGAAGAATGCTACAAGAAGATTTGGCCAAGATTAAGGAACTCTACGGCTCCTGGTTGGTGGATGTGCGGAGGCATTTGCACAGTCATCCGGAGCTCAGCGATAAGGAAGTGGAGACCCAGAAGTTCATCATGGACAAGCTGACAGAGATGGGCGTAGAAAACCACCCCATCGCCCGTACCGGCGTTGTGGGCCTGATTCGGGGACAGGAAGGTGGAAAGACCGTGGCCCTGCGGGCAGATATCGATGCTTTGCCCATGCAGGACCAGAAGGATGTGCCCTATCGCTCTCAAAATGATGGTGTCTGCCATGCCTGCGGTCACGATGCCCACACAACCATCGCCCTGGGGGTCGCCCGCTATTTTAGCCAACGGCGAGACCAGTTTAAGGGTAATGTCAAGCTGCTGTTCCAGCCGGCGGAGGAAGCCGTGGGCGGCGCCAACCGCATGGTTCAGGAAGGCTGTATGGAAAACCCCCATGTGGACTATTGCATCGGCAAGCATGTCATGGCTTATATGGATGTGGGTGAGGTAGAAGTCAAAAACGGGAAACTTAACGCATCTACCGATGGCATCCGCATCACCATCAAGGGGAAGGCGGGGCATGGGGCCTATCCTGAAACCGGCGTCGATGCAATTTTGGCCGCCGCTGCCGTGGTCCAGGGTGTTCACACCTTGGTAGCCCGCAATGTTTCCCCACTGGAGTCCCTGGTAATTTCCCTGGGCACCATCCGGGGTGGCACCAAAGGAAACATCATCTGCGATGAGGTGGTGCTGGGGGGAACCATGCGCACAGTCAATGAAGAATTGCGCCGTAAGACCAAGGAAAGACTGAAAACCATGGTGGAGAGCATCGCTGCGGGCTATGGTGCCCAAGGCGAGGTCAGTATTTCTCCTGGCTATGACTCCCTGATTAACAATGATGAGATTGTTAAGGTCATCGAGGACGTGGCTGTGGAGCACCTGGGCCGGGACAAGGTACACCAGAAAGAATTCCCCTCCATGGGGGCCGAGGATTTTTCCTTCTTCTTAAACGAAGCCCCGGGCGCTTTTTACCACCTGGGTTGTGGCAACAAGTCCAAGGGCATAACTGCTTTGGGTCATGCCGTGGACTTTGACATCGATGAAGATTGCCTGCCGGTGGGTGTTTTCTTGGATATCCAGATAATCAGCAAGTTATTACAGAGATAGTTCTCTCCATTTTATGTAAAATCTCAGGGAAGGCTTCCCTATATACTTGCCTTGGTGGACCAGAGATTGGTAACCCATTCCTATTGGGCGCCAAGGCCGGTGTTTCAGTGTTGACGGGATTTTTGATGTCCAGTAAAATTTGATACAGAACAAGCTTGCTCAGAACTGACTTGTATTAGAACAGTTTGCATTTAACTGCTCATCATTGATGAGCAGTACATAAACCATATAAAGGAGGTCAGCCTTGGCGGCTATTGTCGTCAAGGGAAAAGGATGAAACTATTTCTTAGTGTCGACCTGGAGGGCGTCACCGGTGTAACAGCGTGGGAGGATGTACGCAAGGGAACTGCTGACCATGGCTATTTTCGCCAGCAGATGACTCAAGAAGTTAAAGCCATCTGTGAAACAGCCCAAAAAAATGGGGCGGAGGAAATCTTGGTCAAGGACGCCCATGCCACTGCTCGCAACCTCTTGATGGATGAACTGCCTCCCGGGGTAAAGTTGTTCAGCGGTTGGGCCCGGGATCCCTTTACCATGATGTCTGGTTTGGACAAGTCCTATGATGCGGTTATTTTTTCTGGATACCATGCCGGGGCCTATTTTGATGACAATCCCCTAGCCCATACCATGAGTAGCGCCCGGATTTTTTACTTTAAGATAAATGGCCATTACGCCAGCGAGTTTGTGCTCAATTCCTACATCGCCGCCTACCACAATGTGCCGGTCATCGGAATCGCAGGCGATGAGGGAGTTTGCCGACAGGCCCAGGAATTTATCCCTTCCATCGTCACCATGCCAGTGAAAAAGGGTGTTGGCGACGGTGTGATTTCCCTGGCCCGGGAGGAAGCCCTGGCCATGATTTGCAACAAGACCCAAGAGGCCATGAGTATGGATTTCAGCAAATGCCTCTTGACATTACCCCAACATTTTGAGTGCGAGATATGCTTCAAAGACCATCTCTTAGCCCACAAGGCCAGCTTTTATAAAGGCGTCAAGCGGGTGGATGCCCATACCGTTGCCTTTGAAGCCGACGATTTCTATGAAGTGTTGCGCACCTACTTTTTTATCTAACTGTTCACTTTTTTGAACAGATTGTTCCCAATAGTGGATGCCCGGCGAAGACCAGTTGTCCACGGCATGGCCATCATCCCCGTTGGTTTTGTTTACAATAGGGGACAGTCTCCAGGGCGTTGACGCCTATCTTGTTGGTGGCATGTGTCTTGCACTTTAATGTATTGCACCAACAAAAGAGGAGGGATAGCAATGTCGAAATACAGAATAGCTGTGGTTGGCTGCGGTAACGTCGGCGCCAGCGCCGTTCAAGCCGTTAAAAATGCACCGGACATGGAGCTGGTTGGGATTGTTGAACAAGCTCAGCTCTGCGAGAAACTTTCACCGCAATATTCCTGTCCCGTTGTGGATAGTGTCGATAAAATTGCCAAACCCCACGGCGTGGTTTTAGCCATCCCCAGCACCCTAGTTCCAGTCATAGCTCCTGAGTACTTGCGACAGGGCATCGCAACCTCCGATAGCTACGATATCCACGGACAGTCTCTGTTAGATACGGTGAATACCCTGGAAGGCGCTGCCAAGGAGGGCCACGTGGCCTCTGTCAGTTCCGCCGGCTGGGATCCCGGCACCGATTCAATGATCCGGGCCATTTTCAAGACTATGACGCCCCTGGGCCTGACCCATACCAATTTTGGACCAGGCATGAGCATGGGGCACACAGTTGCCGTTAAAAAGTTTCCCGGGGTCAAGGACGCTCTGTCCATGACCATTCCGGTGGGCCGAGGAGTGCATCAGCGGGAAGTATATGTGGAGCTGGAATCCGGCACCGATTTTGAGCAAGTTAAGGAACAGATTTGTTCCGATCCATATTTCGCCAAGGACAAGACCAGCATATACCAGGTTGATGATGTAGCAGCACTGATGGATGTTGGCCATGGTGTCAATATCCAGCGTCGTGGGGTGGCCAGCGGTGTGCACAATCAGTTCCTGGAATTTACCAGTCGGGTAACCAATCCGGCGGTTACCGCTCAGGTCATGGTTTCCTCTTTGCGGGCTGCATTGAAACAAGCCCCGGGCGCATATGTATTGCTGGACTTGCCCCTCCGGGACTTTCTGCCCGGTGAACGCTCCGACTTGATTAAGGAGCTGTGTTAGAGGCATCAACGCCACCTGGATAGGTTGGGTTGATATACAGGTAATGTGTCACAAAAACTAAGTACAAAATGTATGAGGAGGTCTGTCTATGTGAAGCTGACTGCAAATTTTGGACACTTGCCTCGTGCAAAACAAATTTAGGGGGTTTAAACGTGAAGAAGTATTTAGCTCTGATGTTGGTTATGTTGATGGCCATCTCTGCTTCCGGTTGCTTTGGCGGCGGTGGCGATGACGATGGTGTAGAACAGGTCTACAAAGCTGTTTACTCTGGTGAAGTAACCACCATTAACTACCTGGTAACCTCTTCCGAGAACGAATTTGGTCTAGCAGCTAACTTGGTCGACACCTTGGTTGACTATGACAACCTGGGTCACATCCAGCCTTGCTTTGCTGAAGATTGGAATGTCTCCGCCGACGGTTTGACCTGGACCTTTGACATTCGTCCAGAAGTCTACTGGTACACCCATGAAGGCGAAGAATACGCAGAAGTTGTTGCCCAGGACTGGGTGGATTCTATGGAATATGTATTCACCCCGGAAAATGAATCTGCCACCGCCAACGTTGCTTATCGCGTCATCAAGAACGCCGAAGCATTTTACAATGGCGAAATCACAGATTTCTCCCAGGTTGGCGTAAGTGCTCCGGACAAGTACACCCTAGAGTTCACTTTGGAAAGACCCATTCCCTACTTCTTGTCCCAGCTAAACTACTCTGTGTTCATGCCTGCCAACGGTGATTTCTTGGCCGAAACGGGCGACCGGTTTGGCACCGATAACACTAATTTGCTATACAATGGTGCTTATATCCTGGAAACCTTTGAACACCAGAACAAGCGGACCTTGGTCAAAAACGACAAATACTGGGATGCCGACAATGTTCATATCGAAAGACTTGAGTATACGTACAACGGTGAAGCCGCTTCCCTGGCACCTCAGCTCTACCTCAATGGCGACATCTCTGACGTAGCTATTCCCTCCACCTCCATCAAGCAGTGGATGGAAGACGAGGAACTCGAGAACATGGTTCGTCCTGGACGACCCAGCTCCTACACCTATTTCTATTGCCTAAACTTTGATCCGCAATTCGACGAAGAATATGATCCTGATAACTGGAAAATTGTTGTCAACAACGTAAACTTCCGTAAGTCCTTGTTCCACGCATTGAACCGTTACAATGCAATGTTGACAGCTGAGCCTTATTTCCCAGAGAACAAGATTAGCAATACAATTACTCCTGCGGCCTTTGCCGATTACGAAGGCAAGGACTACACCGACTTTGGTCGCTTGGGCGAAATCAAGGCCACCGATTCCTATGATGCAGACTTAGCTTTGGAATACAAGGAGAAGGCTTTGGAAGAACTGGAAGGCGAAGCTACCTTCCCTGTCCAGGTCGTCATGCCTTATAACACCGGTGGCGACGAGTGGGCACAGCGTGTCCAGGTCATCGAGCAGAATATGGAAGAGCTGTTGGGTGAAGATTATGTCGACATCATTCCCGCTCCTCATCCTCCCACAGGTTTCTTGGATGGAACCCGCCGGAATGGTAACTATGCCTTTGAAGAGTGTAACTGGGGCCCAGACTATGCTGACCCCGAGACCTACACCGACCCCTTCCGTCGTGGTGGCACCTACAACTTCCCTGAGTTCACCACCGAAGTTGACGAAGATGGTCGCAACAAGTTCGAGGTCTACGAAGAAATGGTAGAAGAAGCTAAGGCAGAAGTTGTTGACATCGAAAGACGTTTTGAACTCTTTGCCGAGGCCGAAGCCTATGTCATCGACAACGCCTGGGTTGTTCCCTATGGATTGGGTGGCGGCGGATACTACTCCTCCAAGCTCAACCCCTTTGAGGCTCCCTTCTCTCCCTTTGGTGTTTCTTACCTGCGCTTTAAGGGACAGCGGATTCATGAAGAGCCCATGAACATGCAAGATTACGAAGAACAGTTGGCTGAGTGGGAAGCTGAGCGCTCCAAATAAGCTGTAACCAAAAGCCTTTTAGTGTAAAGTGGCCTTCCCCGGGATTGGTTCCGGGGAAGGGCCCTTTTCAAAATAAAAACTGTATAATAATTGCATCACCCATGAGTTTGGAAAATATATCTCTTATAGAGATTCTCAATATAGTACCACAGGAAAAGGAGGGACAGTATGTTCAAGTATTCTATAAAGCGTTTCTTCCAGTCATGTCTAACCCTCTTTATAGTTGTGACAGTTGTGTTCCTACTCATGCGCCTAATGCCCATAGAGGGTTTTCTGGGATCAGGGTATGACAAGATGGACCCCGCGCAGCAAGAGGCAATCCTCAAGGGCATGGGCCTGCTAGACCCCCTTCACATTCAGCTTAAGAATTTTTACGTTGACCTGCTTCATGGTGATTTGGGAGAGTCAATTATCTACCGTCCCAAGGTCCCGGTGGCAGAGATCATTGGCCCAAAGATTCCTTACTCACTGTTCTTGGGCTTAGGCTCCATGGGTATCTCCCTATTCTGCGGTCTTGGACTGGGCGTATTGATGGCCCGTTTCAAAGG
>Ga0079223_10002088_pt1 | contig 12270 bp, 12 predicted proteins | sample Stecom2011_FD_75072 | JGI IMG/M metagenome (GOLD analysis project Ga0079223, IMG submission 75072) | Agricultural soil microbial communities from Utah to study Nitrogen management - Steer compost 2011 | ecosystem: Environmental > Terrestrial > Soil > Agricultural land | place: USA: Utah...
CACAAGCGGTTACACCTGTTCCACAAGAAAATGTCTCATCCTCAACACCTCTTTCAAAAGTGCGAACATAGGCCTTCTGTTTTTTCTCATCAAGGACCTGAATAAAATTAACATTTGTTCCATTCGGAAAAATCTGATGGTGACGATAGAATGGCGCAACTGCTTTAATATCAATAGCCTCAGCATCACCTACAATGAAACAAAGATGAGGAACACCAGTGTCGATAAAAAAGGCTTGAGGAAACTCTTTTTGAAAAGGAGAAAGATCAAGTTTTCCAACATCATCAGCAACATTCATCTCAATAAAAAACTTCTCTTCCTCTTGCTTAACCACAAAGGAAGTTTTCATTGTTTTTATACGATATTCATTCTTTTTTTCCACATGATCATAAAGATAGCGAACAAGACAACGAAGTCCATTTCCGCACATCTCAGCTTCAAGACCATCGGAATTAAAGATCCTCATGGAAGCATCAAAACCAGGTTCCTTACCGATGACTACTACCCCATCAGCACCAATGCCAAAGCGCCGATGACAAAGGTCCATAATGCGCTTCTGATCCCAATGGAAGTCAGCTTCCTGGATGAGGATAAAATCGTTTCCATTACCTGAGTATTTAAAAAAGGGAGTTTTGTTCATAGAAAGATTTTACTCCAAAGTTCAGACATAGGCGAAAAAAACAGCTCTTGGCAAGTACCTTAAAAATAAAGTAAAGTAATGACTCATATTCGTGGGATTATAGCTCAGTTGGTTAGAGCTCCCGGCTCATAACCGGGTGGTCGCAGGTTCAAGTCCTGCTAGTCCCACCACTTTTCTAACTCAAATTCCAATTAATTTCCGACTTACCTGACTTTTGAAGCAAATGATTAATTGTTGAAAAGGGCCTTGAGCCAAAAAAGCCTCGATAAGCTGAAAGAGGTGAAGGATGAACCGACTCCACAATAAAATGCTTGTTCTCATCAATAAGTTTTTTCTTGGTTTGTGCAGGTGCTCCCCAAAGAACAAAAACTAACCCTGTATGATGTTCATTTAAATGGCTAATCACCGTGTCAGTAAAAGTCTCCCAACCTTTCTTATGGTGACTTCCGGCCTTACCTGCCTCCACAGTCAGAACCGTATTAAGAAGAAGCACCCCTTGCTTAGCCCAGGCTGAAAGATCACCATCATTTGGTAGAGGAACTTTCAGATCATCATGGAGTTCTCTCAAAATATTTCTTAAGGAAGGAGGAAACTTCACTCCCTTTTTTACCGAGAAGGCCAGTCCATGGGCCTGATGAGGGCCATGATAAGGATCTTGACCGAGGATCACGACTTTTACTTTTTCAAAGGGAGTAAGATCAAAAGCAGTGAACGTTTCGTTTTGTGGAGGATAAATTGTTTTATTATTTTGATACTCAGCTTTTAAAAAGGCTTGAAGTTTTTGATAGTAATCTTTTGTTTCTTCTTCTCTAATTAGTTCTTTCCAATTCATTGAGAAATTAAACTCAACTTATTCCTCTTCTGCAAGCTTATCAAAGAGAACTTCGCTTAACAGTCCTGACTTTTTAGAGAAGAGAAAGTGAGAATAGATGGCCATGTCAGCTTCGAACGTGTTCACTAATCTAAGATTAGTACTTTCAATACATTGTTCAGGTTCTCCAATAACGGCATTGGTTCGACAGACAGAAGGACGATGAGGGTAGATGGAGCAAGAGTTATTCTCATCCAGAAAAACGCACTTTCTTTCTTCATAAGAAAGCTTAGAGAAATTCTCCTTTTGTTTCTTTAGAAGATCCTTATCGATGATAGGATTGGCCTTTTGAATGATCAGATCAATTTCATCTTCAGTGACAGACACTTCATTGTGACAACAATGAGCACAACCTTTTTTACAAGGAGACATTTTTTGGACAAGTTCATTACTAAATGCTGAAACAATAAAATGATCAACTAGCTCATGAACAATTTCAGCTCGTCTGACAGGGTCAGAAGTTTTGAGAAGTTGTTCAAAAACCAATTGGACAATATTGGTATAATGAGCATTTTCTTTAAGGGCATCAAAACTCTTCTTAGCAATGGCCGGAAACTTCATAACGCCTCCACTATATTTATTGTGACACATTAATGGATTTAGCAAAACAAAAATTATTACCGTTCTAATCCGGAAACAAACCTCGCCCAGCCTCTAGAGAAAATTTAGTACAATTCCAACTTTAAAATTGTTTCAATACCGTCAAAGGGAACACCCCCTTATACATGGAGGTTATGATGAAAAAACTTTTAATGGTTCTAGCGATTGCTACTTTTTCTTTCGCCTTAATGGCACAAACAGAATCCGATCCTTCTAACCAAGGAAGCAGTACTGAGGTGATGGGAGCTCAGGAGGAAGTTTATCCAGAAGGACCGGGTAGCTCACCAGGATCATCTACTGTTCAGGAAGAAGAAGAGAATGTAGATGACCCAGCATTACAAGATGACTCTATGATGCAAGATGACTCTACGATCCAGGAAGAGGTTGAGACAGACACTGAAGGCACCATGAGATCTGATACAATGGAAGGTACTGAGTCTCCTGAGGGAACTGATAGCAGCTCTGAAGGAACATCAACTCCCTGAACCTTAAGATGGGCAGCTGGCCTGCCCTCTTTCTTGACTCTTTTCTTTTCGTAAATTAGCTTAATTTATTACCAAAAAGGAAAGAGTCTTATGAAAGTTTTATTACTGGTTTTTATTCTTTTACCGACACTCACATTTGCTCAGTACAGTAACGAATCTGAAATCTCATCTGTTGTTACAGGTGGTAACTCTCAAGTTGAAACTTATCTTTTTAAAACTTTAAATAAATACCTTCATGGTAAAAACACTCACCAACTCTCAGGACTATATACTTATGGTGAATCCAGAGATGAAGTCTCTGCTCGCGAATGGAATATCAGCTATAAGTTCGATCGCGTTTGGACTGATCACCTAGGGTTCTATGTGGGTGAAGTTGTGGAAGGTTATCGTTTTCAGGGAATTAAGGCCCGTTACAACTCCGACGCCGGTTTAAAATACTACTTCACGAAATCGGAGAATAAAAACTTCTTCACAGAAGTGGGTTATCGCTACACGATCGAAGATCAATATTTTTCTGATACTGCTTATGAAAACAAAGGTCGTGTCTTCTTAGAATACAATGATAAACCAAATGAAAACTTTTCTTATCGTCTCTGGGTAGAATATCTTCCAAACTTTACAAGATCTAAAGACTATCTCCTCATTCATGAGGCTTCTCTCACTTCTATTCTTACTTCACGCTTCTCATTAAAGTTTGCCTGGAAAGGTATCTATGACCAAGATCCAATCATTGAAGGCAATAAGAACTACGACTATACCTATACCACTTCACTGGTGGCGCGTTTTTAATCAAAAAGTTGAAAAAACTCTGGATAGGATTTATCCACTGCTTCGAAGGGGGACACTGAGCCCCCTTCATTATATCTCATAAATAATGCTGCACTCATAACCATGCGATGATCATCAGGAAGTTCTAAGTTTACACTCTCTTCGAACTTCTCATGGCTTCCTTGAATCATTAATCTAGTACCAACAGCTTTGTAACTCACTCCAAAGGCCTTAAGAAGACGAAGAGATTCATGGAGACGATCACTCTCTTTGAAAACGAGATTTTCCACTCCTATTAATTCATGTTGGCCTTTAACATAGGATAAGAAGAAAACAAGAGTTGGAACGAGATCAAGGCAGTCAGTCACATCTAAAGAAACATCTTTTGTCACTTTAGTAGGAGTAATAAGTACGCCATCATTTTTTTGGGTAAGAAGACCTAATGACTTTAATAAGTCGTAAAACTTTGAGTCAGCTTGGAACTTATCAGGAAATAAATGAGGGAAAAAAGTTTCTCGTGTAAGAGCTGCAAATGCTAGTGGGTAACTAGCACTACTCCAATCAATAGGAGTTACGTAGAGATCAGAAGAAAAGTCCTCGATTAATTTTAATGTCATCTCCCAATAACTTTGAGATGTCTCAAGTTGAGTTGGAATAACTTGGGTTTCAGGACTAAAACACAGGGCGAGACCTGTGGCGAACTGGGTGGTCCTCGAACAATCCACTTCTATTTTTGAAGGTAGTTTTATTGGACCTTGAATAAAAAGTTCGTCATCATTTAATGAACATTGAGCACCATAATTGACCACCAAAGAAATGAATTCGTCCCAAGGTCTCTCCTTTAATCTCTTACCTAATTTTAGCACATAAGGCTTAGTGCCTTTCAAAAGCATACATGCCAGAAAACGAGCAGTCGTTCCTCCTTCACCTACTTCAATGATTTTTGAAGCAGAAGAGTTATCCTCACATTCAGGGAAAGAGTTAAGAAAGGTAAGTTCATCGTTATTAATAATGATATTTAAACCAATGCCCTGAAGAGCGCTTATCAGGTTAGTTACATCAGTTGCTTTAGGTAATTTTTCAAAATGGGTTTGCGTTTTTTTCTGGGCCCCTAAAATAAGGGCCCTATTGGCATAAGACTTAGATGTAGGGAGTTGAATTACCTGTGGAATAAATCCTTTATCAATATTTAAAATCATTTGAAGCCTGTATGTTTTGAATAAATTCCTTTAACGGAACTTCTTCAACATAACAATCTCCGATGCTTTTGACGAGGACCAGTCTTATGGATTTTTTAGCCTTTTTCTTATCCTGCTCTAGAAATGAAGTAAAAGTCTTAATATTGAAATTATCATAGTAAGAAATTTCTAATCTTTCTAAAGGAAGAGCTAAGGCCTTAGCAAGTTTCTCCCATTCTTCTAAAGATTGATTTAACTTCATGAATCGGAAGATATATTTCATTCCCATGGCTACTGCTAAACCATGAGGTATCTTTAAAGTTGTTTCAAAAGCATGCCCAAGCGTGTGCCCTAAATTAAGAAGGATACGCTCTCCTTTTTCTCGTAGATCACGCTCAACAATTCTTGATTTAAACTTAGCACATTCAACAATAATTTCTTCCAGGGGAGCTTTCTTCATAATCAAGCCATAAACATCACTAGAAAGGAAAGCATACTTTAAAACTTCCCCTCTCCCACTCCAAACTTCTTTTTCAGGAAGAGAGCTTAGAAAGTCATTACAAATAAGAATGGATTGTGGTTCATAAAAAGATCCGACAAGGTTTTTACCAGCATCTAGATTAACTGCTACCTTCCCTCCAATGGCCGCATCCACCATCGCAAGTAAGGTCGTAGGTACTGCAACCCACTCGATCCCTCGAAGAAGAGTAGCTGCAACAAACCCTGCTAAGTCCGTTGTAGCTCCGCCACCAAAGGCATAAAGAACATCATCTCGTTGAATACCTTGAGAAATAAAAAAATTTTGGGCCCGGGCAAATGTATCCAGATTTTTTTCTTCTTCCGGATTCTTAATCCAGAAGACATTAGGAGAAAATTGGATCCACTGAGGGAGGTGATTCTTTGTCTTTTGATCCGCAATTGCAAAAAACTTACTATCTTCTCGATCATCCAATAACTTGAACAGTTCGAGTTTTTTAAGGTAAGTTATTTTGGAATTCAGCATAGAAGACTCTCAACTCTTTAGGATTTATTGATGCAACAAATAGATTTTTCTCAACTTAAAGAATATGACTCCTTATCGAAAAGGGAGCAACAACTATTAAGAGAAATCGACCAAGAAAACGCAAGAATAGACAAAATTAATTCCTTAATTGAGAGTCATCTCACCAGACGTAAAGAAATAAAAGCTAACATCGTAAATAAAAACTCACTCATTCTCGACAATGAATCTCAACTAAAGATTTTAAGTGAGCAAACGACTCGCCTAATAGAACAAGGAAGCAGTGAAGAGAAAATAGCAGAGTTTCAAAAAAAGATTAGTGACTTGGAAGAAGAATCTTTTTCTTACTTAGAGGAAATTGATGCTTTGGAAAATGAGTTGCAAGAAACAGTGGGATTTGAGAATGGTGCTCGAAAAACTCTCCAGGAAATTGAAACCGAAGTAAAACAAATTGTTCAGACTAAAGATCAAGAGTTAGAACTTTTAAAGTCCCATAAGAATGAAATCCTAGAAAAGCTTCCCGAAAATATTAGAAATACCCTTATAAAACTTTCCCAAAAGAACTTGAGCCACGGACCTTTCACTAAAATTGAAGCTGGAAGCTGTATGATGTGCCGATTCAAAATCTCCAAAATTGATGAAAATGAGATTGATGTTCATAAGCTATTTAAACAATGTCCGCAGTGTAGCCGAATCTTTCTTCCTTACGGTGTCTAAAGTTTAGACATCAAAGTAAAGTTTCCATCCCTAATCCTTCACTGTTTAAAATAGTGCTATAACTTCTGCATGAAATTTCTCACTATTGGCCTGTTCCTACTCCTTCAAAGTCCTCTTGCCGAAGCCATTATTCTTTCTGAAACCTATCTTTCAGGAAAAGAAGTTTGTGAAAAGAATAAAAACCCTAAAGAGCTTAGCTTTAGAGTTGATGTGCCCATTGATTATAAAGATCCTCAACTCGGTTCTACTTCTCTTTATGCTTGGACTCATAAACCTTTTAATCCTCAATTAAGGACTCTTATTTTCGTTGCCGGTGGTCCAGGAAATACCTCTCACTCCTCTCTTTTAGAATTCTCTGACTGGAACGTGGTTTTCTTTGATCAGCGAGGAAATTCCTGTTCTCGACCTGACTCCGAATCACTGTATTTAGATCGACGCTTTTATAGCTCAGAAAACACCGCCAGAGATATTGAAGAAATAAGAAAGCATCTTAAAGTGAATCAACTTTCTGTCTATGGTGTCTCCTATGGAACAGTTCCGGCCCACCTTTATGGCCATTTATTTCCAGAGTCTACTCGCGCTATTGTCTTAGAAGGCATTATCTATCGCGGAGGAGACTCTCTAATGAGTCCTCCCCATACGCGAAAAATTATTCAGGATTTTTTTGATTCTCTCGACTTCAAATCTCAATCTAAAATTCTTGAGTTATCAAATCACCCCCATTTGAAGAGTAACTGGTTTTCCAATGTGGCCCAAAAGATGTTTTATCTGGATCATGCTACCGATAAGTTCAAAGCATTTTTAGATATCCTTCTTAACAATGATGCCATGGCCATGACTCTTATTCCTAATTACGTTGACCACGAGCCGGTTGATACGGAATATGGATTTGGTGATGTGATGATGGGGATGATTGGTTGTCAGGAACTAGGAATGAATTCTTCTACAGCTAGTTTCTACTCTATTTTTGAAAAAGATAAACTAGTCTCGGACAATGATAATGTTTTTCAAAAAAATTATTGTGAGTCACTAGGTTTTATTGCTGATGAGAGCATGCCTCTTTATCAAGCAGATCACTTCCCTAGTAAAGCTCCTATCACTTACTTTCAGGGAAGTCATGACAGTGCTACTGTCCTTCCAGAAGCAAAGCATCACTTTCAGAATGCCGCAAAAGGATTTGCCCAATTTATTCAAATTAATAAAGGTGGGCACTTACCTGTTTTTGGAACCATAAATTCCGCTTATGAAAGTCAAGAGTCTATTGAGAGCCGAGCGACTCTCCTTAAAACGGCCCTGCTCGGAAAAGAAATCAAAAATAAGGACTTAGAATCAGTGGAAGAAATCTCGGAACTTAAATGGTTAAAAACCATTAAAGATTGATCTTTCTTGCTTTGGATCAACACCTCATATATAAAACTAGAACCGAGATCAGGGGACTATCGCCGCCGCAAGGGGGAGGAAAGTCTGGGCACCATAGAGCATCGTAGCGGGTAACGCCCGTCCACCGCGAGGTGAGGACAAGTGCAACAGAAAGGATGTATGGCCCTTTTAGGGTGCGTAGTGAAATCATGTAAACTCTACGAGGTGCAAGCCCATGTAGGTGAGCGTTGAGTCTGCTCGAGGAGCTCACGGGTAGGGTGCTTGAGTCTTGAGGGTAACTTCAGACCTAGAGGAATGATAGTCGAAAACAGAACCCGGCTTACTCCTGATCTCGGTTTTTATAAAGCTAGAATCTTTTGAGAGGCAGTAGAGATATTGCTTTTCTCATTCAAATCAATCCACACCACTTCTCGAGGAAACTTAAGTTTTTTTAGCTGAGTAAGATTAAGTTTAAGTGCAAAATTTGTAATTTTATATTTTGTGATGCTGGTTTTCACAGAAGGAAGATCAGTAGTATCGTATTCAATTTTAGGATACTGCTTTAATTTTTCATCTGTAGTTTCAACAATAAACGTCGGCAGTTCATACTGTCCTGAAAGCCACTCTTTCTCATTCTTTTGATAAACCAGAATTTTATTATCTTGAGCGATAACAAGGCGAAGAAGTTTCAATTCATGCTCCACATTCGCCTTCTTCACTTTAGTATCTACAGGATAGGACAAAACGGTTTTCTCATTAAAAGCAACACATTCACTTCTTAATAAACATAATTCACAAGTTGCTTTTCTTGCCTGACAATTTGTTCGACCTAGATCCATCAGCGCTTCATTTAAGGCCCTAAAGTTTTTAACTGAGGAAAAAATATTTCCACTTTGAAACTCATTCGTAATTTTTGCTTGGAGCTTAACACCCTTAGTCTCTTTAAGGCCAAAGAGCCTTGAAATAACTCTTTCTAAATTCGCATCAATAGCAAGAGCCTTTTTATTGTTGCCGATGGCAATTAATGCATTGGCCGTATAGGGTCCAATGCCAGGAATGGAAGTGAGTGTTTCATAATCACAAGGAATTTGTGAGTTGAAGTTTTCACAAAGAAACTCTGCGATCTTTTTTAAATTTTTGGCCCTACGGTAATAGCCCAATCCTTTCCAGGCAATGAGTAATTCTTCTTCGGAAGCTCGCGCCAGATCACCTAATGTAGGAAATTCTTTTAGGAACCGTTCAAAATGATTAAGAACTGTTGAGACGGTTGTTTGCTGAAGCATGATCTCTGAAACAAGTGTTCGATAAAGAGTTCTTTCACTTCTCCAAGGGAGATGTTTAAATTCTTTTTGAGACCATTCAAGAAGCTTATCTAAATTCATTGGAGCGGATTGTGGCGCTATTTGCACATTCTGGCAAGAGTACTCACTTCACTCAAGAGGGAACGGGCACTCAAATCCCCTTTTTCTCCTCTTAACTTAGCATTTTTTGTTGAGAGATAATCGCTAAACTCTTTTGTGTATTCATTGATATCCGTAATGATCACTACTTTTTTGGCATCACTTCTTTCAATCCAATCAATCATACGAGCAGTGGAATTAAGACCATTATTAATACAAAGTGAATCAAAGCTACCTACCTCTTTTATAGAGGTATCAAACATCATTACATTAAGTTTTTTTCCAAAGCGACATTGATCATCAAGTCTTGTAATAAGACTTTTCCGGTAACATCCGCCATGTTCATCAGTAAAATCAAATTCTCTCATAGAGCCTGAAGTATCAATCCAAACTTCCAACTCAAACTGTGGTGCTTTAACAGGAGAAGCTTTTCCACAAAAGATATCAAAGCCATTTTTTTTATCGCAATCTATAAGATCTCGATCAAAGCCAGTAGGTGCAATACCAGGGAGCTTATCTGTATCATCCAAGTGAACAGCTTCCCATTCATTATCAGGCTTATACAGGCCATACTGAGGATCAAAGCAGTAATCCCCTACCGGATCACATTGCCTGCTAACAGTTGGCAGAGAAAAAATAAAGTGATCCTCAGTTTGTTTAATCACGGCCGTTTTTTTATCTTGTGAAAGAAACCACACCTCAAGAGACTGAGGAGCAGCAAGTAGAGGAGTGCAAATAAGTAAAAGTAAAATGTGTAACATTAAAACTCTACATTGCGCTGACGGAAGTATCTAAAAATAGCATCTCCCAAATCAACGATTAAATCCCGGTCATTCACATCAAGGTTAAGAAAGTCATTTAAGTAAGCCTTCTGCCTTGGAGAAAGAGTCTCCATCTTTTCTCGAATGGTTAAATCTGTTCTTCTTTGTCCTGTCGAAGAAGCTTCACCAAAAGGGAGTTGATGTTTCTTTCCTCCTACACTTATCGTCGCATTGGCCTTGGAACTGGAGTATTCATCCTTTCCTGTTAATTCATCTTTATAGAACTGAACTAATTTTTTTAGCGTATCCGTTGATTCTTCCTCCACACCATCAATAATTTCATGCAAAGGAATATCCAGGGCCGCAATAATCCGGGCGACAATCTGTTCATCAACAGTGCTCGTTTTCAGATTGAGAAAACGAGACATGGTGGAAATGCCTGTTTGCGTAAGTTCAGCTAAATCTTTTTGAGTCGCTACTCCTCTGAGTTGCATGTATTTACGAACGACCGCTAGAAAAATATCTAAAAAGTCTGGGGTAAATTGAATCATACGCCCTCCTCTCTTAGTTCTTTTCGGATTGCAATGAAATTTCTTAATGCAATTTTATACTTGACACGTATTGTCAAATGAAATAGAATTGCAACATGCAACAAGGCGGAGATGCCGGGAGGTTGTATGAATACTCAAGCTACTGAAATTATTTATAAAAACTCCCATATTCAAGGCTTTGTTATCCATAAGGATATGGTGGCCTTAGAAGCTATTTTGGGCCTGGCCATGACGGCCACTCTTGTTCAAAAAGCAACTTTTCAACAGGTTATCTTTTCAGAGTGCAATTTCAACTGCTCGGAGTTTCAAGGAGTTACCTTTGAAAACTGTGTTTTCGAGAATTGCACATTTGAATTTTCTCATTTCAGAAATTGCCAATTTAAAAATTGCAATTTCACTGATTGCACCTGGATTTCTTCCGGTGCTCAAAAGTCCCTCTTTGAAGATTGTGTGCTTGATGCTCACTTAACCAAACAAGTGAAGAGCAATGACAATCTGGAACTGACTAAAACTGAAAATGTTTTCGAAAATCGTTTACTAGCTCTTGTAGCTTAAAGGAGTGAGCATGAACACTTCATTTTATTTGATGACCATTATGATGAATCTTTTTGGACTGGCCCTTTTTGTGAAAGCATTTGGGATTTAAACACACTTTGTTGCTCAATAGAGGTCTAAGGTGTAAAACCTTAGACCTATGTCAAAATCATCTCACTCCATTCAATCCTTTAAAAGACTCTTTAAATATTTCAGTAATTATAGAAAGGATTTCTATCTTGGAACACTCTTCTCCTTTCTTAATAAAACCTTTGATGTTGCCCCTGAAATTCTGATCGGGATTGCTATTGATGTTGTTGTCAGTCAGGAGAAATCATTTCTCGCCAAATGGGGAGTAGAAGATCCTGTGGGGCAGCTCTATATCCTCGCCATTCTCACTCTGATTATTTGGGCCTGTGAATCTCTCTTTGAATATCTCTATAATTTAAAATGGAAGGGTCTCGCCCAATCCATTCAGCATGAGTTTCGTACAGAAGGTTATGGACACTTACAAAAACTTGATATGTCTTTTTTTGAAGACCGCAGCACCGGCGGCTTAGTCTCTACCTTGAACGATGATATCAACCAGCTTGAAAGATTCTTTAATGTGGGAATGAATAGCCTTATCCAAGTTTTCACAGCGGTGCTTCTCATTGGCATTGTCTTTTTTGTCCTGGCTCCACACATTGCGATTTTTTCATTCTTACCGATGCCTCTTATTCTTTGGGGTGCCTTTTACTTTCAAAAGAAAGCTGCTCCTCTTTATTTGAATGTTCGTGAAAAAGCAGGAGTTATTGGTTCAAGACTTGCTAACAATATTAGTGGAATGACCACTATTAGAAGTTTTAACTCTCAAGAGTTTGAAGAACAAAAAGTCAGTGAAGATAGTATTAATTATTTAAAGGCCAACAAAGAAGCTATTGCCATTTCCTCTGCTTTTACTCCTATTATCAGAATGGCCATTCTCATGGGCTTTCTTGCAACCTTCGTTCTGGGTGGAAAAATGGCCCTTGATGGTGACTTGAATGTAGGTTTCTATGGAGTGCTGGTTTTCTTAACTCAAAGACTACTCTGGCCTCTTACTTCTCTAGCTGACACTCTCGACTTATTTGAACGGGCCATGGCCTCTGCTGATCGCGTTCTTAATCTTCTGAACACTCCTATTAATATTGAAGAGAAAAAAACAGCGACCAACTTCGATCATCAACAAGGAATATCTTTTAATGATATCAAGTTTTCTTACCAAAAGGGCTACCCCATTATAAATGGAGTAAGTATCCATATCCCTTCTGGAAAAAACATTGCGATCGTCGGACCTACAGGCTCTGGAAAAAGTACTATTACTAAACTTCTTTTGAAATTTTATGAAGCAGATTCAGGCAGTATCTTATTGGGCGGAAAAGATA
>Ga0079223_10002089_pt1 | contig 12265 bp, 8 predicted proteins | sample Stecom2011_FD_75072 | JGI IMG/M metagenome (GOLD analysis project Ga0079223, IMG submission 75072) | Agricultural soil microbial communities from Utah to study Nitrogen management - Steer compost 2011 | ecosystem: Environmental > Terrestrial > Soil > Agricultural land | place: USA: Utah...
TGCCCTCTTCCATCTATAAACGAATCGTTGAGGCCAGTACTAGCGAATCGACTTGCGTCGCACTGCCCTCTTCCATTTATATGCGAATCGTTGAGGCCAGTACTAACGAATCGACTTGTGTCGCACTGCCCTCTTCCATTTATAAACGAATCGTTGAGGCCAGTACTAACGAATCGACTTGTGTCGCACTGCCAGGTCAGTACTATTCTGCTGCCTGTATTACTTCCCAAAATGCCCCTTTAGGTTGATGGTCTTCATCAAATAATAGCGGCCAGTCCTTTCTGCCCTGAACAGGATGGTTATCTTTCCAGGTGCTATCATCAGCAACACCCCAGAGAATAACCCCGGTCAATTCATCCTGATACCTCTTAAACAGGTTAAATAAGGCTTGATAACGTTTATTCTGTTTTTCCAGCATTTCAGCTGTCGGCTCAGCTAATTTCCGTCTGTCATTCCAGGGAAAAACAGATATATCAAGCTCCGTAATCTGGACTTCCAGACCCAGAGAGGCATATTTTTCAATAGCCTGCATTATATCAATAACAGAAGGGGATGAGATATCCCAGTGTCCCTGAATCCCGATACCGTGAACAGGAACTCCATCTTCCAGCAGTCCCTTAAGCATATTGTATATTTTATTCATTTTCTGGGGTTGAACAGCATTATAGTCATTATAAAATAATCTGGCTTCCGGGTCTGCCTCATGAGCAATTCTAAAGGCCTCAGCTATATAATCTTCCCCAATTATCTGATACCAGGGACTATCTTCCCTGTGTGTCTGGTAACCATCATCGGAAATTGCCTCATTTACCACATCCCAGGCATAAACATCATCCTTATAACGCTCGACAACGGTTTTTATATGGTTTTCCATCCGCTCCAGAAGTACTTCCCGGGAAGCAGTTTTCCCCTTATCAACAAATACCCAGTCCGGGGTCTGGCTATGCCAGACAAGGACATGTCCTCTGACCTTCATATTGTTTTCCCGGGCCAGCTTTACAATCTCATCAGCCCGGGAAAAGGTGAAGAACCCTTCTCGCGGCTGCAGATGATCAAATTTCATCTCATTTTCTGCTGTAAGACTGTTAAAGTGCTTTTCAATCAGATTGCGGTGGGTATTAATGGTGCTGGAATTAACAGCTGCCCCAATTGAAAAATATTCGCTGTAGGCTTCATGTAATGAAGGTAGCTCATCGCTTCCAGCCTGAACTGGAGCTGTATTAATATTAAGAGCCAGTGAAAAAACCAGTACAAGCAGAGTCAGTAAATAAAACTTTCTTTTCTTGAAATTAATAGTAATCACCCCTTGTTTTAATCTATTCCTGATGTACCCATGGTTTCCACTATCTTTGACATATTAAACATAAACAGTATTACCGGAACCAGCAGCATGATTAAAGCTACCGCCATGGCCACTCCCTGTCTGGCAATACCACCGGCAGCTATCTGCTGCAGGGCATAGGGCAGCGGCTTTAGCACCTCTTTATAGATAAACCGGCCCCCCTGGTCTCTCCACAGCTGTTGAAACGAAAAGACCATCAGGGTTAGCCAGGCTGGTTTTACATAGGGCATAACAATCGCCCAGAAGATGCGGAATTCACTGGCCCCGTCTATTTTAGCAGACTCCAGCAATGTATCCGGTATCTGCTGCATAAATTTACTCATCAGATAGAAACCCAGGCTATAGCCCCAGGCCGGTACAATCATTGAATTTAAACTATTAATCCAGCCCAGTTTTGACATAACCAGATAATTTGGTATAGCGGTAACCTCCGGGGCAAACATCAGTGATAAAAGCACCATTTCAGAGAATAATTTCTTACCGGGAAACTGGTGCTTGGAAACCACATAGGCCCCCAGTGAAGCAATAATAATATGACCTCCTGTTCCCAGTATAACTATCAAAAGTGAATTTGAGAGATATCTGGTAATCGGAACCCAGGATTCACTCATTAAAATCGCCAGGTCTTTAAAATTATTTAAAGTAGGATTTATTACAAATATCCTTGGTGGATAAAGAAATATTTCATTCATTGGTTTAAAAGCACTTGAAATGGTATAAATCAGCGGTATTGCCATAAAACAGGCCGTCAAAATTAAAATAGTCATCAAAAAGATATCTCCACCGGTAGAACGGTTTATCTTTTTCCTTCTTATACTCAGGTCCAGTTTCATTATTATTCACCCACCTTGCTGAGAAGCCTTTGCACTGTTTTCTGTAAAAACACCATACCCAGAAACAGGATTGTAGCTATTGCCGCCGCATAACCCATTTCAAAACGGACAGTACCATAATCAATAAGATGGGTCACGATAGTTCTGGCTGCATAATCAACACTGGGAAATCCTGCCATTGGTATGATCTGAGCACTGGCAGCAAAAGATTGAGTAATAGACATAATCGCTCCAAACATCAGCTGGGGTCGCATACTGGGAAGGGTAATATACCACAGCTCCTGCCACCTGTTTTTTATTCCATCAATCGCCCCGGCCTCATATAGTTTAGGGTCTATATTCTGCAACCCGGCTATAAAAACCAGGAAACTTATTCCCAGACTCATCCAGAGGACAACCAGAATAACTATCGGCAAAATATATTTAGGGTCATTCAGCCAGGGTATCGGGTCATTGATAAGCCCTATATTCAACAGTAATCCATTTAAATATCCATACTGGTCGGTGTCAAACATTATCTGCCAGACCAGATAGGCATTACCGGAAATAGAGGGGGCGTAAAAAATGAGAGTAAAGAGCGCCCTGATTTTCGGTTTGAATTCATTAACCATCCAGGCAAAAAGCAAACAGGCCAGATAGCTAACCGGTCCGGTTATTATTGCAAATACAAAGGTGTTTTTTACAGACAACAGAAAAACATCATCTGATAAAAATAATTTTAAATAATTCTGCCACCCTACCCAGATAGGAGCTTCCAGCATATTGTAATAGGTAAAACTTAAGACCATGGCAATTAATACCGGAATAACCGTAAAAGTAATGAAGATTAAAGCAAAGGGCGCCAGATACAAATACGAATTCCGGCTTTCTATTATTTCTTCCTTAAGACTGCTGATTCTATTTGCCCATCTCCTGGTTATTGTCTGATTATCCATGCCCAATTGTGTTTCCATATTAAAATTCCCCTCCAATCCTATTTCATTTCCACCAGATATAAAAATCTGGATTTTCTTTAGCCTTTTCCAGCATAGTTTCCATGTCTGTCTCCAGGCCAAATTCAGAACGTTTTACTTCAAGCTCTTCATCAATTTTCCGAACATAATCCAGTAATGTCTTTCGGTCATCTGTCTGGTCATTATAGACCTTTCGGAAAGCATTATCCAGATGCCGGCCGGTCATATATCCACCAGGGACTTCAGGAATACCTTTCACAAACTGCCACTGTTCATGAATACTTTCAATTTCTTCAACCGTCCAGGGCAAAAGCCTGGTCGCTTCCATATTTGCAGTAGGATGACGGGCAGCAATTCCCATGGTGCTCTCCAGCTCCCGGCCATATCTTGATTGAATTTCCGTGCTGGACCACCATTTCAGGAATTCCCAGGCTGCTTCTTTTTTATCAGAATCTTCCATTATCATATCAGCTGAGCCAACTCCCATTGCCATAGCACCGGCCGGTATAGTTCGATCAATACTACCATCTCCCCTGCGCCTTCCCGGTACCAGGGTGAAATCCCATTTCCCTCTGATTTCCGGTGCAAATATCTGCAGCATATTATAAAGGGGATAGTTATCAATTACAACCGGGGTTTCACCGGTCCTGAAACGGTTCTGGGGATTATACTGCAGCGGGATCTTATACAATTCATAGAGATCAGTCCACTGGATAAAGGCCTCTACTGCTGCTTCTTCATTCATATTGCTTTGAATCCCATCAGGTAGATAAATATCATCCTCCTGCTGGTATAAAAAGGTTAGAAAGGGCATTACTCCCGGAAAGGCAGATAAACTACCCAGTGAGGTGGTGGCCATCCCGATCCCGGGATTAACCTGCCGTCTGGCATTTAAATCATTAACCGGTAAACCCAGATTCATATTATTTTTCTGCAGCTCGGGAATCAATTCAAAAACCTCATCCCAGGTATCCGGAATCCCCAAACCTAAATCATGCAAAATATCTTTTCTGTAAAAAAGCATGGGAAAAACCTGCTGCTGTGGTAGAGCAAAAACCTGGTCTCTGAAGGCAAAGGGAACAAAGGCACTATCATGAAAACGCCCCTTTACCTCTTCAAAATCGGGAAATTCAGTCAGATCTACCACTGCATTACGTAGAGCAAAGTTAATTGGATCAGAAGACTGCATACCCAAAGCCACATCTGGACCAATACCGGCCAGAGTTGCCGGCAAGAGATTACCTAGCTGTACTAATTCCAGATTTACATAAATACCGGTTTTTGAAGTAAAATCATCTTCAATCATCCTTTTTAGAATCTGAGCCTGATCCCGTCCCTGAGCTATCCAGACCCTTAAAGGTTCCTGTTCTATTTCATCTCCTTCATAAATATTGCCAATCATATCATAATTAACAAAATAGGAAGCCACATATTTTTTTGTTTCATGTAATATTCTCTGGAAAAAATTTGGTTTTGTTTTCGGCAGCTCCATTTCAGGGGAAGCAACAATAATATAGTCAAGAGTAAGCGGCTGGTTTTTAACCTCCATCAGCCAGTTTCCAAGATTACCCAAACTGTCTCTAAAGGGATTGCCTTCCTGACTCCCGGAAGGTTTTATCCTTTTTTTAATGGTTTTGGGATGCTCAGCCATATGCGATAACTGCCTGGAAATGGCCTGCATCTGGGCTACCTGGTCACCAACCTCTCCTGTTTTCTCAGCCAGTTCATCGGCAATATCCATTAATACTAAAGACTGATTGGCTAAATTGTCGAGAACCTCGGGTATTCTCTCTTCCAGACGATAGTCCCGGTAGCGATCAGGGTTAGCAGAGGTGATCATTAAAATCTGCCTTAAGACATTATTTAACTCATATAATATCTCTTCCGTATGCCTGAGAACCGAGCCCATTCTACCAAGTACAACTTCCAGCTGAAGGGTATGTTTGCCTTTAGTTAAGTAAAAGTAATAGGGCTCTCCTTCCTCATTAGAGGGGATAATCATCTCGTATTCATTGGAAAAATCAAACTCGATAGCCTCAACTTCCCTGAAAGGTACCTCACCATCAATCAATAAACGCCTGCTGGTATAAACACCCCGCATCAGGTTCTGTTTGGCCTTAAATCCAATCTTGTACAGACCATCTTCAGGAACCTCTATTTCCCATTCAACCCAATCACCAACATCCTGCCAGCGCTGACCCCCAAGGGTATTAAGTCTTATCTCTGCATGATGATAGGGCTCAACAAGGGGATCAGATTGATCATAAATGGGATAAATAGTAGCACTTGATTTAGCCCGGGTATTTTCAGCCTGAATCTTGAGCATGATATTATCAGTATGCTGATAACCTTTTTGTTGATATTCTTTAAATCTCTCAGAGTATTCCGGGGGTTCTTCAACCTGATAAATCTTCAGCTGCCCGAGGGCCATTGGCTCTTTATGAGATACAAGCCGAATCGTATTTTTACCTTCTTTAAAATAAAACAAATAAGGGTCATTATAATAACCGAGACTATCCCGGATATCCATCTCCAGCCAAAGAGGAGTCTCTTTCTGAGGGGGTGCTATCTCGTTACCCTGATTATCCTTTCTAATTTCTCCATCATCCTGCCAGACTCTCCGTAGATCAATAAATTTAACACCCAGGAATGGTGTTTCACCATTAATTAATAAGCCCCGGTTTATTTTTGAGCCCATTCCTTCCAGAGGATAATATGTCAGAGAAATATTATATAATCCCGCTTCCTCTACAATAAATTCCCATTCTACAAACCCGGTGTTTGCAGTTTCAATTACTTTGCCCGAATAATCCGGAATTTCAGTTATTTCGATATCCATATCTGTTTTGCTGTAATCAACAGCAGGAATAACAATTTCCCGTTCAGGCCGCAAAATACCTGTATAATTATTTATGTATGTTTCATAATCAAGATCTTCTTCATACTGCAGTGAAGAAATATCATCAAGAGCAGCATATGTATGATTGCTAAAAAGCAACATTAAGATAGACAGGAAAAATATAAAAGAGAGATAAGATTTGCTGTATTGTCCGGTATGAACATTATTCATGCTTAAACCTCCTTGTGTTTTTTACTCAGAAAACACTTCACCTTTAGTGCAGGGGAGAAATAATATTATTGGTTTTTACCCTACAATACCGCTTCTGGAAACACTTTCAATAAAATATTTCTGCATAAAGGCATACAAAATTAACAGAGGGGTGATTACCATTACCATGCCGGTATTGTTTATTAATGACTCATATTGATCACCCTGCATTTTACTTGCAGCAGAACCACCGGTTACCTCCTGAATTACCCTGTTGGAAACCCCCTCCAGGGCCTGTGGCAGGAAGGCTCCACCACCCATAAACATGGTTATAAATATATAGTCATTCCACTGCCAGACAAAAGCAAATAGAAAAACAATAATTAATCCGGGTACTGCTCCAGGAAGCATTACATAGATAAAGGCACGAATCAGGCCAGCACCATCAATATAAGCAGCCTCTTCCAGTTCCCTGGGCATACCCTTAAAAAACTGTCTCATTATGTAGATAAAGAGACCATTTTTCAATCCTGTACCTGTTATTGAGGTCAAAATAAAGGGCCAGTATGTTCCAATAAGGTTTAAACTGCGCTCCCCAAGAATACCGAAAAAATCAAAAAAACGAAAATTTAAATACAATGGTGTCATTATCATCTGTGGTGGAACAATCAGGGTGAAAATAACCAGAGCAAAGATGATATTTTTACCTCGAAAATCAAAGCGGGCCAGACCATATCCAATAACCGTTGAAGACATCAGCTGTAAGATGCTGACAGTTGAAGTTAACAATACTGTATTAAAAAAGGCTGTTGGATACCTCATATTTCGCCAGACTATTTCATAATGCTCCAGGGTAAAATTCCTGGGTATCCATTTAATAGTCTGATCATAAAGCTCCCTGACCGGCATAAAGGAATTTGATATTTTGGTTAATAAGGGTAATAAAATAATATAGGAAATACCGATAAGTAGAATTGCCCGGGCTAAACTGACAACGGTTTTTCTTGAAAAAATATTCTTTATAAATTTGTATACTCTGCTCTCACTGTCAATTATATTTTCCATCATAAACCTCCTTGCTTTTACCGATAAGCATTATTAACAAAAATAATTCCTGAAAACTATTCTCTATAGAAAATATACCCGGAAATGAGTTTAAACACCAGGCCAAGTAGTAAGGCTATTGCCAGAAAATACAGAGTGGACATGGCCGTACTTACACCATAACCCTTGCCGGAAAAGGTGGCATCTCGAATCATCTGAACAAGGGGGTTATCAGCCCTGGTCAGGCCATCAACTATGGTATAAACCGTGTTTGTAATCAACAATGGGCTGATCATCGGAAAGGTGATCAACCAGAATGACTCCCACCCGGTAGCCCCCTCAACCTTTGCTGCCTCATAAACAGAAGGAGAGATGGACTGCAAGCCGGCAAGAAATATTAATATTTGAATACCTGAAGAACGTATAATTGAGGGTATATTCTCAACTGCCATTATAATATAGTCAATAAGCCAGTTAGGCAAAAACTTCATTTCTGACAGTAAAGACAATAAAGCCTCACCACTAAAAACAAGGACATTACTGTGCATCATTAACTAGGTGACATAATCTTCCAGCTCCAGCTTCATAACAATGCCTGCACCATAGATTACCGGAAGAAAAAAGATTATCCTGGCCAGCCATCGCCCTTTAAATTTCTGGTTTAAAATAACCGCTGCAAATAAACTAAAGGCCAGTATTAATGGTAAATCAATAATCATATTGAGGATCGTCTCAATAAAGGTTGTTAAAAATTCGGTGTCAATCATTAATGCATGATAATAATTATATAAACCCACAAATTCAAGGTCATAACCGCTTCTGCCTAATATTAATTCATTTAAACTAAAAATAACTGATTGTATAAACGGGTATAAAAATAAGAATATAAACCCGAGTGTAAATGGAAGTGTAAAGAGATAACCACCAATAATTTTTCTGTTCTGTGCCGTGACTTTAAACTTATCCCTTAAATTCATACTAGCTATCCCCCTTGATAAACAAATAATCTTCCCCCGGAATTATATAGCCGTCAAGTTGAACCTCTTCCTGATTATAATTTACTATAACCATATCTCCCTCTTCATAAAGAACCTGATAAACCCGGTTCTCAATTTCTTTATGTTCTATAATCCTTTGTGTCTGAAGTTCTGACAGGACTGTACTCAGCTCTTTATAATACTCAACAGCTTCATCCAGGTGATGCCGGTAGTAAATTGAATAGTGATCATCAAAATCACTCTTCTTAAGATGTGAGGACACTTCATAACTCCATCTATAATAAGGAATAGCACCACATTCAATTAATTTAAGGTGATTCAACTTGATCTTTTCAGCCAGATTAAGGGGCTCTCCGGTATAATGAAAGTAACCGTGTAATACCATTTGATAGAATGGTATGCCTTTATCAAAGAGGGTGCTGGAATCACTATAAAAATTCAAATTGGTAATATAACTGCTATAGGGCAATACAAAGGTATTCCCTCCATTGACGGCCAGTTTATAAGAAGCAGACAGTTTTTCCAGCTGTTTAATGATATCATCTTTGGCCTGCTCTCTATCGATCAGTTCTTCCTCTTTTACACGAAAATCTGAATTTACCTGTTCACCCAGATAGCGTAATGATAATCCGGTAATATTATATTCCTGATAATCATCCAGAAATTTATTTACCAGTTTATCCAGTGTCCTGGTAGATAAAATACCCTTTTCTTTATTTTCTGAAAGGAAGTTTGAGATATTAAACCTTTCATAAATAAAGGCCTGTTTACGGTTTAAAAACCTGGTATTATCCCGGCTGCCGATAAAACCATCAAACAGAGTGTTTTTATATATATTCAGAAAGGCAATTTCAGGGAAAAATTCAATATTATTTTCTTCAAGCAGTGCCAGTAGTTCATCAAAGCTTTCCCTGTCACCCAGTTTGCTTTCAAGCCTGATATTATCAGGGTATCGATGTCTGATACCACCTCTGGACCAGCCATTATACTTAACGGCCAGTTTGCTTATTCCCCTTTCAAGCAATTCTTCAATAATCAGGCCGGCCTGTTTATAAGTAGTTAGCGGTATAACAACATCCCGGGGTATACCCATAACCGGAAGTGTTTTATCAATCCCTCCCAGTAATTCAAGAAAGAAGGGAAGCTCTCTATCAGCCTCAATTTTACTCAGTTGATATTTATCCACAAGATATTCCTGATACACCCTGGCCATTCCAGAATAATCCGAGTCCTTGCCTTTTAATAATTTATATCTGATTTTTATATCCCGGTCATAATTTCGGGCCTGATACATATTAATAGACAGATTACTCAGGTCCTGGTCCAGTCCCTCGGCCCTTTCCAGTCTAACCGCATCCATGGGAATAACATCAAAACCGGGATATACCCTGTTATAGGAATCTCGCATCCCGGCCACCTGGGCATTGATATTTCCCAGGGATTCTCCCTCTTCGATTATCGCCAGAAATCCTTTATCACCCTGTTTTAACCCAAAGACAGGCATGTATATCTTTTCATCAAGAAAGGGTAGTAGTTCCTTTATCGGTTTTGCAGAATAATCCCTACCATAAATGGACTTTTTATACGGGCTCTTATTGATCTTGCCATTATTCAATTCTATTAGGGCTCCACTGCCATCAGGTATTAGCATATACCCTTCCTTTTCTGTACTGGCAGCTTCAAAAAAAGGCAAAACCTCAATCGCGCTGAGGGGGAGGGTTACCCGGTTACCTGTTTCATAATCCATCTCATTAAGGGGATAATCTATGCTATCACAGGGTACGGTAACCAGAAAATCCTGGCCATCCAGCCGGTATTCTATAGCAAGGCTAAAATTCCTGATGCTTTCATGGGGAACCGGGAAATTATATTTCCGGTGGTCTTCCTGCACCTTTTCCGGCTGATATCCAGAAGTTGAAAATACTTCAACTATTCTTTCGGTATCCCAGGGGAGGATACTGGATTTTTGTACATATGTAGGGTTGTTTATCAGGGGTTTTACATCTTCATGTTTTAATCCATTAAGACTGGCATAACCCCGACCATCAACAATTCCTTTTAATAATTCCTGTACTAAAACCCGTAAATCTCTATCTGATAAATTATCAGCAATTACTTCAATCCTGTAATTGCGAAAAACCTCTTCTGTGTTAACACCATAAATATCCAGAGGCTCTTCACCCTCCTGACATTCAACCATATCTATTAAATGATACTGGTCAAGTAAGAATTCTCTATCGGATTCTGATAAATTGACCAGAACCTCTGTTTCAAATTTCTTCTTTTCAATAATAAGAGGGGTATAGTCTTCTTCTTTCCACTTTGTTCCTAATAAGTATTCCACCCTGACACCATTATCCAGCTCAGAAATTATATATTGCCCATTTTTAACACTATCATTATAGGAATCCATTTCAAATCTCCTATCACCAACATCATAATAAACAATCCGCAGCTGGGCTTTAAGAGTATCTTTTGCTGAGCCACGAAGCCGCTGCTCCATTGTATCCCGATCCGGTGGGTTTGAATACCAGACTTCCCCCGAGCTTTTTTCCTGGATAGCAATCTCCGTTGTTTCCCTATTCATATATAAAATCAGGTGTTCATTCTCCTGCACCCTGTAAAAATCAATTAATTCTTCAGCGGTAATAGCGTTTACCACCGTGCTTATTAAAATAAAGACAGCTAATAATATTGTTAATCTACTAATATTACCGGAGGATAACATCTAAACCATCCTTTCAAATTTGCTTTATAGACGGTAAATAAATTCATAATAGATTTCACTGGCAAATTTATAGGTCTGTTCTGCCAGATTGAAAAATAATACACTGATAAAGATAACAAAAACCATCCCGGCAATTGTAATGGCTACAGTCAGGAAATTCTTCTTACCATTAAACCTGTGGGTAACCATCATCCCAAAATACAGAAGAAAGACTGCCCAGCCTAAAGCCAGCACAAAGAAAAAGTAGTAAAAAGCCCCTTCTTCAGCTGTTATGAAATTACTGATAATAGTTAGCGGAACATTAATAATTACTATCGGTGTCAGGGCATAAGATGAAGTAATAAAAATATCCCTGAAGGTACCCTTGCCTTCTACCAGAGTGGTCATCGACCAGTTCACCATACACCATAACATAAAGGGTGCTAAAACACTTAACATTTCCAGAAGCAGATTCAATTCACTTAAATCATTGGGGTTAAAAACAAAGCCTGTATACTGGCGAATAAAAACATATGTTAGAGTCACCAGCAAAAGGATAATGCCAGCAGCAGTTACATTACCCCTCTTTTCATGTTTTAAGTCCCAGAAACCATCAAAGGGATGAAAAATCAGATGCAGAGAATACTTCAAACTTTGCAATACCTTTTTTATTTTACCTTTAAGACTATTGTCATCATAAACTCTCAATATTTTACCAGCCCATAAATGCTTTGTCTTTTTATAAATAAATCTGGCAATGATTAATAGTACTACTATAAGCACTATCATATTAAAGTTTTCACCAATTACCTCTTTTCGGTAATAGGCAAGGGCCTCTGAATAATCCTCCCGATTATTGCCAAGTCTAAAATTATTCATTGCCATTTCGAAATTATCCAGACGCATGGCTGCCATTCCCAGGCCGGTATAGGCTAAATCATAATTGGCATTATATTTAAGCACCTGTTCCCACATTGCTGCAGATTCATCATATTCCCCTTTGAAATGATATTCAGTAGCAGCCAGGATGCTTTTTGCATATTCTGTAGGTCGAAATACATTAATATAATTCTGCCGGCGGTCAAGGACCAGTATCCTGTCATATAAGGTATCAATGGCTACCGGATTACTTAAGCCACCATATTTATCAACTAAAAATCCAAAGGTATATAATAAATAGCCATCCTTGTTATATGTAAATACACGACCCCGTTTCCGGTCCAACACGCTATAAATACCGTAATCCTGAACCGCAACATCAATAAAAGAAGAAGGTCCGGTTATACTGGCATTGTCATAAATCCCGGGAAAATAAATATCTCCAATCGGATAAAAGAAA
>Ga0079223_10002090_pt1 | contig 12262 bp, 9 predicted proteins | sample Stecom2011_FD_75072 | JGI IMG/M metagenome (GOLD analysis project Ga0079223, IMG submission 75072) | Agricultural soil microbial communities from Utah to study Nitrogen management - Steer compost 2011 | ecosystem: Environmental > Terrestrial > Soil > Agricultural land | place: USA: Utah...
ATGGCGGATGGATCGGAAGACTCATCATCACACAGGGGGCGGACGCCCGAGTAGTGGCTGACAATCTGGCTTGCCTCCAACTGGGCTTTGAAGTGGTCATTTACCACGGTCAATAAATATTGGATTTCGTCCGGGCTGATGCTGACTTGGCTCGGATCCCCGTGGTATTCCTCATCCGTGGTGCCAATCAGGTGGAAATCGTCCTGATAGGGCAGTACAAAGACGATGCGCTGGTCTGTGTTCTGCAGGATAAAGGCGCCCGGATAGGAGTGGAAGCGGGGCACGATGATGTGGCTTCCCTTGATCAGGCGGATCCTACGGGGTGAGGGGAGATCCAGGGTTTCTGAAAACACCTGGTTGATCCAGGGGCCTGCGGCATTCACCAGGGCCTTGGCATACACCGTTCGCCGGGCGCCGCTGCGTTGATCTTCCAGGCTAACCTGCCACAGGTGGGTGCTGGGGTCGCGCCGGGCGGCAAGGCAACGGTGGCGGGTGAGGATCTGGGCGCCGTGGTGGTGTGCGGCCAAGGCATTGCTAACCACCAATCGTGCATCGTCGACCCAGCAATCGGAATACTCAAAGCCCCGCTTGATGTCTTCCTTCAAGGGGCTGCTGGCATCGAAGCGTACCCCATGGGCTGATGGCAAGATGGCGCGCTTGCTCAGGTGGTCGTAGAGAAACAGCCCGGAGCGCAGCATCCAGGCAGGGCGCAGGTGGGGGCGATGGGGAAGGGTGAAGCGCAGGGGCTGCACCAGGTGTGGAGCGATTCTCAGCAGTACTTCCCGTTCTGCCAGGGATTCCTTGACCAGCCGGAATTCATAATGCTCCAGATAGCGCAGGCCGCCATGGATCAGCTTGCTGCTGGCCGAGGAGGTGGCAGAGGCCAGATCGTTCTGTTCGCACAGAAGTACGCTTAGGCCTCGTCCGGCAGCGTCGGCAGCCACACCGGTTCCATTGATGCCGCCGCCGATAACCAGAAGGTCGACTATGGTGGAAATTGCTGTTGTCATAAGGGCCGCTCGAGAAGATCTGTAAGGTCCATCTTAAGTCCGGCCGCCTTGGGTAAGGAGGAGGCGTCCGAGCACATCGCTAGCATATCAGGGCCAGTGTTCCGTTGAGATGACATTTATTGTATGCCTGCGGCTAAACTTTCCGGGAGACCATCCGCCGCGGTCAGTCAGCCCATCGGATTGTACTGGATGACATACCCGGAAACTTTTGCGTAATTACACAGTGGTTCACAGGCGGATTCATTTTCTTTCCATACAGTGGATAACAATGCCCCGCAATCATATGAGGATTCAAGTGCCATGAGTGCCTACTTGTTAGCAATCGATCAGGGAACGACCAGTACCCGGGCGATTCTGTTTGACTCTCAAGCCATGCCGGTGAATCACGCGCAGCAGGAGTTCACTCAACATTTTCCCGCCGATGGCTGGGTCGAGCACGATGTGGAGGAGATTTGGCAGAGCACGCTGCGGGTCTGTCGGGAGGCCCTGGCCAAGGCGGCGGTGCCTGCTTCCCAGGTTGCTGCCGTGGGGATTACTAACCAGCGGGAAACCGCGGTGGTCTGGAACCGCAAAACCGGACGGCCCATCTATCGGGCCATCGTTTGGCAGGATCGCCGGACGGCGGCCTATTGCGAAACGCTCAAGGCGGCCGGTCACGAGCCTTTGGTGCGGGAGCGTACCGGGTTGCTGATCGACCCCTATTTTTCCGCCACCAAGGTCCGGTGGATGCTGGATCATGTGGAAGGGGCCCGGGAGGCGGCGAACCGAGGCGAGCTGGCCTTCGGCACTATCGACAGCTTCCTGCTCTGGAAGCTGACGGGTGGACGGGTGCATAAAACGGACGCCACCAACGCCTCTCGGACCATGCTGTTTAACATCCATCGTCAGCAGTGGGACGAAGATTTGCTGAAGCTGTTCGAGATTCCTGCCTCCATGTTACCGGAAGTGGTGGACTCAGCGGCTGACTTTGGGGTGGTGGACAAGGAGCTTCTGGGGGCGGCTGTGTCAATTGGCGGTGTGGCCGGTGACCAGCAGGCTGCCCTGGTGGGGCAGGCCTGTTTCCAGCCGGGCATGATCAAAAGCACCTACGGCACCGGCTGCTTTATGATCCTGAATACGGGGGATCTGGCCCTGAGCTCGAAGAACCGGCTACTGACCACGGTTGCCTACCGCTTGGATGGTAAGACGACCTATGCCATCGAGGGGAGCATCTTTGTTGCCGGGGCGGCGATCCAATGGTTACGGGACGGGCTGCGGCTGATCCGCCATGCCAATGAAACAGAGCTGCTTGCCCAGCAAGTGGGGTATGAACAGTCGGTGTATCTGGTGCCCGCCTTCACCGGGCTGGGCGCGCCCTATTGGGACCCGAGCGCCCGCGGAGCCATCCTGGGGCTGACACGCAGTACCGGGCTGGCGGAGATTGTCACCGCCGGCTTGCAGTCGGTCTGCTATCAAACCCGCGACTTGGTGGACGCGATGCGAGCGGATAATGCCCACCTGGATAACTTGCGGGTAGATGGGGGCATGGCGGTCAATGACTGGGTGATGCAGTTTTTGAGCGACATCTTGAACCTGTCGGTGGATCGTCCCAAAGTCACCGAGACCACCGCCTTGGGGGCGGCTTTCCTGGCCGGGTTACAGGCCGGGGTGTATGGCAGCACGGATGAGATCGCCAAGCTCTGGCAGTGCCAGCGCCATTTCGAGCCGGCCATTGAAGCGTCCCTGCGGGAGAGGCTGTATCAGGGCTGGCAGGATGCTGTGCGCCGTGTGCGAAGTGGCGTTGCCTGAACGCTGGCTTGGGTTTGGGCGGGAAATGCAGACGGCTTAGGTAGAAAAAGTAGATTCAAACACCAACAGCTGGACAGTCTTGAGCCGTAGCCCTACCTGCTCGCCTTCCTGGTACTGGTTGTGGCTGGGGGCCAGGATCTCCAGGGTACGATTAGACTCCAGGCGCACCTGGTACAGGGTTGAGGAGCCTGCAAAGACCTTGCTGATGACCTGGGCCTGGATGGTTGCATCCTGGTCAAAGACCAGGTCATCGGGTCGGATCAGAATGTCGACCGCCTGGTCGGTTGTCCAGGTGCCGGGCCGTTTGCTGGTGACCGGGCCCAGCTCCGTATCAATGTGCCCGTCGCTTCTCACCGTACCGGGCAGGAAGGTGCCGTTACCGACGAACTGGGCGACAAAGCGGGTGGCTGGGGCATGGTACAGGTTGGCGGCGGTATCCCACTGCAACAGGCGCCCCTGTTGGATTACGCCGATGTGATCCGACATAGCGAAGGCTTCTTGTTGGTCGTGGGTCACCAAGATGGCGCTGGTGCCCGCGCGTTTGAGGATGTCACGCACATCCAGGCTTAATCGCTTGCGCAGGGTCACGTCCAAATTGGAGAAAGGTTCATCCATGAGCACCAGGCGCGGCTTGGGGGCCAGGGCACGGGCCAGGGCGATCCGTTGCTGTTGTCCTCCGGATAGCTCATGGGGATAACGCCGGGCCAAATCGGCAAGGCCTACCAGTTCCAACAACCCCAGGGCTCGAGCCATGGCTTCCTTCCCCCGACCCAGCCCGAAGCGGACGTTATCGAGCACAGTCAGATGCGGGAACAGGGCATAGTCCTGAAAGACCATGCCAATTTGCCGTTTCTCGGGAGGAATGGATTGGGTGCGGCTGGCAAGGAGCTTGCCGGCCAGGCGAATCTCACCGGCACTGATGGGGTGAAAGCCGGCAATGGTCCGCAACAAAGTGCTCTTGCCACAGCCACTGGGGCCCAGGATGCAGCCAATTTCACCCGGGTTCAGCCGGAAACCGACTTCTTCCAGGACCAATTGACTATCATAGTGACAAGTAAGGGCTTCAACTTCTAAAAGTGCCGTCATGTCGGTTGGTGCTTGCTCCGGGGCTGTTTTGTGTTCAGCTTCCTGGCCTTGAATTTCCATGCCGGTCAATGGCTGTGCCCCTAGGCTTTGGGGCACAGCAGAAATTCCAGCAGGGCTTTTTGGGCGTGCAGACGGTTTTCCGCTTCATCCCAAACCTGGCTGCGGGGATCATCCAGCATGTCGTGACTGATTTCTTCGCCCCGGTGGGCCGGCAGGCAGTGCAGGAACAAGGCATCCGGCTTGGCCAGGTCCATCAGGGCAGGACTGACCTGATAGTTGGCAAAGGCCTTCTCGCGGATTTTCTGTTCGGCTTCTTGCCCCATGGAGGCCCAGACATCGGTGACGACCAGGTCTGCATCGCGAACCGCTTCCTGGGGATCCCGCAGCAGTGTAATCCGCTCTGCGTTCTCCGCAAGCAGGGTCGCATCCGGCTCATAGCCTTCCGGGCAGGCGATGCGCAGGTGGAAGTCGAACTGGCGGGCTGCGTGAATATAGGAGTTACACATGTTGTTGCCATCACCAACCCAGGTCACAGTCCGGCCTTTCAGGGAGCCACGGTGCTCGACAAAGGTCTGCATATCGGCCAGCAGCTGGCAGGGATGGTGCAGGTCCGTCAGGGCATTGATCACCGGAACCCGGGAGTAGGCCGCAAAGCGCTCTACAATCTCGTGTTCAAAGGTCCGGATCATCACCACGTCCACCATCCGGGACAGAACTCGGGCGCTGTCTTCGATCGGCTCGCCCCGGCCAAGCTGGGTATCCCGGGGGGACAGGAAAATGGCGTGGCCCCCAAATTGAGCCATGCCGGCTTCGAAGGAGACGCGGGTACGGGTCGAGGACTTTTCGAAAATCATTCCCATGACCTTGTTTTTCAAAGGCTCATAGAGAATGCCTTGGGCGTGTTGTCGCTTGAGCTCGATTGCGCGCTCGATGAGGCTGTCCAGTTCGGTTGGGCTCAAGTCCAACAGGGTCAGGAAATGTCTCGCTGCCATGGTCATATCCGTGGGTTAATGACTCTTCGGGGTTGAAAACGGAAGCGAGACGGCTAGAACCGTCTCGCATCCAGGATTGCAATCGCTAACGGGTTGTTTATCCGTTAGCGAGGCTTCATGCGGTCATCGCCAGCATAGATCTTGATCAGTCGGGTTACCTTGTCGACCAGATAATCAGCCTCGTCGTTAGTCAGGATCAGCGGCGGCAACAAGCGGATTACCCGCTCGGCAGTGACGTTGATCAGAAGCCCCTGGGTCTTGGCCAAGGGCACCAGCTCTGGACAGGGGTGGGCCATCTCGATCCCGAACATCATACCCAGGCCACGGATGCTCTTGATGTAGTCTGCGCCCCGCAAGCGCTCCTGGAAACCGTTCAAAATGCGCTCGCCAAGCTCTTTGGCGTGCTCGGCAATATTTTCCGTGCGAATGGTGCGCACCACCGCCAGGGCCGCCGCGCAGGCAAGCGGGTTGCCACCGAATGTCGAGCCATGGTTGCCCGGCTGGAACACCTCCGCAGCTGCGCCGCGGGCCAGGCAAGCGCCAATGGGGAAACCGTTACCCAGGCCTTTGGCGGTAGTGACGACATCCGGCAGGATGCCCAGACGCTGATAGGTGAAATAAGTGCCAGTCCGGGCGTTGCCGGTTTGGATCTCGTCAAGCATCAGCAGCCAGCCCTTTTCGTCGCAGATTTTGCGCAGGGCTTGCATGTATTCCACTTGGGCGGGGTTCACACCGCCTTCGCCTTGGACGGGCTCGACCAAGACTGCCACGATATTGCTGTTGGACTCAGCAATGCTCTCGATGGCCTCAATGTCGTTAAAGGGGGTGCGCACAAAGCCCGACAGCAATGGCTCGAAACCGGCCTGGACCTTGCGGTTGCCGGTTGCGGTCAGGGTTGCCATGGTGCGGCCATGGAAGGCTCCTTCCATGACAATAATGGTTGGCACGTCAATGCCGCGCTGGTGACCATACATGCGCGCCAGCTTGATGGCGGCTTCGTTCGCCTCGGCACCGGAGTTGCCAAAGAAGACGCGCTCCATGCCTGACACTTCACAAAGTTCGCGGGCCAGCTCAGTCTGAAGAGGAATCTGATAAACATTGGAGCAGTGGATCAAGAGACCGGCTTGCTGGCGGATGGCCTCGGTGACTGCAGGATGGGCGTGGCCCAGGCCGCAGACTGCGATACCGCTGAGGGCATCGAAGTACTTGTTGCCTTGCGTGTCGTAAAGCCATGCGCCTTCACCCCGCTCAAAGGCGACGGGAATGCGGCCATAGGTATTCATCAGCGGCTGGTCAGCCATGTATTTATTCCTCTATAACAACGCAAAAAGGCAGCATGGGCTGCCTGTTTGGTTCAAATACTATCGGCAATCATTCTGGATGGCAATTCGCCCAGGAAGGCGCCACCTGAGGTAACGGCTAGAGAAGAATACACTAGACGCATTTTGGAGACTGCGCAAGAGGGATGAACCAAAGGTGCGTAAAGCTGCACAGGCCCATCGTCCCGGTAAAGGGCAGCGGTTTTGGGGGAATCTCCTGACTAAGATGGTCGGCTATTGTAAATCGGTGTAGAATTCGCTCCAGATTAGATAATCGTCACGAATCCTCGAGGTGTCACTTATGGATGTCATTGAAACCATCAAGAGCCAAATAGAAGGCAATAAAATCCTTCTTTATATGAAGGGCACTCCCCAGATGCCCCAGTGTGGGTTTTCTGCCCGTACGGTCCAAACCCTGATGGCCTGTGGCGAAAAGTTCGCTTATGTGAACATCCTGGAGCATCCGGAGATCCGTGAAGCCCTGAAGACCTACTCCAACTGGCCCACGTATCCACAGCTCTATATCGATGGCGAGCTGGTAGGTGGCTGTGACATTGTCACTGAGCTCTATCAAAGCGGTGAGCTGCAGCAGATGATCAAGGACGCTGCTCAAAGCGCCTAGTGCCGAGAAGTAGAAAGTCTTGCAAGTAAACAAGTAGAAAAGCCGCCTTGAGCGGCTTTTCTGGTTTTGGGGCAGGCCAAATCCTATCGGCGGTTGCTTCGGGGCTGGTACTGGATATCCACGGTGTAGGTATAGCCTAGGGAAGCATCTTCTGCCGGAGGCGGCGGAAAGGGGCTGGCTGCATAGGCGCTACGCTGGGCGGCCAGGTCCAGGGCCCGGTCGCCACTGCTTTGGAGAATGTCTGCCCGCACCAGGGCCCCATTGGAAAGAAGCCGGAGACGCAAGCGTACCCGCCGCTCTTGCTGCAGGCGAGAAAAGGCGTATTGGGCGTCGTGGTATTGATTGCGTCCCAGAATCTCCAGCAGTTGGCGCTGGTAGGGGCTCATCGGGGGCAGTTCGGAGGTGCTTAGCCGGGTGACTTGATCCGGGCTTGCATCCTGATGCTCCAACACCGGGGTTGAGGATGAAAACCAAGTTCCGATCCAGGCGGTATCGGAACTGGGCGACTGGAAGTCCCGGGCGCGGCTGGGTAGCTGATCGGGAAGCTGGAGCCAGAGTCCGGGGTCACCTTCCAGGCTGGTAATGGTTTCGAGCTCTCGGGGGGGGAGGGAGGTATCTGGCAAAGCGGGCGCGGTGAATGCCGGGCTGCTAATTCTGACCTGCAGAGTGGGGAGGGAGGTAGAGGGCTGCGGAGTCTGGGGCCAGGCCAACAGGCCAAGCACCAGGGCATGGCACAGGATTGCAATGAGCAATGCTGTTGGGAGGCGAGAAGGCATGGCAGCGGTTTCGTACATCCAGATTCCCGATAGTCACAACCATAAGCGAAACCAGGGGCCGCACCATCCACGAGGCCCGGTAACAGAATACTTGGCTCTCGGGGCATTCGTCGAGAGTAGCGGGCAGCTTTTAGCTGCCCGTGCGTCGCCACTGGGGTAGGAGGAAGAGCCCTTTGCGGGGCGTTGCTTCTGCCTCCGAATTAACTTGCACCCGGTTGCGCCGGAAGTCGCTGGCCAGTTCAAGTCGGCTTTTCTTGAGGACCTTGAGTCCCAGGCGGTTAACAAAAACGAAGGGTTCGTCGTCTGTTCCCCGCGAGGACAGTCGGCAACGTAGGGTGGTGCCGTCAACCCGGTTGAATTCCAGCCAGGTGCCAACAGGGAGCTGATCCACTCGAGTGAGATACTCGGCCAGTGTGGCCTTCTCTTGTTCTTCCTGACGCTCAATGGCGGTTTTGATATAGCCCAGGGTGTTGTTTGGGCGCGCAGGCGGGGGAATCTCCTGAACTGCCTAGAAGACGGATTGGCGTTTGAAGGTTTGGGTGAGCTCCCGTTTCAGGGCCAAGAGCTGCTGCTCCAGCTTTCCTTTGTTATAGCCGGATTCCAGAAGTTCTTGTTTCAAGGTCTTGAGCAATTGGGGCACGGTTTTGACCCAGCGCTGGCGTTCCCGAAAGGCGGTATGGTGTTGCAGGCACCAGATAAGCTCGTCGAGAGTGTCCAGGCTTTGTCGCCAGCTCTCTTCAGCGTCATCCTTGAGATAGGCCAGGAGCATAACGCGACTCCAGCCTTGTTGGATGAGTTCCACGGTGGAGTCCGGCAACTGCCAGGTCTCCAACTTGTCCCGCAGGATCTGTTCCACGGCTTCCTGGGCCTGTTGGGCACGCATTTGCCGGGTCTCTTCATCCTCAGAATCCGGATCCAGAATGCGGCTTTTCAGGGATTCCATGGCCATGAACTCGGCATATTGCCTTTGCAGCTTTTGATAAAGAGTCAGGTTGCTCTCGGTAGTTTCAAGGATATGGCGGACCACCTGGTGGATTTCCCGCTGGAAGCGTTGTTGCTTGTCTTCCGGTAAATAGTCCCAGCTAATACCGGTACGGGCCAGGTCGCTCAAAAGCTTTCGCGCGGGGTGGGAGTTCTGGGCGAGAAGCTCGCGATCTTCCAGCAGCAGCTTCAAGTAGGGCACCTGCAGGTAGCTGATCTGGGCTTGAACGGCAGGGGCGGCTTGGAAGTCCGCCAAAATAAAGTCAAACACCATGGAGATCAGGTTGATCAGGTCTTCCCCTGCCGCGTTGCTAAAGCTGCCGATGGCGGTGTGTAACTGGATGGGGCGGGGATTTCTGACTCCCCGGGTCTGTTCGGCAATTTGTTGTTGCAGGCGAGATAAGAGCTTTAGCAGGTCCTGCTGGGACACCCGGCGGGTTTTGGTGCTCTGCTGGGCTGAGCGCTCCGTCAGTTCTGCCTGGGCTTTAAACAGGACAACATCGGGTTCGCCAGATCGCTTGCCATGTGCGGCCGGGTGCTGAGGAGCAATTGGGATCTGACGGTCAATGCTGTCTGAAATGGTTCGAACTTGCTTGATGCTGCTTCCCTGTTCCATGGGGGCTCCCTCAATACGCGCTGTAACATCCAACATTGCGGATATCCCGGCCAAGGCTTCAGCCTGGGTGCTGGCGAACGGGCCGGGATGCTGTTTTGCTGGTGCAGATGTACTTGGTGATGGTAACTCGGGTAATGCGTAAATCCAAGGATGACCCAGTGTTCGATTTTTGAAACTGCCAACTTGTGCAGGATGCTCGTGGTTTCAGTGTCAGGAGCTAGTGGATGATGGGCTGGAAGTCGTGAGTCAGAGAGAAGGTGAAAGCAGAGGTTGGAGCTAAAGTGGCCGGAACCAGGTCTGGGAACAGCCGGTTCTGGAAGAAGCGGCCGAACGCAAGACAACCAGCCGGAGCTATCAGACGCAAGAGGCTACTAGATAGTGTGGGTTCCGACTCCGAGATTAAGTGGTATAGACCGGGCCAATACCCAGGCTCCAGATCACGACGCTGATCGCGATCAGGGCGACTAGCATCACCAGGCCCACAGTCAAGATACTAGAGGCAAACAAGAAGCCTCGCTCAGAAGGAATGCCCATCAGAATGGGGACCCCTTCATATAGCAAATAGACGGAATAGCCCACGGCTACCAGTCCGATGGACATGTTGACGAGTAGGTCGGGATAGCAGGCGGCGGCGCCTCCAATAAAGATGGGGGTGGCAATGTAGGCCGCCAGAACGACCCCTTTGGGTTCCTGGTCCTTGACTCCGTAGGTGGCCGCGAAGAAGTCTATAAACTTGCCTAGCACAAAGACACCGACCAGCATGGCCAGGTAGCCGATGGCACAGAGTCGAAGGGCGCTGCCTTCGGTTAGCTTGATCAGTGGGCCGTTGCCTATTTGCCAGCCTATCTGGGTGGTACCGATATAGCCCGCAACCACGGGAATAAGTGCGAGGACCATGATGTGCTGTAGGTAGAGCTTGCTAAGGGAGTGGCTTTCCCGGCGAATGGATTCCCATTCCCGGTCAGGGCGCAGCATTAAGCCCAGTGTGCGAGTCAGAAACATAGGGCAGTCCTCCATCCTTGTTCTTATTAAAGAGTTCTCATGACTTTTTGTGGAGTTTGGCCCGGAATACGTCAAGGCAGGGGTTAGACCTTTAAGTTCCGTTTCAAAGGTCTTTAGAAGGGTTGGCTATATGGTGTCAGGTTTGCCACGGAAGATGAGCTTGCTGTGTCATCTGAGGAGAGGGGCGGCAGCCCCGGAGGAGAACAGCCAGGGCTATGTCTTAATGGGGGTGGATACAATGGCCGTTTTGACCGTGTTGTCCTTGATTTGCTTGATCTCCACATGGTGGTTGTGGAGTTTCAGGCAAATGTTGCCTTCGGGAATGGCTTCCAGGGCTTCAATGATGAGCCCGTTCAGGGTTTTGGGGCCATCTGTGGGCAAGTCCCAGTTCAGCGTCTTGTTCAGGACGCGTACGGTGGTGGCGCCGTCGATCAGGTAGTTGCCATCGGGCAGCTTGGTGATCTGGGAATTGGTGGCCACCATGTCCGTGGTGAACTCACCGACGATCTCCTCCAGGATATCTTCCAGCGTCGCCAGTCCCAGTACATCCCCGTACTCGTCCACGACAATGCCGAGTCGGCGCTTCTCTTGCTGGAAGTTCAGCAACTGCACATGGAGCGGTGTATTTTCGGGAATATAGTAGGGCTCGTTACAGGCTTGCATCAGCAAGGCCTTGGAAGGGGTTTCCTCGGACAAGAAACGTGCGGCATTCCGTAAGTGGAGGATGCCAATGATGTTATGGATGTTGCCGCGGTAAACCGGAATCCGGGTGTGCTGCGTGGTGTGAAGCTGGTGAATGATGTCGTCAATGTCGTCTTCAATGTCGATGCCGACGATTTCGTTGCGCGGCACCATGATGTCGTTCACGGAGACCTTCTCCAGGTCGAGAATGCTCAGCAGCATTTCCTGGTGACGCTTGGGGATAAGGCCGCCTGCTTCATGGACCAGGGTGCGCAGCTCTTCCCGGCTCAGATGGTCGCTGGATGCCAGATTGGAACGGGAGCCGACCAAACGGAGCACAACGCCGGTGACCAGGTTGATGAGCCAGACCAGGGGGTAGAGCACTTTGAGAAGAGGGCGCAGGATATAACTTGCCGGAAAAGCGACTTTTTCAGGGAAGTTGGCGGCCAAGGTCTTGGGGGTAACTTCGCCAAAGATCAGTAGCACTATCGTCAGTGCTATGGTGGCGACAGCAATGCCGGCCTCGCCCCAGAGTTTGATGGCCAGCAGGGTAGCGATTGCAGAGGCTAGAATGTTGACGAAGTTGTTGCCCAGCAGGATAACGCCCAGCAGTTGGTCCGTGCGCTGCAGGAGTTGGCTGGTGCTTCGTGCTCCTCGGTGTCCTTGCTTGGCCAGGTGCCTGAGCCGGTAACGGTTGAGGGACATCATTCCCGTTTCCGAGCTGGAGAAAAAGGCGGAAAGCAGAATCAGGATAAACAGAAGGAAAAAAAGTAAAGAGGTGGGTGTGTCGTTCAAACGAGAAAAACCTTTTTGGGGAAAGCCCTGAGTATCATAGGAGTAAGGGGGCGACTGTCAAGAATACCAGGTCTTTTATGGCTGCAATAAGATAAGCCGGCTTAAGTGGAAAGGATGATTTCCAAAACCAGCTTGCTGCCCAAAAAACCGAGCATCAGGACGATAGCTCCGCCAAGGGTCCAGCGGCTGGCGATCAGGCCGCGCCAGCCATAGAAGTGATGGCCGATCAGAAGAATGGCGAAGACCAGCCAGGCGAAGAGGGACAGGGCGGTCTTGTGCACCAGGTGTTGGGCGAACAGGTCCTGGATAAAGATCGCTCCGGATACAATGGCTAAGGTCAGCAGAACAAAGCCCGCCCGGATCAGGGCAAACAGGATGGTTTCCATGGTCAGCAAGGGTGGCAGTGCCTTCAGGAAATGGCTGTTTTTACGGGCTTTCAGTTGCTTGTTCTGGATATAGAGCAGCAAGGCCTGCAGGGCTGCGACGGAAAGAAAGCTATAGGCGATGATGGACAGGCTCACATGGAGCAGGATGCCCAGCTCGTGGCGAGGGATGGGGCTGACCTGCTTGGTGAAGAACACTGCGCCGATGAGG
>Ga0079223_10002091_pt1 | contig 12259 bp, 10 predicted proteins | sample Stecom2011_FD_75072 | JGI IMG/M metagenome (GOLD analysis project Ga0079223, IMG submission 75072) | Agricultural soil microbial communities from Utah to study Nitrogen management - Steer compost 2011 | ecosystem: Environmental > Terrestrial > Soil > Agricultural land | place: USA: Utah...
AATATTCCCCATAGAATCTGACGCGTCCCATCCATCGCCAGATCGTAATTGAAGGTACGGGGCGACTTCAGTTGGGGGATAAACACGTTGGGACGATCAATGGGCCCCGCCAACAAGGTGGGGAAAAATGCAATATAGGTAGCGAAAGCCACAAAATCGCGTACAATCTCCATTTTACCCCGGTGTACTTCAATCACGTAACTGATCAAGCGGAACGTGAAGAAACTAATACCCAACGGGAAAATGATATGCAGCGTGGCAAGGTTCACCCTAAACCCGATGGAAGTAAATAGCGTCGCGAATGAATCGATAAAGAAATTCAGGTATTTAAAATAGAGCAGCATCCCCACCCCGGCTATAACCCCCAACGCGGTGAGGAGGGATGCCCTTTTAGGGTTACTTTTCCGAATGAATATCCCCAACACGTAAAAGACGAGGGTTGAAACAAGCAGCACGGGCAACATCCTCCAATCCGCAATGCCATAAAATATATAGCTTGCTACAAGCAGCCACCCGTTTTGGGCCCATGTTTTATTTTTCAATGGAAAGTAGTAAACCAGAAATAAGAATCCAAAGAAGAATAAAAAACTGAATGAATTAATTACCATACTCGTTTAATAATTATTGCGTGTATGCTTAGGTGCTAATCATCATTTTGTTGCTGGTCGGCAAGGTACCACTTGTACATCAGACCAATTCCCTCTTCCAGCTCCACGCGGTGTTTCCATCCCAGTGATCTTAATTTTGTCACATCGGTTAGCTTTCGCATCGTGCCATCGGGCATTCCGGGATTAAATTTAATCTTCCCTTTATAACCCACTATATTGGCCACCAAAACCGCCAGTTCCCTAATATTTATCTCTTTGCCGGTTCCAATGTTGATGTGGCAGTTTCGTATCTCCTTCTTATCTTTGCTTAGGTCCCGAAAATTCACGTTCTCCATGATATACACGCATGCGTCTGCCAAGTCTTCGCTCCAGAGGAACTCCCGCTTGGGCTTACCCGTTCCCCACAATTCCAGATGATTGGCGAATATACCAAACTTACTCAATGTAAACACGAAGTCATCTACCGTACTCTTACCATTCATCTCGTCCAAAGACCTCCGTTTCAAGTCTCTCTGGATACCGCTCCAGTTGTTTTCTTGCAAGCACTTCGCAAGGTGCATCTTCCGGATCAATGCCGGCAGCACATGGCTCTTCTCCAAGTCGAAATTATCGTTCGGCCCATAAAGATTGGTGGGCATCACGGCAATAAAATTGGTGCCGTACTGGATATTGAAGCTCTCGCACATCTTGAGCCCGGCAATCTTGGCGATGGCATAGGGCTCGTTGGTATACTCCAGCGGAGAAGTAAGGAGCGCCTCCTCCTTCATTGGCTGTGGCGCTTCCTTGGGATAGATGCAACTACTACCCAAGAACAACAATTTTTTCACCCTATGCCGGAAACTCTCGCCGATCACGTTATTCTGTATCTGCAGATTTTGATATATAAAGTCAGCCCGGTAGGTGTTATTAGCCACGATACCACCCACGAAGGCCGCCGCGAGGATCACGTACTCGGGTTCCTCCTCCTTGAAGAATTTTTTAACGGCTACTCCATCTAAGAGGTCCAATTCATGGTGAGTACGGCCAACAAGACGGGTATATCCTTTGGACAATAAATTTTTCCAAATGGCTGATCCAACCAAGCCACTATGCCCAGCAATATATATTTTGCTATCTTTATTCATTCTCTCTTTTTATTTCAAGTTTCAGCCTGCTTTATTTGTTACTCGTTATCAATGGCTTCCTTCGCCTTCTGTTGCTTCACGTATTTCAAGTCGTGCCGTACCATGAGCCGCACCAGTTCTTCAAAGGAGGTAGCGCGGGGATTCCACCCCAACAATTTCCTTGCTTTGGTGGGATCGCCCATCAACTGTTCCACTTCAGCGGGCCTGAAATATTTAGGATCCACTTCTACCAATACCTTTCCGGTGCTTACATCAATCCCTTTCTCATTCACGCCCTCCCCCGCCCAACGAACAGTGATGCCGACTTCGGCGAAAGCATAGGTACAAAACTCTCGGACCGTATGCATCTCGCCGGTGGCCACCACGAAGTCTTCGGGTTTATCATGTTGCAACATCAACCACATACATTCCACATAATCTTTGGCATATCCCCAATCTCTTCTTGCGCCTAAGTTGCCCAAGTAGAGTTTATCTTGTTCGTCGTGTGCAATACGCGCAACAGCCAACGTGATCTTCCGGGTAACGAAGTTCTCTCCCCGGCGCTCGCTCTCGTGATTGAAAAGAATCCCGTTGACGGCGAACATCCCGTACGATTCCCGGTAGTTCTTGGTAATCCAGAAACCATACAGTTTTGCCACGCCATACGGGCTACGGGGGTAGAAAGGAGTAGTCTCTTTTTGGGGCACTTCCTGCACCAGACCATAAAGTTCAGAAGTGGATGCCTGGTATATCCGGGTCTTTTTCTCCAACCCGAGTATCCGTACGGCTTCTAATAGCCGGAGGGTACCCACTGCATCGGTCTCCGCTGTATATTCGGGCACGTCGAAACTCACCTTCACGTGGCTTTGTGCCGCTAGGTTATAAATCTCATCGGGCTGAATGGCCTGAATCACCCGGATAAGCGAACTGGAATCGGTCATATCGGCATAGTGTAATTCAATGAGCCTCTCTTGCCGCATATCTTTTACCCACTCGTCAAAATAAAGATGTTCGATACGCGAAGTGTTGAACGAGGATGAGCGTCGCAACAGCCCGTGTACCTCGTACCCTTTGTCAATCAATAGTTCGGCCAAAAACGACCCATCTTGGCCTGTAATCCCTGTAATTAACGCTACTTTTGTCATATTTTTATTTTTATAATGTTCGCAATTTATCCGGCATTTTTATAGGCATCGTTGCCGAAGATTGTCATGAAAATGATCTTTATATCCCAGAGAAAGTGCCAATTCTCCAAGTACTCCATATCATATTCTACTCTTTTTTCCATCTTCCATAGTTCGTCGGTCAGCCCCCGGTACCCGTTCACTTGTGCCCATCCGGTTATCCCGGGCTTCACGAAATGCCGCACCTTGTAATGTTGAATCAGGGCAGAGTACTGTTGGGTATGCATAAGCATGTGGGGCCGCGGTCCCACCACCGCCATATTACCCAGAAACACGTTGATAAATTGAGGCAATTCATCAATATTGCTACGCCGCAGAAAGTTACCAATTGAAGTGATACGTGAATCATTTACCTGCGCTTGCTTGCTGTCTGACTCCGGATTGACCGTCATCGTCCTGAACTTAAGACACCTGAATGTTTTGTTGTTAATACCGGTTCGCTCCTGTATAAAAAACACGGGGCCTTTTGAATTCAACTTGATCATCAAGGCGATAATAGGAAACAGCCAACTAAACACGAATAGGATGATTCCGGTAGAAAACAGGATATCAAAAATACGTTTCCCGAAACGCATCGTCAGGTCGTCCAACGGAATTTTATTGGGATTGAACAGTTCAAAAAGGTTGGCTGACTGTACCTTTCGGCGAATGGATTTATTCCAGTATCCTTCCATAAGGACGTATCGCACGCGTATACCCGTTTCATTGCAGAGAGTAAGCAGCTCCTTGGTTTTGTTTTTCGTGAAATACTTAGGATCGGTCACGAAGAGCATGTTGATCTTGTATCGTTCCGACACGGAAGGAAGTTCATCGAGCATGCCCAACGGCGTGTATTCCGATTGGCTGTCCGTATCCGAAATATACCCTGCCAACCTGAATCCCAACGCGGGATTGCTGTTCAAGAGCTTACCCAGTACCAAGCTCGAATTTCCAGCCCCTAAAATCGCGACCCGATTATTGGCAATACCATTTTTATACCGGTACTCATGAGCCTTGTAGATGAAATAGAAAACAATTACTTTTAACACGAAGAAAAAAGCAGTATATTCCAGTAAGAATCCCTTGTGGTACCCTTTGGGAAGGAATATCTCAGCCAGCAGGAAGAGAGTTATAAGAAGAATAATAAAACGTACACTGAATGCTTTCACCCGGTCGGTATACTTGTCCGTGAAGAAATAATTCCTTTTCGAATACAAAATATACGCGAACAGTTCAGAAATATTGGCATGCAGAATATAGAGGTTTCTTCCCGGAAGATCCACGTAATCATACATTGGGCTATTGAAATAAACCATGTAAACCGAAATATTCAAGAGTAATAAATCGAAGAGTAGGAAAAAGAACCGTACTCCGGAATGATTTGCATCCATACGCTGTGATTATATAATACTACTTATTCCCCATTCACTGTTTCTGATGCTAATGGCACATACCGCGATAGGTTGTTGTTCGAATGATCCTGCAAATCATTCTCCCCTGTAGGTTTTAGAATGGGATTTGGAACTTGGTCTACCCGCTGAAATTTCGCTATCAGCATCGCTGTCACGAAAAGGATATTCCCCACCAGATACCTCTTCCACATACGCTTCGGTTCTCGCGCCAAACGGTAGAACCACTCCATACCGGCAGCGATCATCCATTCCGGGGCGCGTTGTACCGTTCCGGCGTAAAAATCGAACACAGCTCCGATACAGCAAACATGTCCGGCTCTTAGCTGATTAAAGTGCTCATACGCCCATTTTTCTTGCTTGGGGGCGGTCATTCCAACAAAAAGCACATCCGGCTCCACCTCGTTCACCAAATCAATCATAATTTGACTCTCTTCACGGGTAAACTCCTCTTTATAAGGGGGTGAGTAACTATACATCTGTATATTAGGATATTCCTTTTTTGCTCGCTCTCGAATTAGAGATAGCGTCGTATCTGAACTGCCTAAGAAGAAGCATTTCCCCCCCTTTTCGTGTACTCTTTGCATCTCGTATTGGAATAGATCGTCACCGGCTATTTTCTTTATTTTTTTCCCTTTCAGCCACCGCAAGGCCAATACTATACTAATCCCGTCAGGTAGCAATCTATCGCTGGCTTGCAGCGCTTCACGAAACGCGGGATCTTGTTTGAGTATATTGAATGAATGGGCATTCAGTGTGGTAATCAACTGCTTATCAATAGATAATTCCTCAAGATTCCCATTAAATAATTCAAATTGTCGTAGCATAATTTTTAGTTTTGAGTCCGCTCCGATTAATCTTTTTTTTGAAAAACACCCCACTCACAACACCTTGTAGTGAGGGCGAAATCGTCAAAATAGGGTTTTCGGAGGAGACTCAGTTTTCAAAACATTAACAGACTGCCCGTTCCAAGCGAATGGTTCACCTTCATGATCTCCATGTAAACGTGTACCGGAGGGACGTTTCACTGTTATGAATCTCTTTAAACCTGAGCAATCCCGGATTTGGTTCCCCTTGGAGACTCGAAGTGCCCATGTCGATATAATGAAATCCTAACTCCTTGTAGTAGTTGTATATATTCATATACATATAATCTGTGACTCCGAGATTTCGCTTCTCCAAATCAGCTCCCATAAAGATACCTTGTATTATTCTTTCGTGCCCGCGGTAAAGTACGGCAGCACCCACGCAATTTCCGTTCGCTTCCTTGATAATGAAAAAATCGACCGGGAATTTTTTTTTCACCTCCAGGATATCTTCTAAGGTCATATAGATCTTACGACCTAATCCTTCACGATTCCGATGAATCACCTGATAAGCCTCCTCCATCTCGTCCATGCTGGTCGCCATTGACCAGACAAGGCCATACTTAATAGCCTTTCGGCAATGTTGACCTATCTCTTTTTTATTCCACACCCCATCGAAATCTCTTAAATTCACCCAGTTAAGAATATCTGGAACTTCCATAGTAAACCCGGACCGGATGAACGCATTCACTAATTTCGCATTCATGTTTACTTGGTAAAGGTCTGGTGGTAGTGTTACAGATACTTGCTCAAATCCTTCATGCGCGACGTACTCCTTCAGGTCCGAGAGAAACTCATAAACCAGATTATAGAACATGTATTCATGGGTATAATGAAACCCACCAAAGGGCGCGGAAAAAGGGGAACTTAAAACGCCATCTTTTAAACCTACTAATAAACCCATTGAAGGATCATCCTTTTTCATCAGTCGAATCACCCTCTCCTGTTTCTTTTCGGTAAGGCCAATAAACGCTTCACTGATAAAAGGACTTGCATCAGCAGGAAAATGTTTCCTGTATTCTTCTTTTGATACTTCGACAAGCATTTTTTTAATTATTGATAATTTATTTAATCGTTCTTGTAATTTATTTGTTATTAGTTATTTCTGATAGAATGTTGTTCATCCGCTGCTCAAACATGTGCAGGGTAAAGCTCTTTTCATACTTGATTCTACCGTTTGCGCCCATTTGTTTTCTTAACGAGGGATTAGTAAGTAAATACTCGAGCTTTTCGGCCAAAGCTGCCGCATCATCGTAGCGAGAAATCAAGAAACCGGTACTTCCTTCGTCCACCATATCCGGCATGCCTCCTTCGTGAGCAGTGATCACTGGTAAACTATGCTGCATTGCCTCTAAGACAGCTAAGGGAAAACAGTCGTAACGGGATGGCAAAGTAAACACGTCTGCCTGCTCGAACGACATCTCTTTTAATTTTCCATATCGTTTTCCTAAGTACTTCACCTGATCGGTGAGTCCTTTCTCTTTCACCAACATTATGAGTTGATCCGCGCTTACATCACCCTCTCCGCCCACGAAGTCACATTGAAAAATATATCCTTTGTCTCTCAAGATAGCGCAGGCTTCAACCAATACAAATACCCCTTTCTCTTCAATGAGGTTAGAGAAAAAAAGAATTCTAAACGGCTTGTTTTCAAGCCGAGTCAAAAATGCCGTATTGGGCTGATAGTCCTGTATCCCATTCGGGCAAATATAAACTTGATCTTGTGACACGTAGGCCTCAATATCATAATATAAATACTGGGAAAGAAGAATTACTCGGCAGTCTTTGAACACAAATCGATAAAGAAGGTGATTAATCCTGCTTTTCTGGGCGAAAATGATCCCTTTATTATGGATATGGTACACAATCCTTACACGAAAAAGACGTAATAAAGCGATTAATAGCACATCTTTTTTAAAACCACTTCCGGTGGTAGTGAGTGCGTAATAGCATAAATCAGGCTTACGATGTATTAGCTTGCCCAATAAGTGAAACCAGATCACCGTGAAACGAAGTAGTTTCTTGAGGTTGGTTTTGCCACTCTCTTGCACATTTTTAGACAAGATGAGATTGATGTACCTCCCTTGAAAGGTATCGTTAATTACCTTACTCTCTTTCACGAGTTTACCCACGATAGTCGAACCATGTACCGGTGGTGGTAAATGGAGCATAAAGAGAATATTCTTCCGTGTCTTATTCATAGCTTATTGTTATATGACATTATTCTTTCACGCGATCCCATATCATTGGAAAGAGTGTTTTTAACCATAACATAAAAAAAGAATAGGGCACGTACAATGGAAAATGTTTCCGGATATAATACAAGTATTCATTATAAGCCAGCCCTTTAGGACTTTTTAAATAAGTTATTCGTTCCCTTAGCGAGTATTCACTGCTTTTCCAATTTTCTCCATGGTCTTGCACACATACTCCACAAATTCCCGGTGCGAGAAACACCGGAATTTTTTTTCTCCTAGCTTGTAAAGAGTAGTCATGATCGGCCATGCCATGAGTGAATCGATAGTCTAAGATCCCGATTTTGTCCACAACCTCTTTACACACCCAAAGTACATTAGCGTTTGTGATATCACATTCCTGTGGTTGTCCGTCTGGAACAAGTTTTCTTGATCTAACAACAAATAGGTAATTTCTTACTATTGAAGCTCCATAAGTGACTTTTTTGCTTGTTCCATCCACTGTAGCCCCGGTATAAATACCCCGCTTTCCCGTTTTAGCATACGCAAAAGTATCCGTTTCTATCAGTTTCAAAAAGAAATCAGGATTCAAGACCACATCGTCGTTAATTAGCAAATAAACGTCATACGATTTCCTCTCCATGGCAGTTTTCCAGGCAAGTCGCATCCCCCCTGCCCAAAACAGGCTACCGTCACCTCTTATCACGTGTATTTCCGGAAATAGTTCCTTTACTGTCTCTGCCGTACTATCGGTAGAGCCATCGTCAGTCAAGTAGATATCCACCGTATACCGAGGTGGAATTGTCGCCTGATAGAAGGAAGTGAGGCAGTTAATGGTCTTATTTTTCCTGTTGTGGCAGGTCAGCAAGACCGCGATACACTCTCTTTTCATTGCTATTTTTTTTTGATAGATACTGTTGCAAACGCACGTAGCGAACGTCAAATATTCCACGTACCCAGATAGTAATTTCTTTATCGCTCATGTTCCGAAAAGAATGGGAGAAGCAAAGGCCAAGCATGATCATCAACATAAAATAATTGAGTGAAAAGTTATTGACATCTTCAATCCAAGAGTAAAGCCACCGGAATGCAACGTGAATTCCAAGCATCCTCGCGTAAATATTCCGGGATTTATTGACAGCCAAATAGGAGGCTCTGAAAAACATTAAAAAATAAAGTATCACTCCAATCACACCTGTCCATGTGAATACATTGGCTAAACCGATTTCGTTCGTTAACCGCTCGTACCTGCCGGTCAACTCTGCTCCTAACACTCCGAATGTATCCGAATCGTTACCCCTAGCGGGGGTACGTCCCATAAGCCAGTAGTTATTATTTATCGCCGATTCTAGCACCTCAATATAAAGGAAAGTACGGGTATCTACGATCATGTCCTGTTCCACTCGATTCCCTTCACCATCGACTCCCATAGAAGTAAGATCTCCTTTCACATATTCATTCATATTAAGAACATTAAAAACATCGCTTACACCCAATATAAAAAACACGAAGGGAATAATAAAAAATGCAAGGCGCATAGCTTCCATTATCTTCTTGGATATAAAGTTCCTGAAATAGTAAATCAGAAGAATAAAGAATGGAACTCCAAACTTGATCACATTGCTTCTGGCACCTAAATCAGCAACTAGAACTATGACGGTGATACTCAAAAGAAGAATTCTTTGTCGTTTAGTGAGAATCGGCAAAAAGAACAGTAGTGAGCTTATAGGAATCAAATAAAACCCAAAGGCGTCGGTTCGAATGATTAAACCAAAAATCAAGAACAGAGGTAACGCATATTTTATGTAATACGCAAGAAGGGACTGCACGACCATTTTATTGGTTGCAGAGAAAATAATTATCGGCATCAATAATGCCATAGCATTACCAATCAACCCTTTCCAATCCCAATACATTTCAGCCACAAACATACCTCTTACAATGCACATTGCATTCCAAAGCAGGTAAACCCAAATGATAAGCATATTATCGTCGTTCCGTTTATCGAAAAAATATTGTTTTGATAGGAAAAATGCGATCAGGATCAGAACAGAGATGCCCCACCATAACGTTGTATTGTCCAAAGACGAGACTATCGGAACTCCCGGTTTTATATACGGTAAGATCGAGTAAATTGCCAATAGTAACACGGAAATCGGAATTAAATGGCTTATAGCCTGTTTATTTACTGTATTCATTTTTCTTGTTAATTAATACATCAAATATGGTATACCCTCACATCAAAATCACCAAATATTTACCGCATCTCCCGAATGATTTTTCAGGAAATTAGTAGGATTTCATCCCATTAAATTTCATATACCAATAAAAAAGACTCAGTTTTCTAAGGATTGAATCTCCTCTACGGCCGTAGAATCCCTTGTATTTAAACCTCAACCAACACTCATAGTAGACCGAAAGATCAAGAGGATTAAAAATATTCAGGTGCTTCACTCTATATTTACTAAAAACCCTGAATGCCTCCTTTTCTCGCCGATCGTTCACTTTTTCACTTCGTGAGATGGAATTACGATGTATGCGGTATGCCACAGTGGGTCGTTGCATATAATGCATTCGTACTCCTTGTTCCATCATCCTGATCACCATGGTCGTGTCTTCATAAATCTTAAAGTCCTCGTCACAATATCCTACCTTTTCCATCACCTCTGTCCTACAGAAGAACGTCGGTACATTCAAAAAAACCGGCCACCGCGTATATGCTTTCAATTGTTTTTTCACTGAAGACATACCGTCAATAAAAATCACTCCTTCGTTGACTACCTCATCCCTGATCAATGCGCTATCATCATCTATCTCCTTTACATCCGATACTATAAAGGATGCATCCGGAAAACGCCGTGCGTACTGTAAATTGTCGCTGATACAATTATTCAATAAAATATCATCGCCAGAGAGTGTTTTGAGCCATTGCCCGCTCACAGCTCGCATGCCGCGATTGCAATTGGCAGGTATACCGGTATTTTTAGCAACCCTAATAAGTTGCACCTTATGAAATCGTTCTTGATTCTCAACCAACCAGTTTGAGCATATCTCGGCGGTGTCATCAGTAGATCCGTCATCAGTAACAATCAACTCGAGATTTTCCCATGTTTGATTCTTCACGCTTTCCAACGTTTCCAGAACGTATCTCGCGCTATTGTACGTGATGAGAACGATCGAAACCAAAGGAGTATTTGTCTTATCCATTCGTAACTATTTTTTTTTGAATCGGTCTATACTATTTTGAATAATCTCTCTAAGTCCTATTCTTTTTTCCAGTTCTTTGAACGAGTACCATCCCGAAATGCCGATAAGTATAACCCCTAACAGATAAAAATAGGGCGCTTCGATCAGGTTCACCGCGGCAAAACAAGCGAGTGCGAGCAAGAACTGGATACAAAAGATGCGCATTAACGAAGAATCAAACGAGAACCGGTATTTAATTTTCGCGATCGCGTACACTTGAATAAAATAGAGCAAGTAACCTGCGGAAAATGCGACGCCAAGCCCAGTCAATCCGCCTAAATGATAACCTAGTATACTAAAAACTAAACCATGTATACTACCGGCTAACTCGTTCCAGAAAAACAATTTACTGGCGCCTTTTGCCAGAAAAACGAAGGCAATACCCCAACTCAACGCTTTAAAGAAGATTCCGAGCGTAGCCCAGTAAATCATGCCCGTGATTGCAAGAAACTGACTGGAATATAAAAGTATGACTGCCCAATTGATGAACACAAGAAAGCCGATAAGAATGGGTGCCAGAATAAGCAACGCAATCTCAGACTGTTGGTTTATGTGTTCTCTGCATTGGTTGTTATCGGTTGCCACCAACGAGAGCCGCGGGTAATAATCGGTTCCCATAGCCGTGAATACCATTCCCACGTAAGTATTGATAATGGTGAACCCGGCGGTGTAATATCCCACATCGGCCACGTCGCCTGTACGGTTGATGAAAATTCGAATCACGTAGGCAACCAACAAGGCGATCAGTCCGCTCATGCTGATCATAAATCCCATCACCAACATATTTTTCCCTTCCAAAACGGTAGTGGCCCGCGAGACCCGTTGCTTTTTCATTTCAATATCACGGGTAAAATACCACGTGAAAAAAAGAGTAGCAAACGCGGTAATGATGATCACCGCCACGATCCCTTCCATCCCAAATCGGTAATAAAGCGGAATACTTATAACCAAACCTGCCAAGCTACCGTACACGTTTGCTTTTGCCAGTTGTTGCAAACGCCTCAGCCCTTGCAGCAGCACCAATTCTCCTGTACTTAACTGATTTAGCAGTAAAGTGATGGATATCCATACAAATGCCAGCGTGTATTCTTTATTGCCAAAAGTGAACTGACTGAGCAAGGGAGAGAAAATAAGCGTTACCAAAGCCCCCAGAATACCGGTGATCCATACCAAACGCCTCAACACGGTGATTACGGTAGTCACCCTATCCCGATCATTTGTCGCATTGGCTTCCGAAATATTCTTAACCGCACTCGTGCCCAATCCAAAATTGGTGAGTCCGCCCACCAATCCCGTGGTAGCGGTGAGCAGACCAACAACACCCATACCGGCAGGCCCGAGTAATACCGCCACGAACTTCGAGCGTATCACCGAGATGACGATTTGAAAGAATTGCACCCCCCCGAAGAGGGAAGTCGCCTTTACTATTTGCCGGTATGAACTTTTTTGTTCCATTACTTTATTTATTGCTCCAATTTTATCAAAATGAATTTACCACCTCTACCACGATAGTTGCTTCGTTGTCCGTGATCACTTGGCTAATGGGCAAGCTTAAGACCTCGGCATGAATCTTCTCGGTGATCGGAAGATCTATCAGGTTCCACTCGTTATAGGCTTTCTGTTTATGGGGAGGCACCGGGTAGTGAATCAATGCTTGAACTCCTTTATC
>Ga0079223_10002092_pt1 | contig 12256 bp, 10 predicted proteins | sample Stecom2011_FD_75072 | JGI IMG/M metagenome (GOLD analysis project Ga0079223, IMG submission 75072) | Agricultural soil microbial communities from Utah to study Nitrogen management - Steer compost 2011 | ecosystem: Environmental > Terrestrial > Soil > Agricultural land | place: USA: Utah...
GTATTGTATCCGCCAGGAGAGGTCACGCCACCAAAATGTAGCCTCCAATCTTCGTGTGAATTTCTATAGGTATAGCCTCTAACAATATCGGTGATTTTTGGTTTATTCGCTTTTCGATCAATAGAGTCTAGGTAGGTGCTAGAGCTTTTGACTATTCGTAGGCTATCCTTTTCGTGGTAATCCTTTATTTCATTCTCTGTTAGGGCTACAGGGCGTCGTTTTTCCCAAAAAGATTCGCTCTTTATAGCATCTGGAAGCATGCGCATTCGCTCTCGTGTGAATGAATGCGTAGGCGTTTGAAACTGATAGTCTTTATAATGTGCTATAAATCGACCACCGAAATAGTTTTTCAAAAAACTGGCGTCGAAGAGTATCTCTTGTAAACTTTTAATCCATGCCTTTTGTGTACTGTCAAATACGAAGGTTTGTCGAATACGATAGGATTCTAACATAGGTATTTGAAGAACGCTTGCATCCACTTCCAAGTCTACACCATAGAACTCGTGGGTGTCGTCTGTAATGTAAATCGTTCCACTCCAAGTGCGACTGTTACTTCGCTTAGGACTAACGTTTATTTTATTAATCAGCTGATTATCCTGATAAAAGTCGCCCTCAAATCGGTATTCATAAAATTGCAATGCATTATTGGCAATGGGAGATATTATAGGGTGATTAAGGGTCAAGCTGTTTTCATAAAAAGAATGTGCTGCTTCTTCTGCGCTATTAAAGCTAAAGAGGCTTTCTTCTCCACTGACTTTACTTGCCGTAATCTCTTCAAAAAATTGATCTGGAGGCGCTACATGAATGGTAGAAATGGTCTCCGATAAATAGGGTATAATAGTGTCTTTTAAATCTCCTTCTAATTCTTCGCCAATTTTTTTAAGAAAAACGGTATCCACCTTGGCGTGTACCATTCCGCGCGAGTAAAAAGAGGCGGTATAGGAGGATAATCTATTCTTGTTTTCCTCTCGTTTAGCGATTGCTTTTCGAATTATGGCATAGGCGGGATCTTCGCTGCTATCCAACACCACTTGTCTAAGATGGACCGACTCAGGTTCTAATCGTATTTGCCAGTCTTTTTGTTCCGAAACCAGAAGCTCTTGGGGTTTATAGCCTAGATATTGAATGACTAATATACCCTGAGATTGACGTGTTATCTGGAAATTCCCTTCCTTATTGGTAGTTACTCCTTGCGTTGTATTTTTGTAATAAACAGAAACTCCTTCGAGATTGTTTGCCAGTTCATCTTTTACATTCCCTTGGATGAGGCTTTGCGCAGATAAATAAGAGCTTGTTATAAGAAATAGGAAGAACAACCATTTTTTCATAGAACACATTGTATTGATACTGAATTTACATCAAATCTCTCTTTATACTATATATAATAGACGAGTAATTTAAAGAAATGGTTGCTTTGGTATTTGTTTTCAGTTGAATTTTATTCTTAGATACTTGCTTTGTGCGTCCTCTATACTCTGAATTTCTTTAGGCTATGTAATGCATAAACCGAAATTATGCATTAAAAGATTTCTTTATTCGTCTCATGTCTCGCTCCATATCTTTGGCCCTTAAGCTTTCTCTCTTATCATGGAGTTTTTTACCACGCGCCAAACCTATTTCCATCTTTGCCAGTCCTCTGTTATTGGTAAACAAACGAAGGGGAATAATAGTGAATCCAACGTTTTTCACCTCTTTCTCCAGCTTGCGTAATTCACTTTTGTTGAGTAACAATTTCCTTGACTCACGTGGATTGTGGGAGAAGGAGGTAGCGTGTGAATACTCTTGGATGGACATATTGATAACAAAGAGTTCTCCTTTGGAGTTAAACTCACAAAAGCTCTCGCTTATAGATACTTTTCCTTCTCGAATAGCTTTAATTTCTGCTCCTTTTAGAACTATTCCAGCGACATAAGTACTAGTGATTTCGTATTGAAAACGTGCTTTTCTATTTTTTATATTTACGTTCTTCTGTAGTGCCATCTGTTGCTTTGTTTCGTTTTTTGCGTCATTTAAAATACATACAATAAATGTAATGCATACTTGTTTTTAACAGAATTATAGGCGTAAGTATGCAATCCTTTTACTTTTGAGTGGAGTAGAATAAAATTCATGCCCAATTTTAAAGAATAACTACGGCTGTACTGTACTCACTATAATATTTAGTAAGGAATGTACTCTGTTATTTCCAATCCATACCCTGTCATTCCAACGCGTTTAGTTTGCTGACTGTTGGATAGCAATCTCATTTTTGAAACGCCTAAATCATGTAGGATTTGTGCACCAACACCAAAATCTTTGTTGTCCATAACAATTCCAGGTGCTTTTACTATTTCTCCTGTTTTCTGTGATTTACGTAGTGTTTCCAATCTAGGTAAAAGGTTATAAGATTGGTTTTGTTGGTTTATAAAAACAATCACTCCTTTACCTTCTTTGTCTATTACTTGGAACATTCTATCCAGAGTTTTGTCATCGTCTTTGGTTAGGGTGCCCAAGATATCATTGTTAACCAAGGTCGAGTTTACTCGTACTGGAACTTCTTCTTCTTCTTTCCAATCTCCTTTGGATAGAGCGATATGCACTTGTTGGTTGGTCGTTTGCAAGAATGCAGTTAATCTGTATTTACCAAACTTGGTCTCGATTTCGAAATCTTCTTTTTTCTCTATTAGTGAGTCGTGCTTCATACGATAAGCAACAAGGTCTTCTATAGAGATTAGTTTTAGATCGAAGCGTTCTGCAACTTTTACCAGCTGTGGCAAACGTGCCATAGTTCCGTCTTCGTTTAGTATTTCCACTAAGATCCCAGCAGGTTTTAATCCAGCAAGTCTAGCTAGGTCAATAGTTGCTTCGGTATGTCCGGTACGTCTTAATACACCGCCTTCTTTTGCTCGAAGTGGGAATATATGTCCTGGTCTGCCTAAATCTTGTGGTTTGGTGGATTCGTCTACAAGCGACTTTATGGTTTTAGCTCGGTCGTGTACGGAGATTCCTGTTGTACAGCCATGTCCTAATAAATCAACAGATACTGTAAATTGCGTGTGGTGTAATACCGTATTGTTGTCTACCATCATTTCAAGATCTAGTTCTTCACAGCGTTCTTCGGTAAGCGGTGCACATATTAAGCCACGCCCGTGAGTCGCCATAAAGTTAATCATCTCTGGGGTTACCATCTCGGCAGCTGCTATAAAGTCTCCTTCGTTTTCACGATCTTCATCATCTACTACAATCACCACTTTCCCTTTGCGAATATCGGCGATAGCATCTTCTATACTATCTAATTTAATCTTATTATCTTGCTTGTTAGAGATTGTCATATTTTCTATTTCTTCTTAATTAGTTGTGCAAGTCCTTTAAAAGGCTTTGCTATTGTTTCTATAAAGCCGTCTATGTCAAATATTCCTTGGTCGCTAGTAGCTCTTATGGTTAACCACACGCCTAGTGGTAATAATATAAGGGTACTAAGCCAACTAGCAATAAAGGGATGTAATGTACCATCGACGGCACTATTTTTAGCGAAGATACCAATAAAATGGTAGGTTAAAAATAAGCCTATCGCTACGACCATTGGAAGACCCATACCACCTTTTCTAATAATTGCGCCAAGTGGTGCGCCTACAAAGAATAGGACAACACAAGCTACCGCCAAGACATACTTTTCATGCAAAGCTATCTCATGTTTATTAAGCATGGCTGTTTTTGCCGCAAAGTTCTTCTTTTTTGCAATAATAGATTGCTGTGATCCTTTTACGTTGTTTATTGCTAAGATAAGCAGTTCTTTATCTTGTTCGAATCTATCCAATAATTCTTGTCGGTTATTTATAACTAATTCTGGTGCAGTTTCGTCGGGCTTTGTATTTCTTGGATAGAGTTGCGTAATACCTGTTCGAAAGTAGGTTTCATCGCCAAAAGTCTTAATGTCGTAGGAGAAGCTAGTTGCTAAAGAGTCTATTTCTTGTCGAAGCTCCGAGCTAGTAAACATATTCTGATCATTAAATTCATTTTCCTGATCTATGTCTACATCGTTTAATTTGGAGATATCGATATTTAATGTGTATTCCTTGAAGTAGCTTTTTACGAAAGGCATGTTGCTACTTTGCTTGGAGGAATTACTGGATTGTACGTCATCGTAATAATTTCCATTCATAAGCACCAAGGAGAGTGTGTTGGATCCTAACTGACTGATCAGCTCGCCTCTTTCTGCAGCGATTACTGTGGTGTTCTTGTTAGGATTCATGGGGTTTTTCTTGTGGATAATAACCGTTTCTAAGAACTGTCCGTTTTCTCCAGATTTTTTTTCCACTTTAATATTGAAATCGTCTCCAATGGAACTGAACTGCCCTTCCGTAATAGCCATGGCTGGACTCATTTGGCCTATATTTCGCCGTAGGTTTTTCCATTTGTATTCCGTGTAGGGAATTACATTGTTGGCAAAAACGTAGGCAACTGCTCCTAGAATAACAATAAAAAACATCAAGCTTCCCATGGCACGTTGCAGCGATATTCCAGTAGACTTCATCGCTGCGAATTCATAATTCTCAGCTAGACTACCAAAAACCATTAGCGAAGCCACTAAAATGGTAAGAGGTAAAACCAATGGAATAAGTCTAGGCGATACAAACCATAGGAATTTAATAACCACTGCGGTGTCTAAATCTTTCCCTGCAAGCTCTGCTATATACAGCCAAATGGTCTGTAAAACAAAGATAAACATGAGGATGATGAAAACACTTATAAAGGTTTTTAAATAAGCTAATAAAATGTATCTATCTAGAATTTTCAAAGCAGGCCTTTAGCGGGTTAATCTAACGTGTTTATATAATACCCATCTTGTTCGTACTTTTTTGCATCGAACTGAAAAAGGCTTTTGGAAATAGGTTGGTTACTTTTAAAAGATTGTACAGTAACCGTATACTTGGTATCGTTACTGTCTACTTGAATAAGTTTGTAAATGTTTTTGGTTTGCACATCAATACCTAAAAGGATTTCCTTTATATCGGAATTCGATTGGATTGGTTTTAATGCAACATATTGGATTTTTCGTCCCTTTACATCCTGTACTATATCCATTTTAGCTTCATAGCCTTTTTCATAAAAAGTCAACATTCTGGATGGCGTAATTTCAGACTCCATTTCTGGATCAAAATTGGATATCGTAACCTCCTCGTCTTCTGGTATAATAGTGTAAATTTTCGTGCCATCGAAAATGCGCATTATTCCCAACATTTCAAGAAGGTACTTGTCTCCAGCAAGGCTTACTTTACCTCGTGTTTCCTGACTTACATTTTCTTTTGTGTTGTTTAGGTTGTACTTAAATTCTATTTGTACGTTATCGTAGCTTTTCACCTTTTGAGACACTTCTTGTAGAAGTTGTTTCGCACTGTCTTGTGCGTTTGAGACGGTGTAAAAAAGGAAGCTAAATAATACTAGGCTTAAGGTTCTCATAATGGATTTGGTTATAAATTTTCGTCTTTTAGTTGTTGGTGCAAAGCTTCGAGTGTTGGAACTAAAACTTGTCTAGCCTTACTCCCTTCAAATTGTCCTACAATTCCAGCGGCCTCTAATTGGTCTATAATTCTTCCAGCGCGGTTGTAACCAATACGCAGTTTTCGTTGCAGGAGCGAGGCAGATCCTTGTTGGGCGATTACCAGTACTTCGGCAGCTTGCTCAAATAGACTGTCTCGATCATCTATATCATCATCAAGAGCTGTGCCACTTTCCTCGCCTTCATATTCTGGGAGTAAGAACGCATCTGGATAGGCTTTTTGGGAGCCAATAAACTCCGTTATTCTATCTACTTCTGGTGTGTCTACAAAAGCACACTGTAAACGAGTAAGTTCGTTTCCTTGGGTGAAGAGCATGTCTCCACGACCTATGAGTTGGTCTGCACCAGCTCCATCTAAAATGGTACGGGAGTCTATCTTGCTTGTTACTCGGAATGCTACTCTAGCAGGGAAGTTGGCTTTGATTATCTCAGTAATTACGTTTACCGATGGTCTTTGGGTGGCAACGATAAGGTGAATCCCAATAGCACGTGCTAATTGTGCCAATCGCGCAATAGGTGTTTCTATCTCCTTTCCCGCAGTCATAATAAGATCTGCAAACTCGTCGATTACCAAAACGATGTAGGGGAGATATTGATGGCCGTTCTCTGGATTGAGTTTACGCGCTTTGAACTTCTCATTATACTCTTTTATATTTCGAACCATAGCGTCTTTTAATAAATCATAACGCTGGTCCATTTCTATGCCAAGAGAATTTAAGGTATGAATCACTTTGGTAGTGTCGGTAATAATGGCTTCTTCCGTATCTGGTAATTTTGCTAAATAGTGACGCTCTATTTTATTGAAAAGAGTGAGTTCTACTTTCTTTGGGTCTACAAGAACAAACTTTACTTCGGCTGGATGTTTTTTATAGAGTAGGGAGGTTAGAATGGCGTTAAGTCCTACAGATTTCCCTTGTCCGGTAGCTCCAGCCATAAGCATGTGCGGCATTTTTGCAAGGTCTACTATAAAGGTTTCGTTGCTGATTGTTTTTCCTAAAGCTAGCGGCAATTCCATTTCTGCTTTTTGGAATTTTGTGGAGGCAATCACCGATCGCATGGAAACAATTTTTGGATCTTTGTTGGGTACCTCAATACCAATAGTTCCCCTACCTGGAATAGGCGCTATGATACGAATTCCCAAAGCAGCTAAGGATAGTGCTATATCGTCTTCTAGGTTTTTAATCTTAGAGATTCGAACGCCTGCCTCTGGAATAATTTCGTATAATGTAACAGTAGGCCCAACCGTAGCTTTAATATTGGAAATATTAATTTTATAATTGCTTAGTGTTTGGACAATTCTATCTTTATTCTCCTCTAGCTCTTCTTGGTTGATAGTGATACTTTTCCCATCGGAGTAGTCTTTCAGCAAATCGATGGTAGGAAAGCGAAACTTGCTTAACTCTAACCTTGGGTCGAACTCACCATAATCTCTTACGAGTCTTTCACTTAAATTTTCCTCTATTTCTTCCTCTTCAGAAGTCTCTTCAATTTCCATAGTTATTCCACTTTCATCAGTAGCTAACTCGCCTGAATCGGTAGCTTCATCCTTAGGAGTAGGAGTGGTTTTTATTTCTGTTAGTTGAGTTTTCAACTCAATAGGGTCAGTTTGAACAGCTTCCTGTTCCTGTTTTGGAAGTGTAGTGGAAGAAGGTTCGACTTCGGACGCTGCTTTAATCGCTTCTTGTTCTTGTCTTTTTTGCTGTTTACGTTCTGCTTTGTTTTTTACTTTACTCTTATAGTTATTCCATGCTTCGGAAATTGCTTCAGGTGTTATTTTTAGGTGGGTGACCAAAAGGATAATGAGTAAAAACAGCAAGGTGATAGCCGTTCCTATTTTTCCGATATTTTGATTGGATATATCATTTATTTCATAGCCTATAGTACCGCTTAGAATTCCGTTTACTCCGCCAAAGAAGCCCATGAAAATACTGATCCAAAGCATGGTGTATAGCATCCAAAACCAGGTTTTGATAAGTGGTTTTTTTTCTTTGCCAAAAAAATAACTACGTCCTGTTTGAATTAATAAGAAGGTAATCAAGAATGCAGCTATACCCACACCTTTGTAAATGAAGAAATGACCCAGATTAGAACCGAATTTCCTTAGCCAATTTTGTGTTTCTTGTGCACTCCCTGTAACAGCATCTATTTCACTATGGTCTGCCTTCCAAGAAAACAAGTAAGAAACAAAGGAGAAAAGCAACGCTATCCCTAGTAAAAAAAGGAAACTGCCAAAAATAACTTGTTGTTTTTTTGACAAGCGAAAAGATTGCTTCTTTGGTTTTGACTTTACTTTCTTTTTCTTACTCATTGAAATGATTGGTTTAAAGCGTACAAAAATACAAATATATAACTCTAATCATAAGCTTCCCTAAGCTATTGTTATTAGATAGGAGGTTAAAATAAGAGTAGTATTTTTGGAATATAAATAAAAAAACCTATTGTAACTGCAGCCAATGCAACAAAAAACACAGCTCCTGCTGCAACGTCTTTTATAAAACCAATCCGCTCATGATGCCCTGGGTGCACAAAATCACATAGTTTTTCTACAGCAGTATTCATACCTTCCGTAGCTAGTATCATTCCTATGGCTAAGATTTGAAACATCCATTCTATTGCACTTATTTTAAAATACCAACCAGCGATTATAGTGATAAGGGCAATGAAGGTTTGTGCTTGTATGCTTGCTTCGGTTTTTAAAAGAAGATAAGCACCACGGAAAGCATATACAAATGCTTGGAGACGTTTGCCTATAAAGGAGTTTTTCATATCACTAGAATGCTTTTATGAGTCTTTTATTGTTTTTCCATTACGGATTAACAAAGTGCAAAAATAGAAATATAGTAAGAATAAACATAGGGAATAGGGTAGGTTTGATTTTAGAGGCGATATTGTATTTGTTTCACGACCAAATATTTGCGTGCTTTTTGAATGATAAATAAAACTGCAAGTGTGTTATAATAGAAACGGAGCTGTAATCTTACAGCTCCGTTTTCCTTATAAATATTCTATGATGAGATTATCTGTCTATAGATCCCATTACACGTTTTGCGAAAGTATTCGCAGCTTCGCGCTCGGGCATTCCTTCTTCAATCATATTATGAACTTCTACTGCACCACAAAGGTTGGTAAGTAACTCCCCAACAACATCCATGTCTGCATCGGTACATTGACGATGTTCTGTAAAAGACTCTAACACGTCGATGGTGTTTTGAAGTTTCTCTACATCATTATTTTTCTGAAGGTGTCTAATTACTGGTAACTTCATCTACTAATTCATTTAATAGCTCAAACTTATTGGTTTGAACCTGGTTAACAAATTTCCCATCTTTAAACGTAGCAAAAGTAGGCAAGTTATCTACAGTCGCCAGTTTTCTTGATTCTGGGAATTTCTCTGCATTTACAAACAAGAAAGTAACTCCTTCTGTTTCTCGTGCTAATTTTTTGAATCTTGGTTTCATCAATCTACAGTTTCCACACCATCCAGCCATATACTGTACTACTACAGTATCTCCTTTATCGATGTATTCTTGTAGGTTATCTTGATCTAATTCTTTTGCCATGATTATTGATTTTTTCTGTTATTTAGTTTTGACTTAAGTACGAAGCAACACCAGCTCTATCGGCTACCATAGCCTCTGCACCTTCTTCCCAGTTTGCTGGACATACTTCTCCTTTTTCCTGTACGTGTGCATAAGCATCAACAAGTCTTAAGTACTCTTGAACGTTTCTACCTAAAGGCATGTGGTTAATGCTTTCGTGGAATACCGTTCCTTCCTCATCGATCAAATACGTAGCACGGTAAGTTACGCTGTCTCCTTCTACTGTGTAGATTCCAGTTTCCTCGTCGTACTGCTCATTTACAGTATCTAAAATGCCTAAGTGATTACTTAAGTTTCTGTTGCTGTCTGCTAATAGTGGGTAAGTAACTCCTTCAATTCCTCCATCATCTTTAGCTGTGTTTAACCATGCGAAGTGAACTTCTGCAGTATCACAAGAAGCACCGATAACCATTACGTTACGCTTCTCAAACTCTTCTAATGCGCTCTGGAAAGCGTGTAGTTCTGTTGGACATACAAAAGTAAAGTCTTTTGGGTACCAAAATAACAACACTTTCTTTTTATTGTTAATTGCTTCTTCTAAAACGTTAAGTTTAAAAGTTTCGCCCATTTCACTGGTTGCGTTTACACTGATGTTCGGGAATTTTTTTCCTACAAATGCCATAAATCTATATATTTTTATTGGTTTAATTACAGGTACAAAAATACAACGAAACTACTCCAAAACAAACAGTTTACAATGTATAATTCTATGGCGCTATTAGATTTATTTATAGGGTCGTGATTTTGGATAGGAAAATGCTATTCATTGTTTTTGCTCGGCACTAGCTGTCTTATTTTTATATGGAATGCCGCAAACGCTAAAGTAGTGAAAGGGCTTAGCCAGTTGAAAATAGCATAGACAAAATAATCAAAAACGCTTACTCCTAGAACACCACTGTGATAAGCACCACAGGTATTCCAAGGAACGAGAACCGAAGTTACCGTGCCGCTATCCTCCAAGGTTCTAGAAAGGTTCTCTGGAGCTAAACCTTTATCCTTGTAGGCTTGTGCATACATTTTACCAGGGATTACAATAGCTAAGTATTGGTCGCTGGCAGTTAGGTTAATGGTTAAACAACTTGCAACGGTACTCGCAAACAGTCCAAAAGTCGTGTGAAATAGTTTTAGCAAGGCTCTGCTTATCGCTTGCAATGCTCCAATGGCATCCATAACACCACCAAAAACCATAGCGCAAATAATCAGCCAAATAGTATTCAGCATCCCTTGCATGCCTCCTGTTGCAAAAAGCTCTTGCAGCAACGGATTGTCGGTAGGAATAATCGTCTCTACCGTAATGGCGTTCATAATGCTTCTATAAGCCGATAATGGGCTTAACGAATCGGTATTGGATAAAGTGTTTAAAATATCTGGTTGAAAGATCAATGCCGCTACACCACCGAGTAAAGTACCTAAAAGCAATGCGATAAGCGGAGAGGTCTTTCGGATGATTAAATAGATAACAAAACCTGGTACTACAAATAGCCATGGGCTTATTACAAATGTCTCTTTAATGGAATCTTGTATACTCCCAGGGTCTACGTTGCCACTGGTATCTAGAGTAAAACCAATGATAATGAACACGGTTAGTGTAACTAAAATGGTTGGGACCGTAGTATAAAGCATATAACGAATATGTGTAAATAAATCGGTTCCTGCCATAGCTGGAGCTAGGTTGGTAGTGTCGCTTAATGGAGAGAGTTTATCACCAAAATAGGCGCCAGATAAAATAGCACCGGCTGTCATGCTTAGTGGAATGTTTAAAGCTTCGGCAATTCCAATTAAAGCAATTCCTACCGTAGCAGAGGTAGTCCAACTACTTCCTGTTGCTAAAGAAATAATACTACATATAATAAGGGTAGAAGCGAGAAAAATAGAGGGTTTTAAAATATCTAAACCATAGTAAATCATAGAAGGAATTATACCGCTGATTAACCAAGTTCCAGCCAAAGCACCTACCATGAGTAAAATGATGATAGGAGAGGTGGTGGCTTTAATGTTGTTGGATACCTCTCGCATCATACTTTTATAAGAGGTTTTATTGCTATAACCAACTAAACCTGCAACAGCAGCACCAATAAGTAGAATAAACTGGTTGCTTCCAGATAGCGCGTCGTCTTTAAAAGCATAAAAAACATTATAGAATAAGAGTGTTATTAGAATAACAACGGGAATCAATGCTTTGACTATAGATAATTCTGGTCTTGTGTTCTTTAACTCCTTGTTGTTGAATTCTGTAGCTTGCTCTTTATCTTTCATCCTTTTAAATATTATGAGGGGGTAGTTAATGACCTATCTGTAATGTTACGACTTTAGACTTATATCTGCAAATCAATTAAAATTAAACTTGACCTAAGATTAAAATAAGAATCTATAAAAATAAAAACAGCCGTCCTAAGTTTAAGACGGCTGTTATAAAATAAGTATGCAAAATTTACATTCTAGTAGATTTAAATAACTCCAACTTCTTTCATGCAAGCCAGCATTCTCTCGTAAGTGTTTTCTACGTCGTGGTCCAATCCGATGGAAATTCTAACCAATCCTGGATTTAATCCCATAGTTTTTTGTTCATCTTCTGGTATTTCAGAAGAAGTGGAGGCACCAGATGCACTAAATAGGGTTTTGTAAAATCCTAAGCTAACGGCTAGGTAGCCTAATTTGTCTTCTTGCATCTTTTCCATCAAGGAGTCTGCATTGGCTTGTGAGCCTACATCAATGGTCAGCATTCCTCCATATCCAAAATCGGTATTCATTAACTTACGGAATACTTTGTGCCCTGGATGGGACTCTAGTCCTGGATACAGAGTTGGAATTCCAGCATCTTCAAACCTCTTGGCTAAGTACATCGCATTTTTGCTGTGTTGCTGTATACGGATGGGTAAGGTGCGTAGGTTCTTTAATATAGATGCTGCACGGAAACTATCCATGGATGCTCCCATAAGCATGCTTGCTCCGGTGTTTACATCTTTGGTACTGTTTATAAAATCTTCGTCCGCACAAAGCACACCGCCCATGGCATCGCTACTTCCATTTATGTATTTGGTTAAGCTATGCAATACCACATCGGCACCATGTACTTGTGGACTGATGCTTAAAGGTGAAAAAGTGTTGTCTACGTAAA
>Ga0079223_10002093_pt1 | contig 12247 bp, 14 predicted proteins | sample Stecom2011_FD_75072 | JGI IMG/M metagenome (GOLD analysis project Ga0079223, IMG submission 75072) | Agricultural soil microbial communities from Utah to study Nitrogen management - Steer compost 2011 | ecosystem: Environmental > Terrestrial > Soil > Agricultural land | place: USA: Utah...
ACCACCGGTTCGGTGAAGGTCACCGAGAAGATGGTGATCGAGCGCTATTCCAACGTGATGCACATCGTTTCCAACGTCACCGGCCAGCTGAAGCCCGGCCTGTCGGCCATGGTCGCCCTGCGCGCCATCCTGCCGGCCGGCACCCTGTCCGGGGCGCCCAAGGTGCGCGCCATGGAGATCATCGACGAGCTGGAGCCGGTCAAGCGCGGCGTGTATGGCGGCGCCGTGGGCTACCTGGCGTGGAACGGCAACATGGACACCGCCATCGCCATCCGCACCGCAGTGATCAAGGACGGCGAACTGCACGTGCAGGCCGGTGCCGGCATCGTCGCCGACTCGGTGCCCGCGCTGGAGTGGGAAGAAACCTTGAACAAGCGCCGCGCCATGTTCCGTGCCGTGGCGCTGGCCTCATCCGATGTGGAAGGAGCGTAAGCCATGCTCTTGATGATCGATAACTACGACTCCTTCACCTACAACGTGGTGCAGTACCTGGGCGAGCTGGGTGAAGACGTCCACGTGATCCGCAACGACGAGATGACCGTCGCGCAGATCGAGGCGCTGAAGCCCGAGCGCATCGTGGTCTCGCCCGGGCCCTGCACGCCGACCGAGGCGGGCATTTCCATCGAGGCCATCCTGCATTTTGCCGGCAAGCTGCCGATCCTCGGCGTGTGCCTGGGCCACCAGAGCATCGGCCAGGCGTTCGGCGGCAAGGTGGTGCGCGCCCGGGTGGCCATGCACGGCAAGACCAGCCCGGTATTCCACCAGAACCAGGGCGTGTTCGCCGGCCTCAGCAATCCCCTTACCGTGACCCGCTATCACTCCCTGGTGGTCGAGCGCGACAGCCTGCCCGACTGCCTGGAGATCACCGCCTGGACCCAGCGCGCCGACGGCAGCGTCGACGAGATCATGGGGCTGCGCCACAAGACCCTGAACATCGAGGGCGTGCAGTTCCATCCGGAGTCCATCCTCACCGAACAGGGTCACGAGCTCTTTGCCAATTTCCTGAAACAGACCGGAGGCGTGCGCGCATGAACATGAAGGAGGCCCTCAACCGGGTGGTCAATCACCTGGACCTGAGCACCGACGAGATGAAGGACGTGATGCGCCAGATCATGACCGGTCAGTGTACCGATGCGCAGATCGGCGCCTTCCTGATGGGCCTGCGCATGAAAAGCGAGAGCATCGACGAGATCGTCGGCGCCGTGGAGGTGATGCGCGAACTGGCCACCCCGGTGCGGGTGCCAGGCGCCAACCTGGTGGACAACTGCGGCACCGGTGGCGACGGCATGAATATCTTCAATGTTTCCAGCGCGGCTTCCTTCGTGGTGGCGGCCGGTGGCGGCAAGGTGGCCAAGCATGGCAACCGCGCGGTGTCCGGCAAGAGCGGCAGCGCCGACCTGCTGGAGGCCGCCGGCGTCTACCTGGACCTCGATCCCGGGCAGGTGGCGCGCTGCATCGACACCGTGGGCGTCGGCTTCATGTTCGCCCCGGCCCACCATGGCGCCATGCGCTACGCGGGCAATGCCCGCCGCGAGCTGGGCCTGCGCACCCTGTTCAACATCCTCGGCCCGATGGCCAACCCGGCGGGAGTGAAGCGCCAGGTGCTGGGTGTGTTCAGCAAGGAGCTATGCCGGCACATGGCCGAGGTGCTGCGTCGCCTGGGCAGCGAGCATGTGATGGTGGTGCATTCGAAGGACGGCATGGACGAGATCAGCCTGGCCGCGCCGACCCATGTGGCCGAGCTGAAGGACGGCCAGATCACCGAGTACGACATCCAGCCGGAGGATTTCGGCATCAAGAGCCAGAGCCTGATCGGCCTGACCGTCAACGATGCCCAGGAATCGCTGGCGCTGATCCGCGACGCCCTAGGGCGCCGCAAGACCGAGAGCGGCCAGAAGGCCGCCGACATGATCGTGCTCAACGCCGGCGCCGCCCTGTATGTCGCCGGCGAGGCCGGCACGCTCAAGGACGGTGTGCACATGGCCCATGACGCGCTGCACAGTGGTCTGGCCCTGGACAAGCTGCAGGAGCTGGTGTCCTTCACGGCGGTGTACCGCCAGGAGAATGCCCAATGAGCGTGCTGGAGAAGATCATCGCCCGCAAGGCGGAGGAAGTGGCCGAGCGCCGTGCGCGCATCGGCCTGGACGAGCTGGAGCGCCTGGCCCGGCAGGCTGATGCACCGCGCGGCTTTGCCCGCGCCCTGCAGGAGCGTGCCGCGCGCCGCGAGGCGGCGGTGATTGCCGAAGTGAAGAAGGCCTCCCCCAGCAAGGGCGTCATTCGTCCCGACTTCGTGCCGGCCGAGATTGCCCGCAGCTACGAGGCCGGCGGCGCCACTTGCCTGTCGGTGCTGACCGATATCGATTTCTTCCAGGGCAGCGACGTCTACCTCCAGGAAGCGCGCGCCGCCTGCTCGCTGCCGGTGATCCGCAAGGACTTCATGATCGATCCCTACCAGATCGTCGAGGCCCGCGCCCTGGGCGCCGACTGCGTGCTGCTGATCGTGGCCAACCTGGCGGACGGCCAGATGGCCGAGCTGGCCGCCGTGGCCCGGGAGCAGGGGCTGGACGTGCTGGTGGAGGTGCACAACGGCGAGGAGCTGGAGCGCGCGCTGCGCCTGGATACGCCGCTGGTGGGCATCAACAACCGCAACCTGCACACCTTCGAGGTGAGCCTGCAGACCACGCTGGAGCTGAAGACCCGGGTGCCGGCCGACCGCCTGGTGATCACCGAGAGCGGCATCCTCAGCCGCGCCGATGTGGAGCTGATGCAGGCCAACGAGGTCCACGGCTTCCTGGTCGGCGAGGCCTTCATGCGTGCCGAGGATCCGGGGGCCGAGCTCAGGCGGCTGTTCTTCCCCGCGCGCTGAGCGACAGGCAACAAAAAACCGGCCCCAGGGCCGGTTTTTTGTTGCGGGTGACCCCTAGCGGGTACCGAACACCACCATGGTCTTGCCCTTCACATGTACCAGGCCCTGTTCCTCCAGGGACTTGAGCACGCGACCGACCATTTCCCGCGAACAGCCGACGATGCGACCGATTTCCTGGCGGGTGATCTTGATCTGCATGCCGTCCGGGTGGGTCATGGCGTCTGGCTGCTTGCAAAGGTCGAGCAGGGTACGGGCCACGCGGCCGGTGACGTCCAGGAAGGCCAGGTCGCCCACCTTGCGGGTGGTGTTGCGCAGGCGCTCGGCCATCTGGCTGCCCAGGGCGAACATGATCTCCGGGTCCTGCTGGATCAGCTCGCGGAACTTGGTGTAGCTCAGCTCGGCCACCTCGCACTCGGTCTTGGCGCGAACCCAGGCGCTGCGCGGCTTTTCCGAGCCCTCCTTCTCGAACAGGCCCATCTCGCCGAAGAAGTCTCCGGCATTGAGGTAGGCGATGATCATTTCGCGACCGTCGTCGTCCTCGATGAGGATGGTGACCGACCCCTTGATGATGAAGAACAGGGTTTCGCAGCGATCACCGGCGTAGATGATGGTGCTCTTGGCGGTGTAGCGGCGGCGGTGACAATGGACGAGAAGCTTGTCCAGATGCTTGTTCTTGGAAGCGAGACTGATAGCGACCATGCCTTTTCCCCAATACGTGGTACGTCCTGTGGAACGTATTTGTTTTTAGTTTTGCCCGGCGAGTGTGCCACTTTAGTAGTGGCAACTTAACAGTCCTTTGCGCCTCATGCTAAATCTCGTGATGCCATTCTCAGGGTTTGCGGCGCTCCGGTCACATTGTCTCCTCCGGGGGCCGCACCTGCGCTGTGGTAAGCTGCGCGCTCTTTCCAGTGCAACGAGCGGGACGAATGAAAGCGCGTATCCAATGGGCCGGTGAGGCCATGTTTCTCGGCGAATCCGGCAGCGGGCATGTGGTGGTGATGGATGGCCCCCCGGAAAGCGGCGGTCGCAACCTGGGCGTGCGCCCCATGGAGATGCTGCTGCTGGGCCTGGGCGGCTGTTCCAGTTTCGACGTGGTGAGCATCCTCAGAAAATCCCGACAGGCGGTGGAAAGCTGCGAGGCCTTCCTCGAGGCCGAGCGTGCCGAGGAGGATCCCAAGGTGTTCACCCGCATTCATCTGCGCTTCGTGGTCAAGGGCCGCGGCCTCAAGGAGCCGCAGGTCAGGCGTGCCGTGGAGCTGTCCGCGGAAAAGTACTGCTCGGCCTCCATCATGCTGGGCCGCGCCGGCGTGGATATCAGCCACAGCTATGAGATCGTCGAGCTGGGCTGAGTTGCCCCGATCGAAAAAGGCGCCGTTCGGCGCCTTTTTCATGCCTGTGCCTCAGATGCGGTAGGTGCTCTTGGTCATCACCTTGGCCATCAGTGACATGCCGAACTTCACCGGCGCCGGGAAGCGATAGCCGCCGGCCGCCAGGGCGTTGCTGGAATGCTGCTGCTCGTCGACACGCATCTGCTTGAGGATTGCGCGGCTCCTGGCGTCCTCGCGCGGAATCTGCGCCAGATGCTCGTCCAGGTGCTTGACCACCTGATCCTCGGTGGCGGCCACGAAGCCCAGGCTCACCTTGTCGCTGATCAGGCCGGCCGCGGCGCCGATGCCGAACGACAGGCCATAGAACAGCGGATTCAGCAGGCTGGTATGGCTGCCCAGCTCGCGCACCCGCTGTTCGCACCAGGCCAGGTGGTCGATTTCCTCGTCGGCGGCCTGCTCCATGGCTTCGCGGATGTGCGGCAGCTTGGCGGTGAGCGCCTGGCCCTGGTAGAGCGCCTGGGCGCAGACCTCGCCGGTGTGGTTGATGCGCATCAGTCCGGCGATGTGGCGCTTGCTCTCCTCGTCCAGTTCGACCTCCGGCTCCAGCAGCGCCGGCGAGGGGCGCGTGGACGGGCCGCTGAAGGGCAGCAGGGTGCGCAGGGCGGCATCCACCTGCAGGAGCAGGCGATCGGCGGGGGAATAGTGACGTTCGCTGGCCATGAGTTTCTCCGGGTCATCGAGCGACGGAGTGTACTGCATCGAAGACTAGGGTATTTGATTCCTGTCAGTACGAGGTCGGCCGGGGGCACAGGTTCCCCGGCCTCGGCGGGTCAGAACGGCTTGATCACCGCCAGGATGACGATGCTGACCAGAAACAGCACCGGCACTTCATTGAACCAACGGTAGAACACGTGGCTGCGCCGGTTCTCGCCCCTGGCGAAGCGCTTGAGCTGAGCCCCGCACATGTGGTGGTAGCCGATCAGCAGCAGGATCAGGGTGAGCTTGGCATGCAGCCAGCCGCCGGAGGCGAACAGGCCGGGGTTGAGAGCCAGCATGCCGATGCCGAAGATCAGCGTGGCAAGCATGGCGGGCAGCATGATGCCGCGGTACAGCTTGCGCTCCATGGTGCAGAAGCGGTCACGGCTGACCTGATCCTCGCTCATGGCGTGATAGACGAACAGCCGCGGCAGGTAGAACAGGCCGGCGAACCAGCTGACCATGGCGATCAGGTGCAGGGCTTTGAGCCAGAGATAGAGCATCGGACAGGCATCCTTAAGGTTTCCGTGATGGCTGCCGATAGTAGTGGCAATCCTGATGGGCGTCATCTCAGTGGTTGGCCGCGGAACCTGGCGGTTTTATCATCGACGGCCTTTGTGTGGCTCGACTGAGGGGCGTGAAATGATCAAGGTCGGAATCGTTGGAGGCACCGGCTACACCGGTGTCGAATTGCTGCGGCTGCTGGCCCAGCACCCCCAGGTCGAGGTTGCGGTCATCACCTCGCGCTCCGAAGCCGGCGTGCGGGTGGCGGACATGTACCCCAACCTGCGCGGGCACTATGACAGCCTGGCGTTCAGTGTGCCGGACAGCGCCACGCTGGGCGCCTGTGACGCAGTCTTCTTCGCCACGCCCCATGGCGTGGCCCATGCCCTGGCCGGCGAGTTGCTGGCGGCAGGCACCCGGGTGATCGATCTTTCCGCCGACTTCCGTCTGCAGGACGCCGACGAATGGGCCGCCTGGTATGGCCAGCCTCACGGCGCGCCGGAGCTGCTGGGCGAGGCCGTGTACGGCCTGCCGGAAGTCAATCGCGGGCAGATTCGCAACGCGCGGCTGATCGCGGTACCCGGTTGCTATCCGACCGCTTCGCAGCTGGGTCTGCTGCCGCTGCTGGAAGCCGGTCTGGCCGATCCGGAGACGCTGATCGCCGACTGCAAGTCCGGCGTCAGCGGCGCCGGGCGCGGCGCCAAGGTGGGTTCGCTGTTCTGCGAGGCGGGCGAGAGCATGATGGCGTACTCGGTGAAGGGGCACCGCCATCTGCCGGAGATTCGTCAGGGGCTGCAGCGGGCCGCGGGCCGGCCGGTGGGGCTGACCTTCGTGCCGCACCTGACGCCCATGATCCGCGGCATTCACGCGACCCTGTATGCTCGGGTGGCTGACCGCTCCGTGGACCTGCAGGCGCTTTATGAGAAGCGCTATGCGAACGAGCCGTTCGTGGACGTGATGCCGGCGGGCAGTCATCCGGAAACTCGCAGCGTGCGTGGCGCCAACGTGTGCCGGATCGCGGTCCACCGTCCGCAGCAGGGCGACCTGGTGGTGGTGCTGTCGGTAATCGATAACCTGGTGAAGGGCGCCTCCGGGCAGGCGGTTCAGAACCTGAACATCATGTTCGGCCTGGATGAGCGTCTGGGTCTTGGACAGGCGGGGATGTTGCCCTGATGACGATGTGGGAAGTCAAAAGCGTTGATCCGCGGGTGCAGCGTCGCCAGCGGATACTGATGGTCCTGGCAGTGCTTGCGCTGCCGATGCTGGTCTACGGAGCCTACTGGAAGGGCGGGGAGGACAGTCGCGAGCGCATTCGCCAGCTGGAAGTCCTCGAGCAGCACTACGAACAGCTGACGCGCGAACTCGAGCATGCGCAGCAGATGCAGGCCGTGCTCTCCAGCGGCGAGCGCCTGGGCCGGCAGGCCAACGAGCAGAGCCGGCAGACCATCAAGCTGCTGGAAGAACAGATCTACAAGCTGCAGCAGGATCTGGCCTTCTACAAGGGCGTGCTGGCGCCGGCCAGTCGACGCGAGGGTCTGCGCATCCGGTCCTTCGAGCTGCAGGGCACCGACGACCCGCTGCTGTATCGCTACAAGCTGCTGCTGAGCCGGGTCGGCACCGACGACAAGCCCCTGGAAGGCCAGGTGCGCATCAGCGTGGTCGGCAAGCGCGAGGGCAAGGAGGTGGAGCTGGATCTGGCCGAGCTCTCATCGGAGTGGAACAGTACCACCTCGTTCGGCTTCCGCCATCTGCAGGCCTTCCCGGAGGGTGCGCGCTATGCCGAACTGCGGCTGCCGGAGGACTTCGTTCCCGACCAGATCAAGGTTCGGGCAGATATCAAGGGTCAGCGTCAGCCGCTGGAACGTACCTACAACTGGAATGAAGAGAAGAAGTAAGATGGCCATGTGGAGTAGCAAGAACAAGCCGGCATCCGCCGATCTGCAGCGTTACAACGGCAAGACCAGCATCATTGCCGCCGGTGCCATGCTGGTAGGCGACCTGCGGGTGAAGGGGGCCGTACAGCTGGACGGCCGCCTGCAGGGCAACCTGATCGCCGAGGAAGGTCTGGTGCGGGTCAGCGCCGGTGGCCTGGTCGAAGGCGAGATTCATGCCCAGCACGTGATCCTCGATGGCGAAGTGACCGGCGATGTCCACGCCAGCGAGCACGTGGAGCTGGGCAGCGGCGCACGCCTGCGCGGCAACCTCTACTACGGGCTGATGGAGATGGCCATGGGCGCCCAGGTCGAAGGCCGTCTTTACGCCATCCGTGAAGGGGACGCGCCGCTCGAGCTGCCGGCACCCGCGGAAGTTGAAGCGAATAATTGACTGCTTTACTCGGGTAAGCGGATAATGCCGGCCACGTTGTTTGGCTTGATGCCGGGAGAATTCCAGCATGAGTGTTGAATCCTTCACCCCCACCCCGCTGATCTTCACGCAGGGGGCGGCGCAGAAGGTGAAGAGCCTGGTCGAGGAAGAAGGCAATCCGCGCCTGATGCTCCGGGTGTTCGTGACCGGTGGCGGCTGCTCCGGCTTTCAGTACGGCTTCACGTTCGATGAAGAAGTCGCCGACGACGATACCATCGTCGAACGCGAGGGCGTCAGCCTGGTGGTCGATCCGATGAGTTTCCAGTATCTCGCCGGCGCCGAAGTGGATTACCAGGAGGGTCTCGAGGGCTCGCGCTTCGTGATCAACAACCCGAACGCCAGCACCACCTGCGGGTGCGGCCAGTCCTTCTCCATCTAGGCTCCGGGAGAAGGACGGGCGCCGTGTCCGGCTTCGGCCGGGCGCGGCGTTGTCGTTTCTGCCTGTTTTAAGCCGGATAGATGGCGCCGAGCACCCTTGGACCGCGGGCGCCGGTCACGCTCGGCCGGTTGGCGGGTATGCCTTCCAGGCAGCAATGCGCGAGCCAGGCGAAGGCCATGGCTTCCATCCAGTCCGCCGGCACGCCGTGTTCGTCCGTGGTGCATACGCGCACCTGGGGCAGCAGCTCCGACAGCCGCGCCAGCAGTGCACCGTTATGGGCGCCACCCCCGCACACCAGCAGTTCTTCCATCTCGGGCATCTGCCGCTGCAGTGCATCGCTGATGGCGCGTGCGGTCAGTTCCAGCAGGGTGCGCTGGACGTCGGCGTCGGAGATTTCCGGAAAGGCTGTCAGCCTGGCTTGCAGCCATGGAAGGTTGAACAGTTCGCGGCCGGTGCTCTTGGGGCCCTGCTGATGAAAGTAGGGTTCATCCAGCAGGCTGTGCAGCAGCGGCCCATGCAGTCGGCCGGACGCGGCCCATTCGCCGTCGCGGTCATAGTCCCGGCCCTGGCGGAAGCCGATCCAGGCGTCCAGCAGCACATTGCCAGGGCCGCAATCGAAGCCGCGGGCCGGACTGCCGGGGCGCAGCAGGGTGAGGTTGCTGAAGCCGCCCACGTTCAGGATCGCCCGCGGCCTGCCATTGGCAAACAGGGCCTCGTGGAAGGCGGGCACCAGCGGCGCGCCCTGCCCGCCGGCAGCAACGTCCCGGCGGCGAAAATCGCTCACCACAGTGATGCCTGTCAGCTCTGCCAGCAGGGCCGGATTGCCGATCTGGATGGTGAAACCCCGGGTCGGTTCGTGGCGCACGGTCTGCCCATGGCTGCCGATCGCCCGGATTTCGGTGGATTGTATATTCGCCCGGGCGAGGAGCGCGCCGATGCCTTCCGCGGCCAGGGTCGCCCAGTGCTGCTCGGCCAGGGCGGCGCGAGCCAGTTCGTCGTCACCGGAACTGCACAACAGCAGCAGTGCCTGGCGCAGCTCACCAGGCATGGGCAGGTAATGGTGGGCCACCAGGCGGGTGGTGGCGGTCTGGTCGATGAGCGCGATGTCCAGACCATCCAGGCTGGTTCCGGACATCACGCCCACGTAGAGGGTCATGTCAGTCCTTGCGTGCCAGCAATACGGAGCGTTCCTGATCCAGCACGGCCATCAGCGGGGCGCTGTGCTGCAGGAAGCGCTGCTTTTCCTTGCCGCTGAGTGGGTCGGCGATCAGTTGCTTCTGGCTCAGGGGGTCGACGTGGGTGCCGTTGACCTGGAACTCGTAATGCAGGTGTGGCCCGGTGGAAAGACCGGTGGTGCCGATGTAGCCGATGATCTGGCCCTGCTTGACCGTAGCGCCGGCGCGAATGTTCTTGGCGAAGCCCTGCATGTGGGCATAGAGCGTCCGGTAGCGGGAGCCGTGCTGGATGACCACGGTGTTGCCGTAACCGCCCTTGGGACCGGCGAGGATCACCTTGCCGTCCCCTGCCGCCTTGATCGGCGTGCCGCGGGGCGCGGCGTAGTCCACTCCCTTGTGGGCGCGGATCTTGTTGAGGATGGGATGCTTGCGGCCCTTCGAGAAGCGTGAGCTGATGCGGGCGAAGTCGACCGGCGTGCGGATGAAGGCCTTGCGAACGTTGTTGCCTTCGGCGGTGTAGTAGCCGGTTTCGCCCTGGCTGGTGGTATAGCGAATGGCGGTATAGGTATTGCCGCGGTTGACGAACCGCGCTGCCAGGATGGCGCCGGTGCCGACGATTTCCCCGTCCAGGGTCTTCTGCTCGTAGAGCACGTCGAACTCGTCACCCTCGCGAATATCCATGGCGAAGTCGATGTCGTAGCCGAAGACGTTGGCCAGTTCCATGATCAGCCCGTGGCTCAGACCGGCCTGGTTGGCGGCGTCGAACAGCGAGCTGGTGATGGTTGCATGGGCATAGGACTGGCGCATTTCCGGGTCGGCGACGACGCGCTCGAACTTGAAGCCGCTGTCGGTGCGCTGGATCTGCACGGTCTCCAGCCGGGAGAGCGGCGAGCTGATCTTTTCCAGCTGGCCGTCGGGAGTGAAATGGAAATCCAGCGTCTGGCCTTCCCGCAGGCGGCCGAACTGGCGTGCCTCACGGCTGCTGTTGATCATCTCGTGCAGCAGTCCGGCGCTGAGGCCCACCTGATTGAAGATGGTCGAAAGCGTATCGCCCCGGCTCACGGTGACGCGCATCTGCCAGGGTACCTCCGGCTCGGCGTCCTCTTCGCTGACCGCCAGTGCGAAAGGGTCTTCCTGGGGCTCTTCAAGATCCAGGGCGGTGGGCGGTACGGGTTCCTGCAGCGGTGAGCCCGGAACCAGCTCCAGCTCCTGGCTCAGGTAGGTCTTCTTGGCTTCCACTTCGCGGGAGGGAAACACCAGCAGGGCCAGGCTGATCAGGGCGGCGATGCCGCTGGCAGCCAGCAAGTGACCTCTGGGATACAACGGGCGGCTTGATTTGAGTGGCTGCATGATGAAAGTGACGAAAATCGCAAAAAGGACCCCGAAAATATAAGCAAAGAAAAGCGGGGGCAACCTTGACGCAGAGCGTCGTGACGTGCGGTAGCCCGATCGGGGCGGTGGCAAATTCAATTTTTTGTACCGACCTTGTATCCTTGCCGGCTTTCGAACTCCAGGGTGCCGAGGCGGATATGAAGTCTGTGGAAGAGCAGTTGGCGCTGATCAAGCGCGGGGCGGATGAGATTCTGGTGGAAGCGGAGCTGGCAGACAAGCTGCGGCGGGGCAAGCCCCTGCGTGTCAAGGCCGGCTTCGACCCGACCGCGCCCGACCTGCATCTGGGCCATACCGTCCTGATCAACAAGCTGCGCCAGTTCCAGGAGCTGGGTCACCATGTGATCTTCCTGATCGGGGACTTCACCGGCATGATCGGCGACCCGTCGGGCAAGAGTGCCACGCGCCCGCCACTGACCCGCGAGCAGGTGCTCGAGAACGCCGAGACCTACAAGGCACAGGTGTTCAAGATCCTCGACCCCGAGCGTACCGAGGTGGCCTTCAACTCCACCTGGATGGACAAGCTGACCCCCGCTGACTTCATTCGCCTGGCATCCAACTACACGGTGGCGCGTATGCTGGAGCGAGACGACTTCGCCAAGCGCTACGCCGGCAATCAGCCGATCGCCATCCACGAGTTCCTCTACCCGCTGGTGCAGGGTTACGACTCGGTGGCGCTACAGGCGGATATCGAGCTGGGCGGCACCGACCAGAAGTTCAACCTGCTCATGGGGCGGGAGCTGCAGCGCTCCTATGGCCAGGAGCCCCAGTGCGTACTGACCATGCCGCTGCTGGAAGGCCTGGATGGCGTGAAGAAGATGTCCAAGTCCCTGGGCAACTACGTGGGCATCCAGGAAGCTCCCGGCGTCATGTACAACAAGCTGGTGTCGCTGCCGGACTCCATGATGTGGCGCTACTTCGAGCTGCTCAGCTTCCGCCCCATGGAGGAAATCGAAGGCTTCAAGCGCGACGTGGCCGCCGGGGCCAACCCGCGCGATATCAAGATCAAGCTGGCCGAGGAGATCGTGGCGCGTTTCCATGGTGAGGAAGCCGCCGCAACGGCGCATCGTTCGGCGGGCAACCGCATGAAGGATGGCGAACTGCCCGAGGATCTGCCCGAGGTCAGGCTGGTGGCGGAGCAGGACATGCCCATCGCTGCCATCCTCAACCGGGCCGGGCTGGTCAAGAACGCCGCCGGTGCCCGCGATCTGCTCAACGCGGGCAGCGTACGGGTCGATGGCGAGGTGGTAGGGCGTGAGTTCGTGTTCAAGGTGGGCGCCACCCACGTATGCCAGGCCGGCAAGAAGGCATTCGCCCGGGTGATCCTGAGTCGCGAATAATAGTTGACGGTGGGGCGCTTTTCCCTATAATGCGCCCCACTTCACAGCGCGACGCTGCTGAAAACTCCTTGAGAATCAACGAGTTGGATGAGCAGTTGGGTTGTGAGGGGTCCGCCAGAGGAGGCGGGCTGCTGGTCGAGGCGAGG
>Ga0079223_10002094_pt1 | contig 12246 bp, 9 predicted proteins | sample Stecom2011_FD_75072 | JGI IMG/M metagenome (GOLD analysis project Ga0079223, IMG submission 75072) | Agricultural soil microbial communities from Utah to study Nitrogen management - Steer compost 2011 | ecosystem: Environmental > Terrestrial > Soil > Agricultural land | place: USA: Utah...
CGGTGGCAACGGCAACGGCAATAGCGGCTCCAACAATGCCGGTGGCAACGGCAATGGCAATGGCGGCTCCAACAATGCCGGTGGCAATGGCAATGGCAATGGCAATAGTGGGTCCAACAATGCCGGTGGCAACGGCAATGGCAATAGCGGCTCCAACAATGCCGGTGGCAACGGCAATGGCAATGGCAAGCCAAGGGGCTGAGCTAGGACCAGCGCCTCGCCGGTTTCTGTTGAAACCTGACCCAAGGGACGAGACCCGATGAGGGTCGCCGCGCGGATCGCCAGCCTGATCGTGCTGCTTGCCGGGCTTTGGGGCGCCGTCGGGCTCGGCTGGTTCGCCACTGTCGACCAGTCCCTGCAGGGGTGGCGTTTTGAAACGTCCTCACGGCCAGTCAGCGGCGACATGGTGCTGGTGGAGATTGACTCCGCCAGCCTGCAGGCTGTGGGCGTCTGGCCCTGGCCGCGCACTGTCCACGCCGAATTGCTCGATCGCCTGATGGCCTATGGGGCGCTCGACGTCGTATTCGATATCGATTTCAGCGTGGCGTCCACCCCCGCCGCCGATGCGGCCTTCGCGGCGGCCTTGGAGCGGGCCGGAGGCTACGCTTATCTGGCGGCGTTCCAGCAGAACATAACGAGCGGCGAAATCCTGCTCAACCGGCCCCTGCCGCAATTGGAGGCGCTGGCCCGGCCAGTACTGGTCAATGTGGATGGCGACGGCACCAGCCTGCTGAAATCGGTGCCGGCCATGTTGTGGTCGATCCCCTCGGTGCCGTTGACCCTGGTGCCGGATTCCGAACTGGCCACCCCATCCATCATGATCGATTACAGTATTGATCTGACTGCCATCCCACGCCTGTCGGTGGCCGCCATTCTCGATGGCTCTGCAGATCCCGCCCTGCTGGATGGCAAGCAGGTGATCATCGGCGCTAGCGCCATCGAGTTGCGCGACTTTTTCCGGGTGCCGCGTTTCGGTGTCATTGAAGGCAGCATGGTGCAGATTGCGGCCACCGAAACGCTCAAGGCGGGACGGGCACTGACCGATTGGGGAATTTACCCGGCAGGTCTGCTGGGTTTGCTGATGGCTTGCATCCTGGCACTGACGCAGCGGCGATTTTCGCTGCCCCAGCAGGCCGCCGCTGCGCTGGTTGCCAGTCTCGTTGTCGAGTGTACAGCGTGGCTGGCGCTGAATCTGGCAGCGCTGGTGCTGGAGACGGTCGTGTTTCACGCCGTTGTGGTCGGCGTGGTCGCTCTCGGTTTCCTTGACGAGCGGGCCCGGCGCTGGTGTCAGAGCAAGCGACAGCAGGCTCGACTGGCCTATCTGGCGCGCCATGACGAGGCCACCGGCGCCATGTCCCGCCATGCCTTTGTCGAGGCGGTCACTGCAGCGCCCACCAAAGGCGTGCTGGTGGTGGTCAGGCTGCAGCGGCTGGACGGCATCAATGCCAGTCTTGGACATGATGTGTTCAATCAGGTCGCGGGAGAAGTCGTGGCGCGCCTGACCCGCCTGCACAAAGCCCTGCCGGCCCGGCTGCACAGCGATGTCTTTGCCTTTGCCACCCGCCAGGGCCACACGGGCAGCGCGATGAATCCAGCGATTGCCGAGGCCATGGCCAGGCTTGAACGGCCCTATGAGATTGCCGGGCACACCATCGTGTTGAGCACCGTTTTTGGCAGTGCCGCGCTGGACAGCCCGGACAGCAGTGTCGATGCAGCGCTTCAGGACGCCGAAATCGCCTTGACGGTTGCGCAGTCCCGCCAACTGCCGACGGTGCACTACGAGGCCGCGCATGGCCACCAGATACGACACCGGCGCCTGCTCGACCTGGCCTTGCGACAGGCGCTGCAGCGCAACGAGTTCTTTCTGGTGTACCAGCCCCAGATTGAACTCAAATCGGGCAAGATGGTAGGGGTGGAAGCTCTGCTCCGCTGGCGTCACCCACAGCTTGGCCTGGTCTCGCCGGCCGAGTTCATCCCGCTGGCAGAAGAAACCGGCCTGATCGTGGAGATTGGCGACTGGATTCTGCACGAGGCTTGCCGAGAGCGCGCACAATGGCACTGGCAGGGAAAGCTATCGGTGAATATTTCCGCCCTGCAGATCACGCGTGGCGACCTGCTGGGCTCGATCAAACAGGCCCTGCAGGCCTCCGGTCTGTCGCCACAGCGACTGGACATCGAGCTCACCGAGTCGGTCGATATCGCCTCTGACCCCGCAAACCTCGATATCCTGCACCAGATCAACGCCATGGGCATTACCATCTCCATCGATGATTTCGGGACCGGCTTTTCCTCGCTGAGCTATCTGACCAGCCTGCCGCTCGACATTATCAAGCTCGATCAGTCTTTCGTCCGCAACCTGCCCAGTCCCAAAGCTGCCGTGGTCATCGAGACGACGGTGCTGATGGCCCATCGGCTTGGCAAGATCGTGGTCGCCGAGGGTGTGGAAACGGAGGAGCAGCGCGCCTTTCTCGAGGCGGTTGGCTGCGATATTGGCCAGGGCTATCTGTTCGGCCGCCCCAGCCTGGCCAGCGCACTGGACCTGACGCTCAATTCTGCCGCCTGAAGCTGCACCAAATCCGCGTCGGGAGCGCAGGGCGGCATGGGCGGGGCAGGCTTTTTACCCTGCCGGTTGACCGCAAAAGCCTCTCCACAGCTTCCCCGCGCGGCAAATTGGCAATTGCTGCCGGAATCGCCTATCAATCGGGTAACAAAACCAACATAGAATCACCCCAGTGACCGATACGACCGACAACGGAACTGGCGCGCTGCCGCCCTCCGATATTTCGCTGATTTCCATCACCGATGAAATGCGGAAATCCTATCTCGATTACGCCATGAGCGTGATCGTCAGCCGCGCGCTTCCCGATGTGCGCGACGGGCTTAAGCCGGTGCATCGCCGCATCCTGTTTTCGATGAGCGAGAACGGCTACGAGTACAACAAGCCCTATCGCAAATCGGCCCGTGTGGTCGGCGACGTGATCGGTAAATACCATCCGCATGGCGACCAGTCGGTCTATATGGCGCTGGTCCGCATGGCGCAGGACTTTTCCATGGGCCAATTGCTGGTGGAAGGGCAGGGCAATTTCGGCTCGGTCGACGGCGATATGCCCGCCGCCATGCGCTATACCGAAGTGCGCATGCAGCGGGTCACCAATTCGCTGCTCGACGATCTCGACAAGGACACCGTCGATTTCCGCGACAATTATGACGGCTCCGAGCACGAGCCAACGGTCCTGCCGGCGCGCTATCCCAATATGCTGGTCAATGGCGGCGGCGGCATTGCCGTGGGCATGGCCACCAATATTCCCACCCATAATCTGGGCGAGACCATCGACGCGGCGCTGCTGGTGCTCGACAATCCATCGGTCACCTTTGACGAACTGCTGGCCGTCATGCCGGGCCCGGATTTCCCGACTGCTGGCGTAATTCTGGGCCGGGCCGGCATCCGCTCGGCCTATGAGACCGGTCGTGGCTCGGTGATGATGCGCGGTCGCGTCGCCATCGAAGAGGTCCGCAAGGAGCGCGAAGCGCTGATCATCACGGAAATTCCCTATCAGGTGAACAAGGCCTCGATTGTGGAAAAGATTGCCGAACTGGTGCGCGACAAGCGCATTGAAGGCATTGCCGACATGCGCGACGAGTCCGACCGTAACGGCATGCGCGTGGTGGTGGAAATCAAGCGCGATGCGCTGCCCGAAGTGGTGCTCAACCAGCTCTATCGCTTCACCCAGCTGCAATCCTCGTTCGGCTGCAATTTCGTGGCGCTCAATGGCGGCAAGCCGCAGCTGATGAACCTGCGCGAAATGCTGCAGGCCTTCATCGATTTCCGCCACCAGGTGGTGACGCGCCGCGCCCGCTTCCTGCTCAACAAGGCCCGCGACCGCGCCCATATCCTGGTCGGTCTGGCCGTGGCCGTGGCCAATATCGACGAGGTCATCGCCCTGATCCGCACCGCGCCCGATCCGGCAACGGCGCGTGAGCAGCTGATGACCCGCCGCTGGCCCGCCCAGGACGTGGCACCGCTGATCGCGCTGATCGATGATCCGCGCCACCGCATCAATGAAGATGGCACCTTCAACCTCTCCGAGGAGCAGGCCCGCGCCATTCTCGAACTGCGTCTGGCCCGCCTGACGGCGCTGGGTCGCGATGAAATCGGCGAGGAACTGAACGGTCTGGGCGCCCAGATCGAGGACTATCTCGATATCCTGCGCAGCCGCGAACGGGTGGTTGAAATCATCCGCCAGGAACTGACCGAGATCAAGGACCAGTTCGCCATTCCGCGCCGCACCGAAATCTCGGAATCGCTGGGCGATTTCGACGACGAGGACCTGATTGCCCGCGAAGACATGGTCGTGACCGTGAGCCACGAAGGCTATATCAAGCGCGTGCCGCTCTCGACCTATCGGGCCCAGGCCCGTGGCGGCAAGGGACGCTCGGGCATGGCCACCCGCGACGAGGATTTCGTCGCCCGGCTGTTCGTCGCCAATACCCACACCCCGGTGCTGTTCTTCACCAGCCGCGGCATTGCCTACAAGCTCAAGGTCTGGCGGCTGCCGCTGGCCCAGGCCAATGCGCGCGGCAAGGCACTGATCAACATCCTGCCGCTCGAGCAGGGCGAACGGCTGACCACCATCATGCCGCTGCCCGAGGACGAGAGCAGCTGGGCCAATCTCGACATCATGTTCGCCACCACGCGGGGCACGGTGCGCCGCAACTCGCTGGCTGACTTCATCGAAGTGCGCCAGAATGGCAAGATCGCCATGAAGCTCGACGAGGGCGACCAGATCGTCGGCGTCGAGACGGCGACGGTCAATGACGACGTGTTGCTGACCACGGCAATGGGCCAGGCGATCCGCTTCCGCACCGACGATGTGCGGCTGTTCAAGGGTCGCGATTCGATGGGCGTGCGCGGCATCAATCTGGCCAAGGACGACGTGGTCATTTCCATGGCCATCATCAACCACTCCGATGCCAGCGCCGAAGAACGCGCCGCCTATCTCAAGATGAGCCGTGCCGTACGTGGCGAAGAGCAGAGCGACGAGACCAATGCGGACGAATCCGACGTGGTCGCCGGCGATCTGCCCCAGGAACGCTACGCCCAGATGAGTGCCACCGAGCAGCTCATCCTGACCATTTCCGAAAACGGCTATGGCAAGCGCACCTCCAGCCACGAATACCGGATCACCGGACGCGGCGGCAAAGGCATCGTCGCCATGGCGGTCAACAAGCGCAATGGCCTGCTGGTGTCGAGTTTCCCCGTGGAAGACGATGACCAGATCATGCTGATCAGCGATGGCGGCCAGACCATTCGGCTGCCAGTGGGTGGCGACAAGCCGATCCGCATTGTCAGCCGCGGCAGCCAGGGTGTCATCGTGTTTGATACCGCCGAGGGCGAGAAGGTGATGTCGGTCGAACACATCCGCGAGCCCGAAGCTATCGATGAGGACGAAGTGGCCGAGGCTGCCGGGGAGACTGATGGCGCCGTGCCGCCCCAGAGCGCCGACGACACCACGCCGCCCGAGGCGCGGGACGCTCCCGAAGCGCCCGATGAGCCGACCGAGGAGTAGTCCCGAGCGGCAACGAATGAGAACAGGGGCGCCCACGGCGCCCCTTGTCATTTCCGGTCCACAATGGCTTGCTGAGCTTTCCCAGGAGAGTCGGCCATGTTCAGCCTCACCACCCTCATTCCCTATCTTGGCGCCTGTTTTCTGCTGGCCATCGTGCCGGGTCCCACAGTAACGGTCATTGTCGCCAATGCACTGGCGCGTGGGACGGGGGCAGGGCTGGCCATTGTCGCGGGCACCCAGGCGGGCTTCCTGGTGATGACGCTGGTCGTGGCCCTGGGCATGCAGGCGCTGGTGGCGTTCATGGGCTGGGCCTTCGACTGGATCAAGCTGCTCGGCGCCGCCTACCTGGTCTGGCTGGGCTGGAAGATGTGGCGCTCCGATGGGGATCTGGGCGCCGCCCGCGCCGAAAAGACCAAGTCGCGGCGCGCCATGGCGGTCGAGGGCTTTCTCGTCATCCTCTCCAATCCCAAGGCACTGATCTTTCTCGGTGCTTTCCTGCCGCAATTTGTTGACGTGACGCAGCCCACCTTTCCCCAGGTGATGGCGCTGGGCCTGTTCTTCATGCTCGTCGCCGGTTCGACGGATGCGGTCTATGCCATTGTCGCCGGTCGCGCGCGCCACCTGCTCAGCGCTGGCCGCGTGCAGGCCATATCCCGCGTCTCGGGTCTTATCCTGATGGCCGGCGGCGTGTGGCTGGCGCTGCAGAAACGGGCCTGAACTGCTTAGGCGGCTGCCTGCCAACTACCAGCCTAGTGGCTTGCTTTGCGGATGGGGAGATAGCAACCGATGACGCAAGCGAAAGCCGAAGGTTACCGATCCCTGCTGGCGCTGCCAGCGCCCCGCCGCCTGGCGCTGGCCTGTGTCCCGGCGGATTTCGCCGACTGGCTCGACTACGCCGCCATCGTGGCGCTGCTGGTCTATGGTTGGGGGCAGGGGCCGGTCACGCTGGCGCTGTTCGCGCTGGCGCTGAGTCTGCCCTATGTCATTGTTGGCCCCCTGCTGGCCGTTCTGGTCGATCGCGCGCCGCTGCGTGGCGTGCTGTTCGCCACCAATCTCGGTCGCGCTCTGGTCACCCTCGCCTTCGCCTTTAGCGGTGATGCCGGAATTTTGCTCGGGCTGGTATTCCTGCGTGGCTGCATCGACAGCGCCTTCACCCCAGCCCGGCAGGCCGCCATTCAGGCGACCACGCCGGTCGCGTTGCTCGGCCATGCGCAGGGACTGCATCAGGCGATCAACCAGACGTCCAAAATTGCCGGACCAGCCATCGGCGGCGCCTTGCTGGCCTTCTGGCCGGCGCAGAGCGTCTTCCTGTTCAATGGCGCGCTGTCGCTGCTGGCGGCAGTTATCATCCTGGGCGTCGCTGTGCCAGAACGCGCGACGGGTGCTGAAGGGATGGAGCCCTTCGCCACGCGTTTACTCGCCGGACTTGCCGAATTCCGGCGCAGTCGTCGGCTGCTGATCGCGTTGATCTTTTCAGCCAGCGCCTATTTTTCTTTCTTCCTCTATGACGCACTGATTGCGTTATTGGCCGAGGGGCTTGGCTTTGACGCAACGGCTTTCGGCCTGTCCATTTCGGCGTCGGGGCTGGGGGGCCTGCTCGGCGCCTTGTTGGCCGGCCGCATTGCCGCCAGCCACCCCATGCGATCGATGGCGCTGGCCGCGATGGTGTCGGGCCTTGTCACCGGCACCATTGCGCTTATTGCCATGCTGGGTGTTGCCGTGCAGCTACCGGCATTTCTGCTTGTGCTGGGGTTCATGGGCGGCGCCACGGCCTTCATGCTGGTGCCCTATCGCACCATCGTGCAGGCCGAAGCGCCTGCTGACCGGATTGCCCGGGTATTTGCCAGCGGTGAGGCGGTGATTGTCACCGCCATGCTGTCGGCCCCGTTGATCGGCAGCGCCATCGCTTCCCGCTGGGGCACCCCGGCGGCGTTTCTCACCGGTGGTGTGTTGTTGATCTTGCTGGGGGGTGCCACCCTTGCCTCGACCCGGCGCCCGTGACAAAACCGCCCTAACAACAAGGGGAGCGCGGCGTGAGCAAGCTGGTGGGGTTTTATCCGGGGTCATTTGATCCGCTGACCAATGGGCATCTGGACGTCATCGAGCGCGCCTGCAAGCTGGTGGACACGCTGGTTGTCGCTGTTGGCGTCAATCCGGGCAAGAAGACGCCGCTGTTTGCCCATGCCGATCGGTTGCTGATTCTGGAGCAGGCGCTGGGCCCGGTCGGCAGGCGCACCGACACCGAGTTCAAGATTGTCGATTTTGCCGGGCTGATGGTCAATGCCGCGCGAGAAAACGGCGCCACGCTGATCATTCGCGGGCTGCGCGACACCACCGACTACAATTATGAAATGCAGATGGTGGGCATGAACGCGCAGATGGCGCCGGACCTGCAGACGGTTTTCCTGCCCTCCAGCCCGCCGGTTCGGCATATCTCGGCCACATTGGTGCGGCAAATCGCTGAAATGGGCGGCGATATCTCCGCCTTCGTCCCGCAAATCGTTCTCAAGGCCCTGAAATAATCATGACCGCAATCACCCGTCGCCTGTTCGGCGCGCTCGTTATCGGCGCCACCGCCCTGACCGCTGCTCCTGCCTTCGCCCAGTCCGGCGCGCCCCATCTGATGCTGACGCTGGAAGCCGGCGTGGTCGATATCGAGCTGCTGCCGGCCCTGGCGCCCAAGCATGTCGAGCGGATCATCGCGCTGACCGAGCAGGGTGCCTATGACGGCGTGGTGTTCCATCGCGTCATCGACGGCTTCATGGCCCAGACCGGCGACGTCAAGTTCGGCAAGACCGGCGCGGCCGATTTCGATCTGTCGCGCGCCGGCATGGGTGGCTCGGATCTGCCCGACGTCGAAGCCGAATTCAACGCCGAGAGCTTTCAGCCCGGCGCCGTTGGCGCGGCCCGCTCGCAGGACCCCAACTCGTTCAACTCCCAGTTCTTCGTGGTGACGGCGGATGCCAGCTTCCTTGATGGACAATACACTGTGTTCGGCACGGTGATCAGCGGCATGGAGCTGATCAATGGCCTGGAAAAGGGCCCCAAGGAACAGAACGGCGCGGTCGCGAACCCCGACAAGATCGTTACCGCCAAGATTGAATATAAGTAAGCCGCTCCCCCACCTAACCTCCCCCTGAAGGGGGAGGGACCGCGCGGTGGGTTTGGCTCGATTGTGCCTCAAACTCGATCTGTCCCTCCCCATTCTGGGGGAAGATGGGAAGGGGCAGGCGATCGGCCGACCTTGCACCCGTCGCCCTTTGGCCTTACATGCGGGCCACAAATTTCCAACCGAAAGTTGCTGACACATGGCTGAATATGCGGATCCCGAAAACACCCTCGTCATTGAAACCACCCAGGGCGAAGTGGTTATCGCCATGCGGCCGGACCTGGCGCCAAACCATGTCGAGCACATCAAGAAGCTGGTACGGGAAGGCTTTTACGACGGCATCGTGTTTCACCGCGTGATCGAGGGCTTCATGGCCCAGACCGGCTGCCCCGACGGCCGCGGCACCGGCGGCTCGAAATACCCCAATCTGAAGCAGGAATTCAACGATGAGCCGCATGTGCGCGGCACCGCCTCGATGGCCCGCGCCCAGAGCCCGGACAGCGCCAATTCGCAGTTCTTCATCTGCTTCGGCGACACCCCGTTCCTCAACAAGCAGTACACTGTATGGGGCCAGGTCATTGAAGGCATGGACAATGTCGACAAGATCAAGCGCGGCGAGCCGGTCAGCAATCCCGACAAGATGGTCTCGGTCAAAGTTGCCGCCGACATCGCCGCCTGAGTCCTGCTCATCGCGTGAATGGCAGACCCCCGGGGCATGGGCCCCGGGGGTCTTTTTTTGATGCGCTGTTGCCGGGCCGGGTAGGGAGCAGTGCTGCCGTTCCCCGGGACGATGAGGGTCCGCCTGCCCAGCACTCAAAGGCGACCGGGAAAGGCCCGGCTGACGCCAAGGGCGGGGCGCTAGTTGCGCGGGTACTTGTAAAAACCTTCGCCGGTGGTGACGCCCAGCTTGCCCTTGTCGATGTAGTTTTCCTTGAGGTAGGCGGCGAAGTTCTCCTGGCCGCTGCCGGGTGTCGAGGACACGGCATAGGCGGTGTTCAGTCCGATAATGTCGTAAATCTCAAACGGCCCCTTGGGCGATTTGGTGGCGATTTTCCAGGTTTTGTCGATCGCCTCGGGGGTGGCCACGCCCTTTACCAGCAGCTGGCCCGCTGCGGACAACAGGGGCACCAGCAGCGAATTGAGCACATAGCCCGGCTGCTCCTTGTGGATTTCGATCGGTACCATGCCGATGTCACGGGCGAACTGGACCACCGTCTGGAAGACTTCGGGTGAGGTATCCGGATGCCCCATGACCTCGGCGATATTATTGCTCCAGATTTCATTGGCGAAGTGCAGCGCAAGGAACTTCTCGGGCCGGCCAGTGGATTGCGCCATGGCGCTGGGCAGCAATGTCGAGGAATTGCTGGCAAAGATGGCTTTGGCCGGTGCCACGGCACCAAGCTTGGCGTAAATCTCCCGCTTGAGCTCGATTTTCTCGGGCACAGCCTCAATGATCAGGTCGGCGTCTTTGGCCGCAGCGGCCAGATCGGTCACGAAGGTCAGGCGGGACCGGGCGGCCGCGATGGTGGACTGATCTGCCCCCTTCACATCGGCAAGGTAACGCCCGGCAACATAGTCGAGAAAGGTCTTGGCCTTGACGACTGCCGCATCGCTGATGTCATAGGCGGTGACCGAAAAGCCCTTATAGGCTGTCTGGAAGGCGATCTGCGCGCCCAATACGCCTGTACCCAGCACGGTTACATTCTTGATGGTCATTTGTGGCTCCTTTGAGTGGTCGTTGATGCGTCGTCGGCGTGGCCTGTGTGACCGTTGTCGGGCTGGCCACCAGCCAGCGCCATGAAGAAGGCGAGCACCAAGCGCTCGCTGGACGTTTCGGTGTCTGCTGCGGACTGCACTGCCATACCGGTCCACAGGGCGTGCAGGCCCCTGGCCAGTTCGCGCGCGGGCAGCGCCGGGCTCAGGCCGTGGCGGCTCATCACCGCACCGATGACGCCGCCAAGTGCATCGAGATAGCTGCTGCGCGTTGTGTCGAAGCGAGCGGCAAATGCCGGGTCGCGCAGGGCGTGCACCTGCAGTTCCACCGATAGCAATGATCCGTCTGCGTCCGCAGCAAGTTCGGAAAAAGGGGTGGCCAGAGCCTGGTTGAGCTCATCAAGGTTCCCCTTGGTCCTGGCATCGATCAGGGCATTGAGCTTGTCGATCTCAGCGGCCAGTTGCCGCTCCATCAGTGCTAGCAGCAACGCGTCCATATTATCGAAATTGGAGTAGAATGCGCCCTGGCTGTAGCCAGCCGCCTCGCAGACCGATCGGGTCGACAGGGCCGCAATGCCCCTGCGCACGGTCAGGCTTCTGGCGGCGTTCAGCAGCTTCTCGCGTGTTTCGCGCTGGGCCTGTTTGCGGGCGGTGGCCATGAATGTCTCCTTCCCTCTCAAATCTCACTTGAGATGCGAAGTTTCAAGGGTAGGGACCGTGTATTTACGGCATGGCGGCATGACCAAGGCAGGCAGGCTGGCATTGCCCTTGCGAATTTGCCTTGAAATGCTAGGCAGGACCGATGCTAGTTTCCGATTTCGATTTCGTGCTCCCCGAAGAACTGATTGCCCTGCATCCCGCCGAGCCGCGCGACAGTGCGCGCCTGCTGCTGGTCGATCCGGTGGCCGGGCTGAGTGATCTGCACATCCCCGACCTCCTGACCCTGCTCAGGGCCGGGGACGTTCTGGTGGTCAACGATACCCGCGTGCTGCCCGCCGAACTGCATGGCAGTCGGATACGCGGGGAGTTCCGCGCCAATATCTCGTTCAACCTGCACAAGCGCGTCGACGCCACGCAGTGGAAGGCTTTTGCCCGCCCGGCCAAGAAGCTGGCCGTGGGCGATGTGCTCGAGCTGGGCAATGGCCAGGCCGATGCCCTGACGGCGCGGGTCGCCAGCAAGGGCGAGACCGGCGAAGTGACGCTGCAGTTTGATCTGGCCGGCGCGGCGCTGGACGAGGCCATCAAATCGCACGGCGCCATGCCGCTGCCGCCCTATATCGGGCTCAAGCGCGGCCTCGAGGAGCGCGACAAGGTCGACTATCAGACCGTCTATGCCGCCGAAGACGGCGCCGTGGCGGCGCCGACGGCGGGGCTGCATTTCACCGAGGACCTGCTGCAAAAGATCGCCGGCATGGGCGTCAGCATTGAGCGCGTCACCTTGCATGTCGGGGCCGGGACGTTTCTGCCGATGAAGGTGGACGATACCGAGGACCATGTCATGCACGCCGAATGGGGCGAGATCGACGCGGCAACGGTGGCGCGCATCAACGCTGCGCGCGCCGCCGGCGGACGGGTTGTCGCCGTGGGGACGACAAGCCTGCGCCTGCTCGAAAGCGCCGCGCGCGCGACGGGCACGCTGGCGCCATTCTGCGGCGACACCGACATCTTCATCACCCCCGGCTACAAATTTGCCGCGGTCGACCTGCTGATGACCAATTTCCACCTGCCCAAATCGACCCTGTTCATGCTGGTCAGCGCCTTTGCCGGTTTCGACGTGATGAAGGCCGCCTATGCCCACGCGATACGTGACGGTTACCGGTTCTATTCCTACGGGGACAGCTCGCTGCTGATCCGGGC
>Ga0079223_10002096_pt1 | contig 12242 bp, 10 predicted proteins | sample Stecom2011_FD_75072 | JGI IMG/M metagenome (GOLD analysis project Ga0079223, IMG submission 75072) | Agricultural soil microbial communities from Utah to study Nitrogen management - Steer compost 2011 | ecosystem: Environmental > Terrestrial > Soil > Agricultural land | place: USA: Utah...
GCCGTGGGTCAGAGCGAGGTGGCGATGACCACCAAACTGGATGGCAAGGATACCTTCTTCCTGCCCTTCAACATGGGGACCGAGGAGGGCGGGGCAGGCAACCCTCCGCCTGCGGACGACAGTGAGTATCAGACCAGCTACCTGTGGAATCGTGTCTTCCAGCCTGATGCCTGGCTCAAGGTGCTGGGGCGCTTCCTGCACCTGGACAAGAAAACCACCGAAGCCTTTGACGGCACTCTGACCACCCGGGAAACCATGATCTTCCCCCGCTTTCACCAGTGGGAAGTGGTCAACAAGCTGATCGATGCGACCCGCGCCGAGGGGACGGGCCAGCGCTACCTGATTCAGCACAGCGCCGGGTCGGGCAAGTCCAACTCCATTGCCTGGACCGCGCATCAACTGGCCTCGCTGTACGATGAGGATGGCCAGCGCCTGTTCAGTTCGGTCACTGTCGTGACCGACCGGACGGTGCTGGACAGCCAGCTGCAGAGCACTATCTACCAATTCGACCATGCCCAGGGTGTGGTCAGGCCGATCAACCGGGATATCGGCAACCAGAGCAAGTCTGAGCAGCTGGCCGAGGCGCTGGCCGAGCAGACGCGCATCGTCATTGTCACCATCCAGACCTTCCCGGCACTGTTCGATGCACTGGACAAGTATCCCAAACTGGCCAGCGGGCGCTACGCGGTGATTGCCGACGAGGCGCATTCGTCCCAGACCGGGTCGTCCGCCAGCAAGCTCAAGCAGATTCTGGGCAGCGATTTCCCCGGCTTTGAAAACGGTGAGCGCGAGGAGATCAGCGCCGAGGATATGCTCGACGCCGCCGTCCAGGCGCGTATGCCCAACCAGCGGATCAGTTACTACGCCTTCACCGCCACGCCCAAGGCCAAGACCCTGGAGCTGTTCGGCCGGGTACCTGACCCTTCGCTGCCACCCAGCGCTGATAACAAGCCGGAACCCTTTCACCTGTACTCCATGCGTCAGGCCATCGAAGAAGGGTTCATTCTCGATGTGCTGGAGAACTACACCACCTACAGCACCGCCTGGAAGATCGCTCATCCGGACGGTGCTGACGAGGAGGTGGACTCCAAGAAGGCCCGCATCAAGCTGGCCCGCTGGGTGCGTCTGCATCCCTACAACATCAACCAGAGGGTGGAGGTGATTGTCGAGCACTTCCGGGCCAATATCCGCCATCTGCTGGACGGTCAGGCCAAGGCTATGGTGGTCACCAGCAGTCGTCAGGAAGCCGTGCGCTACCAGCTGGCAATGAAGGCCTACGTGCAGCAGATGGGGTACACCGATGTACATCCGCTGGTGGCTTTCTCCGGCAGCGTGTTGCCGGACGAGGTGATCCCCGAGGAAGTGACCGAGCACAGCAGCCTGCTCAACGAGGGGCTGAATGGCCGGGATCTGGCCAAGGCGTTCGATACCCGGGACTTCAACGTGATGATCGCAGCCAACAAGTACCAGACCGGCTTCGACCAGTTCAAGCTCTGCGCCATGTACGTCGACAAGAAACTGCAGGGCGTGGACTGCGTGCAGACGCTGTCGCGCCTGAACCGCACCTTCCCAGCCAAGCAGACGTTCATTCTGGACTTCTTCAACGAGCCCCAGGACATACTCGACGCCTTCCTACCGTATTACAATAAGGCAGAACTGAGCGACGTCACCGATCGCCAGATTGTCTATGACCTGCAAAAGACCCTGGACGAAGAAGGTATCTACTACTGGCAGGAGGTTGAGGCCTTTGCTCAGGCGTTTTTCGATCCCAAGGCTCTTGCAAGCAAACTCAGTTACCACTGCCAGCCGGCCCGCGAGCGCTTCGCGAAACGCTACATGTTTGCTCAGGACGCACGCCAGCAGGCTCTGGAGCTCAAGCGCATGGCCGAGGCCAACGGCGACAGCGCCGGGCTGAAAAAGGCCGAGCATGCGCTGGAGGAGGCGGGCAGACAGGTGGATCAACTGGACCTGTTCCGCAAGAACCTGCAGAGCTTTGTGCGCATGTACGAGTTCCTGTCGCAGATCGTGCCCTACGAGGATATCGAGCTCGAGCAACTCTGTGTCTATGCCAAGCATCTGCATCCATTGCTGCGCATTGATCGCCTGCAGGAAGACCAAGTGGATATCAGCGACCTGCAGCTGACGCACTACCGCCTGAGCAAGAATGCCGAGCAGCGACTACGGCTGGATGAGCAGGAGGGTGAGTGGGTACTGACTCCGCCGACCGGAGTAGGCAGCGGGAAGCCGCACGACCCGGAAAAGAAGCGTCTCTCAGAAATCATCGAGGCACTTAACGAAATCTTTGGCGCGGAAGTGACCGACGACGATCAGTTGCAGTTTCTAACTGGTATCGCCCAGCGTATCAGCCGCGAGGAAGATGTCATGGCTCAGGTCAACAGCCACAGCGTCGATCAGATAATGCACGGGCTGTTTCCCAAGCGGGTGCTGGATATTGTGCTGGATGCCATGACTGACAATGAGAAAATGTCGCTGGAAGTGCTGGATAACGAGGTCAAGAGCAAGGCGTTTGCCTTGGTGTTGTTGAAGATGTTGAAGCAACAGGATATCGCACAGATACGGTAGAAGCCGGTCCGCTTAGGGGAGGTTATCGCTCATGGAGCGGGCCTTTCCCTGCGCTACTCCTGGAAGGGAGGGCTGCATGGATATGTACGGCCTCACCAACGAGATGATGGCGGTTGGCTATTTTCCGTCCCGTATTTTTTGTCCAGAAACCGAGCCCCCCAAAGCCCCACAACGCCAACGAAAGCGACACCTGTAACAATGGCACATACCGCATAAACAAGCAGCATATTGACCTCCACTCCGATGGTAGCGATGCACCGATATTAGCATTTCCCATTTGGTGGGTGGATTTCCTCATGAAAATGGGGCTTCCGGATAATGAGTCAGGTGAACGTAAGAGTCACCCGCACGCGTTCTCAAACCCCAATGCTAACGGGCTTGGGCCGGATTGCATCGTACCTATTCAGTGTCGTACGGTAGGGCATGGGTTTGATAAGCAAATGAATGCTTGCCAAGTGACCGGAAATGGCGTGACTGTGACCTTCGGCTGTCAGGGATTGTAGACTTGGGTTATGTCGTAACGGGTGCATCCTAGAACTATAGAAGTTGACCAATACGCCTTGGCCTGAGCCAGCATGAGGGAGGTGAAGATGTCGAGACACGAGCTGAAAAAATGTGCTGACTGCGGGCACTCTATGGTGCCTCGCACTATTTATCGTCGAAGTATTGGCTTTGGTGGTACTGTGCCAGGCGGTAGCTTTTGCCCTTTCTGCCAATCTACAACCTGGAAAGGAAGCAGCGGTCTGATGGGCGATCTGGTGGACATGTTTCAGCTCTACCCAGGGTTAACGGTGTTTGGAATTATCACCAGCATTCCACTGCTATTAGCCTTCATCGGCAGTGGCTTGATTCTGTTGCTGACGGGCGTGGGTATTGTGGTCGGGCTGCTTCGAGGGCACTCGTTGACCCTAATGCTGGAACAAGCGGATGTCGGGCATTACGCTTTTGTCTTTCTCGGCACGTTGGGCTTGATGGCCGCACTTCTGTACATTCCGCTGTGCTATATGCCCCTGAACTTCACCAGAAATAAGAAACAATAGCCTCCATAATCAATAAGCCCATGCCCGCGTAAAGCGGATGTGCGGTAAGAAATCGTGCTAGGCCGTGATGCTCGGGAACTGCGCTTCCTGAAAGATCATTCCGACAACGGTGCAGATCTCGCCAGCAATACTGTGTTCTTCTTGAGCGAGGAGGCTGAGGTGACACTGGGCTTCGTCCAGCCCGGAAAACCGACACAGTCGCGGTGGTGGGCTCTGTAGATGGAGCCCTTTGATGGAAAGGAGTGAAATATGTGGGCAAAAATAGGACTTTCGATTGCGGTACTGACTGTTTTGTCAGGGTGCGCAAGCCCCACTGTACAGACGCAAGCGGTGCAAGATAAGCCTGAGGCGTCATACCTCTATAATAGTCCAGAGGACACGCCTCGTGAGCAGTGGTCTACCGCTCTCACAGTCGTCCATGAACTGATGGGGATAAGAGGGCTCAAGGATGTTGTCAGTACAGAGCCGTTTGGCGAAACGACCAGCCACGTGCCGAACTGGAACGGGGCCGACGGCTTGGCAGTTGGTGCCCTGGGTGCAGTGTCCCCAACCACGCATATTTCAGCGGGAGGCGGGCTGGCAATTGGAGCGGGACTTTTTCTGCTAGGTGGGAGTAATCCGGGCCCCCTGCGTCTGCCTCAGGCAGCATTCTGGGTTCCAGTAGATATGGCTGCCAATGCCACCGAAGCTGCTCAGGTCGCCGCGCAAGCTTGGGCAGAAGCAAAAACCAAGGTTACAGGGCGGCACCAACGGGTCGATTACGTGATCACCGCTGCTTATCCAAGCGGCCATGGTGAAAAATATGGTTCTTTGCGCAGGATTGCTACTCAACAACCGGTTCCTTTCGAAGGAGAACCCCAGCGCATCGATTATGGCGGGCTGAACGGCGAATTTTACGGACCAATCTTTATTGATGGGCAAATACCGGTTTATCCATCTGCCACTCACCGGGAGAGATACGATGGCCCGCTACTGCTTCAGCGGCGAGCAGAACGCCTTAAGGCGATTGCTGATGCGCTCCCTTCCTGGGCGGCTGTGTACGCTCCGCCAAGTATAGCCGCACGGCTGAGAAGCCCGGCGGCTGTGGTTTTCAATAACGAGGTGCATTACTTTGTTGCCCCAAGTCCACGAGCGAGTGACAGTGGCCCAGTGATCTAATCGCCCCGTTTTGTATACGGGCGCGGTGGAGCAGGTTTGCAGGCAAGCTTGAAAAGGGTGGCGATAGCGTAGTAATGCGCCTCGCGGGTGGTTTGATTCAAGTGCAGGATTGACCGGTAATAGCCGATCACATGCCGCCCGCCTACTTGCGCGAGCGCAATGCCTGGGGAGCTTGCTTCGCAGAAATCAGCGAAAGCCACCATGCGTGACAGTTGTTTACGACGATTACCTTTGCCGCCACGCCGCACATAGTCTCTGGTGATTTTAATCACTTCCCTGCGAACTGGCATCGCCGTCCCCCTAAATACGCAACGGTTACACTGACGCGGCTGTGGCCTAGCTCTCGTGATATCTGCATTCGTGCACTGTAGTCCGACTGCTGGTTTGCAGTGCACCGACCTTCCTGGTTACAAGGAGCCGCGTGACCGGTCAAAACCTGATATCGGTCAGCCGCGTAAGCAGCTCGGAGGTCGTGGTATCCGGAAATGCCCTGCTGCTTTAGTGCCTTGCGCCCAGCCTTAAGCTCCTGGGCTCGAAACTGGCTCCAGTTTTTCCCTGGCGGGATCAGAGCGTTACCACTGCCCTGAAGTGCAACTACGTGCTCAAGTGCCGTAACCTGCCACTGGTGGGTGATGCCGACCTGCCGACTGAGACCACCTTTAGTGCCATTGGAGATGGTGATAGCTCCACGACGCTCAGCCTCTTTCAGAGCATTTTTAGCGTCCAGTAGAGCGGCTTCTTTACTCCGCAAACCAAACGCTCTGGCCAGTTTGGCAACAGCAGCAGCTCGTTCGGGCATTGCCGGGAGTGCAGCAAGGAGCTGGTCGAGGTTTGTGGTTGGCACCGTTCGTATATTGCTCCTGGAAGGGAGATGTTCCTCCTTTGCAGAGACTGGATCCCAGCGCGAATCCTCCCGTTCATACCCTAGTTTCAGTACGGTATTGACCGCAGAGAGCAGGTTTTGCTGATATGCCGGGCTATAGCCAGACGCCCGCAAAGTTGCGGTGTATTCCAAAACCAGAGATCTCGTCATGTGATCTAGCCGATTAATTCCCTCAGATTTTGCGAAGTTGTTGAATTTCTCAAATCGACTCAGTAGCGTTGCCACTGTTGAATACGAAAGACCACCACGCTCCCTGGATTCTGTGAGAATCGCAGCCGCAGCACGCATGCTATCCCGCTGTCCGATGCCAAAATTCTTGGCCATGACCATCTCCTAGATATACGAAAAGACCCCGCAATACTCCTTGGATCGCGCTACTCAGCGCTTGATAGGCGTTGTGAACCTGTTAGTTGAGGTCGGCGTGTCAATGAGCGCCTTGGAGTCTTCGCAGAGATGAGGAGTGGTGCTGCAGATGGTAAGTTCTCATATCAACCAGTTGGCCCCTGGCGAGCGGGTTATCTACGAAGATGTCTCCTTTTAAGCCGTGTAAAGGCGTTTTTTCCATGCTGTCCTGCTGTGGCTGCAGTCCTCGGCCGCTGCTCGCCAGCCGTTCGCTGGGAGCACCATTCGCGCAGTTATTCATGGTTTCACCGCGTTTCGCCTGAGCGATGTTCGGTGTTTCGTTGCTGCAGGGCCCGTGGTTCACGGTTTTGCATTTCCGAAAAACGATCGTCTCTTTTCCTAAAAGCGACGATGTTGTCGGGGATTGAGCGGTTTAAATAGCATGCTGCCAGCCTTATTCTAGGCGGCGCAGATCTATAAACCTGCAGCGAGAAAACTGCTGCGGAAGGGTGAAGATCGTCTTGACGTTGACCGACATGAAAAATCTTCAGTCTGTGGTGATTACCTAGGCGGCACCGGCCGGCTTGGTGATCTAGCCCGTTGGGCTGGGGTTGCTAGGGATCCGTAGAGGCCCTGCTCGCACTCTCACCCTTGACACTCATGGCCCGGGGTTACGCCATCAAAATATAGGGGCTTTTCCATCTATGGTCAACCTGGCACTCATGGGAGAGCATTGAGCACTTTTCAGGAATGTTCCATTTTTTTAAATGCGCACACATTCTGCGTATTTTCGGCTCGCCGGCGAAAAAGCATCTCTCATAATTAAGCCTCATATAACTTAGAAGAGGTGGGATATGAGCTCCGGATTTCATGTTGAGTGTTTTAAGGAATGTTTGAGAATTCTGGATGAAGATTTCATAAAATACACTGAAGAGGCTAAAAGGTTGGCCAAATTATTCATAGAAATAGAGTCTGGTGATAAGTTTTGCCAAATATTTATTACGGTTAGGGAGCATAAGAAGTGCCGTTCAACGCAGATCTTATGGAGTCGATTGATTCCAGCATATGGGGGGAGAAAAAAAGTTTGGTTACAACAAATGCCGAAAGGTCGAGGGTATCGCTATCCAGAATCTGCATTTAAATTTCTGAACGAGCAGACCAAGGAGAAGGTCTGGGTATTTGAAGAGAGATTGGAAGTACTGCGGTTCGCTTTAGCCAGTAACCGCAAGCTGGCAAGGACATTAAAGCGCACAATAAATGACTTGGAGAGGCACATTAACCGACTAAATGGGGTGGTGGAGTAGTTGTGTGTTGTCCGTCAAACGGTCGTTTGGCGGACAGCTCGAAAACTGTCCGAAAATTACTTGGGTTATGGATAAACGGAAGTAATGTTTTACGGACGGGAAAACGGAAAATCGAGGTAATTATGTCGCTGATCGGATATGCGCGTGTTTCCACCGAGGAGCAAAACACCGCGCTGCAGACTGACGCACTTAATGCCGTTGGCTGTGTGCGTATATTTGAGGATTCTGTGTCCGGAGTGAAAGCCGATAGGCCCGGCCTATCTGCCGCCCTGGAGTACGTGAGAGAGGGAGACATTCTAGTTGTATGGCGGCTGGATCGTTTGGGGCGCTCGCTGGCTCATCTGATCGAGGTGATTAACTCCCTACAGGCCAGAGGAATAGGTTTTCGCTCAGTCACAGAGAGTATTGATACCACCACGTCAGGTGGCAGGTTAATTTTTCATGTTTTCGGCGCCCTGAGTCAGTTTGAGAGGGACCTGATCAGTGAGCGAACCAGAGCAGGGCTGGCAGCTGCAGCTGAGCGCGGTCGCAGGGGTGGTCGCAAACCTGTTATGACCTCAGAAAAACTTCAGAGGGCTCGTGAGTACATCGCGAGTGGCCTCACCGCTCGTGAGGCCGCAGCACGAATCAGGGTGGGCAAAACCACCCTATACGCTGCGCTGCAGGGCGAGACGATAAAACGATGATCAACTTGTTTTACTTGCCAAACTGACTCGGGGCACATGGTAATCGACCGGTACACCGGTGCCGGTCCCGATGCTCCTCGTGCTTCTCAACACGCGTGTAACCTGAGTCACCGCACACGCTTGCCAATTTGATTCATGGTCTCACTCGGCGCATGGTTGATGACGCGATGACGCAGCATCAGTCCGTGCTCACCTAGATAGCGATTGACGATCTCGATCAGGGAGCGTTCGCGGTGGGTCCCCCGGAATAATTATTTTTTCATGCGTGTTTTCGCTCCATTAACGCCAATAATCCATGTTCACCCATCGCAAACTATTGTCATCAACGACGATAGGAGCGGATGACATATGAATTGTGAGATTGAGGCACTGAAACGAGCGATTGCGATTGAGCTGGGCTATGAACCCACCCACCCCCCGGTCCAGGTCAGTGCTGCACAGGCAGCGCTGGTGCTGGGAGTGAAAGAAAACACTTTGGCAGTTTGGCGTTCGAGTGGTAGGTACCGACTGCCCTACACCAAAAGCGGTCGTCTGGTTAGATATCGAGTTGAGGACCTTGCCCAACATATAGCTGGGCGAACGTACTCGCATACTGGCTGCGTGCCCTCCCATGGGTAATGAGTCGCTGGCGGGCACACACAGTCCCGCCAGCTACCTAGACCTCTGATTTAGAGAATCCTGATATGAGTCAGAAAAACGGCGCTCAGGCGTCCACGGGATCGGCTTGCCTGGTAAAAAGTGCGCACCCTCAAATGATGAATCGATCGCCTCTCACCGATAGCAGCGTTCCGGTGATAGCGCCTCCCAAAGAAACCTGCTACGGCGTGTATGACCATGACGTCGTGATGGGCAGGACCACTATAGGGCCTGGTGTCTGGCGGCATAGGGTCCGCCATTCGGAAGGAGGGGTGGAAATTACGCACGAGTGGCTTTGTGGCCCGCTATATGTGGATGCCATCACGCGCAGCGGAGACCGGAATTCAGACTATGGCCGGCTCTTGCGCCTGCGCAATTCGGATAGGAAATGGCTGCAATGGGCTATGCCCAGTGAGCTGCTGGCAGGGAGGGCGGACAGTATCCTAGCAGTACTGCTGGGAATGGGCCTGGAGGTTAACTATCGCCGTCGATCTGAGGTGTGCGAGTACATTGCACAGCAGCGTCCAGCACGGCGAGTGACTGCAGCTACGTCGACTGGATGGCTAGGCGCAAATTTGTTTGTCATGCCTGGTCAGAACATCGGAACGGGGGAGGCTATTCTCCAGGGGGAGGCTGCGAGCGCTAGCGACTACGGTCAAGGGGGCACATTAGAGGGTTGGCAGGAGGGGATAGGGGCTCGATGTGATGGGAACCCGCTACTGATGCTGTCGGTGTGTGTGGCGCTGACCGGTCCACTGCTCTATCACACGCAGCGAAGCGGCGGCGGTTTCCACATTGTCGGAGATTCCAGTACCGGAAAAAGTTCGGCCATTTTGGCAGGGGCATCGGTGTGGGGGAATGCTGAACGGTTCACCCGAACTTGGAGAGCAACCGGGAATGGTCTGGAGGGCGTTGCCAGCCAACGTAACGACACCGTGTTGGCGCTAGATGAAATTGGTGAGGCCGACCCCAGGGAAATTGGGAACGTCGTATACGCCATGGCAAACGGCTCGGGCAAAGCCCGGGCTGGCCGTACTGGGGCCGCGCGAGCCGCAAAACGATGGCGGGTAATGCTGTTTTCGTCTGGTGAGCTCGGACTCTCCAGGCTGATGGTGGAGGGGGGGAAGCGCGCACGGGCCGGCCAGGAGATCCGTTTACTCGATATTTCCGCGCGGCGTGCGCACGGAGCATGGGACCACCTGCATGGGGAGGCTGGGGGGCGGGAGTTCTCAGACCTGATACAGCGTACCAGTGTCACGCACTACGGCCATGCCGGACCTGTGTTTATAGAGCGGCTGATTGTGTCGGGTGTGCAGGCGGATTTGGTTCGCCTGCTGGTTGGGTATTGTGAGCGCTTCCCTGCCAGGGGAGGACAGGAGCAACGTGCTGCGGAGCGGTTCGCCCTGGTTGGGCTGGCTGGAGAACTGGCGGTGAGTTTTGGAGTGCTGCCTGTACCGCCTGGTTCCCCGATTAAGGCGATGCTGGAGCTGTTCGAGATTTGGCGTGCTGGTAGAGATGCAGGTCCCAGCGAGAGCAGGAAAATTCTAAGGAGCATCGCGGATTTCCTGGCGCGACACGGTGATACCCGTTTTTCAAACGTTAAGGATCCGACAGGCGTAGCACGGGACAGGGCAGGATACTGGGAAGAAGCGCCGGGCGGCGGTCGAATTTATTTGCTCAATCGCCCGGGGTTGGAGGAGGCTGGTTCCGGTTTTGATCTCGTTCGGATTGTCCAGGCATTGGATTCTGTAGAAGCTATAACGAAGCGTGATCCCGGAAAAAATCAGGCGCTGAGGCGTTTGCCCAATGGAATCAGGCAGCGACTGTACTATATCGACCCGCTCCGCCTAGAGTCGACATCATGAGCTGGTGCGCTTTATCAGGGTGCCAGGGGTGTCAGGGGTGACGCTCCCGGCTGCCCTGGGTTTCAGCCGTCACTCCGCCGTTAACGCCTGGGTGTGCAGGTGTGACATTGAGTGAGTTGTCACCTCTGTCGCCCTCTCGGAGAGCTACAGGGTTACCGCTAGGCACGGCGGCCCATGGTGCCGTCACTCGCGTCACTCGTGTCACCCCTGTTTTAGATCTGCAGCATTGAGCATGGCGGTCGTAGCCCGTTGAATCGAGTCCCGCACTGGATCGAGGTCTAGCCGTGCGTAGATTGCTGTTGCCTGGTGAGATTTGTGATTCAGACTTTTGCCAATGATGGGCAGCGATGCACCGGTTTTAGCTTGCCAGCTTCCTAAAGTTCTTCGCAAATCATGAATACGCAGGTCGTTCATGTCATATAGCGCGGGGTCAATCCCTACGGCGTCTGCGAGGGCCTGATAATGTGCAAACGCTTTGGCGGGTGCTTTCAAAATCAGCTCTTCAGCTGCCTGATGCCCCTCGGGTGGCAGGTTCGGCAGGTGCTCCAGAATGCGGCGTGTTGTGGCTCGTAACTTGATGGCGGTCCACGCTTTTTTCGGCTCGACCAGGTGGCCACTCTTGCCCGTGCCGGGGAACACGAAAGGCGACGTGCCGGTGGTGCGCTTGCGAGCGCGCAGGGCGGCCACTGCCTCGGGCGATAGGGTCACATTCTGCGGCGTGCCGTTCTTCGTCATGCCTATACGCCAGACGCCTGCGTCCAAGTCGAGCTCACGCCAGGCCATCGCCTGAACATTGGAGCGGCGCGCACCCGTCAGCAGAGCCAGTAGGAAAAAATCACTCAAGCTCGACTCACCGATAGCGGCGAACAGGTAGGGCAGTTCGGCAGCCTGGGCGAAACGATCGCGCGTCACGACAGCGTTTTTCTTGATACGGGCGGCGGGGTTCTCGCCCTTGAAGCGCTCATTGTCGACGGCGTAATTGAAAACCGAGGAAATGATGGCAATGGCCTTATCGGCTTGACGCGCGCTCTTCTTGCTCGCCTTTGTATGAATCGCTTTCACCTCGGTGCGGGTGATATTTGAGAGCTTGCTGCTGGCCATGGTTCCCATATGAAGCCGCACAGTGGTGAGGTAATCCTTCTTCGTGCGCTCGGTAATCGGTGATCCGTCACGCTTGGTCTTGTGCTTCAGCATGTCGGCCAGTGTCTCGATAAAGGTCGGTTCCTCACGGATGGAGCGGCGGACGGCAGCCGGGTTAGAGCCGGACTCAATCTCGGCATTGATGGTGACGGCCTGCTTGCGCGCCTGCTCGACTGTCATCGCCGGAAAGCGCCCCAGGGTTACACGCTCGATCTTGCCTCCCTTCATACGTCGATATACGGAAAAGGTTTTGACGCCGGTGGATGACACTCGAAGCTGTAATCCCTGAATTTTGGTGTCGTGATAAGTAGCGCGCTTGCCGGCCTCGGGCAGCGGAAGGGCGGTCAGACGCTCTTTGCTGAAAGAGATACTTGGATTGCTGGTCATGCCTTTCTCGTCGAGTCCGAGGTTATGCCGGGGTTACGCCGGGGTTACATATTCGGTGAATAAACGGGTGTTTTCGTGTAACCCCGTAAAGGAAAGAATAGATCTAAAGTCTTGTTATGTATAGTGTGATAGCGCTTCGTAAATCAGGAGGTCCCATATGCACCTCTGACTTGTAATCAGTAGGTCCCGGGTTCGACTCCTGGTGCCGGCACCATGTA
>Ga0079223_10002098_pt1 | contig 12237 bp, 9 predicted proteins | sample Stecom2011_FD_75072 | JGI IMG/M metagenome (GOLD analysis project Ga0079223, IMG submission 75072) | Agricultural soil microbial communities from Utah to study Nitrogen management - Steer compost 2011 | ecosystem: Environmental > Terrestrial > Soil > Agricultural land | place: USA: Utah...
AATGAAGAACACCAGCATCTGACGTTCTTTAAAAAGCACCAGCGCGTCCAAGCCCAGGGAAGAAGCCCAAGTCTTTTTCCGCGTTTCTGCTTTGTAAGGGGGAGATGGAGGCATGGTAAAGGCGTAGGCACCCATGATCATTCCCATTCCAGCGGACAGGTATAATTGATTAACACTCTGTGTCCAACCCAATAAATCCACGGTCCACATGGCCGCAATAAACCCTACGGTGCCCCAAACCCGAATCGGCGGAAATGCGGTCACTACATCCAAGCCCCTTTTCGTCAATACATTATAACAAACGGAATTCGATAAGGCGATCGTAGGCATGTAAAACAGGGAATGCAAGAGCATGAACCCGTAAAAAGTGGGGTAATCCTGCACATTGGCCACACCCAGTAAAGCCAATGCTCCGATCACATGTGCCAGGCCCAAAACCCGCTCGGCATTGATCCAACGATCGGCGATGATCCCGAGTACTTCCGGCATAAAGACCGATGCAATTCCCATGGTGGCATACACGGACCCGATTTGTAGACCGCTAAATCCTAATGTGCCACCCATATATCCCCCTAAGGAGATTAACCAAGAGCCCCAAACAAAAAATTGTAGAAAGCTCAGAACGATTAGTCTGATTTTTGTCGACTTCATGCGCGAAGTTTAGCGTTGATTGATGTTTTTAGGGCGATTTTCTCTTCGCGATTTCGTCCCGTATTCTTGCGGCTTTCTCGTAGGACTCCTCCTCGATCGCCCTTAATAGTTTTTCTTCTAATTGTGCATCTGTCAGTTCAGCGAAGGGCGTCGGCGTCGTGGAAGGCGTAACTTCTGCCCCGATATCGGCCTTGTCCAAATGTTCCAAAAACGAAAAATCTCCCTCTACACTAATGACTCCGGATGTGGACAACAGGAATTCATAGGTGTAAATCGGTGCCCCAAATCGGACCGCTAATGCAATCGCATCGGAGGTCCGTGCATCGATTTCATTCACCTTTCCTTCACTGCTACAAATCAGTTTGGCGAAGAAAATACCATTGACCAAATTATAAATGATGACCTCCTCTAATTTGATGTGAAAAACATCCGAAAAGGTTTTAAAAAGATCATGGGTCAATGGACGGCTGGGTGTCATTTTTTCTATTTCCAACGCGATCGCCTGCGCTTCAAACGCACCGATAATCACAGGCAGTCTTCGCTTTCCGTGTGACTCGCCCAATACCAGCGCATAAGCACCCGTCTGCGTTTGACTGTGTGAAAGTCCAATGATCTCCAGTTCTATTTTCTTCATTCTGATTGATTAATTCCCCTGATGTTTCTTGATCGCCTCGGTTAAACGGGGCACAATCTCAAAAGCATCGCCAACAATTCCATAATCCGCTACCTTAAAGAAAGGCGCTTCGGGGTCTTTATTGATCACCACGATGGTTTTTGATGAACTCACCCCAGCCAAATGCTGAATGGCGCCGGAAATGCCAATGGCAATATACAAATTTGGGCTGACTGCAATGCCGGTTTGACCCACATGTTCTTCGTGAGGTCTCCATCCCGCATCTGAAACCGGCTTGGAGCATGCGGTCGCAGCACCTAAAACAGTGGCCAATTCCTCGATCATCCCCCAATTTTCAGGGCCTTTCAACCCGCGTCCGGCAGAAACGACAATCTCCGCATCCGGTAGGGACACCTTATCGGTCGCGCGAACGATTTCATTGATCATAGTGGAAAAATCCTGATCCGCCAGGGTGGGTGAAAATGGTTCAATGCTCGCGCTGCCACCGGTTTCTTTCACTTCGAATGAATTCGGATTTAAGGCGATGACTTTTTTATCGGACACCAATTCGGTGACGGCAAACGCTTTTCCAGAGAAAGCAGTCTTCTTAACTTTTAAGTTGTTCCCATCCAGGGAGGGGAGTTCCACTGCACCATCCGCTAAACCAGCCTCTAATTTGGCCGCGACACGCGGAGCCAAGCCTTTTCCACTAAAGGAATTGGATAGCACCACCACATCTGCATCTTGTTCCTGAGCTGCAGCTGCGATGACCGATGCGTACGCTTGGTTAATGAATTGTTTCAATTTATCGTTGGATACGTGGAGTACTTTGCTGGCGCCGTAGTTGCCCAACTTTTGTAATTCAGACTCTTCCACATCCCCGATCGACACTGCCGTCAATTCCGTTCCTTTCAGCTCGGCAATGGCCTTGGCATAGGAAACCACTTCAAAAACTGATTTCTTAAACTGATTTGCTGTATTTTCTACATATACTAATACTGACATGTTTTCTGTTCTTTAAAATGATTGACTGGATTAAATGACCCGGGATTTATTGTGCAATAGATTCACTAACTCCTCCTCATTGCCCGCATCAACCAATGTGACCGCGCCCCTCGGTGCCGGTGTCTCATATTGAACAATCCGAGAAAGTTCATCAACCTCCACGGCTTCAACCACCGCCAAAGGCTTTGTGCGCGCACTCATGATACCACGCATATTCGGAATACGCGCTTCCGCTACCCCTTCACCCGTACCGATAACAGCTGGTAAAGGCAGGGTCAATACTTCTTTTCCACCCTCAATTTCGCGCTCCACCTGTACCTGATCGTTCTGCCATTCTACACGTTTGGCCGAAGCCACAGCAGGCAGATCCATTAATTCACCGATATAAGAAGCGACTTGGGAACCATTGTAATCAATGGATTCCTTTCCCGTTAGAATTAAGTCAAACTGATTTTCTTTCGCATATTGAGCGATTTGATTCGCGACAAACCAAGCATCCCTTGCTGGTGCATTGATCCGTACCGCATCATCTGCGCCGGTGGCCAGTGCTTTACGAATAGTCGCATCGGCCGCTGACTCACCCACATGGATGACCGTTACCGTACCGTTACCACCTTCCGCCAAACCTATGGCTTTAGACAGTGCAATCTCATCATACGGATTGATAATAAATTGAACACCAGCTGTATTGAATTCAGTATTATCATTGGTAAAACTGATTTTCGAGGTCGTGTCCGGCACGTTACTGATACAAACTAATATCTTCATGTGATTTTTTTATTGTTTTGTACAAACTTAAAATAAAATTTTGTTTTTCCCATAAGATTCCAGCATCCTGAGCTTTAATTTTATAAGTTTGCAATAAACAGGAAAGAAGTGAAATGAGCACCCGATTGGAACAATTACAAGCATTTTTGAAGGAAAGCCCGCAGGATCCATTTTTGCATTATGCGATCGCCACAGAATGGCTGAAACTCGGGAAAGTGGCGGATGCCTTAGCCGGATTCATACAATTAACCCAGGACTTTCCCGATTATGTGGGGACCTATTATCATTTGGCCCAACTTTACGAACGCTTAGGCCGGCCGGATGATGCCACGGCTACCTATGAAACCGGCATGGATATCGCCCGGAAAGTGGGTGACCGTCATGCACTTAGCGAGTTGCAACGCGCTTTGGCCAGCTTACGCGGAGAGCATGGAGATGAGGAATATGATGATTAGTCCCTATGCGTGCTGCATACACAGTTCCTTAACCTTTTCGACGACGTAATCCACCTCTTCGCGGGTATTGTATTTCGAAAAGGAAAAACGCACACAGGGCCTATTCGTATCGGCACCGATGGCGGTTAAGACATGTGATCCGATGTCAGATCCCGAACTGCAGGCACTTCCTCCAGATACGCAGATGCCTTCGATATCTAGGCTGAAGAGCATCATGTCCGAAAGTTCCGTGCAGGGAAATGAAACGTTTAAAACCGTATATAGACTGTTATTTGGATCGGTATCGCCCTGAATACGAACGTCAGCTATTTCATTTTTAAGCCGCTCAGTCATATAGCTTTTTAAATCTTCTATATGTTTTCTATGGGTATTCATATGGCTGTAGGCAAGTTCCAATGCTTTAGCCAGGCCGATGATCCCATACACATTTTCAGTTCCTCCACGCATATTGCGTTCCTGAGCGCCGCCATAGAGTAGGGGATTGATTTTGGTTTGATGGTTAACATATAAAAAGCCCACTCCCTTAGGACCATGGAATTTATGTGCTGCACCAGTCATAAAATCCACGGGAAGGGTTTGAAGGTCATGTACGAAATGTCCTACCGTCTGCACGGTGTCTGAATGAAAGAGCGCATGATGTTCCTTGCACAGGGTTCCTACCTTTTCGATGTCTGTCATCGTCCCAATTTCATTATTACCATGCATGAGGGAAACGAAGGAACGAGAATTATTTTTTAGGAGGTTTTCCAATTGGTCCAAATCCACATGTCCCTGCTCATCGACATCCAAGAGACTCAGGGTGATCCGGCCCTCTTTTTCCAAAGCTTCCAAGGTGTGCAACACGGCATGGTGCTCCAAGGGCGAACTAATCGCATGCTTGATATCGTGATCTTTAATGGATCGCACAATCGCCATATTATCTGCCTCCGTGCCGCCCGAAGTGAAAAATATTTCAGCTGGAGACGTGTTCAATAGGCTGGCTACTGTTTTACGGGCTTGCTCCACCAAAGTTTTGACTTGCCTACCTCGCGCATGAATAGAGGAGGGGTTTCCGAAATCATTTTCCATGGCTTCCACCATCACTGCCACGACCTCAGGATCCATGGGTGTGGTGGCCGCATTGTCAAAATATACCTGCATGCTTTGTAATTCTTCTAATTATAATTGAAAATCGAACAAATGTACGAGTTTAATCGGCTGTTCGCAATTTTTTTGGAATGAACCAGGTTATTGCTCCAATAAAGGCGATTCCCATAAACAGATAGGCCAATAAATCCCCGCTCCTCGTATAAAATGTCAGTTCTTCATTGAGATTAATCTCCTGAGCGGCCGAATACGGAACCCACCATTCGCTTTTTTGCACCACATCGCCTTTTTGATTGATGAAACCAGAGATTCCCGTATTCGCGGACCGGGCCACCCAGCGACGAGTCTCAATCGCCCGCAGTCGCGCGTAATCAAAATGTTGGTCCTTACCGGATGTATTGCCCCACCAACCATCATTGGTCACGATCGCGATGAATTGGGCCCCTTTCTGCACATATTCGGAAACATAATGCCCCCAGATCGATTCATAACACACCACCGGAGCCGTGCCAATTCCGCTTTGGCTGTATAATACGCTGGGTTCGTCCTGAGATCCATAGCCCCCCGTAGTGCCACCGAACGCGCTGAATAAGGGCTTCATAAAGCTAAGCGCGGCGCCGAAGGGCAGTTTTTCCACACCAGGGACCAATTTGGATTTGTGATAAAACTGCAGTTCCGGCGAATTTTCCACCAGCACCACCGCATTAAAATGATCGTAATAGACCCCATCCCATTCTCGGGCAGTAGGGGTCAATGGCTCTTGGTACATTCGATAGCTTTCGATTCCGGACACCAAACTCGCATTGCGATAGGGTGTTAAGAAATCCTGAATCGCATAAAACGTCGGATCTCTTCTGAACGCCTCCTCATCATAACCAAACCGATGTGCAATCGCCGTCTCCGGCCAAATGAAAAACTCGGTATTAACTTTTCCTGCCTCTTGTGACAAGGAAATCAGGAGCTGGATTTGTTCATGGGGAGGAATGGAATTGAATTTTCCATAGGGATCAATGTTCGGTTGAACAACTACGACTTCCGAAGGGTTCACATGTTCTTCGTAGCCCGAATAGCGGACCAAGGATATACTGATCGGAATCAAAATTAATGCAGCCAGCGCCAAAGAAAGGCGAATGCGATGCGCTTTTTCAAATCCATCCCTGATGGAGAGTATCAGAAGAAAGATCAAAGCATTGGTCAGTAAAACCCAGACTGAACCACCGTAAACTCCGGTATATTCATACCATTGGACCAAAGTCGTGCTACTGGCAAAGCCATTGCCCAATGTCATCCAGGGAAAAGCCAAATCCCAACTTTGGTGTAGGTATTCATAACTGATCCAAAAACCCGTCAGGCCCAGTAATGACCAGTAGATGTTGTGCTTTTTACGTAATTGATAATAAGCCCGAAAAGCCAAGGCCATCAACAAAGCGCCCAAACCAAATGGAATCAGCGAAATGGGTATGGCTGCATAAACCGGCATCACGGAAGCGACCGAATTATATACCCAATAGATGCAGGAAGTATTCCAGACCAAGGCCGTCACCCCCCCCGTGAGAAACATCTTTTTTCCTTTTTTAGGAAGGTCGCTTCGCATAATGCGCTCAAAAGCATAAAGTAACGGCACAAATGCAAACAACAAGATCACGCCTGTATAGGGAAATGGAGGCCAAGCCAACCAAAGTAGGGCCGCGCTTAGTAGGGCCAGTGCATAATTGTTTTTCATTCTTTATATGGGATCAAAGAATTTGGGATTAAAGAACAAAGATAAAAAGATTAAAGACATAAGGCTCATTGAAACAAAGAGCAAAGATAAAAAGATTAAAGACTCGATCGTGCACATTGAATTAGCACTGCTCAGTCCTTGCTCCTTCCCGCTCCTGCTACACAAATCACAAACTCGCCCTTCGGCGGATGGCTTTCAAAATGTGTTTTCAGCTCTATGAGGGTCCCACGGACGGTTTCTTCATATATCTTGCTGATCTCCCGGGATACGCTGGCTGGCCTTTCTTCTCCGAAATAGGTGCTGAAATCGTGGAGCGATTTGACGATTCGGTGTGGGGATTCATAAAAAATCATGGTTCGAGGTTCGGAGGCTAGGGCTTTCAGCATGGTTTGTCTACCTTTTTTTACCGGCAAAAAACCTTCAAAGGAAAATCGATCCGCTGGTAAGCCAGAATTGACCAAAGCAGGGACAAATGCGGTCGCGCCGGGTAGGCAGGAAACCGGGATATGGTTATGAATCGCTTCCCTCACCAACAGAAAACCGGGGTCTGAAATGGCTGGAGTACCGGCGTCCGATATCAGCGCGATTTGCTTATTTTCCTCCAAAATCAGACGGATCAATTCATTTAGCGCCTTATGTTCATTGTGTTGGTGATGCGCAAACATCCTGGTTTCGATCTCGAAGTGTTTTAACAGCTTTCCACTGGTCCGCGTGTCTTCGGCCAATATGATATCCACTTCCTTCAGGATCCGAATGGCCCTGAAGGTCATGTCTTCCAAATTGCCAACTGGGGTAGGGACGAGGTAAAGCATGATACAATGTTATCGAAATTTTCCCAAATGCACAGAAAAAATGAAAAATAAACAAAAATATTTGGACTATTATAAATTTTCTGTATGTTTGCCCTGTGCCATTTGTGAAGATGGAACAAGTTATAATGAACGAACAGTTACAACATATCAGCAATCATCCGGCTTCATGCCATTTCGCTATCACCCAAAATAGCCGAATGTGTATGATGATGCTATGCTGTTGTTGGTAACTGGCCCCCACGAACAACAGCTTAATGAGACTGCACTGCCCAGGGCATTGGTGCAGTCACGGGCCACCCAGAATTTTTGACGGTGATCGGCCACAGAACTTACTGTGATTCATTTTCATTTATTTTTTAAGCCTCACCTGTCCATTTTATTTTCTGGCCGGATGATCTTTTCGGGTCATCTTTTAGATTAACGATTTTATAATTAAAACATTCAATACTCATTATCAATACATTATCATTATGTCACAAGAAAACCAACGATTCGAAACCTTACAAGTACATGCCGGACAAGCAGTAGATCCCACTACGGGTGCCAGAGCAGTACCGATTTATCAGACCACTTCCTTTGTCTTCAAAGATGTTGATCATGGAGCTAATCTTTTCGCCCTTAAGGAGTTTGGAAATATCTACACCCGTATCATGAACCCGACGACGGATGTGCTCGAAAAGCGAATCGCTGCCCTGGAAGGTGGTGTAGCGGGTCTGGCGGTCGCATCGGGGCAGGCGGCTCAATTTTTGGCATTGACCAATATTCTGGAAGCCGGGGACAATTTTGTCAGTGGGGCCAATCTATATGGCGGAACCTACAATCAATTTAAGGTTTCTTTCAAACGCCTGGGCATAGAAGCCCGCCTAGCGAAGAACGACTCTGCGGAAAATATCGAAGCATTGATCGATGAGCGCACCAAAGCGATTTACTTGGAAACCATTGGAAATCCAAGTTTTAATATACCGGATTTTGACCGGGTGGCAGCGGTAGCCAAAAAATATGATTTGCCATTGATCGTGGATAACACCTTTGGTGCGGCAGGATATTTGTTCCGTCCCATTGATCACGGCGCGAACGTAGTGGTTCAATCCGCTACCAAATGGATTGGTGGGCAGGGAAACAGTATTGGTGGCATCATTGTGGATGCCGGTAACTATAACTGGGGAAACGGTAAATTTAAACAATTCAGTGAACCGTCTGAAGGGTACCACGGTTTGGTGTTCAGCGATGTGTTTGGTGTAGATGGGCCTTTTGGCAATATCCAATTTGCACTGCGGGCACGCGTGGAAGGATTACGTGATTTCGGACCGGCCATATCTCCATTTAATGCTTTTCAATTGATCCAAGGGGTGGAAACCTTATCGCTCCGAGTTCAACGTCAGGTCGATAATGCCCTCGAATTAGCAAATTGGTTAGCGAGTCATCCCGAAGTAGAAAGTGTTAATTATCCGGGGCTGAAAAGCAGTCCACATCACGCGAACGCTCAAAAATACCTGCGTAATGGCTTTGGGGCAGTTTTATCCTTTATCGTGAAGGGCGGACCTGAACGGGCCAATGCATTGATCAATCAAGTCCAATTAATCAGTCATCTGGTGAATGTGGGCGATACCAAAACGCTGATTACGCATCCGGCGGCGACGACGCATCAACAGCTCAGCGACGAGGCTAAAGAAGCAGCGGGTGTGATTCCGGGTGAACTGCGCATTTCCCTGGGAATAGAACATATCGATGATATCAAAGCAGATTTTCAGCAGGCTTTTGATGCCATTTAATTAACATCAAATACATGGAAACAAAAACATACACGCATCCTAAACCTTTTCAATTGGAAAGCGGCAAGCAGCTCCAGGAGCTCAATATTGCCTACCATACATACGGTACGCTCAATCGAAAAAGGGACAATGTGATTTGGGTATGTCATGCTTTGACGGCGAATTCAGACGTATTTGACTGGTGGCCGGGGCTGTTCGGTCCTGAAAATTTGTTCAATCCCAGGGAGCACTTTATGGTTTGTGCGAATGTATTGGGTTCTCCCTATGGAACGACAAATCCCTTAAGCATTCATAAAGCGACCGGGCAGCCTTATTTCCTATCCTTTCCGGCATTTACGATTCGGGATATCGTCGGGGCGCACCAGATCTTGGCTGATCATTTAGGTATCGATCAGATTTCGGTGCTGATTGGGGGGTCATTGGGTGGACAGCAAGCCCTGGAGTGGTCCATTCTGCAGCCTGATCGTATCCGCCGATTGGTGCTGATCGCCACCAATGCCGTTCATTCTCCCTGGGGAATCGCTTTTAATGAAAGCCAACGATTGGCCATTCGAACCGATCCCACTTTCGAAGCGAATCAACTCCGGGGTGGGGAGGAAGGACTGAAAGCGGCCCGATCCATTGCGCTTTTATCATATCGAACGTACACTACCTACGGCGCCACTCAGTTAGAAACGGATCTGGAAAAACTGGATGACTACAAGGCCGCTTCTTATCAAAATTATCAGGGCGAAAAACTGGTCAATCGTTTCAATGCCTACAGCTATTGGTATTTATCGAAGGCCATGGACAGCCATCATGTTGGCCGGGGACGAGGAAGTCTGGAAGGGGCATTGTCGCAGGTGCGTGCCCGCACCTTGGTGCTGGGCGTGAGTTCGGATCTATTGTTCCCCATCGATGAACAGAAATTCTTGGCCAATCATATACCTCATGCCGTTTATGAAGAAATAGATTCATTTTACGGACACGATGGTTTTCTGATTGAAACCGAAGCCATCACCAAGGTCTTAAAGATTTTTTTGGGAGCAGACGGGAAGAACGTTGAACCGAAAGCAGCCTTGATCGATAAAAATATGCCCATTACTTGGGAAGGTTTAGCCCCTATTTTTCGTGAGCTAAAGGACAGGGAATTGACAGGTTTGTCGAGTTTGGAACGCTGGCTTCGGGATCGGAGTGAATTGGATGCGTTTTTACAGGAAGATTACGCCTGGCGATACATTCGAATGACTTGTGATACGGAGAACTCCCAATACTTAGCCGATTTCGAATTCTTTGCCACGGAAATCGAACCTAAACTGGCTTCCATTTCGAATGAATTGGATAAAAAATTGCATGCGCATCCACTGAGCACTGAATTGGATGAACATACGTATGGCATATACCTTCGCCAAGTCGCCAACTCCATTTCGCTTTATCGGGAAGAAAACGTGCCTTTACTCACACAGATCCAAGTCGCTCAACAACGGTATGGAGCCATCGCGGGGGCGATGACGATTCGGGACAATGGACAGGAATTGACCTTGGCCCAAGCTGCCGTGATGTTGAAAGGTACAGATCGGGAAAAACGCGAAAGCATCTGGAAGAAGATCCATACTCGTCGGTTGGAGGATAAAAATGGATTGGACGAGCTCTTCGACGAGCTTCGTGACCTGCGACATCGCGTGGCCCTACAGGCCGATTTTCCGAATTTTAGGGATTATTCCTTCCGGGCTTTGGGACGATTTGATTATACGGCGGAAGACTGTGCGGATTTTCACCAAGCCATTGCTTCAGAAGTCGTGCCCCTCCTTCGCATTCAAGCTGAAAAGCGTCGTGAAAAACTCGGGCTTCCTTCCCTTCGGCCTTGGGACATGGAAGTGGACACGGAAGCACGCCCAGCCTTACGGCCTTTTCAAAGCGGATCGGAATTGATCGAGAAAACGATTCAGGCTTTTACCGCCTTGGATCCCTATATCGGACAATGCCTATCCACCATGAGCGCGCGTGGTCTTTTTGATGTGGACAGCCGTAAGGGAAAAGCTCCGGGTGGCTATAATTACCCCTTAGCTGCCACTGGAATGCCTTTTATTTTTATGAATGCTGCAGGCACGTTCAGCGATTTGACGACCATGTTACACGAAGGTGGGCATGCGCTTCATACCTTCATCTCGGCAGATCTAGAATTGAATGATTTTAAGGAGGTACCCAGTGAGGTGGCCGAATTGGCGTCGATGAGTATGGAATTAATTTCCATGGATCAATGGGAGGTGTTTTTTCCTGACCGTTCGGACCTGCTGCGGGCCAAGGAAGAGCAGCTCGAGGATGTCTTAAAGACCTTACCCTGGGTCGCGACCATTGATGAGTTTCAGCACTGGTTGTACCTCCATCCACAGCACAGTACGCAGGAGCGGGAGGCAGCTTGGCTGAAGATTTACGAGCGTTATGGAGCTGGTTTTGCGGATTGGTTCGGCTTGGAAGAAGAGCGGGCTAACCTCTGGCAGAAACAATTGCATATTTATGAAGTGCCGTTTTACTACATAGAATACGGCATGGCCCAATTGGGTGCGATCGCGATTTGGAAAAATTATCGGGAAGATCCGGCGCGTGCTTTGGAACAATACCTGGCGGCCCTGCGACTGGGCTATACCAAGACAATTCCGGAAATTTACGAAACAGCCGGAATCCGTTTTGATTTCTCCGCTAAGTACGTCCGGGAATTGGTCGGGTTTGTAAAGGAGGAACTGGAAAAGCTTCAGGAAGAATTGTGCTATTAATTTCTTTTTTGCTCTTAAAATGTCTTGACATTTTAAGAGCAAAAAAGAAAACGAATTGCGCCTACGGCGCGGTTATTTACCTGCAGCTTTGGCGTGATCCGCCAAGAATTGGGCCAAACCGTTATCGGTCAGTGGGTGCTTCAACAAGGCCAAGATGGCTGATAAAGGCCCGGTCATCACGTCTGCACCAATTTTAGCACAATCTAAAATATGCATAGGATGACGAACGGAAGCCGCTAAAATTTCGGTTCCAAAGCCATAATTGTCGTAGATTAGGCGAATATCCTCGATCAATCCCAAGCCATCGGTGGACACATCGTCCAGACGTCCGATAAATGGGGATACGTAGGTCGCACCTGCTTTAGCGGCTAATAAAGCCTGTCCAGCAGAAAACACCAGTGTACAATTCGTTTTGATTCCCTTACTGCTAAAGTATTTGATGGCTTTGATTCCCTCTTTGATCATGGGAACTTTGACCACGATTTTGCTATCCAATGCGGCCAATGCTTCACCTTCGCGGATGATGCCTTCATAGTCGGTAGAGATCACCTCTGCACTGACGTCCCCATCCACGATGTCGCAGATCGCTTGGTAATGGT
>Ga0079223_10002099_pt1 | contig 12237 bp, 8 predicted proteins | sample Stecom2011_FD_75072 | JGI IMG/M metagenome (GOLD analysis project Ga0079223, IMG submission 75072) | Agricultural soil microbial communities from Utah to study Nitrogen management - Steer compost 2011 | ecosystem: Environmental > Terrestrial > Soil > Agricultural land | place: USA: Utah...
CTACGTTGGAGGGGTTTACACCCTACGTTAAATCGGTTTTTAGCTACCTTAAAAGGGTTTATACCCTGCGTTAAAGGCTTCATTCCTTGCGTTAAAGCGGTTTTTGGCTACGTTAGAGGGTGTAAGCTTTACGTTAAAATGATTTTTTCCTGCGTTGGAGGGCTTATACACAACGTTAGAATGCTTTGATCCACTGCCTACTGATTTTCTCAATTCACCAAGGATTCGGATTGCGGGTTCACCCGGAGTTAAATGCTCGGCTGCGCCGGTGCTCACCCGCTTATGCGCCCGGCGTACATGATATCTATATCTTTATGTATTATCCTTATCTAAATATCAGCACTATTTTGCATAGCTTGCAAATAGGTTTTGAATTAAAAAGGTTTAATTGGTATTTTCAATAAGATTATCTCTTTTTGAATCATAACCTGGAGTTTAAATGGTGAAAAAGCATCTCAGCATTCTACTTTTGTCTCTTGCAGCGACAATATTTTTTTTCGGCTGCGGTTCATCAGATAACAAAAACAGTTTAATGGCTTCCGGGCTGGATTATGAAGCCCTGATGAAACAGGCTGAAGCTTTTGTCCCCCAAATCGGAAAACATGGCGGAGAACTGATATTATCGACTTTTTCTGATCCCAAATCATTCAACCCGATTACTTCAACCGAAAACACTACCACTGAGTTTACATCATATATTTATGAGGGTCTTGTCAAGGCAAACGGTGTCACTTTGAAACCTGAACCGAATCTTGCAGAATCCTGGGATATCTCATCAGATGGTCTTGTCTGGACCTTTCACATACGACCTGGGGTATTATGGTCCGACAGTACCCCTTTCAGTGCTTATGATGTTGAATTCACATTCAATGATCTGGTTTATAATAAAAAGATCAATCCTAATTCTTCAAGAGATGTTTTTACTGTTGAAGGGAAAACTTTTGATGTAAAAGCTCTAGACAGCCAAACCGTTCAGTTTACTCTTCCGTTTCCTTATGCTCCTTTTTTACGCTCAATGTCCCAGGAAATACTTCCAAAACATAAATATGAAAAATTTGTACAAAACGGCACTTTTTCTACACGACTTGGGATTCAGACTCCACCGTCAGAAATGGTTGGTACCGGCCCGTTTCTACTTCAAACATATATCTCATCACAAAAAGTAATTTTCAAACGCAATCCTTTGTACTGGGAAAAAGACAGTGCAGGTAATTCATTACCCTATCTGGATCGGGTTATTTATACAATTGTTTCAGACCAGAATGCAGAGCTTCTGAAATTTAAACGGGGTGAAGTTGATTATCTTCAGGCGAAAGGTGAAGATTTTCCAGGGTTAAAAAAAGATGAATCATCAGGAAATTACACTGTTTACCGCCTCGGACCATCAAGAAGCAGTACTTTTCTGTTTTTTAATCAAAATCTGGAAAAGAATCCCAAAAAAGGTGATTTTTATGTGGATTCAACCAAACTGTCGTGGTATCGTAATATAAACTTTCGTAAAGCAATCGCACATGCCCTTGACAAAGAAAACATGATACGTATTGTCATGAACGGACTTGGATACCCGCAATGGTCTGCGATGTCACCCTCAGAGGGCGAGTTTTATACTTCAGAAGTTACAAAGTATCCTTACGACCTCGCAAAGGCAAAAAAACTTCTTGAGCAGGAGGGATTCAAAGACAGTGATGGAGACGGGTACCTTGAAGACAAGGGTGGAAGAATGGTCGAGTTTTCTTTTGTAACTAACAGCGGAAATATTGTGCGCCAGAAAATAGCAGAAATAATCCGCAAGGATCTGGAAAGCCTGGGTATAAAAGTACACTTTCAACTGCTGGAGTTTAACAGTCTTGTGCAAAAACTGGATAATCCTCCATACGATTGGGATGCGGTGCTTATGGGGTTGACCGGTGTGGTTGATCCCCATTTCGGGCAGAATGTCTGGTTATCAAGCGGCGGCCTTCATATGTGGTACCCGCGTCAAAAGGAACCATCAACTCCCTGGGAAGCAAAAATTGACAGCCTTTTCAGTGCAGGGGTCAAGGAACTTGATAATGAGAAGAGAAAAGAGATCTATTATGAGTGGCAGAGAATCATTTCGGAGCAGCTTCCTTTAATCTACACTGTAACACCGGAAATGATTTTCTGCATATCGAATCGCTTTGGTAATATTAATCCTTCGCTTAAGGGCGGTCTTCTTCATAACCTTGAATACATTTATGTCAAATAGAGAACAGCTGAATTATGCGTGATGAACTGATCAGAAGAGCACTGGTATCTGTACCGCAGCTTCTTCTGATGTCTTTTATAACATTTATGTTTATTGATCTTGCTCCTGGTGATATACTGGCAAAATATCGTTTTGATCCCAGGATAAGCAGTGAAACTGTCAAAATGATCGAATCAAAGTATCATTTTGACAAGCCGATAGTTGTTCAATACGGGCACTGGCTCTGGAGAGCACTGCATTTTGATCTCGGGTATTCATTTTCACGTGAGGCACCGGTTGTGTCGGTTATTGCAGAGCGGTTGTTCAACACTTTTCTGCTCTCTATTTTAACAATAATTTTTACCTGGGCTGTTGCGGTTCCGCTTGGAATTTATGCTGCAGTAAAACAGTATTCGTGGGGTGACCGGATCTTGTCTTTTTTTTCCTATTTTGGCATGTCGCTTCCCGGTTTCTTTCTGGCCCTTATTTTAATGTATCTGATCTATGCAGGAAGATCGATTCCGATGCTTTCGGCCATACCGATTGGAGGCATGATTTCTCCAAATTATGAAGATTTGAGTTTCTGGGGAAAAATAGTGGACCGGGTTGCACATCTGATTTTGCCGGTAATCGTTCTGACTATAGGTGCACTCGCCGGTCTTCAGAGGATAAGCAGGGGCAATATGCTTGAGGAGCTTCGTAAGCAGTATATAACAACTGCTCGTGCCAAGGGGTTGCCGGAACATAAAGTGATCTACGGTCATGCTTTACGAAATGCAATCAATCCGCTTATTACTCTTTTTGGTTTTGAATTCAGTTCTCTTTTAAGCGGCGCTGCGCTTCTGGAGATAATTGTAAACTGGCCGGGACTTGGGAGCCTCATGCTTGCAGCTGTCAGGTCTCAGGATACGTTTCTTGTAATGGGAAGCATGCTTATGGGAGGAATGATGCTGATAGCAGGTAACCTTATTGCAGATATTTTACTTGTAATAGCAGATCCAAGGGTCAGGAGCAGATGAAATTTTTTAAAGAAAACCGGGAAGTACAGAAATTCTTGGGTCACCCGCTGGCTGTTCCCGGTCTTGTTGTACTCGGAATTCTGTATTTTATCATGATTTTCGCAGAATTCATTGCACCTTATGGATTTGACAATGGAAGCAGAGAGAACTCCTATCAGCCTCCAAGCAGAATTCACTTTTTCCATGATGGTAAATTTTCTTTACAGCCATTTGTTTATCCATGGTCATTCTCATTTAATGAGTTTTACGAGAGAACTTATATTGAAGATAAAAGCAGACCCTGCAAACTGTCGTTATTTGTAAAAGGGGACGAAGTTAAATTGTGGGGTATTATCCCAATAAAGCGGCATCTTTTTGGAATTGAAGACAGGTCGAGCAGGTTTTATCTTCTTGGTGCAGACAGTGTTGGACGGGATCTTTTTTCCCGTCTGGTATATGGATCAAGAATATCCCTTACAATTGGTTTTATCGGAGTGTCAGTAACTGCTTTTCTTGGTTTTTTTATTGGCGGTATAAGCGGATATTATGGAGGAAAAGCAGACTGGGTTCTGATGAGGTTTACTGAATGTTTCATGCTGGTTCCCTCTTTTTTCCTGATGCTTGCGCTCAGGAGCGCTTTTCCGATGAGACTTTCATCAATTCAGGTTTACATTTTAATTGTAGCAATTTTAAGTCTTATCGGGTGGGCCGGATTTGCACGAGTAATTAGGGGCATGGCTCTTTCTATCAGCAAACGGGATTTTGTAACTGCTGCCCGCGCTCTTGGTGCATCAGGATTCAGAATTATTACTTTCCATATACTTCCTCAAACCCTTTCTTATGCGATTGTATCCATGACACTCTCAATTCCGGCTTATATTCTTGGTGAATCTGCTTTAAGCCTTATTGGTCTGGGTATCCAGGAACCTTCAGCAAGCTGGGGAAACATGTTGAGTGCAGCAATGAACGTTTCAGACATCCAGTATCATCCCTGGATTCTGATACCCGGTATTTTTATTTTCCTTGCGGTAATGGCTTTTAATTTTGTTGGTGACGGGTTAAGGGATGCACTTGACCCAAATAAAAGTTGAAACGAGTGATTAAATATAAGGATAGTAAAGATAATATGGGGCTAAAGACCTCCGTTTTCCCGCAAACGGGACCCCGGGCACATTTATTGCAGCTCTTGGCAGTCGTTTGGGGGGACGCACGTAGTCTGATTGCAGTATAAGATTACCTTTTAATAAACATCAATCATGGTTTAATCATTCCTATTAAGATTTTATGGGTAATTGAGAATTAAAATCAGCTCATCATCTCACCGAGCGCACACGACCCATGCAGCAACAATAAAAATTCGAAATATAAAACTCGAAATACGAAATAGAACTAGAGAAAAAAGAGGAGAAAATTCGAAACAGGAATAAAAAAAATGCGGTTTAAAACTTATCGTTATTGGTTTCCCAATTCTTTATTGTTTTCCATAGCTCCCGCAGCAATCCAAGCAAACTATCGGTTATTACCATCCAATTTTACAAAAACATGAATTGATAATTTTATAAAGGAGTTATCTGGAATTCGTTGTCGTTGTCGTTGTCGTAATCGTTATCGATTTCCACACACCATACAACAATACCACTAAACTATCGCTTTAATAAATAGCCAGCTTCTTTTATTTCTTTTAGTTTACAATTTTGCATGAAACCGGTTGTTTTACAATTTCATCTTCATCTCGTTGTCGTTGTCGTAATCGTTTCCCAATCCTTACCGCTTCTCTTAATCTTCTTCAATAGCGTTGTAACATGCAATTTCTTCCCTCAATTCATGTTTTCGTTGCCCAATTCTGGTCAACATTGAAACGATTCTGACTAACATTGCTTTACCTTCCTTATTGAGCTCAATACTTATTACCTTGCAGGCTACAAGGCAATCCATAATAGCAGCACATTCCATTGCTGAACCACGAGCGACTTCGAAAAATCGCCGACGGTCTGCATCGGTTCCTTTTCCATTACCTTCTGCAATATTTAATGAAATTGACTGTGATGCACGCAAAAGTTGATCTCTTGCATGACGATCATAGCCTTTCAATGTTTTTGCGAAACTGTATACCCAACCAACATAATCAATTGATAGCCGATAAACATCCAGTTGCTCATGACCGAACTTCATTTAAACCCTCCATTTTACAACCACATAAATTAGAGTTATTACAGGGGTTATCTATATCTCGCAATCGTTATCGCAATCGTTATCGCAATCGTTGTCGTTGTCGTTATCGTTGTCGTTGTCGTTATCGTTGTCGTAAAATCGAATAATCAAGCGTATCCTGTTGGATTTAGAAATCGATTACGATTACGACAACGACAACGAAAGGGAGAATATATTCATATCTCTATTTTTCCATTAACATATCGATATGCTGCTTAATCTTTTCTTTACTGATATCCATTGTAACTGTCCCTTTAGTTGAATCCATCAGTGCTGCTGCAGCTTCAAAGTTCCTTACGGCTTTATTGATATCATTTTCTTTTTCGTAAGCATATCCAAGCTGGAAAAGCAATCGCGGTTCTTTTTGTACTGCTTTCGAGTTTTCCAGTATTTTTACACAATCCTTATAATTCCCGAATTTTATAAGTGCTTCAGCATAGGTATCAAGAATGTTTACTGATGAAGGCATAAGTTCATGGGCACGTTTTGCTGCATTGAGGACCAGTTTCTTGTTCGGGTTTTGTGATCGTAGCATTGCCCATGCCATATTATTATAAACCGCAGCATCAGCATTTCCCTCTTTGCGGTCATCTTTTCTGGAATCGAGAATCTCCTCATAAACTTCGGCCGATTTTTCGTTTTCATTCATCTGCATCAGGATTTCAGCATATATCAAGAGTCTTGGTACAGAGCGATTGTCTTTTAAAGCTTTTTCCATCCGCTGCAAAGCTTCACTGTCTTTGCCCTGTTTTCTAAGGATCTGTGTTTCGAGCGGAAGAACCTGGTCTTCAGGAAGCTCCTGGTTACGAACCAGTTTTAATGCCTTGTCATAATCTTCTTTCAATATTAAAGCCGAAATCTCTGCAGTTTTAAACCGGGTTTCATCAGGAAACTGTTCTTTCAGTCCTTTCAGCAGTACCAGCGCGCTGTCAATTTTTCCTGAACGCAGTGCGAGTGTAACTCCGTTCCATTTTACACGTACATCATTGCCGTAAACCTTTTCAAGAAGCTGCTGTGCGTGTTCGCTTTTCTCTATGAGATCTTTTCGGAAAGTCAAGTCCCTGAATATTTCGAGGGATTTGCGGGTAAACACATTTTTTCTGTGCATAGTTGAAATTACAACGAGAGCTTCATTCTCTTTACCTGAAGAGCTCAGGGCCAGCGAATACTCCGTAAGCACACCCGGAGAACGCAGATAAATCCCGGGCAGTCTTCTGTACAATGCAACAGCTTCATTGGCCCTTCTATTTTTAAGCAATGCCCTTGCAGTAAACAGATCAATAAAGGGATTAGGTGGAAGTGCTTTCTGGATACTGCTTATATTTTCAAACAGTGTTGCAGTATCCATTGATTCGCCATCCTTTAACAATTTGTAAAACTTTATCTCGGCATCCCTGAATGGAGATTCCTGCGGAATATCTTTTGTTAAATTACTGATTTGTTCAAATTTATTACGGTTAGCATGAATAAAAGCCATATTGATTCTTGCGCGGTGATTAATAAACTGATCTTTCTGATCAGGATTAGGTTTCAGATACTGGGAAAGTATTGAGGCAGATTCGTCAAGTTTATTACTTACAAAAAGAAATGCAGCCTTTTCCAAAGCTATTTCGTTTGAATAAAGTCCCAATTTCTGCGTTTCATCAAATACCTCTTCAACACCTTTGTAATCGTATTCGTATGCTTTCATTGATGCCAGAAGGATATATCCTCGAGCGTCAAGGAGCTTTTCTTTTCTGGCTTTTTCAAGGAAATCAAGAGCCTGTGATGTTTTATTCTGTGAGTTTAATTCGCGGCTGATTCGAAATGTTAGTGAAGCTGTTGGTTTATCCTTATAAAGTTCTTTCCAGATCGAAAGAGCAGAATCCGACTCACCTATCTGGGAAAATAAATCTGCTTTAAGAACAGGTGTTTTAACCGTATCGTGGAGTTCTTGAAAGAGTGATATCATCTTGTCTCTTCGCTGCTCCTGGTTGGTAAAAACAGAAAATCGCATGAGAGCAGCCATGACTGCTACATTTTTTAATCCAATGTTCCATGCTGTTTCGGTATGTATAAAAGCTGAATTCTGATTTTGAGCTGTCTGAGCTGCAGCCCAATGATATTTGGAACTATCCGGAGCTTTTTTTGCAGCAGCAAGGAAATATTTGTAAGCAGCTTTTGGTTTTTTATCATTTAAAAGCTCTATACCTTTCTGGTAAGCTTTTTCCGGATCTCTGACAAGCATTGTACAACCTGTACTTAAAAGAGAAATAATTAAAAAAATTACCATTGCACTGAAATTTCTAACCATAACATCTCCTTTTTTTGAATAAATATCGGATAAGAGAAAAATAATTCTGCTTCATAATTAATCCGAACATTTTAATTAATTAGGATGATTAATTAAAGACTCGTGTACTAAAGCTGCCGAAAGCGACAATTTTGCTGAAATTTTAGAACTATGAAAATCAATTTTTTGCTGTTGTCTTTTTCGTTGTGCTTGTCGGAATCGTTATCGTTTTCCATAAATCCTGCAACGATTCCAGCAAACAACAGCTTTAATATATAACCGGTTTCTTTTAATATCATTCGTTTTTTAGATTACTGGAATTAAAGATACAACCAATCCAGAAAAAGACCTTTACAGTTTTCGAATTATCAACAAATTGTGAGTTTCTTCTGATTAGCAAACCAAATCGGGGTTCAGTTGCCGGGCAAGTCGAGGTACAGTCATTAAGCTATGTTAACGATATAATACTTAATTACTAACTCAGAAAGCACAACTTCAGGTCCCTTTCACCTGTCAGGTATGCAGGCTTTATGTCAGAAAAAAGGATCTTCTTCATCCGAAAGAAAATGTTGAAAATGAAAACTGATCACCATTGCAAAATGTAAACTTTTCCGACATCTTTATCTGTTTTTTAACAATATTTAACGATTTTATTTTTTTATTTACACCCATTAAACGGTAATACACCTCTAACAATTTGATTTTACAAGCGGTTTGATTATTCTGCATGCATTTTTTTTCTACGGTTTATTATTTGCTAGAAAATATAAAACTCTTAGGGTATCATTTGTTCTTTAGGTGCGCCATATAATATTTAGGATAAACCAGGAAACCATTTTCTTCTAATCCTAATCGCTATCTTTTCAACCTGGTTTACGATATTTCATTGTCAAACAATATTAGTCTCGGTTACCAGAGTAAGCGAACAAGTATTCGTATTATCTATTTTATTTTTTTTTTACAAAATGTGTTTTGTTAGATTCTGCTTGTTATTTATTTAATTTCAAGCAGTTACTTTTCTTCTCCCTATATTATATGTTATTCACCCATCCCGTGTAACAAAAATGTAACTTTGTTTGCAGCCCAAAAACGCTTATATTCTATACCCGAAAAGTTTCATCTGACGGGTCTTTACTTGGGAGGTTTTTTTATGATTAATTTCAACACTCATCAGGTACCAGAAAAATCTGTCCCGAAAAGTACTGGAATTTTCAAATTGGATGTAAAAAATTTTGTCACCGAAGAATCTTTCAGAACTCTTGTTTCCGTTGAAAGAAAAAGAACTGAGCGTTCAAAAAAACCTTTCATGGTGATGCTTTTAAATGTTTCTTTTATTGCAGATGCATTAAAGCAAAACAAATTTGACAATTCTTCAGCCTGTGTTCTCTATAATACCATTGCCCAATCCATCACTTCTGTTACGCGTGATATCGACATAAAGGGCTGGCATGTAAAGGGTAAAACTATCGGTATCCTTTTTACAGAGATTTCGGTTGATTCTAAAAATAAAATTCTCGAAAAGATTAAAAACAGTCTGATTGAAAATTTGTTTCCCGAGTATGCTTCTTCGATTGGTATCTCATGCTCATGTTATCCAATCGATAATGTTACAGAAAGTGATAAGCTGGAGATCTTTTACCCAGATCCGGCCAGAGTTTCAGTCAAAAAACATCTCAGGATTATCGCAAAACGTTCTATTGATATTTTGGGGAGTCTGGCAGGTCTTCTAATTTTCTTCCCTGTTTTTTTAATTGCTTCGATACTTATAAAAACCAGTTCAAAAGGATCGGTTTTTTTCAGGCAGAAGCGTGTCGGGAAAGGCGGAAAGGTTTTCAATATCTATAAGTTCCGTACGATGACTGTGCAGAATGATGAATCTGAGCACCGCAAATATATGCAGGATTTTATAAAAGGCCAGGCAGAGGGAATTGTCAATGAGGAAACCGGTGATGTCGTTTTTAAACTGACTAACGATTCACGTATCACAAAAATCGGAAAACTCCTGCGAAAAACCAGCCTTGATGAACTACCGCAGTTTATAAACGTTTTGCAGGGAGACATGTCTCTTGTAGGACCCAGACCTCCTATTCCTTATGAAGTTGAAGAGTATGAATTATGGCATAAAAGACGTGTTCTTGAAACCAAACCAGGCATTACCGGTTACTGGCAGGTTGAAGGACGCAGTGTTACGAACTTTGACAATATGTGCCGAATGGATCTGCAATATATTGCGAAGCAGTCTACAAGGCTTGACCTGAAATACATAATTAAAACACCCGTTGTTCTATTAACAACAAAGGGCGGATATTAAATTGACTTTTAATTATGAATGAGGCCGGTTTTTCAATCAGTTTCAGGACATATTAGAAGATATTTTCTATTCCGATTCTCGTTGTGTAATTACCATAATTAACCTGAAGGGAAACTTCCATGGTACAGATTGGTGTTATTGGTTATGGTTACTGGGGGCCAAATATTGTCAGAAATTTTTCGGCAATTGATGGAGCTAAGGTAGTGATGGTGTGTGATCAACGGGCTGAAGCTCTTGGTTCGTTAAAAAAAGCTTTTCCTGATATTGAAACCACGACTTCACAGGAAATCATACTTAAATCACCGAGAATCAATATTATTGCCATTGTAACTCCGGTATCCACCCATTTCGAACTGGCAAAAAAAGCCTTAATCAATGGAAAACATGTTTTTGTAGAAAAACCATTCACAGACAGCTCAGTTCAGGCAAAAGAGCTTATAGATCTGGCCGAACAAAAAGAGCTCAAAATAATGGTTGATCATACATTCCTTTTTACAGGCGCAGTACGGAAAATAAAGGAAACTATAGATAACGGGGTTTTGGGAAATATCTTCTATTACGATTCAACAAGGGTTAATCTTGGATTGTTTCAGCATGATGTAAATGTTGTGTGGGATTTGGCTCCTCACGATTTCTCTATTATGGATTATCTTCTGAAAGAATCTCCTGAAGCTCTTACGGCAAACGGAATTGCTCATGTAAACAAAATGGAAGATATGGCTTACATTACTATCTATTTTCCCAACAAGCTTATTGCTCATTTTAATGTAAACTGGCTGTCACCGGTAAAAGTACGTAGCACGCTCATTGGCGGTAAGCATAAAATGCTTTTATGGAATGATGTCAATGTGGACGAAAAAATTAAAATTTACGATAAAGGTGTCAATGTTGAAAATCGTGAAAGCGTTTACAAGCTTCTTGTAAGCTACAGATCCGGAGACATGTATGCTCCACGGATTGATAATACTGAAGCACTGAAACTGGAGTGTCAATATTTTATTGATTGTATAAATTCAGGGGAGACTCCAATCAATGATGGGAAAGCGGGTTTTCGGGTTGTAAAACTTCTTGAAGCCTGTAAAGAATCTTTGAAACACAGGGGCAAACTGATCAATTTGACCGAAAAACCGGAAAGCGTATTGATATAATCATTCTTTCCGACTTCGAAAATTATGGCTTTTACTATCTTGATTTTAATCTATTCTTTATAGATGTTTTTTTTTGTAATCTTCAGGGTTTCCGTGTTCCCAGGCGGATAACCCGTATCGCAGCGGGCTGAAAGGACCCGTTTTTACAAATTTCCGTTTATAACCTTACTGAAAACGGAAATTTTTTGCGGTTAGGGACCGTGACAGGGGAAAGGTGTATTCAATCGTTAACCCTGCTCACATACTAATAAGATAAATTTTATAAATTCGAAACAGGAATAGAACATTGAAGTTTTGGGGGCGTGTGGAAACCTGTGTATAACTCAAATTTAAAACCATTATTGATTATGCAAATCTCTTATGTCATTCTTTTTTAATTATATAGATAAAGATCCGGACTGTCGGTTCACCAGAAGTGTATTGGTACAATTAGAGGCTATAATGATCAAATCCCGACTTTGTCCGCAAAGTCGGGGGCTTGCGCGCCTGGCGAACATGATTATTTATTATCCACATCTACATCTTTTGGAGCTTATACTTATGGTAAATTTAGACTCTATATCATCTGATGTCACTTTCGGCAAAAATGTAAAGCTCTCGAAATTCATAAACCTGTATGGATGCTCCATTGGAGATAACACCAAAATTGGCGCATTTGTAGAAATACAAAAAAACGCGAGTATCGGAGCAAATTGCAAGATTTCAAGCCACTCGTTTGTATGTGAAGGTGTTACAATTGAAGATGGTGTATTTGTTGGACATGGTGTCATGTTCACAAATGACAAATACCCCAGATCAGTAAATCCCGATGGGTCAATGCAAACTGAAGAAAACTGGGAGGTTATTCCTACCCTTGTAAAAAAGGGAGCTTCAATTGGCACAGGAGCTGTTATTATCTGCGGTATCACTATCGGCGAAAACGCTCTTGTTGGAGCAGGCGCAGTTGTTACAAAAAATGTACCTGATGGTGCAACCGTTGTTGGTGTTCCTACAAAAACAGGCTAATTCGAAATATTAAAAACCGAAAATCTAAATTCCAAATTCTACCAACTTTGGCTTACAAAATGCTTCCTGTTAAAAGAAATATATTC
>Ga0079223_10002100_pt1 | contig 12232 bp, 7 predicted proteins | sample Stecom2011_FD_75072 | JGI IMG/M metagenome (GOLD analysis project Ga0079223, IMG submission 75072) | Agricultural soil microbial communities from Utah to study Nitrogen management - Steer compost 2011 | ecosystem: Environmental > Terrestrial > Soil > Agricultural land | place: USA: Utah...
AAATTAATTCAGGTCTAATTGAGATTCAATAGCTTCTAACTCTTTCGATTTATCAACGCCCATATTACTTAAGTTGTAATATACGTTTCTAAGTTTAAGTAATGCAGATTGAATTTCTGAATCGTCAGCACTTCTTTCAACTAATAAATCTCTATACTTTTCTAAGTGTGGCAAAGATTTTTGGTAAAGAACTACTGTTTCTTTATCATATTGTAGTTGTTTTTGCCTGTCACTTATTGTCATAGTTTCCTCTTTCAGGTTTTGAGCTTGTAATATAAAATTAACTGCCAATGCTTCCAATGCTCTTTCACAATTTTCATCCTGTACAAGTGCTTTATTATATTCAGCCTCTGCACCTGTGAAATCTCCTTGTTCTGTCAATAATGCACCTTTAACGCTATTTAAATCACAAGCATTTGAAGGATCATTTGCAATTGCCTGATCTAAATATGCAAGAGCTTCGTCTGTTTTACCATCGCGTATAAACACATTAACCAAATTTGGAATGAAATACTTACTCTGTGGAAATTTATCTGCACCTAAGTGAAGGGTCTCCAAATATTTGGCAGAATCACCTAAATTAATGTATTCACTTGCCATTAGTTCATAAATATCACTTTCCTGATATGCACTATTCTCTATAAATGGTTCATTTGCAGCTCTTTCCAGCATCTTTAAAGCTCTATCATGCTCTTTTGCCTGTATAGCTGTAATTATAGCATAATATTTTATAGTTTGATATGTACTGTCAATTACGAATGATTCTTTTTCACTTTCAAACATTGGTAATGTTGGAATGTCCCAATATATTTCAAAGAAATCGGCAGCTTTCGAAAAATTATTCTGCTCGTTGTAGTAAACTCCTCCGTTAATAAAGAATGGATGATTTGCACGTAATATAGATGCAATATCTTTTCTTACTTTATTTCTTACACGTCCCTTTTCATCAGGTAGTTCGGCAAGAGAGTCAGCTTTAAGATAAGGCATATAAGATTCCATAAGTCCATCATACATAGCTTTATCATTTGCATTCTGCCCTAACATAGTTTTTGTTCTTTCATTATCAAAAGCTTTGTTACCAATGTCACCCATAATTTTCCATGTTTCAGGATCTGTGGATGTCTCTTTGTTCTCAGTTGCTTGTTTTATAAGTGCACGTGCCTCTTTAAGATCATCTCTACCCAGTGATCTTTTCGCATCTCTAATAGCCGATTTCTGCGCGAATATTGATCCCGCGGAAAAAACAGCAATCATAGTAAGGAATAGGATTTTTCTCATCATGTTCATATTTTTTTGATTATATAAAAATTTCAAGCTTTTTGTAAATCTATACTCTTATGACTAAAAACTCTGAAAAAGTTTAATCTAATGTATCACCATCTTCTAAATTTGCATCATCAAGTTCAAGGTTATCTAATAACTCTTCATCTTCTCCCGAATCAACTTTACATACAGATGCAATCTGATCATTACGTTTTTCCAGATTTATAAGACGTACACCTTGTGTGGCACGACCCATTATACGAAGGTCGGAAATTTTCATTCTAATTGTAATACCAGACTTGTTAATTATCATTAAATCGTTGTCATCTGTAACGCTTTTAATTGCAATTAATTTACCTGTTTTATCTGTGATATTAAGTGTTTTAACACCTTTACCACCTCTTCGTGTAATACGATAAACCGGTTCTCCGTCCTCATCATTTAGTAAAGTTCTTTTCCCGTAACCTTGTTCAGATACTACCAGTATTGTATCATCCGATTCAGGTTCCATGCAAATCATTCCTATTACCTTATCTTCTCCATCATCATCTAATGTAATTCCTTTTACACCGGTAGCTGTACGCCCCATTGTTCGCACATCGTTTTCATCAAATCTAATGGCTCTACCGTTTCTGTTAGCCAATATAATATGCTGTTTACCATCAGTTAATCTAACAGAAATTACTTCATCATCCTCTCTAATCGTTATGGCGTTCACACCATTTTGTCTAGGTCTTGAATATGCCTCAAGCAAAGTTTTCTTAATGATCCCTTTTTCCGTACAGAATAAGAGATAATTAGAATTTATATATTCTTCATCAGTTAAATTATCTACTCTCACAAAAGCAGTTACTGAGTCGTCAGGATCGATATTGATAAGATTCTGAATAGCTCTGCCTTTAGAGTTTTTGGAACCCTCGGGAATTTCGTAAACATGCAACCAATAACATTTACCTTTCAACGTAAACAGAAGCATATAATTATGCATAGTTGCAGGATAAATATATTCCACAAAATCCAGTTCTCTTGTATCGGAACCTTTAGCTCCCACCCCACCTCTGTTCTGAGTATGGAATTCATCTAAAGGAGTACGTTTAATATACCCCATATGCGATATAGTAATTACCATATCATCATCAGCATAAAAATCCTCAGGATTCATATCCTCGGCAGCAAATATGATTTCAGAGCGACGCTCATCTCCATATTTATCTCTTATTTCTATAAGTTCAGCTTTAATTACATCCATCAAAACATCCTCATTATTAAGGATTTCGTTCAGACGAGCAATTAATTTTTGAATATCTTCATATTCTGCATGCAGCTTATCTTGCTCAAGACCAGTCAGCTGTCTTAATCTCATCTCAACAATTGCACGAGCCTGAATATCAGATAGTTCGAACCTATCCATTAAACTTTGAATTGCTGCTTGTGGTGTTGAAGAACCCCTTATAATTGCAATTACTTCATCAATATTATCAGATGCAATAATAAGTCCTTCAAGAATATGAGCCCTTTCTTCAGCTTTTCTTAGCTCATATTTGGTTCTGCGTGTAACAACATCATGTCTATGCTCAACAAAAAATTCAATTAACTGCTTGAGGTTAAGCAGTTGAGGACGGCCATTTACAAGTGCAATATTATTAACACTGAATGAAGATTCTAATGCTGTTAATTTATAAAGTTTATTCAGGATAACATTAGCATTGCCGTCACGCTTAACATCAACAACAATACGCATACCTTGCCTGTCAGACTCATCATTTACGTTAGAAACACCTTCAATTCTCTTTTCGGTAACCAGATCGGCAATATGCTTAATCAAAGCCGCTTTATTCACAAGATAAGGTATTTCAGAAATGATGATCTTATCTTGCGATCCGTTAGACTCTATCTCAGCCCTACCACGCATAACTACTCGACCTCTTCCGGTCTCAAAAGCCTCTTCTACACCTTTATAACCGTAAATGAAAGCACCCGTAGGGAAATCAGGAGCCTTAATATATTCCATAAGCCCCTTAACATCAATATCTCTGTCGTCAATATATGCAATTATTCCATTGATACACTCAGTTAAATTATGAGGAGCCATGTTAGTTGCCATACCAACTGCAATTCCTGATGATCCGTTCATCAGCAAATTTGGAATACGAGTTGGAAGTACTGTAGGTTCGTTTAAAGTATCGTCGAAGTTTAGTTGAAAATCAATAGTTTCTTTATCTAAATCACGCAACATCTCTTCTGCAAGCCTATTTAATCTTGCTTCAGTATATCGCATTGCTGCAGGACTGTCTCCGTCAACACTTCCCATGTTACCTTGACCATCAATAAGAGTATATCTCATGCTCCAATGCTGTGCAAGTCTTACCATGGCATTATATACAGATGAATCGCCGTGAGGGTGATACTTACCTAACACCTCACCAACAATTCTAGCCGACTTTTTATGCGGTTTATCAGGAGTATTTCCCAATCCAGACATCCCGAATAGTATGCGTCTGTGCACCGGCTTGAAACCGTCTCTAACATCAGGTAATGCACGAGAAACAATTACAGACATCGAATAATCGATGTATGACGACTTCATTTCATCTTCGATGTTAATCTTGATGATTCTATCTTCTTGATCAATCATATTTAAATTGAGATTTTTTGTCAGAAAACAAACTATGTATGTAGTTAGTTTTCAATCATATAGATATTTTATACTCTTCCTATTTTAATTATACTAAAGTACTGCTTTTCTTTGATTTTAACAAAAAAAACAGGCACTAATTTAGTGCCTGTCTCAATGTTTTTTAAATCATTTTAATTGCCGTGACAATTCTTATACTTCTTGCCACTACCACATGGACAAGGATCGTTTCTACCTACCTTTTTCTCAACCCTTATCGGTTCAAGTTTTTGCTTCTGACGTTGTTGAGCATTTGGGTCTCCATTACTGCCTCCACCAGGTGTTAAAGACTCAGAATCATCTTTTTGAGTTCTATACTTACTATAATCGGTCTTCTGTTCCGGTGCTGCTTGTCTAACTGCTGACGGGTCTTGTACAGGAATCTGTCCTCTCATTAAGATTGAAACCGATTTAGAATTTATATCATTAATCATTGTTCCAAAAAGATTAAATGATTCTAGTTTATAAATCAAAAGCGGATCTTTCTGTTCATAGCTTGCTGTCTGAACAGAATGACGCAGCTCGTCCATCTCACGCAAGTGTTCTTTCCAATCCTCATCAATAGTATGCAGTAGAATTGATTTCTCAAAAGCTTTCACCAAAGCCTTAGAACCTGTTTCGTAAGCCTCTTTCAAGTTACATGAAATATTGTAAACCCTTTTACCATCTGTAATTGGAATAAGTATATTTTCATACATTGCCCCCTGATTCTCATAAACCTGAGTTATCACAGGATGCGCAATTTCTGCTAAACGATCTGTCTTACGTTTAAATGTTTCAAATGCTTTCTTTACCACAGAATCAATCATATCTGCCGTGCGCATTTTCTTTATATCCTCTTCTTTAAAAGGTATCTCAAGAGCCATAACACGTAGGAGTTCGAGTTTCATATTTTCATAATCATCCTCATACATCTCCACAATATTTTTCGCTGTTTCAGATATCATATTGGCAACATCGTTATCAATACGTTCACCCATAAGAGCGTGGCGTCTGCGTTTGTATATTACTTCACGCTGAGAATTCATAACATCGTCATACTCAAGCAATCGCTTACGTATACCGAAGTTGTTTTCTTCTACCTTCTTTTGTGCACGTTCTACCGATTTACTTAACATGCTGTGTTCCAAAACATCGCCCTCTTCAAAGCCCATTCTATCCATGAGTCCGGCAATCTTTTCTGTAGCAAATAATCTCATCAGATCATCTTCAAGCGAAACAAAGAATACAGAAGAACCCGGGTCTCCCTGACGACCTGCTCTACCGCGTAACTGACGGTCTACACGTCTCGATTCATGACGCTCAGTACCAATAATTGCCAAACCACCTGCCTGTTTTACCTCTTTAGAAAGCTTGATGTCGGTACCCCTACCTGCCATATTGGTGGCAATTGTAACTACGCCACTCTGACCGGCATTTGCAACAATCTCCGCCTCTCTTTGGTGTAGCTTGGCATTTAACACATTATGATTTATCTTACGTAAAGTGAGCATGCGGCTCAATAGCTCAGAAATCTCAACTGAGGTAGTTCCTACAAGCACTGGCCTGCCCTTATTAATCAACGCTTCAACTTCAGTAATAACAGCATTATACTTCTCACGTTTAGTTTTATAGATTCTGTCGTTCTGGTCGTCTCTGACAATTGGTTTATTAGTTGGAATCACCACAACATCCAATTTGTAAATATCCCAAAACTCTCCTGCTTCTGTTTCGGCTGTACCAGTCATACCGGCAAGTTTGCTGTACATCCTGAAAAAGTTTTGCAGAGTAATAGTTGCAAATGTCTGTGTAGCAGCTTCAACTTTTACTCTCTCCTTAGCTTCAATCGCTTGGTGAAGTCCGTCTGAATAACGCCTTCCTTCCATAACACGACCAGTTTGCTCATCTACAATTTTAACCTTGTTGTCTATTACCACATATTCATCATCCTTTTCAAATAATGCGTATGCTTTAAGTAGCTGATTTATTGTATGAACACGCTCAGATTTTATAGCATAGCTTTGCAATAGCTCATCCTTCTTAGCAGCCTTCTCTTCATCGTTCAATTCAGTGTTCTCCAGTTCCGACAGCTGAGAAGCAATATCCGGTAAAATAAAAAATTGTGGATCATCAGAATTACCTGTCAGAAGATCAATACCCTTATCGGTTAAATCGATGCTATGTTGTTTTTCATCAATTACGAAATATAAAGGATCAGTAACAATATGCATATTTTTGTTTTGTTCCTGCATATAAAGAGCCTCAGTTTTCAACATAGACGCCTTCACACCTTGTTCACTCAGATATTTAATCAAGGGCTTATACTTTGGCATACCCTTAAAAGAGCGGAATAACAGAAGAGCCCCCTCTTCCTGTTCTTTAGGATCTGAAGACGCCATTTTAACTTTTGCATCTGCGAGCAAACGAGTAGTAAGCTCTCTTTGAGCCTTCACAATTAGCTCAACACGTGGGCGGAACTGATCAAAAAGCTGTTCTTCTCCCTTAGGCACGGGTCCCGATATAATAAGAGGCGTACGTGCATCATCCACCAAGACAGAGTCAACCTCATCCACAATCGCAAAATTGTGTTTACGCTGTACCAAGTCTTTTGGCGAAACAGCCATATTATCTCTCAGATAATCAAAGCCAAACTCATTATTTGTACCAAAAGTAATATCTGCTTCATATGCCTTGCGGCGCGACTCAGAGTTTGGCTGGTGTTTATCTATACAATCAACCGAAAGTCCATGAAACATATACATCGGACCCATCCATTCCGAGTCGCGCTTTGCCAGGTAATCATTCACCGTTACTACGTGCACACCCTCATGAGTAAGTGCGTTTAGAAACACCGGAAGAGTAGCTACCAATGTTTTACCTTCACCGGTTGCCATCTCTGCAATCTTACCTCTGTGCAGTACTACACCACCAAAAAGCTGAACATCATAATGAATCATATCCCAGGTAATTTCATTACCTCCGGCAATCCATCTGTTTTTATAAATAGCCTTATCTCCTTCAATACTTACAAAATCGTGATTTGCAGCAAGATCACGATCGAAATCAGTTGCAGTAACCACAACCTCTTCACTCTCTGTAAACCTGCGAGCAGTCTCCTTCATAACAGAAAAAGCAACAGGCAGAACTTCACTTAATATTTGCTCATACTTATCAGTTATATCTTTTTCTAATTTATCTATTTGGGTCCAAACTGCCTCTCTCTCGTCAATAGCAACATCTTCCATACCGACTTTAAGTTGTTCAATTTGGTTCTTTTCATCAACAACATAGTCCGATATCTTTTTCTCAAGCTCTTTTGTTCTGCTGCGAAGTTCATCATTCGTAAGCTTCTCTACTTCTAAGTAGGCCTGCTTAATTTCTTTCACAACAGGATTTACTTCGTTAAGGTCCCGTTGTGCCTTATTACCAAAAATCTTTGATATTATTTTATTAAATGCCATAGTTTTATTTTGATGCTTATTATTCTTAATTTATTCTACTGTCTTATTTTATTAAAACAGCTCCTTGAGTATTTCGCCATTTGCAGCGTTTGGCGCACGTATACGTAGCCTGTATGAGACACTGGGAGCAATCTCTGTAGCCTCTATAGTACGATTAATTTTCTGTGGTTTAATATCTTTCCCAAAAAAGATAACCGGTGCTGTAATAGCATTATTATTAACCCTCTCTGTTTCTTTACTCTCAGGATCTTTTATGTTCCAGCCTGGTTGCAACTCAAGAAATAAATCGCCCGAAACGCCTTTGTAGTAGCCGTTTCTATAAAACTGAACTGTATGATTGTAAGCACCATGCAACATCTGATAAGATGTTATTACATCTTGTATTCCTGCCGATTCAACAAGAAATTCTGCCGCAGTGCGTTGAAAATCGCTTAAATCTATTTTTTTATCTTCCAGCAATTTTCTATCAAAGAAAAACTGTCTGTTATAATACTTTTTTATCCACTGCTCTCTGCCGTATGTTGCCATCAGGTACATGTTTAGGAGAGCCTGACTTCTATCCGGATAGAAAATACCACCAGAGGTTACCATCCCTTCGGGTATTATTTCCTGCTCTTTAAAATATCCTGTAGAAACAATGAAAATAAGTGTATTTTGAAGTCCAACCGAAGCATCAATAGCATCAAGTAGCCTTGCCAGCTCATGATCGAGCCTGTGGTAGGTGTCTTGAATTTCTACCGAATAGTTTTTATCGAGCGCTTCTGAAAAATTTCCGGCATAAAAAGTCACAGCTAAAAAGTCGGGATTAATTCTGGTACCAAGCGAATTAACCTCCATAACTTTTATGGCCATGTCATTCACTTCTTTATTAACATAGGGCGACTCTTTAAATCTTTTTACGTTGTCCTTGTTGTTGTTACCAAAAAAATGCTGAAAATTAAACCTGTTCTTAGTATACGGAAATGCATTATATTTATCAATACTAATTGCCGGTTTCCACGAAAGACTGTTTATTGTGTAGGTTAGTGATTGCTGGCTACGGTTATGCTGATCTACAACCGGCTGCCTTGTTTTATAAAAGGTTGTAGTTGCCCATTTTGCATCTTCATTCTCAATCCAGTATGCTCCGCTTGCGGCATGACCGCCGGAAGCAAGTGCCTGAGATGCATCGGGTGCAAAAGCAAAAATATCGGACTGCCCACCGGAGGCAATTTTCAGTTCATCTGCAATAGTAGAAACCCTAACAGGAAGTGGTGATACTTTATCGGTAGTGAAGTTTCCCATATAGTTATCATCAATAAAAGACGACACCTCCAGATTCTTATCAACCAAATACTTTCTTTCGGCAGTTATTCCATGATAAGAAGGGTTTGCACCAGTAAAAATTGTTGTAATTGTAGAAGCCTTATCTAAATTGGGAAAATCATAATTAACGTTGCTATAAACAAGTCCGTTATTTAACAATCTGTTAAATCCCTTATTACCAAAGGTGTGCTTAAACATCTCAAGATAATCTCCTCTAAGCTGATCAATGGTAATGCCAACTACCAATTTTGGAACTTCACCTGTGGGACTCTGTGAATATATAGATGTAATTGAAAATAAAGCTACAATTGAAGTTATTACTCGTATCATTTTTCGTAATTAATTCCTTTTTTTACTGTCCCCAGCCGGCTTTCATGTGTCTGCTCGAGGTGAAACGCCTATTTACTATTCTTTTATTTCTTAACATAAGCAGGTTTGTTCCTGATCTAACCCATAAACTTAACGAAAAGGGTATTGTTGCAAAAGGAAGCTGTTGCGGTATCAGCCACCAAAATAGAATAAATAGTGTTATTAGTGCAAAGTTAATGAAATGGTATAAATAAACGATTTTATTTGCCGATTTTACCCAAAATAATATTGCTGCAATGAGAGCGAATATATTTAGCCATACAAAATTCCAGTTAGGATTTGTGGCCGGATGTTCAGAAAAAAACATAAGAGTAAACAGGATTAATCCACATACACCTGCAATGCCAAAAAGTACTGTATCAAAATATTTAGTGGACCTAACCTTATTAAGATTAGCTACCTGAACAAAACTTATTAAAATAGTTACAAGAAGTAGTGCGAATGCAGTTAATATTGGAGATATCAACATACGTTCGCGAGGGCTATTCCTTTCATTATTAACCTCTAACACTACTTCAGAGTTCTTTATCAAAGGATAACTTAACGAGTCGCTTTTTATCACGTTTGCACCCTCAAAAGACTTCATCAGATAACTCGGAATAAACATTTTCTGCCTTACGCCTATCTCCTTGTCAGCTTCACTGCCTATCAATAAATCAATTCCAAATTCAATCCACTTATAATGGTTTACACACTCGTGCACCAAATCACGAAACGATTGCGTTTCTTTATTTTCGGCATAAATAATAGAACCATCAATATAATTTTCAATCATATCGCGCGGTCGTGTGGCACAATTATCGAATAAATAGTTATACCTATACCGCATATTCTCGGGTAATGCATTAATAAACAAAGCATTGTATAACTGTTGCTTTTCACTTATCGACAAGTTTAATTCCTGCTCAATTACCTCTTGCCCTTTATATTCATACTCATAAATAAATTCATTGAATGTATTTACTCCAAGTACATAGTCGGTTTTACCCCTAATGAAATTATATGTAAAATTTGGCTGAGTAGGATCAAAATAACCATAGTTAAATACCGCATCAACTCCGGTAGAATCGTCCTGTACACGAATTGCTGTATGACCGAATAATGCATAAACAGCACCATGCCAGGGAGATGCAGTTAATAAACTCACTTTTGAGCTATCGTGCAACTGTACCTGTCCGTAGGCAGTATGCGAAAATAGAACAAAAAATAGAGGCAATATAATAAGTGCTATTTTTTTCATTTTATCGAACATTCTTTTACTAAAGTGAGTTTTAAGTCTTAAGGTCACAAAAATAGGCAAATTTGCTCTAAATTCATAAATAGTATATAACAAAAAAACGGTGACCAAAATGATCACCGCTTAATATCAAATACCTTCTTAAAGTTTATTTCTTCTTATTACGATTTCCGTAACGACTCATAAACTTGTCAACACGTCCGGCTGTATCCACCAGTTTTTGTTTTCCTGTGTAAAATGGATGAGATGTGCTTGTAATCTCAAGTTTTACTAATGGATAAGTAACTCCGTCAATTTCTATAGTTTCTCTCGCATTTACTGTAGAACGGGATATAAATATATCTTCGTTGGACATATCTTTAAAAACTACCGGGCGATAATTTTCGGGATGAATCTCTTTTTTCATTATATATACCTCTTTTTATTATTGGCAAATTTCGGAGGGCAAAGATAAGACAAACAATCATATTAAAAAAATAATAATCTCCCTTTTTTATCCCTAAACTACTAATATATTACTTAAATAGCTATATTTACGCACTAAACTGGTAATTATGAAGGTAGAAATTATCACTATAGGAGATGAATTGCTCATCGGACAGATTACAGATACAAATGCAGTATGGATGGCTCATGAGCTAACACAGCACGGTTTTGAAGTAGTTGCAATATCCACAATTGGCGATAATGCCAATGATATAATCAGAGCTTTAGATACAGCATTTGAAAGATCTGATATATTACTGTTAACCGGGGGTGTGGGACCAACCGACGACGATATAACCAAACACACACTTTGTCAATATTTTCACACTGCATTGGAGTTTAATGATGATGTACTGCAAAATATTGAATCGATATTCTTAAAAAGAAACATTTCTGTAAATCAACTCACAAAGAAACAAGCATACGTGCCAGCCAATTGTACCGTAATTCAGAATAAAGAAGGCACAGCTCCTATACTTTGGTTTGATAAAGATAATAAAGTGGTGGTTTCTATGCCGGGCGTTCCTCATGAGATGAAAACTGCCATGAGCGATGATATTATACCAAAGTTGAAACAACAATTTCAGGTAAAAGAGTATTTAAAACGCTCATTTATAGTAACTGACATAACTGAGTCGGATTTGGCAACTAAGCTTGTAGAATTTGAACTTCAGCTTCCAGTAGGTTTTTCCTTGGCTTACCTTCCATCATTGGGGTTCATCAGACTGCGTTTATCGGTATGGGGAGTGGAAAATATTTCCGAGATTAAACTACAGACAAAAAAACTAAAGAAAATACTTGGCAGCTATTACATCTCTAAGGGCGAAAAAATGCTCGAAGAGATACTTGGGAATAAGTTGCTTAAAAAGAAGTTAACAGTTTCTACTGCTGAAAGTTGTACGGGTGGTCATATAGCACACAAACTAACTATTGTTCCGGGTGCATCAGCCTATTTTGCGGGCAGTATTATTTCATATTCAAATTCAGTTAAGGTAAAATTGCTCAATGTAGATAAAGGCATATTAGAGTCTCACAGCGCAGTAAGTAAAGAAGTAGTTGAGCAGATGGTACTAAATGTGGCTAAATCTTTAAACACAGACTGCAGCATTGCCGTATCGGGTATAATGGGTCCGCTTGGTGGCACTAAAGATAAGCCAGTGGGTACTGTTTGGATAGCAACAATGTACAATGGTAATATTCAAACTCAAAAATATAATGTTGGCAGAAACAGAAGGCAAAATATTGAAAGAACTACCAATATAGCAATTTTACAACTGCTTAAAATGATTACAAAGAAGTAACCTTATCTAATCCGTAACTAAACCATTATCGGACTTTCTTCTAATCATCACCAATTTTTATCACACAATAACTGTTTTTTCTTCGAATCACATCCAATCATTCCATAAACTATCGTCATACCATCCTCATAGTTTAATAATGTTGGTATAACGATTC
>Ga0079223_10002101_pt1 | contig 12226 bp, 10 predicted proteins | sample Stecom2011_FD_75072 | JGI IMG/M metagenome (GOLD analysis project Ga0079223, IMG submission 75072) | Agricultural soil microbial communities from Utah to study Nitrogen management - Steer compost 2011 | ecosystem: Environmental > Terrestrial > Soil > Agricultural land | place: USA: Utah...
AAATTGCCGCAGCTTGAAGCGCAGTTGAAGGTCGCCGAGCAGGAAAATGGCAGCGCCACGCCGAACAAGCTACTGCGCACGGAAGTCGGAACCGAGGAAATCGCCGAGGTCGTTTCGCGCGCGACCGGCATTCCGGTTGCCCGAATGATGCAGGGCGAACGCGAAAAACTGTTGCAGATGGAAGATCGTTTGCACAATCGGGTGATCGGTCAGGATGAAGCGGTGCGGCTGGTGTCGGATGCCATTCGTCGTTCGCGTGCAGGATTGGCGGATGAAAACCGGCCCTATGGTTCCTTCCTGTTTCTTGGGCCGACGGGGGTCGGCAAGACCGAGCTGTGCAAGACGCTGGCCGAGTTTCTGTTCGATTCAGAAGATCACCTGATCCGAATCGACATGAGTGAATTCATGGAGAAGCATTCCGTGGCACGCCTGATCGGTGCGCCACCGGGGTACGTGGGTTATGAAGAGGGGGGGTACCTGACCGAACAGGTGCGGCGCAAGCCTTACAGCGTGATCCTCTTCGACGAAGTCGAAAAAGCCCACCCGGATGTCTTCAACGTGCTGCTGCAGGTGCTCGACGATGGCCGCATGACCGACGGGCAAGGGCGTACGGTCGATTTCAAGAATACCGTCATCGTGATGACTTCGAACCTTGGCAGCCAGATGATTCAGCAAATGGCGGGCGACGAGTACGACGCGATCAAGCACGCAGTGATGACCGAGGTGAAGGGCTTCTTCCGCCCCGAGTTCATTAACCGTATTGATGAAGTGGTGGTGTTCCACGCGCTCGATGACAAGCACATTGCAGACATTGCGCGCATTCAGCTGCAGCTCCTGGAGAAGCGTTTGCAACGGCTGGAATTGTCGATCGAAGTGAGCGAGGCTGCGTTGGCGCACATCGCGGAAGCGGGCTTCGACCCGGTCTTTGGTGCGCGACCGCTCAAGCGTGCCATCCAGGATCAGATCGAGAATCCGCTGTCGAAAGCCATTCTGGAAGGACGCTTTGCCGCAAAAGACCGCATCCGTGCGGAGCTGGACGACCAGAAAGTGGTGTTTTCCAAAGCCTGATCGAGATTATTCTCGAACGCCCGGGCCAGAGGCGACCGCCTCTGGCCCGGGCGTGGTCGCGTCTTCGGCAAAGAAGGCGCCTTAACGTTGGTCTGAAGGCGAACACGATGCAATAATGGGCGTTTTTCGTCTTGCGCTGCCCCGTCGGCGCAGTCACTCGGGAAGGAATGGATGTTCGAGGCTATCCGCAACAACAAGCGTATCGCGCAGGTGATTCTTGCGATCATCATCGTGCCGTTCGCATTTTTCGGCATGGATGCCTATTTCAGCGGCGGGCCGGGGGATGCCGAAGTTGCAAGTGTAGGAAAGTATGACATCAGCGTTGCCGAATTCCAGAACGCGTTGCATCAGCAGCAGGACAATCTGCGTCAGCAGTCCGACGGGCAGATCGATTCGGCCGTGTTCGCGACCTCGGCGTTCCGTCGCGCGGTACTGGAAGATCTCATCAACAACCATGTGATTGCCCAGTTTGCTGCGGAAGAGCGTTTTGGGGTCACCGCGCCGCAGTTGCAGGAATTCATTGCCGAAATGCCGTATTTTCAGGAAAACGGCGTTTTTTCGCGCAGCCGCTATGAAACCGTCCTGCAGTCGAGCGGGCAGAGTCTGGCCGGATTCGAAGCTTCGGTTGCGCGCGATTTGCGCGAACAGCAGATCGTGCAAGGTATTGCCGGTTCGGCCTTTGCCGGCAGCGCAGCGGCGCACAATCTCGTAAATGTTCAGCTTGAAGAGCGGGTCGTGCGCGCACGCGCGTTTGAGTTGTCCGAATACCTGGATCAGATAGATATTTCCGCTGCGGACGTCGAGGCGCATTACGAGTCCAACCGGACGAGGTATGTACAGCCCGAACGTCTGCGCGCGGCCTATCTGGTGTTCGACGAGGAGGCGATGCTGGAGAACGTTGCCGTCGACGAGGAGACGGTACGGGCCTATTACGACGCCAATGAATCCAATTACGGCATCCCGGAAGAGCGGCGCGCGCGCCATATTCTGGTCAAGGTCGCCAGTGATGCGACCGACGAAGAGGTCGCTGCCGCGCGAGAAAAGGCGGAAGAGCTGCGCGAAAAACTGCAGGCAGATCCGCAACAGTTTGCTGCCCTGGCGGAAGAGTTTTCAGAAGATCCAGGTTCTGCGCGAGCAGGCGGCGACCTTGGTTTCTTCGGCCGAGGAGCGATGGTGGAAGAGTTTGATGCTGCGGTGTTCGACGGAGCGGCCGGTGAACTCAGCGAAGTGGTGCGTACCGACTTTGGTTTTCATCTCATCGAGGTGACCGACGTCAAGGACTCGACGGTGCAACCGTTCGAGCAGGTGCGCGACGAGATTGAAGCTGAGCTGAAACGGCAGGAAGCCAGTCGACGTTTCCCGCTGCTCGCCGAGCAGTTCGCCAATATGGTGTATGAGATGCCCGACAGCTTGCAGCCCACCGCCGACGAGCTTGGCCTGAGCGTGCAAGAAAGCGACTGGGTGACCCGTGAAGAAGGCGAAATGGCCGGCTTTACGGACGAGCGCCTGATCGAAGGACTGTTTGATCCGGTTCTGCGTGAGAATTCTGAGAACGTTGAGGCGGTTGAGGTCGAGCGCGGGAAAATGGTTGCCGCGCGGGTAATTGAATTCGAGGAAGCGCGCGAATTGTCGTTCGACGAGGTGCGTGAGGAGATCGTTGCCGCACTCACCACCGCTGAAGCCGCAAAACAAGCCGCCGCCAAGGGCGAAGAAATGCTCGCTGCACTGCGCGAAGGGGAAGAGGTCGACGGCGAATGGGGCGAGGCGCGAACCCTGACGCGTTCCAACCCGGCGTTGCCGGAGGCGGCGATGCGTGCGGTGTTCTCCGCGCCGAGTGACACGCTGCCGGCCTATGTCGGGACGACGCTGCCCAGTGGAGACTATGCGCTCTATCGGGTCGAGGCGGTCGAACATCCAGAGTTCGCCACCGACAGCCCGGAAGTGCTGGCCTTCTCGCAACAGTACGATCGTCTCGTGGCGGAACAGGAAATGGCCGCGTTCATTTCTGCGCTGCGCGAATCGTATGGGGTGACCATCAATTTCGATCTGGTCGATCCGGATAACCCGTAATCCCGGCGGTCTGGTTCAGCAGAACAATGAAAAAGCCCGGCTCTGCGCCGGGCTTTTTCATGTCAGACGAGTGCGGGTTTCAGCCTTGCGCGGCGTTGCCCAGGGCGGTGGTGTTGAAGCCGCCATCCACATACATGACTTCGGCGGTGATGCCGCTCGCCAGATCCGAACACATGAACGCTGCCGCGTTGCCGACCTCTTCGATCGTGACGTTGCGACGCAGCGGTGCGTTGTTTTCGTTAAAGGCGAGCAATTTGCTGAAACTGCCAATGCCGGACGCGGCCAGGGTTTTGATCGGTCCGGCCGAAATGGCGTTGACACGCGTGCCTTCGGGGCCGAGGGTAACGGCCATGTAGCGCACGGCGGATTCGAGGCTGGCCTTGGCCAATCCCATGATGTTGTAGTTCGGCATGGTGCGTACTGCGCCCAGATAGGTCAGGGTCAGTATCGAACCGTTGCGTCCTTTCATCAGCGGACGCGCAGCCTTGGCGAGCAGCGGCAAACTGCCGGTGCTGATTTCCTGGGAGGCGCGGAACGCTTCGCGCGAAAACCCTTCGAGGAAATCGCCCTCGAGTGCATCACTGGGTGCGAAGGCGATGGAGTGCACAAAGCTGTCGAGTCCGCCCCAGGCGTCTTGAATGCTGTTGAACAACGCGGTGATTTGCGTGTCATCCTGGACATCGAGGGGAAAGATGAGATCGCTGTCAAATTGGGATGCGAGGTTAGCGACTCGCTCCTTGAAGCGCTCGTTCTGGTAGGTAAAGGCAAGCTCAGCACCCTCCCGGTGCATTGCTTTCGCGATGCCGTAGGCGATTGAACGGTTGCTCAACAACCCGGTGATTAGAATGCGTTTGCCAGCGAGAAAGCCCATTGTTTTTACGTGATTCCGTGGTTAGGGATTTGCGGAGTATAGCTGATGCGTGCGGCGCAAGCCGGGCGTTGGCGAGGAAGAGGAAGAGAAACTCCATGAACAAATTGCGATTCGACAACACTTTTGTACGCGAACTTCCCGGCGATCCGGAGGATTCTCTCGCGGTGAGACAGGTGCATGGCGCGTGCTGGTCGCGCGTGATGCCAACGCCGGTGGCTGCCCCCCGGTTGCTGGCATGGTCGCCGGAGGTTGCGGAATTGCTCGATCTGAGCGCGGAGGAGGTCGAGTCGCCAGAGTTTGCCGAGGTGTTCGGGGGCAATGCGCTGGTCGAGGGCATGGAGCCGTACGCCGCGTGCTACGGCGGCCATCAATTCGGCAATTGGGCCGGGCAGCTTGGTGACGGTCGAGCGATTACGCTTGGCGAAACGCTCAATGCGCGCGGCGAGCGCTGGGAGCTTCAGCTCAAAGGCGCGGGGCCAACGCCGTATTCACGCATGGCGGACGGGCGCGCGGTGCTGCGTTCTTCGCTGCGGGAATTCCTGTGCAGTGAGGCCATGCATCACCTGGGCGTGCCAACGACGCGGGCGCTCAGTCTTGTCGGCACCGGCGAGCAGGTGATGCGCGACATGTTCTATGACGGTCATCCACGCCCCGAGCCGGGAGCAGTCGTGTGCCGGGTGGCGCCGTCCTTCATTCGTTTTGGCAATTTCGAACTGTTCACTTCGCGCGGCGAGCTTGATCTGCTGGAAAAACTTGTCGACTTCACCATTGCGCGTGATTTCCCGTGGATTGAGGGCGATGTGGCGATACGCCGGAAAGCCTGGTTCAAGGAGATTTGCGAGCGCACTGCGCGGATGATTGCGCATTGGATGCGCGTGGGCTTCGTGCATGGGGTGATGAATACGGACAACATGTCCGTATTGGGCCTCACGATCGATTACGGCCCTTATGGCTGGATCGACAACTATGACCTCAACTGGACCCCGAATACGACCGATGCCGGTACGCGTCGCTATCGTTTCGGCGCCCAGTCGCAGATCGGACAATGGAATCTGGTGCGTTTTGCCAATGCGCTGCATCCGCTGCTGCAAGAGGTGGATCCGCTGGTCGAGGGCATTGAACGCTACAACACGCTTTTTGCGGAAGAGCACAGCCGCATGTGGGCGGAAAAGCTGGGTCTGTCCGCATTGAATGAAGACGATCAACACCGCATCGAGCGTTTGCAGGGAGTGCTTACCCGCGCGGAAATGGATATGACGATCTTCTTCCGCGAGCTGGCGCGTCTGGATCCGGAAACGCCGTCCATCGAGGTGGTGGCCGATGCCTTCTATACGGAAGAGGGGCGGCAGCGTCATGGGGAGGCCGTCACCTCCTGGCTGACCGACTACGCAGCGCGTTTGCGTCAGGATGGTTTGCCTGCAGCGGAGCGTGTAGCGCGCATGAACGCCGCCAACCCGCGTTACGTCCTGCGCAACTATCTTGCACAGGAAGCGATTGATCTGGCGGAGGCGGGGGATGTGTCACGCGTCAATGAATTGCTCGACGTGATGCGCAAGCCTTATGAAGACCAGCCCGGACGCGAGCATTTTGCCGCGAAACGGCCGGATTGGGCGCGCCAAAAAGCGGGCTGCTCAATGTTGTCGTGCAGTTCGTGACGGGCGGGCGAGTGAATTGGACGGGCTGAACGGGCATCGGCTGCGCGCCGGAAGAATCACCTTCCGGCGCGCAGGTAGATCAGAACGGGCGCACCCCGATCAGCATCGCATGCAGATGCATTGCGAACACCACCCAAAGGCCCGCACCCACGGCCAGTGCGATCAGGTCGCGTACGATGCGTGCCTCGGCAGGGCGCACGCCCGCGTTGCGATCGCGTCGACGCGAGATGCTGAGATTGGCCACGGCCCAGACAAGGAAACTGCCGAACAGCAACACGTCTGCCAGCGTGCCATTGGCGAGCAGGTGCGCGAGCGCCCACAGTTTCACGCCGGCCACCATCGGATGGCCGATACGCGCGCGCATATGGGTGCCCGGTATGTACGCGGCCACGATCAGTACGAAGGCCGGCAACGTCAGCAGGGCGGCGAGATGGCGCGTCCATAGCGGCGGCGTATAGAGCACGATCGGGGCCTCGCGTGCCATGCCGTAACCGATTACGATCAACGCCAGGCCGACGATTGCGATCCAGCTATGAATCAGCTTCCAGCCCTTCACGCCAAAACGTTCGATGTAACCGTCGCGGCTGTCCGGGGCGAGCATGCGCACGGAGTGAATCGATAGAAACAGCCAGAGGCCGGCAATCAGCGCAATCATAGGGGCGGTTCCGAGTTAAACGGTTCAGATTTTTGCGCGCATCATGCGCGCTTTTTCGCGTTCCCAGTCCTGCTGTTTTGCCGTTTCACGCTTGTCGAACTGTTTCTTGCCCTTGGCCAGTCCGACCGTGAGCTTGATGCGCCCCTTCGAATAATGCAGATCAAGCGGCACCAGCGTATAGCCGGCACGTTCGACCTTGCCGACCAATTTTCCGATCTCGCGTGCATGCAGCAAAAGCTTGCGCGTGCGCGTCGGATTGGGGGTGACATGGGTGGAGACGGACTGAAGTGGCGAAATATGCATGCCCAGCAGGAAGACCTCACCGTTGCGCACGAGAACGTAGGCTTCCTTGATGTTCGCACGTCCCGCACGAATGCCTTTTACTTCCCAGCCTTCGAGGACGATGCCGGCCTCGAGCTTTTCCTCGATGAAGTAATCGTGAAAGGCTTTACGGTTATCGATAATGCTCATGAATGCAGATGTCTTGGACCGGGACGCTGGGATGAAGGCAGGCTCTCATTAGAGAGTCTATCCTCAGGTAGAATGGACAATCTTAACAGTTCGTCGCCGCAACATCCCTGTTTATGGCTGAAGTCAGCAAGACCGTCCTCATAGAGTATTCGCCCGCGCAAATGTTCGAACTGGTCGAACGCTGCGAGGATTATCCCAAGTTTCTGCCTTGGTGCGACGGGACGGAAGTGCACGAGCGTTCAGAGGATAAAACGATCGCGACGCTGAACGTCAATTACCATGGCATCAAGACGCATTTTACGACTGAAAACCGGAAAGATGCGCCGCATGAAATGCACCTGCGCTTGCGCGACGGACCGTTTCGTCATCTTGAGGGCGGATGGTTTTTTCATCCGCTCGGCGAGACTGCGTGCAAGATTGAATTTCGCTTGCATTACGAATTCGAGCATCGTCTGCTCGAAAAAGCGCTCGGGCCGGTCTTCAATCACATCGCAAACACCTTTGTGGATGCGTTCGTAAAGCGTGCCGGACAAGTGTATTAGGTTGTCGAATGCGAACGAATGGGACGGATCAATGCGGTCTGTCTTTTCCATGGGCGCAATCCAGCCATCTTGAACCCCGAAGTCTTTCCGGGCGTGCTTTCAATCGAGGCGCGCTTTGCAAGGCAGGAGATGAACACAGTGATCAACGTTGAAGTCACCTATGCACCCGAGCCGCATCGTTACGAAACGGTAAAGCTTGTGCTCAACGATGGCGCAACGGTGAACGATGCGGTGCAGGAATCCGGCTTGCTGGAGAAATATCCCGAGATCGATCTCGACGGCAAGAACAAGGTCGGTATCTACGCCAAGCTGACGAAACTGGACGCGACTTTGCGCGATCGGGATCGGCTGGAAATCTATCGGCCCCTGATCGCTGATCCCAAGGCCGTGCGCCGCAAGCGGGCGGAAGAGAACAAGACGGCGAAAAAGGACAGCGAGAAAGCCGAGCCGGCGAAAACCTGAAACCGGCTGCAAACCTGAAGCCGGCTTTGGCGCAGCGGTCGTGTCAGGACGTCAGGTCTGTCCGTCGCAGTTCGTGTCAATGAATGTGCGGATGCGTTCGGTTTCCTGTTGGCGGGCCGTATCGCCCAGGAATTCGCGCTCGCCCTGTTCATTGAAGCGCGCGACGCGTTGGCCGCTTTCGAGTGCGGCAAGCTGATTGCGCGCTCGCTGGCAGGTCTGTTCCAGCTCTTCCGCGCGCTTGCGCTCTTCTTCGGCCTGGGCTTCGGTTTCAGCAGCATTCTCGCGCGCGATGCGCATTTCTTCGACTTGCTCCTGCGCGGTGGAAGTTTCTGTCGTCGCCGTTTCTTCCTTGACGGGCGCACGGGCCGGGGCGCTCCCACGCACCAGACGGGCTTCGACGCCCGCTGGCGGACGGTCGCCGTAGTACAGTTTTCCGTTTTCGCGCCATTCATAGATCTCTGCGTGCGCAGGAGTGAGTGCAGCCACGCATAGCAACACGGCGAGACAGAATTTGAGCATGCAATTCTCCTTGGGGACCATTGGGGCTCACACGTGCCCGAACGGGTCTGTATAATAGGGTTTTGGCCGAAAGGAAATAGCCATGCGCGTGATCCAGAAGGCGCTGACGTTCGATGACGTCCTTCTCGTACCCGCCCATTCCACTGTCTTGCCGCGCGACGTGGGGCTGTCTACGCGACTCACGCGTAACATCCGCATCAATATTCCATTGGTGTCTGCCGCGATGGATACCGTGACCGAATCCCGCCTGGCTATCACGCTTGCGCAGGAAGGTGGCATCGGTGTCGTGCACAAAAACATCTCTATCCAGCAACAGGCGGTGGAGGTGGCGAATGTGAAGCGCTACGAGAGCGGCGTGCTCAAGGACCCGATTACGATTCCGCCGTCGATGAGCGTGCGTGAAGTCGTTGCGTTGACACAACAACACCGTTTTTCCGGGCTGCCGGTGCTCGAAGGCAAGCGTGTCGTCGGCATCGTCACGAACCGCGATTTGCGTTTCGAAGTGCAGCTCGATCAGCCGGTATCCAACATCATGACGCCACGCGAGCGTCTGGTGACGGTGAAAGAAGGGGCGAGTCTCGACGAGGCGCGTCGCCTGATGCACAAACACCGTCTCGAACGCGTTCTCGTGATCAATGATGATGACGATCTGCTTGGCCTGATTACCGTCAAGGACATGCAAAAATCCACCGAGCACCCGCTGGCAACGAAAGACGAGCTGGGTCGTCTGCGCGTTGGCGCGGCAGTCGGCGTGGGCGAAGGCACTGAAGAGCGCGTCGAGGCGCTGGCCGCCGCCGGTGTGGATGTGATCGTTGTCGATACTGCGCACGGCCATGCCCAAGGGGTTCTGGATCGCGTGCGCTGGATCAAACAGAACTTTCCGCAAATCGAAGTGGTGGGCGGAAACATCTGTACTGCAGCGGCTGCGCTGGCCTTGGTTGATGCGGGCGCGGACGGCGTGAAAGTGGGGATCGGACCCGGTTCGATCTGCACCACCCGCATCATTGCGGGAGTCGGCATGCCGCAGGTCTCGGCCGTGGCCAACGTATCTTCCGCGCTCACAGGCACAGGTGTGCCAATGATCGCCGACGGCGGCATTCGCTACTCGGGTGACATCTCCAAGGCCATTGCGGCGGGCGCGGATGCGGTCATGCTCGGCGGCCTGTTTGCCGGCACCGAGGAGGCGCCGGGCGAAATGGTGCTGTACCAAGGACGTTCGTACAAGGCCTATCGGGGCATGGGTTCGCTCGGAGCGATGCAGCAGGGTGCGGCCGATCGGTATTTCCAGGACGCCTCGGCCAGCGCTGACAAACTCGTGCCCGAGGGTATCGAAGGACGTGTGCCTTACAAAGGCCCGGTGTCGGCGGTGATTCACCAGTTGGTGGGGGGGCTGCGTGCCTCGCTGGGGTATGTCGGCTGCAAGGATCTCGACGAAATGCGCGAACGTGCCGAGTTCGTCGAAATCACGTCTGCCGGCGTGAGTGAGTCGCACGTGCATGATGTGCAAATCACCCAGGAAGCGCCGAACTATCACATCGATTGATGCGCATTCCGTGTATTCGGGGCGGCTTCGGCCGCCTTTCTTCTTTCAGAGCACCGCATGATCCATCAAAAAATTCTGATCCTTGATTTCGGCTCCCAGGTTACTCAGCTCATCGCGCGTCGTGTGCGTGAAGCGCACGTCTATTGTGAGGTGCATCCGTGTGACGTGACGAGTGATTGGGTGCGCGAATTCGCGGCCGACGGCCAGCTCAAGGGCGTCATCCTGTCGGGCGGCCATGCCAGTGTGTATGAGGTGGATGACCGTGCGCCTGACGCGGTGTTCGAGCTGGGAATTCCGGTGCTGGGCATCTGCTACGGCATGCAGACCATGGCGCAGCAATTGGGCGGGAAGGTGGAAGGCAGCCATTCACGTGAATTCGGTTATGCCGAAGTGCGCGCGCGCGGCCACACTGGATTGTTGCAAGGCATCGAAGACTTCAGCACCAGCGAAGGCCACGGCATGCTGAAAGTGTGGATGAGCCACGGTGACAAGGTCGTCGAACTGCCGCCGGGTTTCAAGTTGATGGCGAGTACGTCGAACTGCCCCATTGCCGGCATGGCCGACGAGACGCGCCATTTCTACGGCGTGCAATTCCACCCCGAAGTCACGCACACCGTGCAGGGCCAGGCCATTCTCAATCGCTTCGTGCTCGACATCTGTGGGGCAAAGCCTGATTGGGTCATGGGCAATTACATCGATGAAGCCGTCGCCCGCATCCGTGAGCAAGTGGGTGAAGAGGAAGTCATCCTTGGACTGTCCGGTGGCGTCGATTCTTCCGTAGCCGCCGCGCTGATCCATCGAGCCATCGGCGACCAGCTCACCTGTGTGTTTGTCGACCACGGCTTGCTGCGCAAGGATGAAGGCAAAATGGTGATCGAGATGTTCGCGGGCAAGCTGCACGCCAACATCATCACCGTGGATGCCGCCGAACAGTTTCTCGGCCATCTGGAAGGCGTGGCCGATCCCGAACAGAAACGCAAGATCATCGGCCGGGAATTCGTTGAAGTCTTCAAAGCCGAAGCGGCAAAACTGAAAGCGGGCGGCAACGGCCACAAGGGCGCCACCTTCCTTGCACAGGGCACCATCTACCCGGACGTGATCGAGTCTGGCGGCGCCAAAAGCAAAAAAGCCGTCACCATCAAAAGTCATCACAACGTAGGGGGCTTGCCCGAGCAACTCGGCCTGAAGCTTCTGGAACCCCTGCGCGATCTGTTCAAGGACGAAGTGCGTGAACTGGGCGTAGCCCTCGGTTTGGCGCCTGAAATGGTCTATCGCCACCCGTTCCCCGGTCCGGGCCTGGGCGTGCGTATTTTGGGTGAAGTGAAGAAGGAATACGCCGATTTGCTGCGCGAGGCCGACGCCATCTTCATTGAAGAGTTGCGCAACTTCACCGACAGCGCCAGCGGCAAAACCTGGTATGACCTCACCAGCCAGGCCTTCACCGTATTTCTGCCGGTCAAGAGTGTCGGCGTGATGGGCGATGGTCGCGTCTACGATTACGTTGTCGCTCTGCGCGCCGTCCAGACCAGCGACTTCATGACGGCCGACTGGGCCGAGCTCCCGTATGCGTTGCTGAAAAAAGTCTCCAGCCGGATCATCAATGAGGTGAGAGGGATCAGCCGCGTGACCTACGACGTATCGAGCAAACCGCCGGCGACGATTGAGTGGGAGTGATCCTACGTCTGGCACGGCCAGGCACCTGATGGCATGAAATGCCCTGAAGCCCGCTTAATTGCGGGCTTCCGCCTGGTACAGAGCATGAGCCGTCGTGGAAATTGCTAGGACAACGCCCCCATGGAGCGTCTGTTCCGCAGCTTGAAAACAGAATGGATACCGCCGCATTGGCGTCGACTATGGAAGGGCTAGAAAACGGGCACTACGCAGCACTGCCTACGCCCTGGCGCAAAATTGTGTTTGGCCTGCCGCTGGGGCATTGCGAAGGGGATGGTCACCTCAAACGCCTGGATCTTCTGCTCGAACTTCGCGAAGAAATAGCCGCGCAAGCGCCGCCAGAGCTATTACCGATATACAAGTCTTTGGTGAAGCAAGCGGGTGATGTCCGCCAGGTTATTGCGGCTTTTGGACGGCACCCCATCGCAATCATTTACTGGGTCGTAAATCCACGCCCGAGGAAGAAATCTATCTAGGCGAGAAGCAGTTTCCACATTTACGAGCACTTCTAAACGTTCAGTAAGCTGGTATCCCCAACGCCACTGCCCACGCATCCACCCCACTTGTTCGACCCGTAAAAAACCGCCAAGGCTCTGAAGAGAGCCCGGCGGTTGATGTCAAAGCCGGCTTTTTCCCCCGACTTATCGAGTCTGTCTGAAGAGATCCAGCTCAACCTCGTAACTGGGTTCAGGCTTCTTG
>Ga0079223_10002102_pt1 | contig 12225 bp, 13 predicted proteins | sample Stecom2011_FD_75072 | JGI IMG/M metagenome (GOLD analysis project Ga0079223, IMG submission 75072) | Agricultural soil microbial communities from Utah to study Nitrogen management - Steer compost 2011 | ecosystem: Environmental > Terrestrial > Soil > Agricultural land | place: USA: Utah...
AATTGAATTGGTCATATTTGCGATGATTTTTTGGATCCAAATAATAAAGAGGCATCTCCATAGCTTAAAAAACGGAAATTGTTGGAGAGTGCATAATTATATATCTCTTCCCAGTTTTTTCCAACAAAAGCAGCTACAAGTAATAATAATGTTGATTGGGGCTGATGGAAATTTGTAATCAATGCGGTAATCATTCTGTATGCATAAGGAGGATAAATGAAAATTGTAGTCGGAATAGATAATTCTTGAATATCATTTGCTTCCCAATATGCATTTATGATTTCTAAACTCTCAAGAGCAGTTAAAGAATGGTTCCAATGTTTTTTAATAAAAACTTGGTCTATAATCTCAGGCTGACGCTTGTTTTCATGAATATATACGCCCAACCAATATAAGCTTTCAAGAAATCTTGCACTTGTAGTTCCTGAAGCAATAACAGGTTCTTCCTTTTTTAAAATGCTAATTAAGCTTTGAATGGTATGAGTCTGAATTTGCATCCATTCTTGATGCATGTGGTGTGCTGCAATGTCCTCACTTGTAATGGGTTTGAAAGTACCAGCACCAACATGGAGTGTTAGCTCATGCTGATGAATGTTCAAAGCTTTGAATTCCTTAAAAATAGCTTCATCATAATGTAATGAAGAGGTTGGAGCAGCTACAGAACCTTCATTTTTAGCATAAATCGTTTGGTAACGATTGGTATCTATATCTTCACTCTTTCTATTTAAATAAGGCGGAATTGGCGTGTAGCCTATTAATGAAAGTATTTCTGAAAAAGTATATTGTTTAGGATTAGGATTTTCCCAATAAATGCTCACCAAAAAACCCTCTTCTAAAGCTTTAACTTTTTCAAAAAATATAGGAAAACTACGACCATCTATTTCAATAACTTGACTAAGTGGTTGATTTGTTTTAAACTTACTTGCACCACCTATGAAAGCTTTCCATAGTATTTTATCTGTATCACCTAAGGCGCCATAAGGATAACCAGATGCTAAATATGGTTCTAGTAAAAATAATTCTATTTTAGCACCAGTTGGTTTTTGTAGTAGTATTCTTGCTTTTAAAACTTTGGTATTATTTAAGAAGACATGACTATTGTTTGGTAATAAAGATGGTAGGTCTTTGAAATTATTGTCACTTATCTGACCATCTTTATAGACTAATAGTTTTGAGTCACTTCTGTTTTCAAGAGGTCTAATCGCAATTTTTTCTTGTGGTAAATAATAATCTAAAGGTTTCATTGATATTTTACTTGTGGATAAATAAGCAATAAATTGCTTGAGGTCCATGAATGCCAGTCACTAAAGTTTTTTCTATATCAGCTGTTCTGCTTGGTCCCGTGGTGACATTGACCATGCTCGGAAAGTCTTTACTGTATTTCTGATTCATTAGATTAAAGCCATCTTTTAAATCTTGAAGTAGTTGATTTTTTCTTACAATAACTAAGTGGTTCGGATATAAAATTGTAGTAGTTCTTCCTCTGTTTTGCTGACTACTAAATATAAATGAACCAGTACGAGCAATAGCTGCTTCGCATTCAGTAATACAAGCAGGAGCTGTTGCTAATCGTGCTAGAGTACTAGGTTCGCGAATGAAGTCTAAATGTTCTTCTACTAAGAAATGAAAAAGTTCTTTAGAACTACAAACCACTTCACTCCATTGATGTTGCATAGCAAGATTTTTCAGTGCTATTGTTAAATCTTGATAATTATCTAATTCAATAAAAACTCCTCCTAAAGCTTCAAATTGGACTTTGAACAAAGATAATAAGGCATTAGATTCTGTCTTTTCAAAAAGTTCTAATTCCTCATTTTTGATGTCTGGATAAGGAATTGGAGTGCTTTGTTCTAACTGCTCTCTTATGTTATTTAGAATTTGTTGCTTTTTCTCGTAGCTATTCATGGTTCAAAAATAGCTATTTTTTTACCTATCGGAGTTGTTCTGTTGTTTTTTATATCTTGGATGGTATTGTTCGAGGGTATCACGAAGATGTTCCTTTTGGAGATGAATATAAATTTCTGTGGTATTGATACTTTCATGTCCTAACATTTCTTGTATAGCTCGTAAATCTGCACCACCGTCTAATAGGTGGGTAGCAAAACTATGTCTAAGCGTATGTGGAGAGACGCTTTTAGTGATTTCGCAGGCAGCTGCTAATGCTTTAACAATTTTAAAAATCCAAACTCTGGATAAACTATTGCCTCTTTGATTCAAAAAAATGGTGTCTTCAAAGTTAGGATTGATTTTCATATGTGGACGAACATATTTTATGTAGTACTTTAGCTGATCGGCTGCATCTTGTCCAAGTGGTATCAATCGTTGTTTATTTCCTTTGCCTATAATGCTTAAATATGAAGCTTGTAAATGAATATCTTTTAGTTTTAAGGTAATGACTTCAGAAACACGTAGTCCAGAACTATACATGAGTTCAATCATGGCCTTGTCGCGATGACCTATAGGATTGCTAAGGTCAATTTTACTCAGCATACACTCAATTTCTTCAAAGCTCAATACCTCAGGTATTTCTCTTTTTATTTTAGGAAGTTGAATGAATTGCGTGGGATTAATATCAATTAATTCTTCTTCTTCTAAAAAATAAAAGTAGGACCGTAAAGAAGATAGAATTCGCGCTTGTGATGCTGCTGAAAACTCTCCTTCATGTAAAGCTTTTAAATAATCACTAAGGTGTTGATGTGTAGATTTTGGCAAGTCAATTTCAAACGTGTTTTTGATATATTGATGACACTGTTGAAGATCACTGTTATATGCTTTGATTGTTGATTCAGACAAATGCTGTTCAAATATTAAATAAGCGTTGTAATCATTTAAATAAAGTGAATTTTTAGTCATTTGTTGCCTTAGTTTTTCTAAAGTCTTCCAGTATATCACTAATGAATTGTGGAGATACCTGATGTTTTTTAAGGTTTTTATCCATGGCGATATAAAGGTTGTTGAGAATATATTCCACTTCTTTTAAAACAGTATTACCTTTTGGTTTGATAAAAACATGTCTAATTCGTAGATTGTCGTCACAGTCGACACGTTTAGCTAAATTCTTTTCTTCAAGTTTGTCCAATATCCTCGAAATATTAGATGTTTTATGAACCATTCTTTTTTGAAGATCTACAGCTTTTATAGGTTGGCCATCTTGTAGTTTTAAAATTCTTAGTACATTATATTGTGGAATAGTTAAATTGTGTTTTTTTAAATATTTAGCCATATAAGACTCGATATGTTGTGCAGTATAGGCTATATTTATAAAAAGTTTCTGATATTCGCTTTCAATAAGCTCGGTATCTAAGGTATCTTCCAAGTGTGACATTTTGAACTGGTTGTATATTCGTTTGTTAATAATGGGAAGATAATTAAAATAACATCTATGAAGAAGAACAGCGTTCGTAATTTCAGTGATATTAAGGAAATTGTATTAGATGCAATCAAAGGATTTTCTCTTCATAAAGCTCCAAAATTAAGTGGCTCTTTAGCGTATAGTACTATTTTTTCATTTCCACCTATGCTGTTACTAGTAATTATTGTGGGTGGGGCTTTTTATGGACAGGATGCTATTTCTGGACGAATTTACTATGAGTTGAAGGATTTAGTTGGTTCGGATACAGCTTTACAAGTTCAAAATATCGTCAAAGGATTACAAGAGCAAGATAATAGTGGATGGGCGGCTTTAATATCATCGGTAGCGTTAGTTATTGGTGCAACGGGTGTATTTGTTGAAATTCAAAGTTCTTTAAACCTTATTTGGGGGGTTAAGCCTAAGCCAAGTAAAGGAATAATCAAGTTAATACTGAATCGATTAATAAGTTTTTCGATGATTTTAAGCCTTGGTTTTATTTTGATTGTTTCCTTGCTTGTCAATACAGTTGTAATTGCTTTAGGGGCTCAGATTATAGAGTATTTGCCTTTTATTCCAATACAATTAGTAAACTATTTAAGTACAGTTGTCATCTTTTTTGTACTTAGTTTACTATTTGCTTTTATTTTCAGAGTACTCCCAGATGTCGAACTGAAATGGAAGGAAGTTTGGCCAGGTGCATTTTTAACCACTTTCCTTTTTATGATTGGTAAGTTTGGTATTGGTTTATATGTTGGTAGTAATAATACCATCACACTTTATGGTGCGGCAAGTTCCGTAATCATATTATTGGTATGGGTTTATTTTTCAGCTTTTATATTATTTTTTGGTGCAGAGTTTACACGTGCATATGTTGAATTTAAAAATGTGCACATTGTACCTAATCAATATGCACAGTTAAATGCAAGCCGTCAATGGGAAGAATTTATTGAAGAAAATCCGGAGTTTTTAGAGGAGAAAAATAAAGAAGTTTCAGATGATACTCCTAATGTGAAACTTCCTCCAAAAACCAATGAGTCTGCTTAGCCCACTCCTGATAAGCTTTAGAATTATAATGCAATAAGTCTGAGGTAAGATATGGAAAGTCCTCTCCTACCTTTTTTAGCCCTTGCTGTTGACTTAATTCAAAGATGGAATGATATTGGAACCCATATTCTTGAGCCATTTGAGAAAGAAAAAGATTGTACTTTTCTAAAGTTTGAGTGATCACTAAAGGGTCTGTATGTTTGTCATGTTTTAACCCAAATGGGGTCTGCCCCCAATCTGGAATAGAAATAATGATGACATTTTTAGGAGAGCTTACTTTAGATTTTATCCATTCACATAGATAGTTGATGTCAGATTTAAATTGAGCTATGGAAAGGTTTCTATATTGATTATTAACTCCAATGAGTAAACTGATATAATCATACTTTTCTTGGAAATTATGATTATTCATTGCTTCAATAAGTTCATCAGAAGTCCAACCAGTTTTAGCCAATACACCGATTTCTACTTCTTGATTAGTGTGTTTTTTTTCAATAAATGAGACTAAATGATGTGGCAGGTTTTCTTTAAAATCTACGTCTTCACCAATGGTATAACTATCACCTAAAGCTAAATATTTGATTGTTGACATTATTTTGATATAGTTTTAATATTAGAAAATTCATATAAAGCTAAGGCGCTTAATTCTCTACCGTATCCACTATCTTTAATTCCACCAAAAGGCAAAGCAGGATGACTAACTACCATATTATTAATGAAAATACTTCCTGTGTCCAAATGCTTTGAAGCTATTTCATAAGCTTTTTCTTCATCTTTTGAAAAGACCGCACCGCCTAATCCATAAGGTGTTGCATTAGCAATTTTAAAGGCCTCTTCTAAAGTGTCAAAGGAAAACAACAAAGCCACAGGTCCAAAAAGCTCTTCATTAAAAATAGGATTCTGTATTTGAATGTTTTCAATAATGGATGGTGGGTAATAAGCACCCTCATGTGAAGGGATTTCGCCCCCAAGAATAAGCTTTCCTCCATGCTGAAGAGCAGTTTTTACTTGTTCATGTAAATGGTCTCTAGCTTTGATATCTACTAACGGGCCCATTTTATGATTAGCATCTAAAGGATCACCATAGGTATAGCTTTTCATGAGTTGAGTCGCTTTGTCTTTAAAGGCATCATATACACTTGTATGAACAATCCATCTTTTTGCAGCAATGCAACTTTGTCCTGCGTTGTTCAGGCGAGATTGTACACACTTCTGAGCGGCTAAATCAATATCAGCATCTTCTAATACAAGATAAGGATCAGAACCACCAAGTTCTAATACATGTTTTTTAAGATGTGCACCCGCTTGAGAAGCTATGATTTTTCCAATTTCTGAGCTTCCTGTAAACGCAATAGCATGAATATCTGGATGGGCTATAATTTCTGACATTTTAGAGCCTGGTATAATAAGCGTTTGAAACAACCCTTTAGGTGCGGAGGTGGATTGTACGGCTTCCTCTATGGCTAAGGCACAACCTGTAACATTTGAAGCGTGTTTGAGTAACATTGTATTTCCAGCCATTAAAGCTGGTCCCATGGCTCTCAAAACTTGCCAATAAGGAAAATTCCATGGCATGATAGCTAATAAAGTCCCTAAAGGTGCATATGTTACGTAGGCTTCCTGTTCGATATGTTCAGCACGTTTACTTTCTAACCATTGAGGAGCATGTTGAGCATAAAACATTAACGCATTTGTTGATTTTTTAATTTCAGCAATAGACTGAGAAATAGGCTTTCCCATTTCTAAACTACATAGTTTTGCTAATTCATCCTTTCGTGTCAATATAGACTCAGCAATTTCACGAACAATATAAGCTCGATCACTTAGACTTGTTTTTTTCCAAATATTACTTGTATCTTTACTTAGCGCTATCTTGGCACTAATCGTGTCAGTGTCGTGTGTAGAATAGGTGTCAAGCATTTTTCCATTATGTGGATTAATGGTCTGTATGTTAGATTTTGAATTAGGCATGAAATAGCAATTTAAAAATTAACAGAAGCAAATTTACAAGGAAAGAATGTAAGGATTTATTATAGTATCTTTGTAGCTTGCTTACATTCATTTTACAAGTACAAATCATTTGTAAAAATAGCAATCATTTAACTAAGTTAAGAAAAAAATATTTTAATATATGTCATCAACATGGTTTCGCCGCATCACTAAGGGGATCAATACAGAAACTAAAGAAAAGAAGGAAACACCTGATGGACTTTGGCACAAGTGTCCAAGTTGCAAGAAGACGATAACTAAGAATGAATTAGGAGAAAATTTATTTGTATGTCCGAAATGTGACTTTCACAATAGAATTAATTCCCCTGAATATTTTGAAATATTATTTGATAAGGGAGAATACGAAGAGCTTTTTGGAAATATAGAGTCTGTAGATAAATTAGAATTTGTAGACGTAAGGCCTTATTCTGAGAGATTAGAGCAAGCTCAAAAAGCCACAGGATTAAAAGACGCGATGTCAATAGGGAAAGGGAAAATTCATGAGCATGAAGTAGTTATAGCTTGTATGAACTTCAATTTCATTGGTGGCTCAATGGGTTCCGTAATGGGAGAAAAGATAGCAAGGGCTATTGATCATTGTATTAAACACAAACTGCCATTTGTTATTATCAGCAAGTCAGGTGGTGCACGTATGATGGAAAGCGCCTTTTCATTAATGCAAATGGCTAAAACTTCCGCAAAGCTAACACAGTTAGAAGATGCAGGGTTGCCTTATATTTCTTTAATGACTGACCCAACTACAGGTGGGGTAACTGCCTCTTTTGCAATGTTAGGCGATATCAATATTGCTGAACCAAATGCACTCATTGGATTTGCAGGTCCAAGAATTATTAAAGAAACAATTCGTAAGGATTTACCAGAAGGTTTCCAAAGAAGTGAGTTTTTATTAGAGCATGGGTTTTTGGATTATATTTCAGAAAGAAAAGATTTAAGAGCGAATTTAGCGTATGCTATTGAGTGGTTTACGGCTAAGTAATTATTGATATTTTTAATGTAAAGTACTATGTCAACAGATAAAATGAAAGCGTTAAAAATGACGCTTGATAAAATAGATAAGGATTTTGGAAAAGGTTCTGTAATGATGCTTGGCGATAAGCAAACACAGAAAATGGATGTCATTTCCACTGGTTCTATTGGATTGGATGCAGCATTAGGAGTAGGTGGTTTACCAAGAGGTAGAATCATTGAAATTTATGGACCAGAATCTTCAGGTAAAACAACTATCGCTATTCATACAATTGCAGAAGCGCAAAAGAAAGGTGGGTTATGTGCTTTTATTGATGCAGAACATGCATTTGATGCTACTTATGCAAAGCGTTTAGGTGTAGATGTAGACAATTTATTGATTTCTCAACCAGATTATGGTGAGCAAGCATTAGAGATTGCAGAACGCTTGATTTTGTCAGGAGCTTTAGATGTTGTAGTTGTGGACTCTGTAGCTGCTTTGGTTCCCAAAAGTGAACTCGAAGGAGATATGGGAGATAGCAAGATGGGATTACAAGCAAGGTTGATGAGTCAGGCCATGAGAAAGTTGACTGCAGCTATTTCGAGAACTAAATGTACATGTATATTTATTAATCAATTAAGAGAGAAAATTGGAGTAGTGTTTGGTAATCCGGAAACTACTACAGGTGGTAACGCATTGAAATTCTACTCTTCTGTTCGTTTAGATATTCGTAGAATAGGTCAACTAAAAACTGGTGATGTAGCTACGGGTAATAGAACTAGAGTAAGAGTAGTTAAAAATAAGGTTTCCCCGCCGTTTAGACAAGTAGAGTTTGATATTGTATTTGGAGAAGGAATTAGTAAAGTGGGAGAAATCATAGATTTAGGTGTAGACTTTGATATTCTAACTAAATCAGGTTCCTGGTATAGTTATGGAGAAAATAGAATCGGTCAAGGACGCGAAACTGTTCGTACGTTTTTATTAGATAATCCAGAGTTTGCAGCAGAAATTGAAGAGAAAATTAGAGCGGTAACTATGGGAACTGATGAAATCGAATTAGGCGTTGGTGAAGCTGCTGAAGAAAAGAAATAAAATCAGTGTAATAATAATTAAAAAGAAAGGATGTCATTCAACTGAATGACATCCTTTCTTTTTAATTAAAGTATTATATGAGTAGTGATTAATTGACTTTTATAGCGAAAATATAATCTCTTAAAGTGGAAACCTGTTGAGGTCGATTATGATTTTTTAATTTATGAGATTGCTGTAATGATATTTTATTTTCTTCAGGTAAAGATTCCAAAAGGTTGAGTATATTATTCATGTGAATAGCATAAGTTTTGCCTTGCGTATTTTTCTGTTTTCCTGTAATCATTCCGACGATATCGCCCTGACTATTAAATATAGGTGCACCACTTTGACCTGGATCTGAAGTGAGTTCTAATAGGTAGGCATCAGTTTGATTTGAAAATCCTACTTCTCCGCTGATATACCCTTCATGATATACTAAGCTATTCATCGGGTAACCTAATGAAAATATAGGTTCTGCTAAAGAGGCAGATTCTGGAATTAAGGAATAAGGTAATACTTCGAAATGACTTACATAAGTGCTATCCTGAATGCGTAAAATGGCAATATCTGATGTGTTGTCAAAAGCAATAATGTAAGCAGGGTAGTGTTCACCGTTTTGAGCTTCAACCATAATTTCTTTAGCATCTGCAACTACGTGATAATTAGTCACTAAATAACCATCAGCGTGTATGCTGAATCCTGTGCCTGAGAATTTAGATTCCCAAGCAGTTGCTTGCTTAGACTCATCATTGATATTTTTAATTAATGCATTTTGTGAGTGCTTTATACTTTCTACTTCTTTGCGTAGTTGAAAGTACTCATGCTTATGCTGACTTTTATTTGTGCTAAATATACTCCAAGTGATAAGTGAACTTGTTACTACTAATAGAGTTGCTGCAGCTGCGGCATATTTCCAATTACTTAAAGAAGGAGTCCATTTAGATTTTCTCTTTTTATTAGTATTCTTTTGCTCAGCTATTGCTTTTATTTTAGATTGAAATGCAAGTCGAGGTCCTTGTTCGCTTAATAATTGTTCTAGTGCCAATAATTCGTCCCATTCATCTTTAGCATCCGTATTTTTATTCAAAAATTCAAAAAGATCCCGCTTTGTAGTTTCGTCTAATGCATTGCTTTGATATAAATCCATCCAATGAAGGAGAGGCTGCATTTTAAATAATATAATTTTCATAGCGATTACAAATTAAGCATTTAAGAATTCATTATTTTACGTAAGCGATTCATACATTTATACCTCTGTGTTTTAGCAGTATCGGAATTGGTATAATTAAACTTGGTGGCTAATTCTTGCATATTATCTCCATGCAAATAAAAAGCTTCAAGTAACTCTTTACAAGGTGAACCTAACATCACCATAGCAGCCTCTAGGTTAAGAAAATCAATTTCTTTTTGTTCAATTGCATTGATTTCTTCGTCAGAAACCAATGCGCCTTCGTCATTAAAAGATTCTTGTAAAACAGTTCTTTTATTTTGCTCTATTTGTTTATACCATAATCGTTTACAAACAGCTAGCAAATAAGTACTAGCCTTACTCGTAAGCTTAAAAGAATCTTTTCGACATTGGTGATATAAAACCATCATGCCTTCTTGGAAAACATCTTCAGCTATTGACTCTTGCGCACCACGGGCGATCATCCATTTTATTATCATAGGTTGAATGCTATCATAAACCCATTCAATAGCCTCAGTTTTACCGTCGGCAATGCCGTTGATAAGATTTTCATCTGTAAAATATGAATGCTTCAATGATTAATGCTTTTATGAAGTAAAAGTAACCCAAAATAAGTAATTATCTATTAGTGCTCAAAATTTACCTAAAATTACTAAATTGTGACATCAACTTATTTCAAAGAATTATCAGCATATGTTATATAGAAGTAGAGCACCATTAAGAATTGGTTTAGCAGGTGGAGGAACGGATGTGGCACCATATAGTGATTTGTATGGTGGAAATATATTAAATGTAACCATTTCACTTTTTGCATACACTACTATTGAATTGTTGGAAGAACCAATAATTATTTTTGAATCTTTAGATCAATCCACTTATAAGTCATTTGAATTAAATGATACACTGCCTTTAGATCCTGGATTTGCTTTAGTTCAGGGGGTTTATCATAGAGTCGTTAAGGATTATGGAATGGTTCCACAAGGCTTTAAGTTGACAACACATGTTGATGTTCCTGGAGGGTCAGGTTTAGGAACTTCTTCTACATTAGTTGTTTCTATATTAGGAGCATTTAAAGAGTGGTTGAATTTGCCTTTAGGTAACTATGATGTTGCTCATTTAGCATATGAGATAGAGAGGGTAGATTTAGGTTTAGCAGGTGGAAAACAAGATCAATATGCAGCTACTTTTGGAGGGGTGAATTTCATGGAGTTTTTTGCAGATGATAGAGTCGTAGTGAATCCATTAAGGGTTAAAAGAGAGTTTTTATTTGAATTGGAACATAACTTATTATTAGTTTATACTTCTACTACGCGAGAATCGGCTAAGATTATTAAAGAACAAGCAGCTAATATAGAGTCATCAACATCTTCTTCCGTAGAAGCTACACACTTATTGAAGGAGCAAGCAAACATGATGAAAGAAGCAGTGTTGAAAGGACAGTTGCATAAGATTGGGGAAATCTTGGATTATGGTTTTGTACAAAAAAGGAAATTAGCTGATGGAATAAGTAATCCGCTTTTGGAGGAGTTTTATGAGGCTGCAAAAGAAAAGGGAGCTTCTGGTGGAAAAATAAGTGGTGCCGGTGGAGGTGGGTTTATGATATTTTATTGTCCAGAAAATACTCAATATGCTGTAGCTGAAAAACTAAAGGAAATGGGTGGGAAAGTATTTAAATATCAAATTGTTGAAAAAGGATTAACGACTTGGCCTGTAAAAGTATTGACTTAAGATTGCCTTTTAGATTTAAAGAAATCCGTAAGTAAACGACCACATTCATTTTCTAAAACTCCTGCAACAACGATAGTTTTAGGATGTAAGTAGGGAATACTTTCTTGTCTTTCAATATAAGGATGGAGTAGGCCTCTTTTTTTATCAGTAGCGCCGTACACGATTTTTCCTATTTGTGACCAAAATAATGCTCCTGCACACATTGGGCATGGTTCAAGTGTTACATATATGGTGCACTGATTTAAATACTTAGCATTCAAGTATTCAAATCCTGCACTTAAACACAGCATTTCTGCATGTGCAGTGGGGTCATTCAGGAGTTCAACTTGATTTCTCCCTTTAGCAATTACTTTATTTTGAGGATCTACTAAAATGGCCCCGATAGGAATCTCATCTTGAAGCAATGCTTCTTGAGCTTCTCTCAGGGCCATTCTCATAAAATACTCATCAGAGTATATATTTATCATTGACTATTCATTATTTTTTAGGCATTGGGTAACCTTTTGAAATCCAATCATCATAAATGGACTCCTCAATATCTAATACTTTGATTTTCTTAAAACCCATTTCTTTTAAAGTCGTGTAAGTTGGAACAATGTTAGGACAGTTATTCATTGCACAACAACCACAGTAAAATATTACCTCTTTGTTTTTGTCCATTTTCCTCAACTCAGTTTTAAGTTTAGGTAAAACTTTAGGGTCAGCAACAGCTCCAATATTTTTGGCATAGAGAATATCATCAACTGGGCCAACATTTAAAATGACATAACTATTGCGATTCGTGTTTTTTATTTTATCAACGAATTGTTGAGGACTGATTACTTCACTTTTTTTCCAAGGAAAGTCTTGCGCAAAAGTTTGAAAGGAGAAAAATGTTAGACAAAT
>Ga0079223_10002103_pt1 | contig 12221 bp, 10 predicted proteins | sample Stecom2011_FD_75072 | JGI IMG/M metagenome (GOLD analysis project Ga0079223, IMG submission 75072) | Agricultural soil microbial communities from Utah to study Nitrogen management - Steer compost 2011 | ecosystem: Environmental > Terrestrial > Soil > Agricultural land | place: USA: Utah...
AACCACCGCATGTCTGTGTGGCACGAAGCGTCCATTCACATAAGCAAGGCGCGGCATCTCAACCTCTTCTGTTGCATCGCAGCATCCTACCGATGCACGCCGTGCCGGATCAAAAGAATTCCAATTTCACAGAGAAGAGGCGCTCGACCTTCTTCACCGATGAGGGACGGGAAAAGAGCACTATGAGGTCCCCAGCCCGAATCTTGGTCTGACCTCGTGGCAAAACGAAGGTCTTGTCCCGCACCAGGGCGCCTATGATGACGCCGGCCGGCAGCCCTGCTTCGGCGATGGTTCGGCCGGCGAGTTCAGAGGTTTCCAGCACCTCCGCTTCTATGATTTCCCCCACCTCTTCCGATAGGGAATGCACGGCGCGGATCCGTCCTCGACGAACGTGCTGGAGGATGGACGAAACAGTGATCGCGCGCGGGCTGACCACCGTGTCAATGCCAAGGCGAGGCAGCAACTGGCCGTACGAGCTAGAATTGATGAGGACGATCGTGCGTTGCGCGCCTGCTTGTTTAGCCAGCAGAGCTGTCAAAATGTTGACTTTATCGTCGTTGGAGACGGCGATCGTTGTTTCCGCGGTCGCGACATTGGCCTCAGTGAGGATTTCCTGTTCCAGCGCGTCACCATGGATGACGAGCGAGCGATGTAGGGCGCGTGCGACCTGTTCGGCCCGCTCCTTGTCGGCCTCGACGACCTTCAGCTGAACATGACGATGCTTCTCTTCAAGCAATCGGGCGAGCTCAAGGCCAATGTTGCCGCCGCCGATGACAACTACCCTCCGGGCCTCCTTCTCATCACAGCCAAAGGACGCCATGGCGCGCTCTAGATGGGTAGTGTCGCAAAGAAAGTAGGCGTCATCGCCCGGCTGGAGTTCATCGCGGGGACTGGGGGTGATCGTTTCCGACCCACGTTTGATTGCGACGACGTAGACATGAAGATCTGGAAAAAGCTCGGTGAGTTGGCGCAGCGGCGTATTGATGATCGGCGTTTCCGGGCGAATGTGAACACCCACCAGGGTTACCCGCCCATCCACAAGCGTAATGGCGTCAAAAGCGCCCGGAATCATCAAGCGGCGTTCAATCGCCCGCGACACCTCCATCTCAGGCGAGATGATGGCGTCAATCGGCATATTCGCTTCGGAATAGAGGTCCGACCAGATGGGCGCCAGATAGCTCTGATCCCGGATCCGAGCGATTTTGGTAGGTACCTCGAAGAGGGAGTGGCAGATCTGGCAGGCGACCATGTTAACCTCGTCGGCATAGGTTACCGCGATCAACATGTCGGCGTCCGGGGCTCCAGCTCGCTCAAGAACGTCTGGGTGTGAGGCAAAGCCGACCACGCCACTTACGTCCAGCGCACTGCTAATCTTCTGGATCAATTCCGCCGACTGATCAATTATCGTAACATCTGCGGCTTCATCCGCCAGGTAGCGGGCGATATTGAACCCGACCTGACCGGCACCGCAGATAATGACCTTCATGACCTGCTACCGCTCTGAAGTGGAAATTCCAAGCAACCGCAACTTTCGGTGAAGAGCGGAGCGCTCCATTCCCACGAAGGCGGCGGTTCGGGAAATATTGCCGCCAAAGCGGTTAACCTGCGCGTCAAGGTACTGCTTTTCGAAGCGCTCACGCGCCTGACGCAGCGGAAGCGCCAGAAGATCTGCGGCCCCATTACTGAGCACCGGAGTCTGAGACGTGATTTCGGGCGGCAGTGCCTCGGCGCCGATGACATCCTCCGGTCCGCCGGGAGCCATGATGAGCAACCAATCGATCACGTTACGAAGCTGGCGTACATTCCCCGGCCAATCGTAGCTCTGCAGCGCAGCCAAGGCATCTTCGCCCAAAACGCGAGAGGGCATTCCGGCGTTTTTGGCGGAACGTTCGATGAAGTGGTTGCAAAGGTCTGGAATATCCTCCCTGCGCTCGCGGAGAGCCGGCACGGAGATCGGCACGACATTCAAGCGATAGTACAGATCTTCCCGAAAGCGTCCTTCCTCGATCATCGCCATTAGGTCCCGGTTGGTGGAGGCGATTACCCGCACATCCACCTCGACCGGCCGCGCCCCACCCACACGCATGAAGCTCTGGTCCTGGAGCACGCGGACGATCTTGCCCTGGGTTTCCAAAGGCATGTCGGCCACCTCATCAAGCAGCAGCGTGCCGCTGTGTGCGCGCTCGAATATTCCGATTTTCTCGATGCGACCCTGCGCCCCACCCTGCTCCACGCCAAAGAGTTCCTGCTCCAGCCGGTCCGGATGTAGCGTGGCGCAGTTCAAAACCATGAAAGGACCGTTACTGCGCCGCGATTGCAGATGGATAAGGCGTGCCACAACTTCCTTACCGCTACCCGCAGCGCCCGTGATCAGCACTCGGCTGCCTGTTGGCGCGACCTTCGCGATGGCTTGCTTGAGGTGATTAACTGCGCTGCTGGATCCAAAGAGTTGAGTTTCCGGTGCCGCACGCAGCCGTAGCTCTTCGTTTTCGGCCTTCAGGCGCGCGGCCTCTACCGCACGCTCGACGACGAGCAGCAAGCGGTCTGCCTTGAAGGGCTTTTCGATGAAATCATAGGCGCCGATCTTGATCGCCTTGACGGCCGTCTCAATGTTTCCGTGGCCGGAAATCATAACAACCGGTACGCCGGCGTGGTCGCTCTGGATCTGTTGCAAGATTTCCAGACCGTCGAGGCGCGAGTTCTGCAGCCAGATATCCAGTATCACGAGGTGCGGCCGACGGCTCCGCAGGGCCTCGAGTGCCTCATCAGCATTGGCGGCTCCCCGGGTCGTATGCCCTTCGTCCTCCAGGACTCCGGCCAGCAGCATGCGGATATCCGCTTCATCATCAACTATCAGTATATCGTGCGCCATATCAACTCGATGCTCAGTGGCTCCGGAGTTGCCCACTCCGCTCGTTAGATCCGGTCGCTGCGCGAAGCGGCGATACGGCGATCTGCCTACCCCGCGACCCGCCGCTCCGCTTCCGGGGCCTCCTGTTCCAGAGGTTGGTCAAGGGACCTGGGGAAGCTCAGAACAATGCGCGCGCCCTTCTCGTCTGTCCGATCTCCCAGCGACAGCTGGCCTCCGTGATCCTCCATGATCTTCTTAACGATCGCGAGGCCCAAGCCAGTTCCTTTCTCCCTGGTAGTAATATATGGCTCCGTCAGCTTTTCGCGCTCGTGGGCTGGAAGCCCGCGACCGTTGTCCTCTATCACCACATCGAAACTATCTTCGCCTTCGATCAGGCGTGCCGTCACAAGTCCGGGCCTTACCTCCTTGCCATCGGTCCGCTCCTGCTCCTGGCGTGCCTCGATCGCATCCGCAGCGTTCTGCAGCAGGTTGGTCAGCGCCTGTCGAATTTGTCCGGGATCTACCTGAAGGTAGACCGACTCTTTCGGTGGCTCATAGGTGAAACTGATATCGCGCCGCTCGGCTCCACTTTGCAGCGATACGGCTTGACCCACCAGCCGACCAAGATCCTGCCGAGACATGGCAGGCGCCGGCAGACGAGCAAAGGAAGAGAACTCGTCAACCATACGGCCGATGTCTCCGACTTGCCGGATGATCGTGTCGGTGCAGGTCTCGAAAATTTCGCGATCGCTCTCGATCTGCTTCAGATATCGCCGCTTGAGGCGTTCGGCAGAGAGTTGAATGGGAGTCAGCGGGTTCTTGATCTCATGAGCAATGCGCCGGGCAACATCGGCCCATGCGGCCTTGCGCTGAGCAGAAAGAAGCTCGGTGATGTCGTCAAACGTGAGGACAAAGCCCAAAACGCCATCTTCCCCGGGTTCGGCGAGCACCCGCACGAAGAAGGTGCGGTTAAAGCCGTCTCGACGCGACAAGGTGATCTGGCGTTCGTGCATCTTGCCGCCGCGCTTTTCAGCGGCGTCGAGCAACGAGCGTATATCGCGCGACAAATTACTGAGCCGGCGACCTCTTAACTGATCCTCTCGGAGAGACAGGAGTTCACAGGCCGATTTGTTGACGAGAGTAACACAGCGGTCCTTGTTCAGGCCGATCACCCCCGCTGACACCCCGGCAAGAACGGTTTCGATGAACCGCCGCCTGGCTTCGATCTGCTGATTGGCATCGAGCAGCTCCTGCTGCTGGCGTTGCAGATCGCTGGTCATCCGGTTGAATGTGGTCCCGAGGGTGCCGACCTCGTCACCCGGATCAATCCCTTCCACCCGCACGCCTAGGTCGCCCGCGCCGACCCGTTCTGCCGCAGCAATCAGGCGGCCGATCGGCCCGCTCAGGCGGTCGGCGAAGGCCAAGCCTACCCAGGAAGCCGCCAGCAACAGCAGCACCGTGACTAGGAGAAAAATCAGGGCAAAGGTTATGATGAGACCGGTGCGCTCCCCTTCGATCTCCTCATAGATCTGAACAGCGGCTGAAGTTCGCTCCAGGTGCCCCATGACGCGGGGGTCCATCATTCGGCCCACCAGGAGGTAGGTATCGACATAGATGTCGAGCTTTACCAATGCCCGCAGCCGGTTACCCTCGGCACCGGACAAGACTACGACCGAACCTCTTTCTGCCCGATCGAGCGCATCATCGGGCAGATCCGGAGCGACATCGAGGAGGGAGCCAAGTCCGGTACGCGCCAAGACGCGCCCGCCGCGTTGGAAAACAACGGCTTCCGTCAAGCCTCGCATGGCCGCCTGGTTCGCCAGAATTCTCGCAAACTGGTTGGGATCCAGCACCAGCAGACGACCGGAACGGCTCAACCCAGAGGCTACCGCAAGCACGTCGGCGTTAATGGTGCGCCGATGTTCCTGCTCATAAGCCTCAGCAACGGCCAAGGACTCTCGAACGGCGGTGCTCACCCGGTCGCTGAACCAGGACTGCAGCCCGAAGTCAAACAGCAGTACCGCCAGGACAGTGATGAAGAGGCTGGGCAGAACCGATACCAGGGCGAAGAGGCCGACCAGGCGAGTGTGCAGTCTTGCACCCGCGGCATCGCGTCGGCGGGCTGACCACAGCAGGATCAGACGGCGCGTGATCAGCGCGCCGAAGCAAATCAAAAGAACCAGATCGAGGATAAGGAGCGCAAAGATGCCGCGTGGCCCAGCAGCCCAAGGCAGGCGCCCCGTCATCGCCAGGAACGTCGCGCCGCCGGTCACCATGGCGGCAATTAGCAAGACAATGGCCAGCGGACGCCCCAGTCGCTCCCACCTGGAAGCGTGCTCAGGAGGAGAAGTCGCCGCTGCACTCATTCAGGGTGAACCGCCATCTTGCGCCATAGGCAACAGTCGACGCTGATCAAGATCTTTAAAAATCTAGGAATTTTCGCCGCCATCTGCTGCACTATGCCACCCTGTGACCGAAAGGCCACAGTTATTTCGGGCTGCGCAGCACTTCAATTTCAAGTTCTCGGATCTTCTTGCGCAGCGTGTTCCGATTCAGCCCCAGGATTTGAGCCGCCTTCAGTTGGTTGCCGCGCGTGGCGGCCAGGGTCAGCTGTATCAGCGGCTTTTCCACTTCCCGCACCACCCGCTCATACAATCCATTTGCAGGTAGGCCGTCGGCGTGGGCGTCGAAGTATTCCTGAAGCAGGCGTTCCACTGTAGCGCCAAGAGATTGCTCGCCACCCTGGGGCTCAACCGGCTTTTCCATCAGCTCACTCAGCTCGGCTCGCACCACCTCGACGCCGATGACCTCCTGGCTATAAAGCGCCGCAAGACGGCGGACGAGATTCTCCAATTCGCGGATGTTTCCGGGCCAGTGATAGCGCTTCAAGAACTCCAGAGCCGCCGTATCGAAGCTCTTCGGTGGCAGCCCTTCTTTCTGCGCTTCGATAAAGAAGTGGCGAGCCAGATCTGGAATGTCCTCCGCCCGCTCTCGTAAGGGGGGAAGACGGATCGGCACGACGTTCAAGCGGTAAAAGAGATCATCCCGAAAGAGGCCGCTACGCACCAGTTGCCGTAGATCACGGTGAGTCGCTGCCACGATCCGCACATCGGCACGGATGGGCAGGCGGCCGCCGATGGTCGTGAATTCACCCTCCTGGAGCACTCGCAAAAGCCGTGTCTGCGCCTCGAGCGGCATGTCGCCGATCTCGTCTAGAAAAAGCGTTCCGCCAGCCGCCTGCTCGAAACGCCCGGCATAGCGCTGCCCTGCCCCGGTAAAGGCGCCGCGTTCATGCCCAAAGAGTTCGCTTTCGATCAGTTCCCGCGGGATCGCCGCCATATTTAAAGCCACAAAGGGGCCGCGGCGGCGCTTGCCAAAATCATGTAGCGCACGTGCTACCAGTTCCTTGCCGGTACCCGACTCACCGTGGATGAGCGTGGTGAGATCCGTAGCCATCAGCCGGGCAAGAACGCGGTAGACTTCCTGCATTGCAGGGGATCGCCCGATAAGGGGGAGCTGTTCTTCTTCCGCCTCCTGCTCTGCGCTGGGTGAACTCGCCGGCTCGGCCAGCGCCCGTCCGACAATGCCCAACAACTCGCTCAGGTCGAATGGCTTGGGCAGATACTCGAACGCACCCCGCTCCGTCGCCTTGACCGCAGTTAGCAAGGTATTCTGCGCACTCATCACGATGACGCGCAGGTTAGGGCGCAGGCGCTTCATCCGCGGCACAAGGTCCAGGCCGTTCTCGTCAGGCATCATCACGTCAGTGATGACTAGATCGCCTTCCCCTGCCTCCACCCACTGCCACAGGGTTGCGGCATTGCCTGTCGTGCTGACGTCGTAACCCTCCCGCGTCAGCGCCTGATTCAGTACGGTGCGGATGGCACGGTCATCATCGGCGATGAGGATCCTGGCCTGGCTCATGCAGACTCCTGATCCGCCTTGGGCAACAGCAGCCGAAAAACCGTGCGTCGCGGCTCGCTTTCGAACTCTACGATGCCGCCATGATCATCAACGAGCTTTGCTACCAGCGGCAGCCCCAGGCCTTTCCCTCCCTGCTTGTTCGTAACGAAGGGGTCAAAGAGGCGCGCGCGCAAGCTATCCGGCACGCCAGGCCCATTATCCCGGATTTCGACTACCAAGGGCAGGTCGACGAGACTCGCACTGGTAGAATTCGTGAGACGAACCCCCTGCCGATAGCGCGTCGAAAGCACGACCTCGGGATTTGGCGCTTCGGCCACTGCCTCGACCGCGTTCTTCAGCAGGTTCAATACCACCTGAATCAAAAGATCACGATTGCCGAGGACTGGCGGCAGTGAAGGATCATAATCCTCGACAAAGCGGATGGAGCGGCCTTTTTCGCTGTCCAACAGCCGTCGAACATGCCCCAGGACCTCATGAATGTTCACCGGGCAGCGATCGATCGGGCGGCTGCTGGTGAAGCTGTCCATCCTGTCAATCAGAGCAACGATCCTGTCAGTCTCTTCGCAGATCAGGCGAGTTAAAAGCTGATCATGTTCGCTCGCCGAGTGCTCCAGCAACTGGGCTGCGCCTCGAATGCCCGCCAGAGGATTCTTGACTTCATGAGCCAGCATCGCCGCCATCGCGGTCATGGAAAGCGCGGCATTGCGGTGTACGAGTTGATGCTCCATGCGGCGAGCGAGGGTGCGCCCTTCAATCGCTACAACCAGCGACTCTGGCTGATCTGGCAGAGGAGCGACTTCGACCGACGCTAAAAGACGGTTCATGCGGGGGCCATCCACGGCAACGTCGAATTCATAGAGACTCGCGCCCGCGTGACGGACTTGGTAAACCAGCGCCAGGAGCGGGCTATCCGCCGGCAGAAAATCCTCTAGCCGCCGCTCCCTTAGCAGGGCGCTGGAAGCCATGAAGAACTCTTCAGCGGCAAGGTTCGCGAAGGTGAAGTGATTTTCGCTTCCCAGCACGAATATCGGCTTGGCCAGAGCCGAGAGGACGCCGGCGAGGCTCCCCCCTGTTCCGCAAAGGTCATTCGTGGGTGCATCCGAAGCTTCGTGCATCAAGCCGCCAGCACCTGCGATTCCAGATCAAAAAGGACACGAATGGCCTGCCTGACCCGCTCTGGATCCGTTTCTCGATTGATGCTTTCGCGGAAGCTGTTGGCACCGCACAGGCCATGGGCGTACCAGCTCAAATGTTTACGCGCCATCCGCAGCCCCTTCTCTAGGCCGTAATAGGACAGCATGGCCTCATAGTGTTCGAGAACCACCTCACCGCGTTGTTCGGGGGAGGGCTCAGGACCGGCCGATTGACCCTTTAGGAAGCGGCTGATCTGCGCCAGCAACCATGGACGACCACAAGCCGCGCGCCCCACCATCACCCCGTCCGCTCCGGAGCGCTGCATGGCTTCTAGCGCGCTCGGGCCATCCTCGATGTCACCGTTGACGATGAGGGGCAAAGAGGTCGCTGCGCGCACGTCACCAACAGCGTTCCAATCTGCAGAGCCACCATAGAGCTGGCAACGGGTTCTGCCGTGTATCGTTATCATGCGGATACCCGCCTCTTCCGCGATCCTCGCCAGGCGCGGAGCATTTCGGTTCTGGTCGTCCCATCCGAGGCGCATTTTCAAGGTAACTGGCAAGCTGACAGCCCGCACCACGGCTTCGAGAATGCGTCCTGCCAGGGCCTCATCACGCATAAGCGCCGAGCCGGCCTGCTTGTTGACTACCTTCTTTACGGGACAGCCAAAATTTATATCGATGATGGCAGCACCCCGATCCGCATTGAGGCGCGCCGCTTCTGCCATGGTTTCAGGCTCGCAGCCCGCCAGCTGCACCGCCATGGGGAACTCTTCCTCGCAGTTGCTGCTCATCTTCAAGGTTCTGCGAGACGCGCGGATCATCGCTTCGCTCGCGATCATCTCGGAAACCACGAGGCCAGCGCCGGACCGCTTTACCAGGCGTCGAAAGGGAAGGTCCGTCACTCCGGACATGGGTGCCAGAATGACTGGGTCTTCGATCGTCAATGCGCCCAAAGAAATGCTCATGAAAGCGGCAGCCTCGGCCTTTGCTTAAACAATAGGCGACTTGATAACGCCTGCAGGATCTTACGCCAACAGCAGGTCAGTAACGAACTTCACTCCAGGATAGGCCAGAGTGAGCAAAAGGTACGCGAGCAGCACGATCCGCCCGGCTCGTCGCCCACGCAATCCGGCCCAATTCTGTAGCCCGAGGAGAAGCAAAATGACCAGGAAAGCAAGGATCGAAAAGACCGTCTTATGATCGACGCCCGCGGCCGGCATCGAGGTGAAGTAGCGGAGGACCAACCCGGTCAATAGACCCGCGCCAAGTACCACCTCCGCTCCTACCAGCAATCGATATTGGAGCCGCTCGCCTGCGGCAATCGAGGGCAGCCATGCCGTAAGCACCGCAACTTTCTTGCGCTTCAATCGCCGTTCCTGAAGAAAGACTGCCAATGCCGCAACAGCTGCAAGTGTTGCCAGGCCATAGGTAACCACGGCTGAGATAATGTGGACGAGAAGCCAGCTTTCCGGCAGGCCGGCGACCTCCACATGCCCACTCTCCTCAGCCGAGAGGGTCGCAAAGACACCGAGAAGAAGAAGGTATGGCAATAGCAGTGGCGCCAATCGCCAGCCTTCTTGAGAGATCAGGCACAGGCCGCCGAACAGCAGTAGGGTGATGGCAATCGAGATCCAGAGCGCAAAGCCCAAGCTGCTGTCCCAACTTCCTGACAGCGCGTAGAGGACATAGAGCGCGCCGCCGGCCATTGCGAGCCCCAGAAGGCCCCAGAACAGGCCATCCTGTCGGGGTTGAGTGCGCAAGGGCGATATCACAGCAGCGGGTGCGATGGCGGCGAGCGCGACCAGCGATAACAGGGTCTTGTTCAGCATGGCCGCACTTATAGCATTTCCCGGTGGTTGCGACAGCGGCGCGCGCACTAGAAGGGCCACCGCTTGAGGTCATTTGCCCTGCCTTCCAATTCCTCTATGTTGCCGGCCTAACGAACAACTTGTTGCTTGCTATATGACCAAGACAATTGCGCTGGTGGTAGCGGCCGGCCGCGGCAGCCGCTTTGGTGCGGAGCGACCCAAGCAATACACTCTACTTGCTGGCCTTCCCCTGCTTCGCCACAGCCTCCTGCGTCTGAGCTGTCATCCCGAGATTGACGCAGTGCGCGTGGTAATCCAACCGGATGATCAAGCTGACTATGAGATGGCGGCTGCCGGATTGTCCCTGCTTACGCCGGTGCCCGGCGGAGCGACCCGCCAAGCCTCCGTTCGCCTCGGTCTGGAAAGCCTTGTCAGCCTGCAGCCGGACCGAGTCCTGATCCACGATGCAGCTCGCCCCTTCCCTTCCAGCCAAATCATTTCTCGATTGGTGGCTGCACTTGATGAATGGCCCGGAGCCATCCCAGCTCTTCCCGTGGTCGACACACTGAAGCGAGCCCAGCCCGACGGCCTTCTGCAGCAAGGACCCGATCGCAGCCACCTGGTCCGCGCCCAAACACCACAAGCCTTCAGCTTTGGCGCAATCCTGAAAGCGCACCGTTCGCTCCAGTCGAGCGACGAGACCGATGACGCTGCAGTTGCCGAGAAAGCGGGTGTATCGGTGGTGACGGTGTCCGGTGAGGAGGAGAACTTCAAAGTGACGACTGCCGACGACCTCCGGCGCGCTGAGAACTTGGCGACCGGGTTTCGGGAGTTCCGCACGGGCCTCGGTTACGATGTTCATGCCTTCAGCGAAGGAGACTTCGTCACTCTCTGCGGCGTGAGGATCCCACACGATAGATCGCTGCAAGGCCACTCAGACGCGGATGTGGGATTGCATGCGCTGACCGACGCGCTCTTGGGGTGCATCGCCGCCGGCGACATCGGTCAACACTTTCCTCCGTCGGATCCGCGTTGGCAGGGAGCTGACTCGGCGGAGTTTCTCAGGCACGCCGCCGGGCTCGTAACGCAAGCCGGGGGTCAGGTTCGACATGCAGACATTACCCTTATCTGCGAGCGACCGAAAATAGGCCCCTACCGCGACGCGATGCGTGCGCGGATCGCCGAGCTGCTAGATCTCGATCCCGGTGGAGTCAACATCAAGGCGACGACGACCGAGGGACTAGGCTTTACCGGACGGAGGGAGGGGGTTGCCGCTCAGGCCGTCGCGACCGTCGCCTTCCTCACATGAGCGCTATTGCCCTGCTGATTGCGACCTACTTTGGCATTGGCCGCCTCCCCGGCCCCAGCGGAACCTGGGGCTCGCTCGCCGCGCTTCCACCGGCAGCTCTCCTCGTCTGGCTTGGCGGTTCTTGGCTCTTGGCGGCAGCACTTCTCGCTGTTGCCCTGCTCGGTTGGTGGGCGAGCGAAGTGTACGGACGAGAAAGCGGTGTTACAGATGCCAGCGAGATCGTGGTGGATGAGGTAGCCGGCCAGTGGATTCCGCTCCTGATCCTCCCCTTTGACCCAGCAGCCTGGGCGACGGCCTTTGTCGCCTTTCGCTTTTTCGACATCGTTAAGCCGTGGCCCGTCAGCTACGCTGACCGCACGATCCGTGGCGGTTTGGGCGTCATGGCGGATGATATTCTTGCTGGCCTCTACGCCGCCGTGCTTGTCGGCGGCCTGTGGATCATTGTGGAGTGATATCCATGTTTTCCAATGAACTATTAGATCAAGCTGAAAAGCTAGTTGAAGCACTGCGCCAGCGAAAGCTGATGGTCGCCACTGCCGAATCCTGTACCGGGGGACTTCTTGCCGGACTCCTGACCACCGTGCCCGGCACATCCGACATCTTTGAGCGTGGCTTTGTTACCTACACGAATGAAGCGAAAATGCAGATGATCGACGTCCCGGAAGAAATCCTGAATAACCAGGGCGCCGTAAGCCGGGAATGCGCAGAAGCTATGGCGCGCGGCGCATTAGCGAATTCTGCGGCCGATCTCGCCGTTTCCATCACTGGGATCGCTGGTCCCACAGGTGCCACACCGGCCAAGCCGGTAGGTCTGGTGCATTTTGGACTCGCAGGAAAGGATGGTGTGCTGCAGCATCGCCAAGAGCGCTTTCCTGGCGATCGGACCGCCGTCCGCCTGGCGAGCGTTGAAGTGGCCCTCGAACTGCTGCAAGCGGGCCTGAATTAGTGCCGGCGCCTCCCACGGGGCGCCTGGCCATTCTGGGTGTCGCCGATCTTCTTCTCGTCGTGATCCTTGTGCTGGGTGGGTTGCGCTTCCTCCTGCCCCTGATCGTGGGTGTCAGCGCACCCGGCCCGCTTTTGGGAGAGACGCCGAGCGGTCAGACTTTTCTGCCTCTAGTCATCTCGGTCTTGGCGCAGGTTGGGCTCACGTTAGGCGCGCTCTACCTCGTCGTGATCCGCCTGAGGGGGCTGTC
>Ga0079223_10002104_pt1 | contig 12215 bp, 10 predicted proteins | sample Stecom2011_FD_75072 | JGI IMG/M metagenome (GOLD analysis project Ga0079223, IMG submission 75072) | Agricultural soil microbial communities from Utah to study Nitrogen management - Steer compost 2011 | ecosystem: Environmental > Terrestrial > Soil > Agricultural land | place: USA: Utah...
CGCGGTGATATCACCCTGCTTCCAGGCTTCTAGTCCTTTGCTCCAATTGGTCCTGGGCGCGGCGCCCACAGCCAGCTCGGAAGCGCGACTGGAAATCTCTGCAGCCTGTTCGCGATCCCCAGGCATGCTCCAGTTGCCGGCCGTCCCACGCCCGACCGTGAAGTTTGGGAAAGCGGAGGCGTCCAGACCGGCACCTTCGCCCGGTGTGGCAGCAATCTCCGTCAGAAGATCCGACACCCCGGTGTCCTCAGGTAGGGGAACACCCAGGTTGTAGTCGATCTTAAAGGCAGATCCGCCTTCCGGCGCGCGTGGCGCAGGGGCCTCGGCGGGCTTGCGTTGAACTGCGAGGCGGTGGACGGCTGTAGCGCCGGGATGATCCGCATAGGTTTCCAACCAGGCCGCCAGCTCTTCGTAGCTGGACCGATAGTCAGTTGGGTGCATGTAGCGTTGATGAAGCACGTGTCCGAGTAGGCGATCATCGGACAGTCTGGCGATCAGACGGTCTGCTTCTTCCCAGCGCCCTTCTTCCTGCAGCGCGAAAATGCGCTGGTAGAGGAAGATGTCGCGGGTTTCCAGGATCTGGGGGATCCCACTCGCTGCGACGGCCGGCTCGGCTGCTCTAGACCCTGACTCGTAAGGGATGGCCTCCGAACCGCCTGATAGACCAGTCAGTGCCAAGCTCGTGGAACCCGGCAGGAAGCAAAGCAATGCTCCGCATAACAAGGTGCGCATCAGCGCCCCTGCGTGTCTTTCAGTCACGCGGTTTTCCTTCGTCTTGCCGTAGAACCTACTCTTGCCCAGGCGCAGTATAGCCACTGAAGTGGAGCCGCAGCCAGAATGGCAACAGGCACGACTCTATTTTGTTTTCGCAGGACTCATTTATGTCACAGACCGCCGTGGAGCACGGCTACAACTTCATCCCTCCTGTCAAGGGGATTACCCCTAAATCGCTTTAATTCCGCCGGTTACAGCTTCTCGAAATGCGAGTATGTCGCGCCAGGCCAACCGCTTCTGAGCGGGCTGGCGAAGGAGAAAAGCCGGGTGCAACATGGCCATGGCGGGTACCGGAGCGCCCAGACCCTCCTGGGAGTAGGGGAACCAGCGGCCGCGCAAGCGCGTTATACCCCCCTTTTGCCCCAACAAAGCCTGGGTCGACACATTGCCAATCAGCAGGAGGTACTCCGGCTGCATCAAGACTATATGGCGTTCGATGAAGGGCAGGCAGAGGGCAATCTCCCGCGTTTCCGGTGTTCGATTTCCCGGAGGCCGCCAGAAGAGAAGGTTGGTGATGAAGACATCTTCTGGATCGAATCCCGCCCAAGTCAGCAGCCTGTCCAAAAGCTGTCCGGCCGCTCCGACGAAAGGCCGGCCCTGTAGATCCTCCTCCCTTCCCGGCGCTTCTCCGATGAGCATGATTTTGCTCTCGGGATTACCACGGTAGATCACGGTGTTTGTGGCCGACTGCTTGAGCGAGCAACCATCGAAAGCGCGGATGCTGTCATGCAGCGCGTTGAGATCCGCGGCTGCAGCCGCCAGGCGCCGAGCATCCTCCAGGAGCTCCTGAGGTGGTGCTGGCGGCGCCGCCACGGGTGCCCAGACGGGAGGCGAGGGATCCGGAGGGCGCGGTGAAAGCTCCGAAGTGGCGATCCGCGGCGGTGAGGCAGGCGTTTTGGCAACGCTGGGAGGAGCGGCGGCCACAGCGTAGCGGTCGACGGCTGCCTCAGCCACAGCCTCATCGGCTCCTGCTTCGATCAGCCAGCGCAGCGCCTCCAGCGCGGCAGCATCTCTATCCTGCTCTCCCATGGTGCTCCAAAGGTGGCCTGATGCTGCCCTCGCGGCAAGGCCCGCCTGCGCCCGGGAGCATCTCCGTCGATGCCATTCAGGCGCGACTTGCAAAGAAGGGGTCGCCGTGCTGCTTTCTTCGCGGGTTTCCATAGGGTTGTTTGTCCGGTCAAGCTCAGGGTCTGGGGTTTGCTGGGCCGAAAGCGTAAATGGCAGTCGTAAATCTGAAGGCGTAGACGGGAGAGTTCGATGGAACGGGAGTCGATGGAGTTCGACGTTGTCATCGTGGGTGCGGGGCCTTCTGGCTTGGCGGCCGCAATCCGTCTGCGTCAGCTAGCTCAGGAAACAGGGCAGGAAATCAGTGTCTGCGTCCTGGAAAAGGGCTCGGAGGTGGGCGCCCATATTCTTTCCGGCGCCGTTCTCGAGCCGCGCGCCCTGGATGAACTTCTACCGAATTGGAAGGAACTGGGCGCGCCGCTGAACACGCCGGTCGGCGAAGAAAAGTTCATGCTGCTTACCGAGAAGGGCAGCAGGAACATCCCCATCTCCCTGCTGCCGGCCCAGACCCACAACCAAGGCAACTACATCGTTTCCCTCGGAAACGTCTGCCGCTGGTTGGGAGAGCAGGCGGAAGCGCTGGGCGCCGAGGTTTATCCGGGATTTGCAGCCGCCGAGGTGCTTTACGACGAGCAGGGCAGGGTGCGGGGGGTTGCAACCGGCGACATGGGCATCGCGCGAAATGGCGAGAAGAAGCCCACCTGGGAGCCGGGCATGGAGCTTCTGGCCAAATACACGCTCTTCGCGGAGGGCTGCCGAGGATCGCTCACAAAGGGCCTGGAAAAGCGATTTGACCTCCGGGCCGGCCGCGACCCCCAAACCTACGGCATCGGCATTAAGGAGCTGTGGGAGCTGGACCCGGCGCAGCACAAGCAAGGCACTGTCATCCATACGGCCGGCTGGCCCATGGACGATCGGACCTGGGGCGGGTCTTTCATCTACCATCTGGAAGACAACCAGGCCTATGTGGGCTACGTGATCGGGCTGGACTATCAGAACCCCCACCTCTCTCCCTTCGAAGAGTTCCAGCGCTTCAAGACGCACCCGGCCATCAGGCCGATGCTAGAGGGTGGCCGGCGGATCTCCTATGGTGCGCGCGCCCTCAATGAAGGGGGATATCAATCCGTGCCGAAGCTGGTTTTCCCGGGTGGCCTGCTGATCGGCTGTGCCGCGGGCTTCCTCAATGTGCCGAAGATCAAGGGCAGCCATACCGCCATGAAGAGCGGCATGCTGGCGGCTGAAAGCGTTGCTGATGCACTGGCCGCGGGCGACGAGGGTTATGGCGCACTGGAAGGTTACGAGGAGAAATATCGCGCTTCTTGGGTGCACGACGAGCTATATAGCGCGCGCAATTTCCGTCCGGCCGCCGCGCGCTGGGGCAATCGCCTCGGCTTCCTCTATGGCGGCATCGATCTCAAGCTTTTCGGCGGGAAGCTTCCCTGGACCTTGCGCCATAAGCACCAGGATCATGAGACCCTCAAGAAGGCGTCCGAAGCGCCAAAGATCAACTATCCCAAGCCGGACGGGGTGATCACCTTCGACAAGCTTTCCAGCGTCTATCTCTCGAACACCAACCACGAAGAAGATCAGCCGGTTCATCTGCGCCTGGCCGACCCCGCCATTCCCATCGAACAGAATCTGCCGCTCTATGACGAGCCGGCACAGCGCTACTGTCCCGCTGGCGTCTATGAGGTCGTGCGTGATGAGGACGGGTCGAACCCCCGTTTCGTGATCAACGCGCAGAACTGCGTCCATTGCAAGACGTGCGATATCAAGGATCCAGCTCAGAACATAAACTGGACGGTACCGGAAGGGGGAGGCGGGCCGAACTATCCAAACATGTAGAGGGCGAGGGAAGGGGCGTTGCGCTGAGATCGGAATGGTGCGACGACTTTGCACCAGCGGATCTCGTTCTGCCCGAATCGCCAACGGGATTTGCGCTGGATTGCCGGGAGCCTTGCAATGAGGCTCTTGGGAGTGAAGCAGCTACTCTACTATGGTTACGTCAGCCTTGTTTCTACCTGAGCAAGCGCGCTTCACGCCGGTCAGAGTTTGAGGCTTAAGGAGGTTGCTTGACGCGCATGGCCGAACTTACGCGCCGCCCGGGCGGCCCTTTCCTCATGCTTTTGGGCAGCCTTTGTGCGGCGCTGCTTCTTACTCTGCCCGCCGCTACAGCGCGCGCCAGCCAGCAGACAGAGGAACTGCGCTTACTTCCCCCGGAACAGCCCGTTCAAGAGAGCGTCTACGGCAGTTTCCTCGCCGGCGTGATTGCCGAACGGCGCGGAGATTACCGTGCCGCCGCCGACTTGATGGTCCACGCTCTCTCTGCCGAGCCGGATAATGCTGGCCTGCTGATGCAGGCATTCATGCTCAACGCCGCGGAAGGGCGGATCGATACCGCCTACGCCTTGGCGGAACGCCTGCAAGACCTGGGGCATACGGATGTTGCTTCCCTGCTGGTCTTGGCCACCGGCGCTCTGGCGGAGGGGCGGGCGGAGGATGCAAGAGAACTGCTGGCCCAGCAGCCTCCCTCTAGTTTGGTAGAGCTGAGCCGTCCGGTTCTGGATGCCTGGCTGGCTGTCGCTGAGGATAAGGGCGACGAGGCCTTGGAATCCCTTGATGAAGTGGGTGAGCAGGCAGGGCTCGACCCTCTCCTGGCACTGCATCGGGCTCTCATCCTGGACGTTCTCGGGCGCCTGGACGAGGCCGCCGAGGTTGCCCAGACCTTTCTCGAGGAAAACGAAAATTATTCCCTGCGCCTGGTTTGGCATCTGGGCAATCTCCTGGAGCGCGCGGGGATGGAAGAGCAAGCCGAAGCGCTCTATCAGGAGTTCCAGGCGCGCAATCCAGACAACAGCTTTCTGGCGGAGGAGCTGCAGCAGCGGAGGGACGATGAACAGGGAGCGCTGGTACCTGATGCGCAGCGCGGCTTTGCAGAGGCTCTTTTTGACTTCGCCAGTCTGCTGGCCCAGGAACAGGCACCCATCCCGGCCTTGATTCACGCCCAACTCGCACTCCATTTGGCGCCTGAGCTGGATACAGCGCGGCTATTGACGGGTGAGATCCTGCAATTCCAGAACCGCCGCGAAGCGGCGATCGCCATCTACCAGTCTGTCCCCGAAGACTCTCCTCTTGCCTGGAGTGCACAGCTTCGGGTGGCGGAGGAACTGGAAAGACTCGACCGTCTGGAAGAGGCGGCGGAAACACTGCGGCAGCTCGCAGACCTTCAACCCGATCGCTATGAACCCCTCTACCGCCTTGGCAACCTCTTGCGAAATCAAGAGCGCTTCGAGGAGGCAGCCGAGGTCTACAGCCAGGCCTTGGAAGTGGTTGGGGCCTCACAGCGTCAGCATTGGATCCTCTACTACTTCCGCGCCATCTGCTACGAGCGCTCGAAGCAGTGGGAGAAGGCGGAAAGCGATTTCAAGCGCGCTTTGGAATTGGAGCCCGATCAGCCCTTTGTGCTCAACTATCTGGCCTATTCCTGGATCGAGCAGCACCGCAATCTTGAAGAAGCTGAAGAGATGCTCGTTCGGGCGGTAGAACGCGAACCGGATGACGGGCATATCACCGATTCACTCGGCTGGCTCTACTACCGACTGGGCGAATATCAAAAAGCGGTCGAGCATCTGGAGCGAGCTGTCGAATTGCAGCCTCTAGACCCGGTGATCAATGATCATCTGGGGGACGCCTACTGGCGCGTGAATCGGCAGCGAGAAGCGGTCGTACAGTGGCGCCGAGCGCTCAGCCTGGATCCCGAAGAGGACGAAATTCCCGTGATCGAGCGCAAGATCGAAGAGGGTCTGACGGATGCGCCGACCCCGGAGCTTGTGCCCGAAGAGCAGATTTGAGCGAGCAGACGCAGGGCAGGGCGCTTCTTGCCCCCGCTAAGATCAATCTCACGCTGGAAATCCTGGGGCGCCGGGCCGACGGCTATCATGAGCTTGAAAGCCTGGTGGTGTTTGCCGCCCTTGGTGACGAGCTCGCGGTCGCACCCTCTGATCGTCTTGAGTTGGAGGTGACGGGACCTTTTGCCGCCGAGCTTGCAGGTCCGCAGGAGGACAACCTTGTCTTGCGGGCGGCGCGGCTGCTGGCGAAGGCGGCAAAGCGTGAGGAAGAAGGCGCGTGTCTGAGGTTGACCAAGAATCTCCCGGTCGGCGCCGGCTTGGGGGGCGGTTCCTCGGACGCTGCCGTCGTGCTTCGAGAGCTCAACAGCCTGTGGAACCTGTCCTTCTCCCCGGATCGCCTGGCGGAGCTGGCGCTTTCCCTGGGCGCGGATCTTCCGGCCTGTCTTTACGGGCGTCCTGTCCTGGTGCGCGGTATCGGCGAGCAGCTTTCGCCGGCACCACCACTTCCACCCTTTTGGATCGTGCTGGCCAATCCAGGCCGATCGCTTCCCACTGCTGCGGTCTACCGGGCCCGTGGTGGCCCCTTTTCGCGCTCGAGTGGCTGGTGGGAGACCCCGCTAAGCAATCTGAACGAGTTCGTGGGCTATCTCCAAGCAAAGAAGAATGATCTTCAAGCACCTGCCATTCAGCTTTGTCGGGAAATCGAGGTTGTCCTCTTGGCCCTCTCACAGAGTCAGGGCGTTCGCCTGGCGCGCATGAGTGGCAGCGGGGCCACCTGCTTTGCGATCTATGCTCAGGAGGAGGAGGCAAGAGCCGCTTCTGACGCCTTGCGCGCTGCCTATCCCCATTGGTGGATCGCTTGCGCCCCGCTTCTAGAGCAGCAGCCCTGCTAGGCGCGACCGCGAGTCGATGGTAAGGGGGCACTATGTGGAACTTTGATCCTTCTTGGCCGGCTTCGGCAAACGAGATGACCCTGGCGGCACAGCTGCTCGCCTGCACAAGCTACATCCGCTCCTTGTGGTCTGCATCAGACGAGGAACACCAGTGGCGGCGGGACGAAGTCGAGGACGCGCTGGCCCAGCTGGCGCGTCAGGAGGAGGTCGCTCTTCCGCCGACGCTCAGGGATCTCGCGCGCCGCCTGGCGAACATTCAGCAATTGCCGCGCGGTGCCGCGGAAGCGCTCCTCTTAAGGATTGAAGAGGAAGCAAAAAGGGCCCTGCTCGCCGATCTGGCCGAGGCGCCTTCGACGGCGAAAGAGTACGTTGATCGCCGCGCCTCTCTGGAAGAACTGCCATGGCTGGGTTCCCACGCCCGTGGCATCCCGCGTGGTTGGGTCCCTCTGTTCGAAAAGACCGCGCAACTGCTGCAGAAAGATTCCCGGGGCGCGCCAGATGAGGCTCGTCAAACCGAGGACCTCAAGGAGAAGTACGGGACGCTCAGGTGGGATGTGCTGGGTGACCCGCTTTTTTATCAACTGGCCTTTCTGGCCGAAGAAATGAGCGAGCACTGCTGCCTTGCCTGTGGCCAGAGAGGAAGGGTCGACGACGCGCACGGCATTCTGCTCACTCTTTGCGATGAGCACGCGAGGCTGCGCGCAGAGGCGCCACGCCAGCTGAGCGACTTGATGTACGAGGAAAAGTGAAAGCTGCGGCGGCGGTTCCTAAAAGGGGCCGTGCCGGCGCCATTGGCGAAGGTCGTCGGCTTGGTCGACATCCGACAAAGACGGGAGGAGGGCGAGGCTTCCCCTCAGTCTGCTGCTGGTTTCTGCCATCACGGTGGCGGATCCCCAGGGGATACCTCCGAAGTCTGGAGGCCGCCACGGACGACGGCGCGTTCCGATCGCCCAGAACCCCCCGTCCACAGCCGGACCCAAAACCCAGTCGTGCCGCTTCAAAAGGCTAAAGGCTTTCGCGATGAGGGAAGGCTCGATATCTGGAATGTCGGACCCGACCAATAGCCGAGCCCCCCGCTGTTGGTGTTCGCCGGCGAGTAGATGAAGCATGCGCGCACCCAAATCCCCATCTCCTTGCACGACCATGGGATGTCCCTGCGTCCAGCGCCGGGAGCCGCGAGCAAAGGAATCAGGCGTGACGGCAACTTCAAGGCGCCAGCGCGGGTCGCCGCCAAGTCGGCGCAGCAAAGCTTCGAGTGCCACGCGCTGAAAGTGCCAGGCCACCCCCTGACCCAGGGCAGCGGCCAGGCGCTGTTTACCGCATCCCCACCGCGGGCGACGCGCCATGATCACCAAGGTATTTCGGGTCGACCCCATGAGGTCAATGATAGCGCCGCACAAGCCACTCGGGTGACGCGCCCAGAAAATAGAGCGTGAGACAGCCGAGATTGCGCAGCGGCCGCCGCCACCAGCCGTCGCGTTCATAGCGTGCGGCACTGGTGAGGAGTGGAAGGGGCAGGGCGTGCAAACGCCTTTTGCCCAGACGGCGAACCAGCGCCACATCCTCCATCAGAGGGACGGGCGGGTAGCCACCTACTTGAGCGTAGAGTTCCTTGTGGATCAGCAGTCCCTGGTCGCCGTAAGGCAGCCCAAGGCGGGTCGCGCGCCAGTTAGCCAGCCGTTCCACCCGCCGCGCCCCGGGGCAGGTGCTGTCAAGCTTGAGCTGAAAGTGGGCGGCTTGTGATTCCGGCTCCGGGCGGCCAATGAAGGCGACTACCGCCCGGTCCCATTCCTCGGGTAGCCGGCAGTCCGCGTGTAGGAAGAGAAGCCACGCCCCAGCGGCCGCATTGGCGCCTGCGGCCAGTTGCTGCCCGCGGCCGGGCTTCGTAAGGAGCACGCGGCAGCCCTTTTCCGCTGCTTTCTTATGGGTTTCGTCACTGGATCCACCATCTACGACCAGGATCTCCAGGGGAAGACCACTTGAGGCCAGATCCGACAGCAGGGCGGGCAAGGTCGCCGCAGCCTCGAGCGTCGGTATGACGACGCTCAGCTGCGGCTGGTCAATCATGGAAAGGCGCAGAGGTCGTGCGTCACGCGCAGGAATCCGCGGTTTTCCCCTTGTTGCGCGGCAAAGAGATGCTCGCTGCCATCATGCACGACCGAAAAGTGAAGCGGCAGTTCGCCTTCGAACTGCGACACCTCTCCTCCAAGCTTGGTCACGGTGAGGCGAAGGGTCGCTGCCGGATCAAACCAGGCTTCCGGATTGCCATCGGCATTTACCGCGGTCGGCCCGCTGGCGGTTACCGTAAAGAGGCCGTCGGCGAAGGAGGCCATGTCGTTGCCGCCCCGATGCAAGGGAGTGCGCACCAGGAAGCGGCGAGTGACCGGCTCGCCTCGACAATCCCGCTCGCGCTCCACGGCGGATATGACGAAGGAAAGGCGCGCGGGATCAACTCCCTCTTCCAGGCGCTGGCGAGCGAGTTTCAGCAGCTCCGCCAGGTTGCCTTTGGGCACTTCCTCTTCGTAACGGCGGCGCCATTCCGCTTCCGCCTTCTGGGCATTGCTCGCCGCTGCGGCAAGGCGACCGTTTTCAGCCTGCAAGGCCTCCTGGCTCACCCGGTTTTCCTCGAGTTGATGCTGGAGCGCATCGATCTGCGCCTGACCAACCTGTCGGCCGGCGCCATAGGCGATCCATAGCGAGATCCCGAAGGCGATCAGGAAGATAAACAGTCTGATCACCGCCCAGCGGCGTTGTTTGCGCCGCCGTTCGTAAGGGTCTCGCAGCCCAAGCGACATTCTCGAGTTCTTCCCTATCGCATCTGGTAAACTGGGCAGCCGTTCATCGGTCGCTGCCCGCCTCTGCCTTTACCGAGGCAAGGTGACAGACTATTTGCCTGCTGGCGGCCGCTAGAGCAAGAATCGCCTATGCCGGAGATTGGAGTAGATGACTCATCCTCAGGTTGCTTTCGTTCCCTGGGAGGATAAGGCAGTCGAAGCGCTACTGAAGCGACTGCTGTTCGATCAGCGCGACCTAATTCCGGCGATCGCACAGCAGCACGACAGCGGTGAAGTGCTGATGCTGGCCTGGATGTCTCCTGAGTCCCTGCGGGAGACGCTGAAAAGCGGCTACGTTTGCTACTGGTCGCGATCGCGGGCGGCCCTTTGGCGCAAAGGCGAGACATCGGGCCACGTCCAGCGCCTGGTGGACCTGCGTTGGGACTGTGACGGTGACACGCTGTTGCTGCTCGTCGATCAAAAGGGGCCTGCGTGCCACACCAACCGCCGTAGCTGCTTCTACAATGCAGTAAGAGAGGGCGTCACCGTTTCGCTCACCAGTCCCCTGGCGAGCGAGGTTTAGCGAGAGCTATCATCAGTCAGCGAGTTCGACGATTTCTGCCAGGTCTTTGACTTCTATCATCGGCCCGCCACTGTAAAACACCCATCCTCTCACCCTCACTCTTTGGCCGGCAAACTGCTGGATCGCTCGGCCCTGATCTGCGAGCTGCCGGATGACCGGGCGAGGCAAGCGGATGGTGAAGTCTTCTCGCCAGTCTTCCGCGAAGTTCAGATAGCCGAGCCCGCGGACTTCATCCGCCCCGACCACCCGTCCCTCGATAACTGAAAAACGGCCGACAGCTCTATCCGCGTGGAGTGCGGAAACAATGGCATGAGCGGGATCTGACCAAAGCCCCCGCTTGCCGCGCATCGCTTCCCGCTCGGCCTGCTGCAGGGCGGCCGGAACTTCCTGCGACATAGCCTCCAGCAGAAGATAACCGCCCGATAGCAGATGCTGTTGCAGCCAGAGCCCCTCTTCGGTTCGAGCATAAACGAGCAGGCGCCGGTGCCTGTCATAACCTTTGTCGGTTGTAAGCACCAAAAGGCCATCACCCGGCCTCACATGAGTCTCCAGCGCCTCCTGCGCGACCTTTTGCCGCCGCCAGTGGGCTTCGTCCTGATAGGTTAGAGGCGCGCGCGGCACCCGCACGTGAGCAAGGCGAAGGTGCCGACCGTCCTGCAGTTGCAGGCTGTTTCCGGAGACCACCCTTTCAACGACGCCTATCTCTGCGGCCTGCCAATCAGGCTCTTTGGCCAGCAGGGGGAAGTGGTTTCCCAAGAATAACAGGACAAGCAGGCAATAGCGCAGCATGCGAGAATTCTAGGCCGCTGCTTTCTGCGCTCGCCAGCTAGGCTCTACTTCTGCGCGCTGCACATCCCCTTCCGCGTGTTCTACATCTTTGACTATGTAGCGGATTCACGCGATCCGCTATATGACAGGGGCCGCTGCACTGGAAGGAGTGTTTATGCCGGGCCATGACTTGTTTCCGCCATTGGAACCCTTTTCCAGCGGCCGCCTAAGGGTAAGCCCGCTGCACGAGATATATTGGGAGCAGTCCGGTAAACCGGACGGCAAGCCTATCCTTTTCTTGCATGGGGGACCGGGAGCCGGCGCGTCACCGGATCATCGCCGCTTTTTCGATCCGGCGGCCTATCGCATCATTATCTTCGACCAACGTGGGGCCGGGCGCTCCACGCCCCTGGGAGAGATCCGCGAGAACACCACCCAGGACGTGATCGCCGACATCGAGAGCCTGCGGGAGTTGCTCGACATAGAGCGCTGGCACGTTTTCGGCGGATCCTGGGGCTCGACTCTGGCCCTTGCCTATGCCCAGGCATACCCTTCGCGCGTTTCCGCGCTTATCCTGCGCGGCATCTTCTTGTCTCGGCGCAAGGAGATCGAGTGGTTTCTCTATGGCTTGAGGCATTTTTTCCCGGAAGTCTGGAGCGGCTTTGCCGGGCATCTGCCGGAAGCGGAACGCGACGACCTCCTGCGTGGCTATCTGAAGCGGCTTGCGGATCCGGACCCTGCCGTCCACCGGCCTGCGGCGCAGTCTTGGAGCACTTACGAGGGAGCTTGCTCTACCTTGCTTCCCAGTCCGGAAACGGTATCCGCCTTCGGTCGAGACAGGACTGCTATCGGACTCGCGCGCCTAGAAGCACACTATTTTGCCAACGGCAGCTTTATGGAGGAGGGGCAACTGCTGCGCGGTGTAGGGCGCATACGCCATATCCCGGGCGTAATTATTCAGGGACGCTACGACAATGTCTGCCCGCCGGTGACGGCGTGGGAATTGGCCCAAGCCTGGCCCGAGGCGGGTTTTGAAATGATTCCCGACGCCGGCCACTCGGCCATGGAACCCAACATCCGCCGCGCCCTGATTCGCGCCACCGAGAACTTCAAGTATCGCTAGGTGGGGAGCCCTGCAGGCTGGCTCGGTGCCGGATGCGATGGAAGCCGCTTGGGAAGAGGAGGGCGTCCTGTTATAAACGGCACCGGGTATCAGGCGCCGTCCCCGTAGCTCAGCAGGATAGAGCAACGGATTCCTAATCCGTAGGTCACAGGTTCGAATCCTGTCGGGGACGCCAATTAAATCAACGACTTACGCCCCTTCGAGGTAAGAGGGGCAAAACCCCGGGCAAAAGTTTTGGCGGTGTCTCACTTGAGGTTGTCGCGACGCGTGGTGCTGTGATTCCCTCTGGGTATGGGGACAGCGGATCTCGATCTGGACAAGATTTCTGATGCGGAGCTGAAAGCCGTGGTGCTGCAGCTTCTGGAGCGCGTATCCGGGCTCGAGCAG
>Ga0079223_10002105_pt1 | contig 12212 bp, 8 predicted proteins | sample Stecom2011_FD_75072 | JGI IMG/M metagenome (GOLD analysis project Ga0079223, IMG submission 75072) | Agricultural soil microbial communities from Utah to study Nitrogen management - Steer compost 2011 | ecosystem: Environmental > Terrestrial > Soil > Agricultural land | place: USA: Utah...
TATAGCTGGATGGGAATACTCGCATTATGTATTGGGATGTTAGGCCAATTGTTCGCAATAGGTGTGGCAGTTTACTTGGGGAATCAAACGAAATTACCTGTAGATAAGTATTACGGCTTGCATTTTGCGTTATTTCTGCTGACCATGGTCATTTTACTGGCCTTTGGGCAGTTGACCGTGTATTTTTTTCTAATGGCCGGACTTATCATTCTGATATCATGGTTTTATTATAGCAGACAGCGGTTTACTTTGGCATTCGGAGTGTGGGTATTATTACTGATTGCCACTATTATCTCACTTAAGCAAACAGAGTATCAACGGCAAAAGCGGGGGGAGGCCCAAAAGCTCGCTATACTCAAATTGGAAGATGTGGATGATGCGAATGCACTTGCCTTGTTTATTGATCTGGAAAAGGATATCCTGAAAGATTCTATCATAACTTCATTTTTCAGACAATCAGAAGCTCAATCGCAGGAACTACTCAACGATCATTTAAAAACCGTCTATTTCAGTGGATATCTTTCAAAGTACGATGTTTCTGCTGACTGGTACAACACTCAGTTGCAGCCTATAGGTACCAGTTCTCGTGATAAGTTGTCTCTTTATCGGGATAAGGTCATTTCAGGGGCGATCAAGGTGTCCGAAAATTTTTACAGAAGCAATACCAGCATAGGTAATTTCGAATATTTCGCCTTATTTCCGATTTCGGTAGCGGATGAATTTTTGGGGGTATTGCTCATTGATATGAATCATCGCTCATTCAGCCAATATGTTTCTTATCCAGGCGTGTTGGCGGACGGTCGGCTCAATTATCGTCAATCCGAATCCATATCTGCCTATTCCTTCGCCTATTATCGTTCCGGACAGTTGATCAATCAATCTGGAAAATATGTTTATCCTGTAAAGGATAGCAGTTATTATCCATTGGGAATCCGGGAGTTTAAGACAGTAGGGCATGATAACGGCTATTCCCATGTAGCTTATAAACCTAATCAGCGGACCACCATCGTTTTGAGTAAGCCGCAGCATGGTATTTGGATTCAATTTGCCTCTCTATCTTTCTTTTTCCTGGTATTTCTGCTGTTTTTTATAATGGTTTCTCTCGTTTACTGGTTACTTCATACGCTGAATGACAATAATTTCAGTTTCAGAAATTTGAGGTGGAGTTTTTTCATATTATCCAATCGGACATTATATAGCACAAGGATCCAAATGTTCATCGTAACAGCGGTTGTGTTTACCTTGATCATAGCAGGTTTGATTACTTATTGGAGTGTAAGTAGCCAGTTTGTAAAGCAACAGGAGGAAACGATTTCAAAAAATGCATGGGAAATTGCCAAAGGCCTCGAATCCCAGATTCTTAAAAACGGCTCAGCCATCGATCGGGAGGATTATGAAAAATTCCAGGCGATTGCAGAATCAAATGCACTGGATCTGAATATCTATAATACCGAGGGTCAATTGATTTATACAAGCCAACCACGAATCTATGATTTGAAACTGATTTCTGAGTATATCAATCCCCGTGCATTAGACCACTTAGGTTATTATGCCAGATCACAATATGTGCAGAAGCAAAATATAGGATCCCTTGAATATATTACAGCTTATTCCAGTATCCGCAACTCTTCATATGAACCCATTGCATTTTTAAGCCTGCCCAATTACATGAGCCAGCAGGAATTTGATAAAAATATAGGGAGCTTGCTCAATACGCTGATCAATATATATGCGTTGGTGATCCTGGTGCTTGGATTGTTTGCCGTATTTGTGGCCAATAGGATCACTTCCCCCTTGCTTTTGGTACAGCGTAGCCTGGCAAGAACAAAGATTGGGAAGCAGAATGAACCCATTTTTTGGAGAAGGAATGATGAGATAGGCAATCTTATCCGGGAATACAACCTGATGATTGCTGAGCTTGAATTAAGCGCTCAAAAAATTATGGAATCCGAACGCGAGTCTGCCTGGAAAGAAATGGCCAAGCAGATTGCCCATGAGATCAAAAATCCATTGACTCCACTCAAACTGGGAATGCAACAACTGGAGCGTTCCTGGAAAGACAAAGATCCAGAATTCGACCAGCGTTTTAGGCGTTTCAATGAATCATTTATAGAACAGATCGATAGCTTGACTCATATCGCCAAAGAATTTTCCGACTTTGCAAAAATGCCGGATGCCCATTTTGTCAGATTTGATCTGGTAGAAATGATCAACCACTCGGTGGCTGTCTTCGATAATTACAAAAATGTTTCGATTAATGTTTCGCCTCGGGAGGATCTGGAACCATTATATGTGGAAGGAGATAAGGACCAATTATTGCGGATCTTTAATAATCTGATCAAAAACTCAATAGAGGCGGTTCCATCCAAAAAACGTTGTCAGATTCAGATCAATATTTCTTCCAATGAAATCCGTGCATTTATTGAAGTAAAGGATAATGGTGAGGGGATTTCTTATGAAATGCGGAAGAAGCTATTTCAACCAAACTTCACAACCAAAAGTTCCGGTACAGGATTGGGGCTGGCCTTTGTAAAACGTGCAGTTGAGGGGATGGGAGGGGCTATTACTTATCAAACCACAATTGGTAAGGGGACTTCGTTTTTTATCCAGCTTCCGCTTTTCAATTGAGTACTATACTTCCTCTACCCATAGTGGAGTTGTCAGTATATAATACGATGGTATAGGTGCCTTTTTTGAATCCCTGCGGATCTAACCATTCCATAGTGTAGGACTCTCCCTGATTCGTAAACGTAATTATTGATTTGTCGGTATATTGCATAGGATTGCCCGAAAGCTCGAAGGTCTGATTTTCTTTGGTCTTAAGATTTCCATTCGGATCTATGACACGCATATAAATATCAACTTCTCCAGACTCAATCAAAGGATTGTCGGCAATTGTAAATACAATCCGGAATCTGTCAACCCTGCGGGACTTATCATCTACATCTTCACGGTTTCCTTTTCTTTCCCTTATACCCATAACATTGATATTGGAAAGTTTAAGTACAGCTGCAGACCTAATCTGATCTGTCAGGTCCATGTTCTCTAACTGGAGCTCCCCCAACTGTGCTTCCTTTTCACTTACCTCCCTTTGCAGGTTTTCGTTTTCTGATAACAACTGGGAGTTTTGATAGGTTACCAAAGTCAGTTCATCCCTGTACCGGACTACTTCCTCCCTCAAATGGTCTATTTCCTGTTGAGCGGCCATCAAGTCCATTCGGGTAAGGTTTTGTTCGCTGAGTTTTTCTCTCAGGCTGGCAATGAGAAAACGCACGCTATCCTCTGAAATTTTCAAGGATTGATTGAGAGCCAGGTTTTCACTGCTCAATCTGTTCACTTCAGCTTCGATACGGTCGATTTCGTCCTGCATATAAGCCATTTCTGTACTTATACCATAGGCCTGTTCTTCAGAAGTTTGGTATTTGATATAGAAATATACATTGGTAGCTAATAGGGCCACTATTGCCAAAATGAAAAAATAAATCTTGGTGGTATCACGTTTTACCGAATTCTCCTCTGTTTCCCCGTCATGGGCGAGGTTCTCATCGTGATATTCATCAGGGTCCACTTTTTGCAAGAAAACAACCTTCTCAGCTTTTTTTTCTGCTTTATGCATCAATATTGATAAATCTTATTGGATTGTTAAACAAAAACTGTTCCAATATTACTCATAATAGTTGAGCGGAGAGTAACCTCCGGATTTAAGGAACTCTTCTTTTTTCATCTGATGCAAATCCGAATGGACCATATCTTCGATCAATGCAGCCAGATCATACTTTGGTTTCCAACCCAACATCCTTTGCGCTTTGCTGGCATCCCCAATCAACAAATCCACTTCAGTAGGTCGGAAATAATTGGGATCTACTTTTACTACCGTCTGACCCAGACGCATATGGTCAGCTGTTATTCCGGCCGCCCTTAACTTCTCATCATCAATATCGATAATTACCCCTTTTTCCCGTTGGTCCTTTCCACTGAACTCTACCTCAACCCCGATTTCGGCAAAACTGTAACGTACAAAATCACGTACTGTTGTAGTGACACCGGTCGCAATCACAAAATCTTCGGCCTTATCCTGCTGCAACATCAGCCACATTGCCTCTACATAATCTTTGGCATGTCCCCAATCTCTTTGCGCTGACAAGTTGCCCAGGTACATTTCGGTTTGCAAACCCAAAGCAATCCGTGCTACTGCCCTTGTGATCTTTCTGGTTACAAAGGTTTCGCCACGTACCGGGCTTTCATGGTTGAAAAGTATCCCATTACAAGCAAACAGACCATAGGCTTCCCTGTAATTGACCGTGATCCAATACGCATAAAGTTTTGCTGCAGCATATGGGCTTCTCGGGTAAAAGGGAGTCTGTTCATTTTGTGGTACCGCCTGCACCAATCCATAAAGTTCGGAGGTAGCAGCTTGGTAAAACTTGCATTTTTGTTGCAGCCCCAGCAATCGAATGGCCTCCAGAATCCGGAGGCAGCCCAGTCCATCCGCATTGGCTGTATATTCTGGCGTATCGAAGCTCACCTTGACATGACTTTGAGCTGCCAGGTTATAAATTTCATCAGGCTGCGTTTCCTGAATGATCCGGATCAGATTGGTGGAGTCGGTCAGATCGCCGTAATGCAATTGAAAATTCCGGTTTGGCTGATGGGGATCCTGATATAGGTGATCGATGCGATCGGTATTGAATAAGGAACTACGCCGCTTCAAGCCATGGACCTGATACCCTTTTTTCAATAAATACTCAGCTAAATAAGCCCCATCCTGTCCGGTAATACCAGTAATTAAGGCCGTTTTTTGAATTTTATCCATTATTTTTCTTTCAAAACAGAATTGATCAGATACTGTCCATACCCACTTTTGAGTAGGGGCTGTGCAATTCTTCTGAGTTGCTCTGCATCAATATACTTCATCCTGTAGGCCACTTCTTCAATGCAGCCGATCTTCAATCCCTGGCGTTCTTCGATTACCTGTACAAACTGTCCGGCCTGCATCAGGGAAGTGAACGTGCCCGTATCCAACCAGGCAACCCCTCTGCTGAATAGGCTTACCTTCAGCTGTTTTCTTTGTAGATACACCTTATTAACATCGGTGATTTCATATTCTCCCCGGGCTGATGGCTTTAGAGATTTGGCGATTTGAATCACTTCATTGTCATAAAAATACAATCCCGGAATCGCATAGTTGGAGCTTGGGTTTTGGGGTTTCTCTTCTAAAGAGGTCACATTGAAGTTTTTGTCAAAATTTACCACTCCATAACGTTCAGGATCGCTTACTGCATAGGCAAATATAACCCCACCATCCGGATTTTTATGACTTTGCAACAATTTGGACAGACCATCCCCATAAAAAATATTGTCCCCCAATATCATCGCCACCGAATCACTTCCAATAAATTCCTCGCCAATTACAAAGGCTTGGGCCAGTCCATTGGGTTCCGCTTGTTCTGCATAAGAAAAGGCGCAACCGAGCGCTTCACCATTGCCCAGCAGCCTTTGAAAACCAGGAAGATCCCGGGGTGTAGAAATAATCAGGATCTCCCTGATCCCTGCCAGCATTAAGGTGGACAGAGGATAATATATCATCGGTTTATCGTAAACCGGCATCAATTGTTTACTCAATGCCAGCGTTAGCGGATAAAGCCGCGTACCCGAACCTCCAGCTAAAATAATTCCTTTCATGAGCTCAGTAATGCAATTATTATTGCAGGTTTTTGAAATTAAATATAAGTTTCCCAGTGGACTGCCCCCCCAGGGGTACATTCATCACCATCCTCATATTTTTATCATCGGCATAAGCCAGGTCCAAACGATACACCGTAAGCACATTTTTTGGGTTATCGCCCGGATAGATTTTTTTTAATTCAAATTGCATACCTCCCTGATCATTGCCGGGATAATATATGGACCATTGTATATTGCGTACTGCTCCCGGAGCACACAGGCGCCCTTCAGAAGCAAAGCGTATATTACCCATACCATTAAAAGGTAGCGTCCACGTGCTTTCCTGAAAACACTCCGGTGGCGCTTCTTCAAATAAGGACTTTACAGCATATTCGGCAGGAAAATTATCCTTATCGATACTGGTTAGCAACCAGACACCCTTCACACCATTTCTCCACTCCATTGCACTTGGGCCTCCATCTGCAGGCCGCCTCAATGAAGTACATCCCGGAGTCAGCATCATCATCGTGGTTACCGCCATGAATGCCATTACCATCCCCATACGCCATGCCCTTTGTTTTATGCCCTTCATTGATATACTTTTTGTTTTATCCTTTCTAATTGTACATTTGTACCGTAAAGATAGAGATTTGCATGACATTACCGGCAAGTTTATGGAAGAAAATATAGGGCGGCGTAAAAAGTGGGGGCGCATTGCAAAGACCTTATTAAAGGTCACGGTGACCCTGATCGCTTTGTATTGGGTATCTACCAAAGTCAATTTTTTAGATGTTCGGGACGCCTTGCTCAGATCCAATTTCTTTTATCTGTTGCTTGCCCTATTGATGTATTTCATATCCCAGCTTATCGCATCTTCCCGGCTATATGGGTATTTTAGGGGAATTGGTCTTCCGATCAACGAAACCTATAATTTCAAATTATATTTATTGGGTCTGTTTTACAATATGTTTTTGCCCGGAGGCATTGGCGGGGACGGGTATAAGTTATATTTTTTGCGGAAAAAATTTGGGATCAGTGGTAAAAAGTTGTTTTCCGCCATATTTTTTGATCGCCTAAGCGGATTGTGGGCACTCAGTCTGATTACAGCAGCTTTGGTCATCTTTATTCCTCAACTTGGCATTCCAAATTGGGTACCGATCATAGTCGTTTTGCTGGGCACAATAATTTACTATTTGCTGCTGTGGAAATTTTTCAAAACATTCGCTGGCAGCTTTTTTATCAGCCATCTCAAGGCGGTAGGAGCCTGGTCTTTTCAAATAATAGCAGTGATTCTGTTGCTATATGCCCTGGGGTTTGATGGGAAATTTTCGCCTTATCTGTTTACATTTTTATTGTCTTCCCTGGTTGCCGTTATCCCCCTTTCAGCTGGAGGATTGGGATTGAGGGAAATGGCCAATGTTTACGGTGCCACCTATTTTTCGCTGGACACCCACCTGGCGGTGTTGATCAGCCTGCTATTTTACATAATTGCATTGTTGGTTGCCTTTGGTGGGGCATACTTTATATTTCGACCTGATGCGCTCGGAGAACATCGTCTGCCCAAAGCGGATGAAGTTGAAAAAGAAATGGATAATTTATTGTAATATTGTATCATAAATAATGAGATATGAAATCAAATAGTATTCTTATCACGGTGATTTCGGGTCTGGCGCTGGTGATTTTTGCCTGGATTTTAGGAGATGCATATAAATATAAATACAGAATTTCCAATACCATCAATGTGACAGGCAATGCCAAAATGGATTTTGAATCCGATCTGGTCAAATGGAATGCATACTTCAGTCGCAAATCAATGGATCTGAGCGCAGCCTCAGTACAGCTGCGAAGAGATCGGGAGCTTGTGAGGGAATTTTTAATTGCGCAGGGCATAGCTGCAGAGGAAATATTGTTTGATGCGGTGAATATTAATAGAGAGTTTTCATATGATTATGACAATAATGGCAGAAGCTACCAAACCTTTACCGGTTATTCCCTTACTCAGAATGTCAGTGTAGAATCCAGGGATCTGGATAAGGTGGACAATGCCTCAAGAGAGATTTCAACGCTTTTATCCCAGGGCATAGAATTATCCTCCTTTTCTCCCAGTTATTATTATTCAAAGCTGGAAGACTTGAAATTAGAATTGATTTCGCAGGCCTCTGATAATGCCCGCCAACGTGCGAAAAATATCGCTACCCAGGCTGGTACTTCGTTGGGCAAATTGGTGAAAGCGGACCTTGGAATTTTCCAGATAACAGGTCAGAATGACAATGAGGAATATTCCTATGGAGGAGTATTCAATACGACTTCAAGAAACAAAACAGCAAACATCACGGTCAGAGCAAGCTTTTCGAAATGAGGAAATTGTTGGGTTATATTGTTTCCCCGATTTTTTATATAGTATTTGGAATATTATTACTGGTATTTCACGGCATTCAGTGGATTTGTTTGAAAATCGGTGGTTATGGGCTGCATAAATGGTCGGTGGATACGCTCAATTTCTTTCTAATGAAGAGCTATTATATACTGGGCAATTCGGTGAAATTCACCAATGATCAACAGCTTCCAACCGATCGCCCGATAATTTTTGTGGCCAATCACCAAAGTATGTTCGATATTCCCCCATTGATATACCACCTTAGGAAACACCACGCTAAGTTTATTTCCAAGATCGAATTAACCAGGGGTATTCCAAGTGTATCTTTCAATCTGAGGCATGGGGGAGGAGCCAACATTGACCGTAAAGACTCCAAACAGGCCATTGCCGAAATCCTCAAGCTGGCCCGGAATATGAAAGCCAATACCTGGTCCACCGTGATCTTTCCGGAAGGCACCCGCTCCCGGACGGGGGTTATGAAACCATTCAAGGAAGGTGGGATTGCAACTATCCTCAAGAAAGTGCCTGAAGCTCTGATCGTGCCGATAGCAATCAATAATTCCTGGAGAATGCAGCGTTATGGGGGCTTCCCCATCGAAACTTTCGTAGCAATGACCTGGGAAGTACTACCTCCAATTGAGCCGGCCGGTCGGCTCCCGGAAGAGGTGGTAGCTGAAGCCGAAGCCGCAATTTCCGCCCAGGTAAGCAATAAACCTTTCTGAAATAATCCTTTTTCTGTTTTTACCTTCTGTTTTTGCCGATTCACAAATCCTCATATTTGTATGAATTTGGGGATTTGAAATTCTGCAAAAAGAGAGGTTTTGCGGAAAAATGACACCGGAAAAAAAGGCCGCCTCATTTTTTTCTGAGACAGCCTTTTCATAAGGTTTATAATTGGTTAGTAGGTTCCTTATCCAGTTTTGGGACTTGTTGGTCCATCAAATTCCTGTTTATAATTAGGAGTAAAAATTGGTGGGGCATAAATAAAACCCCGACTCATTCTCCCGTGTGGTGACAAACGTAGGAATATTAATCGATCCCGTCAAGGCTTATTTAAAAAATAAGTAAGTGGACACTCACTTTCTTGCTGACGGTCGTAATCTGATTAAAACGCCCTTTCATCAAGGTGCTTTTGCATATCCAGTAGATCAATACCTTTTTCCCACCAATCCGGTGCCGGCTTTCCTTTCAGGTAATGGTCCATGAATTCCAGCATGCGAACAGCATAATCCTTTCGGTTTGCTTCCTTAACAATACCATGATTCTCACCTTTATAGGTAATCATGGTGACAGGTTTATTGAGCCTACGCAATCCATTATAGTATTCGATGCCTTGAGTGTAATCAACGGCCCCATCCTTATCGTTATGTAACAACAGAAGAGGTGTCTCCACGTTTTTGATATAGTAGATAGGGGAGTTACGTTTGTAGGCATCCCAATTGTCCCAATAACCTGTGGTCAACCTTCCCTGGCTCGATTCAAAAATGGATTGGTTCGTACTTCCGCTATTCCAATAGATCAGGCTGTACATACTGATCATATTGGTCAGAGGTGCTCCTGCTGCTGCTGCTTTAAAAATATTGGTCTGGGTAATGAGGAACGAAGTTTGGTATCCTCCCCAGGAATGTCCGTGGATCGCCACATTTTCCCCATCCACGATCCCGGTGGCAATGGCCGCTTTCACGGCAGGGACCACGCAGGCTACCGCCGAATTGCCCGGTTCGTTGAGTTGGTATTTGATGTCCGGCATCAGGACGGCATAACCGTTGCTGGTATATACCGCACGGTTGAAGCCTCCGCCCGGGAAGGAAGGATTGGCATATCCATTCAGTCCTTGCGTCAGACGCTCATATATATAGGTAATGGTGGGATAGCTTTTTCCGGGAACATAATCTGCCGGAAGGTAAAGCGCGGCCTGCAAGGTGTCTCCATGGTCACTCACGTATTCAATCAACTTCACCCCGGAAGACCAGGCATATTTTTCCTGATCGGGGGTATTGGAAGTCTGCTTGCTGGCATTCAGATCTTTGGACTGTGCCACATAGATTTCAGGGGCATCCGTGCTGGTTTCTTTGGTAAACACAAAAGTACCTGCATTTTCAGCCTTGCGCAGCCCTCCATAGGAATGGTCATCCATAACGAGGGTTTTCAGCTGGTCTTTTCCTGCTTCCAGAATCGCAAATCCGGCCTGTTTATTTGCATTGCTGAATATGCTAAAGTACTGATCCTTTTTTAAGTCAATTCCTTTGTCATCGGGATAAAGCCTGAAGTTTCCACTCACCATGATTTTATCCTGTTTCCAGTTTGGAGAAATCGACACCGCCTTTTTCCCATCTGCCGAAATTTTCCACAGATCATAATTGTCTCTGATCAAAACAAAGCGGGAATCGGCTGTCCAACCAAAAAATGGAGTGGCAGGTTTCTCTACATTGCGATCATCCTCCACATTCACAAAGACCGATTGGATACCAGTCGTCAAAGGAATATGATTTTTACTGGCCAAATTGATCGCAAAGTAATCCCCATCCTTATAATAGGCCAGTAATTGACCATCGGGAGAAAACGCCATGGTTCTGGAAGCAGATTGATATTGATTTTCCAGCAATAGCGATTTCTCGCCTGTTTTCAAATCGATCAGATAAACATCCACAAAACTTTGGCCGCTCAGATTATTCTCAAATTCATAAGGAGTATAATCATAACCAATAGCATAGATTTGCTTTGGTCCCACACTGACCATCCTCAGCATTTCTTCATCTGCAAGTGGAATGAAACGCTTTGATGCAATATGGTACCCACTGGTCAGGTTGAAATTTTTGTCCCTGTTTTGTTGTACCTGCTGAGCTGATTGAAGACGCTTGTCCTGCCAATTCCAAATGATCATATCCGGCTTTTCAATATCAGCACTATTGCCGGGGCGGGAAGCTGATGCATTTGAGGATGTGCTGTCCTGCGCTCCATTCTCCTTCTTGTCGCTACTCTCTGGCTTCTTTTTTTCCTCTTTCTTTTCCAATTTGGCAATTCCAAAAAACAAGGTGCTCAAGTCATCAGACCAATAGACCTGACCATTGCTACTGATGCCTTGTCCTTCCGGAAAATCGTCTTCATCGATTCCCGAATAAATGACTTTGCTGGTTTGTGGGCCATTGATTTTGCTTATTCCTATGACACTGTAAACCTCAGATTTGTACTTATCGTTTTTGTTTGCCTTCAAAAGTGCGAATGCAGTTCCTTCTTCATTCCAGTTAATCCGGCTGTATTGCGCCTTATCATTATCCAATGCAGTAGTTATTCCGGTTTTCATGTCTCTAACCAGAACTCCATTTCCATTTTGACCGTTTGCATCGATAGTATAGGCCAATAAGTTTCCTGCTTTATTAAAAGAGTACTCAGCGACATTACCAATATTGAATGTGGTTTTGTCATTCAGGTTATATAATAAAAGGTCTGTGCCTTTAGGGGCGTTTTCCCCACGTGGGGCACCTTCTGCAGGTACCAGCCCGACTGCAATCCAATCCGGGTTTTCACCCGAGAATGCAAAGTTTGCAATACGGTCGAAAGTAACCTTTTGAGTATCAGAAAGGGAAACTACCTGCAACTTAGTGTAAAGCGGCTTCTTTGATTTTTTTGCTGCTTCTACCTCTGCATCTTTGGCAGATTCCCGGAAAGCAAAGTGTTGGCCATTTTTGGAAAATAAGGCCGTGGTCCCTGTGGCACCTATAGGAAAATTATAGACCAGGGTATCCTGTGTTTTTTTTACCGTCAATGTAAGGTCTCCCTTAGTTGGACCCGAAACCCAGGTCAGCCATTGCCCGTCTGGGGATATACTACTGTTGAAGGTGCGGATGTACTGCCAGGTTGGGATATCTTTCCAGGTAATGGCGGGCTTTTCCTGGGCAATTACAGAAAAGCTAAATGCCAAACTGAGAGCCAGAAAGAAAGCAAGCTTTATTCGATTTTTCATTTTTAAAATTGGTTTGTTATTTATGCCAATGGTTTATTACAAGGTGCCAAGTTATTCTTTTTTCCTATTTTTTTCTGCTTTTTATCAATAATATTATATTGTACTCATAATTTGTACCTTTGAACGGCTATTGGCCACATCAAAAATAAAGAGAATTCGAATGAAGATATGGCAAAAGAATATGGATGTAAACCGTATGGTTGATGA
>Ga0079223_10002106_pt1 | contig 12211 bp, 12 predicted proteins | sample Stecom2011_FD_75072 | JGI IMG/M metagenome (GOLD analysis project Ga0079223, IMG submission 75072) | Agricultural soil microbial communities from Utah to study Nitrogen management - Steer compost 2011 | ecosystem: Environmental > Terrestrial > Soil > Agricultural land | place: USA: Utah...
CCAGGCTTTGCCCTGGTTCGACGTACCGGACCCGTTCCGGCCCGCTGCCGACGCCCTGAGCGTGGTGCCGCTGTATCACCTGTACGGCAGCGACGAGCTGAGCGCCCGTTCCGAGGCGCTGCAATCGTGCATCGAGGCGCCCTACGCCCTGCTGGCGGCCGCGGATGCCGAGCGCCTGCGGATCAGCCAGGGCGATCCCGTGACCCTGACCCTGGATGGCGAACGGCTGCGGGTCGGCGCGCGCGTCAGCGCCACGCTCGCTCCCGGCCTGGTCGGCCTGCCCCGCAACCTGCCCGGCATGCCGGCCTTCCGGCCTGCCGGCAGCGCCGGCCTGGAGGTCGCCCGATGAGCTGGCTCACGCCACAGGTCATCGACATCCTGATCGCGGTCATCAAGGCCCTGGTGATCATGCTGGTGGTGGTGGTCGCCGGCGCGCTGCTGAGCTTCATCGAACGCCGCCTGCTGGGCTGGTGGCAAGACCGCCACGGTCCCAACCGGGTCGGCCCGTTCGGCATGTGCCAGCTGGCCGCCGACATGCTGAAGATGTTCTTCAAGGAGGACTGGACGCCGCTTTTCGCGGACCGGCTGATCTTCACCCTGGCCCCGGTGGTGGCCATGAGCGCGCTGCTGATCGCCTTCGCCATCGTGCCCATCACGCCGACCTGGGGGGTGGCCGACCTGAACATCGGCATCCTGTTCTTCTTTGCCATGGCCGGTCTGACGGTCTATGCCGTGCTGTTCGCCGGCTGGTCGAGCGCCAACAAGTTCGCCCTGCTCGGCGCCCTGCGCGCCTCGGCCCAGACCCTGTCCTACGAGGTGTTCCTCGGCCTGTCGCTGATGGGCATCGTGGCCCAGGCCGGCTCGTTCAACCTGCGCGACATCGTCGAATACCAGCAGCAGCACCTGTGGTTCATCATCCCGCAGTTCCTCGGCTTCTGTACCTTCATCATCGCCGGCGTGGCGGTCACCCACCGGCATCCGTTCGACCAGCCGGAAGCCGAACAGGAACTGGCCGATGGCTACCACATCGAATATGCGGGCATGAAATGGGGCATGTTCTTCGTCGGCGAATACATCGGCATCGTGCTGGTGTCGGCGCTGCTGACCACCCTGTTCCTCGGCGGCTGGCACGGCCCGTTCCTGGATACCCTGCCGTGGCTGTCCTTCTTCTGGTTCGCGCTCAAGACCGCCCTGTTCATCATGCTGTTCATCCTGCTGCGCGCGACCCTGCCGCGGCCGCGCTATGACCAGGTGATGGCCTTCGGCTGGAAGTTCTGCCTGCCACTGACCCTGCTCAACCTGCTTGTCACCGGCACCCTGGTGCTGGCGACCCGGTAAGGAGGCGAGACATGTTCAGGTACATCGGCGAAGTGCTCCATGGCGCCTGGACCCAGGTGCGCAGCCTGGCGATGATCTTCAGTCACGGCTTTCGCCGGCGCGACATTTTGCAGTATCCCGAGGAGCCGGTCTATCTGCCGCCCCGCTACCGCGGGCGCATCGTGCTGACCCGCGACCCCGACGGCGAGGAGCGCTGCGTGGCCTGCAACCTGTGCGCGGTCGCCTGCCCGGTGGCCTGCATCTCCCTGCAGAAGGCCGAAACGGAGGACGGCCGCTGGTACCCCGAGTTCTTCCGCATCAACTTTTCGCGCTGCATCTTCTGCGGCCTCTGCGAGGAGGCCTGCCCGACCACGGCCATCCAGCTGACCCCCGATTTCGAGCTGGGCGAGTACCGACGCCAGGATCTGGTGTACGAGAAGGACGACCTGCTGATTTCCGGCCCCGGCAAGTACCCGGACTACAACTTCTACCGGGTCTCCGGCCTGGCCATCGCCGGCAAACCCAAGGGCGCGGCCGAGAACGAGGCCGAACCCGTCAACCTCAAGGGACTGCTGCCATGACGCGAGGGTGCGCCTGATGGAATTTCTCTTCTACCTGTCCTCCGGGGTGGCGGTGCTGGCCACCCTGCGCGTGATCACCGGAACCAACCCGGTGCATGCGCTGCTCTACCTGATCACCTCCCTGCTGGCCGTGGCCATGTGTTTCTTCGCCCTGGGAGCCCCCTTTGCCGGGGCGCTGGAGATCATCGTCTACGCCGGCGCCATCCTGGTGCTGTTCGTGTTCGTGGTGATGATGCTCAACCTGGGCCCCCAGGGGACGCAGCAGGAGCGCGGCTGGATAAAGCCGGGGGTATGGCTCGGGCCCGGCGTGCTGGCCGCGGTGCTGTTCGTCCAGCTGATGTGGGGTCTGTTCGCCCAGCCCACCGGGGCCCCGCTGGGCTGGGCAAGCGTTTCCCCCAAGGCCGTGGGAATTTCCCTGTTCGGCCCCTATCTGCTGGCTGTCGAGCTGGCCTCCATGCTGCTGCTGGCGGCACTGGTGGCCGCCTTCCACCTCGGCCGGCGAGAAGCACAGGAGTGATCCCATGCCTTCGATTCCCATGGAACATGGTCTGGCCGTCGCCGCCCTGCTCTTCTGCATGGGCCTGGCCGGGCTGATGGTGCGCCGCAACCTGCTGTTCATGCTGATGAGCCTGGAAGTGATGATGAATGCCGCCGGCCTGGCCTTCGTGGTCGCCGGCAGCCGCTGGGCCCAGCCGGACGGACAGGTGATGTTCATCCTGGTCATCACCCTGGCGGCCGCCGAGGCCGCCATCGGCCTGGCGATCCTGCTGCAGCTCTATCGCCGCTTCAACACCCTGGATGTGGATGCTGCCAGCGAGATGCGCGGATGAACCTGCTCTTCCTGACCCTGCTCTTTCCGCTGCTGGGCTATCTGATCCTGGCCTTTTCCCGTGGTCGCTTCCCGGAGAATCTGGCCGCCACGGTGGGCGTCGGCTCGGTGGGTCTGGCGGCGCTGACCAGCGCCTGGATTGCCCTGCAGTTCATGGTCGCGCCGCCCGAGGGCGGCGCTTACACCCAGCAGTTCTGGCAGTGGCTGGACGTGGCCGGCCTGCAGGCCGCCATGGGGCTGTACCTGGACGGCCTGTCCCTGACCATGCTCTGCGTGGTCACCGGCGTGGGTTTCCTGATCCACCTGTTCGCCAGCTGGTACATGCGCGGCGAGTACGGCTACGCGCGCTTCTTCGCCTACACCAACCTGTTCATCTTCAGCATGCTGCTGCTGGTGCTGGGCGACAACCTGCTGCTGTTGTACTTCGGCTGGGAAGGCGTCGGCCTGTGCTCCTACATGCTGATCGGCTTCTACTTCAGCGAACGCGGGAACTGCAACGCCGCCATGAAGGCCTTCGTGGTCACCCGGGTGGGCGACGTGCTGATGGCCCTGGGCCTGTTCATCCTGTTCGTGCAGCTCGGCACCCTGGACATCCAGGCGCTGATGAGCCTGGCACCGCAGAAATTCGCCGAGGGCGACCGCTGGATCACCCTGGCCACCCTGGCCCTGCTGGGGGGGGCGGTGGGCAAGTCCGCGCAACTGCCGCTGCAGACCTGGCTGGCCGATGCCATGGCCGGTCCGACGCCGGTGTCCGCCCTGATTCACGCCGCCACCATGGTCACCGCGGGCGTCTACCTGATCGCCCGCACCCACGGCCTGTTCCTGCTGGCGCCGGACGTGCTGGAGCTGGTGGGCATCATTGGCGGTCTCACCCTGCTGCTGGCCGGCTGCGCCGCCCTGGTGCAGACCGACATCAAGCGCATCCTGGCCTACTCGACCATGAGCCAGATCGGCTACATGTTCCTGGCCCTGGGCGTCGGCGCCTGGGACGCGGCGATCTTCCACCTGATGACCCACGCCTTCTTCAAGGCCCTGCTCTTCCTGGCCGCCGGCTCGGTGATCAATGCCTGTCATCACGAGCAGAACATCTTCCGCATGGGCGGGCTCTGGAAGAGGCTGCCGCTGGCCTATGCCGGCTTCCTGGCGGGCGGCTGCGCCCTGGCCGCCCTGCCGCTGGCCACCGCCGGCTTCTTCTCCAAGGACGAGATTCTCTGGGGAGCCTTCGCCAGCGGCCACGACGGCCTGCTGTATGCCGGCCTGGCCGGCGCCTTCCTGACCTCCCTGTACACCTTCCGCCTGATCTTCGTCGTCTTCCACGGCCAGGCGCGGATGACCGAGGTGCATGCCGGGCGCGGCCTGGCCCATCACCTGCCGCTGCTGGTGCTGGCAGCGCTTTCCACCTTCCTCGGCGCGCTGATCACCCCGCCCCTGGCCGGCGTGCTGCCGCCCGCTGCCGGACAGGCCGGCGACGAAGGTCGCGCGATGCTGGAAATGGTCTCCGCCGCGATCGCCGTGGCCGGCATCCTGGTCGCCGCCCTGCTGTTCCTCGGCCAGCGGCGCACGGTCGAACGCCTGGCCGCCTCGGCCCCCGGTCGGCTGCTGGGCGCCTGGTGGCAGGCGGCCTGGGGCTTCGACTGGCTCTACGACAAGCTGTTCGTCCAGCCTTACCTGTGGCTGTGCCGCCTGCTCGGTCGCGACCCGATCGACCAGAGCTTCGGCGCCGTCACCTGGGCGGCCCAGCACGGCAATCGCCTGGCCACCCGTGCCCAGACCGGGCAGACGCGCTGGTACGCCCTGTCCATCGTCGGCGGCGCCGCGGTGGTGCTCGGCATCGTCATGATCTGAACCCGCAAGGAACCGCAACCGTGACGCTTCCCTGGCTCATCCTGATTCCCTTCCTCGGCGGCCTGCTGTGCTGGCTGGCGGAGCGCTTCGGCCAGGCGCTGCCCCGCTGGATCGCCCTGGCGGCCATGGGCCTGCTGCTGGCCCTGGGCCTGTGGCTGTGGACCCAGGGAGATTACAGCCTGGCGCCGCACCCCGGTGATCCCCAGGCCTGGGCCTTGGAACTCCGCTACCCGTGGATCGCGCGCCTGGGCATCGACCTGCACCTGGCCCTGGACGGTCTGTCGCTGCTGATGGTGGTGCTGACCGGTCTGCTGGGGGTGCTCTCGGTCCTCTGCTCCTGGAGCGAGATCCAGCATCACGTGGGCTTCTTCCACCTGAACCTGCTGTGGATCCTCGGCGGCGTGGTCGGCGTGTTCCTGGCCATGGACCTGTTCCTGTTCTTCTTCTTCTGGGAAATGATGCTGGTGCCGATGTACTTCCTCATCGCCCTCTGGGGTCACAGCCAGACCAGCAGGAAGACGCGCATCACCGCCGCCACCAAGTTCTTCATCTACACCCAGGCCAGCGGGCTGCTGATGCTGATCGCCATCCTCGGCCTGGTGCTGGTCCACTACCTGAACACCGGCCGGGTGACCTTCGACTATGCGCAGCTGCTGGTCACCGACATGCCCCCGGGCACGGAGTACCTGCTGATGCTGGGCTTCTTCGTCGCCTTCGCGGTGAAGTTTCCCATCGTGCCGTTCCATTCCTGGCTGCCGGACGCCCATGCCCAGGCGCCGACCGCCGGCTCCGTGGACCTGGCCGGCATCCTGCTGAAGACCGCCGCCTACGGCATGATCCGCTTCGCCCTGCCCCTGTTCCCCAACGCCTCGGCCGAGTTCGCCCCCATCGCCATGGCCCTGGGCCTGATCGGCATCTTCTACGGCGCCCTGCTGTCCTTCGCGCAGAGCGACATCAAGCGCCTGGTGGCCTATTCGAGCATCTCCCACATGGGTTTCGTGCTGATCGGCATCTACTCCGGCAGCCAGCTGGCGCTGCAGGGTGCCATCGTGCTGATGCTGGCCCACGGCATCTCGGCCGCCGCGCTGTTCATCCTCTGCGGTCAGCTCTACGAGCGCCTGCACACCCGCGACATGACGCAGATGGGCGGCCTGTGGAAGCGCATCGCCTGGCTGCCGGCGCTGAGCCTGTTCTTTGCCGTGGCCTCGCTGGGCCTGCCGGGAACCGGCAACTTCATCGGCGAATTCCTGGTGCTGTTCGGGGCCTTCGCCCGCCAGCCGTGGGTCGTGGTGATTGCCACCACCGGCCTGGTGCTGTCTTCGGTGTATTCGCTGGCCATGGTGCACCGCGCCTATTACGGACCGAGTCGCTCCGACACGCCGCTGGCGGGCCTGAATGCCCGCGAGGCCGGCATGGTGCTGAGCCTGGTGGTGCTGCTGGTGCTGCTGGGCATCTACCCGCAGCCGGTGCTGGACACCTCGCTGGCCAGCATGCAGGGCGTCCAGCAATGGCTGGGCGCGGCCCTCTCCCCACTCCTTTCGGCCGGTAGCGCGCCATGAATCTCACCCTGCCCCATTTCATCGCCCTGCTGCCGCTGCTGATCACCGGCGCCACCGCCATCCTGGTCATGCTGCTGATCGCCTGGCAGCGGATCCACCGGATCGCCTACCTGGCGTCGTTGCTCGGGCTGGTGCTGGCCCTGCTGTCCCTCATCCCGGCGCTGGAAGTGGCGCCGCTGGAGATCACCACCCTGATGCGCGTCGACCGCCTCGGGCTGTTCTACAGCGCCCTGGTGCTGATCGCGACCCTGGCCTGCGTGACGCTGGCCCATGCCTACCTGGGCCGCAAGCCCGGCGAGGGCGGCTTCCCCGGCAATCGCGAGGAGCTGTACCTGCTCATGCTGCTGTCGGCCTCCGGCGCCATTGTGCTGGTGACCAGCCAGCACCTGGCGTCCCTGTTCATCGGCCTGGAACTGCTGTCCGTGCCGGTCTACGGCCTGGTGGGCTATGCCTTCTTCCATCGCCAGTCCCTGGAGGCCGCCCTCAAGTACCTGGTGCTGTCGGCCGCCGGCAGCGCCTTCCTGCTGTTCGGCATGGCGCTGCTGTATGCCGAGGCCGGATCGCTGGAATTCATCGGCATCGGGCTGAGCATGGGCACCTTCGGCAGCGCGCCGCTGGTCGAAGTGGGCATCGCCATGCTGCTGGTCGGCCTGGGCTTCAAGCTGTCGCTGGTGCCCTTCCACCTGTGGACGCCGGATGTCTACCAGGGCGCGCCGGCACCGGTGGCGGCCTTCCTGGCCACGACCAGCAAGATCGCCGTGTTCGCCGTGGTGCTGCGCCTGTACCAGATGTCGCCGGCCACCTACGGGGGCTGGCTCACTCCGGTGCTGTCGGTGATCGCCATCGCCTCGATCCTGATCGGCAACCTGCTGGCGCTGAACCAGAGCAACCTCAAGCGCCTGCTCGGCTACTCCTCCATCGCCCATTTCGGCTACCTGCTGATCGCCCTGATCGCCACCGACGGCCTGGCCACCGAGGCCGTGGCGGTCTACCTGGCGGCCTACCTGCTGAGCACCCTGGGCGCCTTCGGCGTGGTCTCGCTGATGTCCAGTCCCTTCAAGGGCCGGGATGCCGACGCCCTGTTCGAGTACCGCGGACTGTTCTGGCGCAGGCCGTACCTGACGGCGGTGCTCACGGTGATGATGCTGTCGCTGGCCGGCATCCCCCTGACCTCCGGTTTCATCGGCAAGTTCTACGTGCTGATTGCCGGCGTGCAGGCCCAGCTGTGGACCCTGGTCATCGTGCTGGTGGTGGGCAGCGCCATCGGCCTCTACTACTACCTGCGCGTGATGGTCACCCTGTATCTGGTGGAGCCCGGCATGAAGCGCCGGGATCCCCCCATCAACTGGCCCCAGCGGGCCGGCGGCATCATGCTGCTGGCCATCGCCGTGCTGTCCTTCGTGCTGGGCGTGTATCCGCAGCCGCTGCTGGTGCTGGCTCAGGCCGCCGGCTTCTGAGCGCTCTCCTCCTCATCGACCTCCTGCTCGGTGAACAGCCCCCAGCTGGACATGAACAGCGCCGCCACCAGCGGGCCGATCACGAAGCCGTTGAGCCCGAACAGGGCCAGCCCGCCCAGGGTGGAAATCAGCACCATGTAGTCGGGCATCTTGGTGTCCTTGCCCACCAGGATCGGCCGCAGCAGGTTGTCCACCAGCCCGATCACGCAGACCCCGTAGAGAATCAGCAGCACGCCCTGCCAGACTTGGTCATTGAGCAGGAAGTAGATGGCCACCGGCGTCCAGATCAGTGCCGCGCCGACCGCCGGCAGCAGGGACAGGAAGGTCATCACCACCGCCCACAGCAGCACACTGGGAATCCCCAGGAACCAGAAGATCAGGCCGCCCAGGGCACCCTGGGTCACGGCCACCACCAGGTTGCCCTTCACCGTCGCCCGCACCACCTGGGTGAACTTGCGGAAAAGCCGCTGCTTCTGCGTGTCCGCCAGCGGCAGTGCGCTGCGTACCCGCGCCACCAGGGTCGAGCCATCGCGGATCAGGAAGAACATCAGGTAGAGCATCACTGCCAGGCTGACCAGGAAGCCGAAGGTGCTCTGGCCGAAGCTGAACGCACGGGTCGCCAGATACTGGCTGCCCTGCATCAGGACACCCGACAGCTGCTCGCGCAGATCCTGGAGATCGCCGATGCCCAGGCGGGTCAGCTGCTCCTGCACCGGGGTCGGCAGCCGCTCCCGGGCCCACTGGATATAGGCACCCAGATCGAGCTGGCCGCTCTCGATCCGCTGGTACAGGCTGGCGCCCTCCTGCACCAGAAGCACGGCGATGATGCCCACCGGCAGCACGGCGATCAGCAGCGTGGCGGTCAGCGTGAGGCCCGCCGCCACATTCGGACGCCCCGGCATGCGGCGCATGAGGCGACGCTGCAGGGGGGTGAAGATGATCGCCAGGATCACCGCCCAGAACACCGCGCCGTAGAACGGCAGCAGGATGCAGACGAAGGCGATGGAAACGAGCAACAGCAAGGCCAGGAAGACCTTGCTTTCCAGGTGTGAGTTGGCCATGGATGTCCCTGTCTGGGTGATCCATGGCTTAGGCATTGGCGGCAGGCGGAAGTGCGATGCCTGCCGCCCGCCGTCCCGGCCTTACAGCACCATGGCGGCAATCCAGCCGAAGGCCAGCAGCGGCAGGTTGTAGTGCAGGAAGGTGGGCACCACGGTGTCCCAGATGTGGTTGTGCTGGCCGTCCACGTTCAGGCCGGAAGTCGGGCCGAGGGTCGAGTCGGAGGCCGGCGAGCCGGCATCGCCCAGGGCGCCGGCGGTGCCCACCAGGCTGACGATGGCCAGCGGACTGAAGCCCAGCTCGATGCCCAGCGGCACGAAGATGGCCGCGATGATCGGCACGGTGGAGAAGGAGGAACCGATGCCCATGGTGACCAGCAGCCCGACCAGCAGCATGAGCAGCGCGGCCAGCGCCTTGCTGTTGCCGATCCAGGCCACGGACGCTTCCACCAGCGCCTGCACCTGACCGGTTTCGCGCATCACCTCGGCAAAGCCCTGGGCGGCGATCATGATGAAGCCGATCATGGCCATCATCTTCATGCCTTCGGTGAACAGGTCGTCAGCCTCGCGCCAGCGCACCACACCGGACACCGAGAAGATCACGAAGCCCACCAGGGCGCCGATGATCATCGATTCCAGCCACAGCTGCACCACGAAGGCGGCGGCCACGGCCAGGCCGGCGACCAGCATGGTCCAGGGACTGTAGCGCACGTCCACCTGCTCGGTGCGCTCGATGCGCTGCATGTCGTAGTCACGGGCCTTGCGGTAGCTGAACAGGGCCAGCAGCAGGCCGGTGACCATGCCCAGGGCGGGAATCAGCATGGCTTCGGTGACCCGCACGCCGCTGATGTCCACGCCGGAGCGCGCCACGTTGGCCAGCAGGATGTCATTCAGGAAGATGCTGCCGAAGCCCACCGGCAGGAACATGTAGGGGGTGATCAGGCCGAAGGTCAGCACACAGGCGATCAGCCGACGGTCGATGCGCAGCTTGCTGCACACATACAGCAGCGGCGGCACCAGCAGCGGAATGAAGGCGATGTGGATCGGCAGGATGTTCTGGGAGGAAATGGCCACCGCGGCGAGCAGGCCGATCATGGACCATTTGAGCAGGCCGGTGCCCTTGGCTTCCTGGCGAGCCACCATGGCCAACGCCCGGTCGGCCAGAGCGTGGGCCAGGCCCGACTTGGCGATGGCCACCGCGAAGGCACCCAGCAGCGCATAGGACAGCGCAACGGTGGCACCCGCTCCCAGACCCTTGTTGAAGGCACTCAGCGAGCCCTCCAGGCCCAAGCCTCCCATCAGGCCACCCGCCAGGGCCCCGATGATGAGGGCAACCACCACATGCACGCGGCACAGGCTGAGAAGCAACATGAGGCCGACGGCAACGACAACAGCATTCATAAGGTTTCCTGCGCGCTTCAGGCTGAAAAAAGCGCGCATTTTGCGCGTCCGCGGCGCTGAAATCCAGCCCCGACGACCTCGGAACGGGGCCGACTCCTGTGGAACGGGCACGCAATCCGCTAGAGTAGGCGGCATCCATCCGCGGAGTCCGATCATGCGCCTGTTCCTCACCCTGCTGCTGCCCGCCCTGCTCGCTCTGGGCGGCTGCCAGTCCGCCTACTACGCCACCCTGGAAAAGGTGGGCGTGCACAAGCGCGACATCCTGGTCGACCGGGTGGAGGCCGCCCGGGACAGCCAGCAGGAGGCCAGGAAACAGTTCCAGAGCGCCCTGGATCGCTACCGCAGCGTGGTGCAGGTGCAAGGCGGCGAGCTGCAAGCGCGCTACGAGGCGCTGAACAAGGAGTACCAGGCCAGCGAAGCGGCCGCCAGGGACGTGCGCAAGCGCATCGAAGCGGTGGAGGATGTGGCCGAAGCCCTGTTCGACGAATGGGAAAGCGAACTCAAGCTGTACAGCAATGCCAGCCTGCGCAACGCCAGCGCGGCGGAACTCAAGCGCACCCGTGCCCAGTACAAGACCCTTGTAGACCGCATGCGCGCCGCCGAACGGCGCATCGAGCCGGTGCTGAGCGTGCTGCGCGACCAGGTGCTGTTCCTCAAGCACAACCTCAACGCCCGCGCCATCAGCGCGCTGCAGGGCGAATACCGCACCCTGCAGGGCAACGTCGACCAGTTGCTGCGCGACATGCAGCGCGCCATCGACGAGGCCGACAGCTTCGTGCGCAACCTGCAGGCCGGCCGCTGATCAGCGGGACAGCCGGTAGGCCGCCTCTTCCAGCCAGGGGATGCCCTGCTGCATGAACTTCCAGTTCTCGTTCAGCACATCCCGCGATTCCAGCAGGGTCACCTCCCACTCCCGGCCCCACAGGCTGCGCACCTCCTCCGCGCCGACCGCGAAGGGCGGGCCCGGACGCCGGCTCTGATCGTAGGCCACGCTGACCAGCAGCCCCTCGCAGCGCGCCGGCAGGATGGCGGTCATGTGCGCCACGTAGCGAGCCCGCATCTCCGGCGGCAGGGCAATCAGCGCAGCCCGGTCGTAGAAGTGGGCGCAATCGGCCACATCCTCGGCGCGCAAAGCGAAGAAGTCACCGCACCAGAGTTCGATGCCGCCCGCGCGATAGCAGCGGAAGCGGCCGTTTTCACTGATCTCGGGCACCAGCCCCTGTTCCGCGAAGAACGCCTGCACGGCCGTCTCCATCAGCTCGACGCCCACTATCTGCAAGCCCTGCCCGGCCAGCCATGCCATGTCCAGGCTCTTGCCGCACAGCGGCACCAGCACGCGCCCGCGCGACGCCCTCGGCCAGTGCCGCAGCAGCCAGGGGTTGACCTCCGGCAGATGGAAACCGATTTCGTTGCGGCTCCAGCGCGCGCGCCAGAAATCCTCGTGCATGCACCGTCCCCCGGAATGAATGACGCGGCGATTCTCGCACGAAAGTCCCGTCGGCTCAGCGGAACATGCGGCGCCGCACAGCCTCTACCGCAGACCACTCCCTTGCAGAGATAACGGTCATGAGCATTGTCGTTCACACCCTCACCAGCGCCAGCTACCGCCACAGCATCATGGTGGACGGCCGCCACGAACTGGCCACCGACCTGCCGATCAGCGTCGGTGGCCAGGGCAGCGCTCCGGAGCCCCATGACTACTTCGATACGGCCCTGGCCACCTGCAAGGCCTTGACCGTGACCCATTACGCCCGGCAGCACGAGATCCCCCTCACGGGAATCACCGTGGAAGTCAGCCGCGACAGCAGCCAGGAAAAGGAAGGGCTCTACACCCTGAGCGTGGAACTCACCCTGCGGGGCGCGCTCACCGACGACCAGCGCGCCACCCTGCTGCGTGTGGCCGAACGCTGCCCGTTGCACCGACTGATGACCGAGACGCGCATCAGCATCGAAAGCCGTCTTGCCGAGGGCCCTTTCAGCGAATGAATCAACTGCCGTTCATGGATGAACGGTTTGATATCAGTTTTAACCACTGGCCTGGCATGGTTATTTGAGACATCATGCGCGCTTTCTTCCGGGGGTCTTCCCCCGGTGCGTTGTCGCGCCTCGTTGCGTCAATCCGAATAACTCCAACGAACCCCCAATCCGCGCGCTTCCCTCTGCG
>Ga0079223_10002107_pt1 | contig 12202 bp, 14 predicted proteins | sample Stecom2011_FD_75072 | JGI IMG/M metagenome (GOLD analysis project Ga0079223, IMG submission 75072) | Agricultural soil microbial communities from Utah to study Nitrogen management - Steer compost 2011 | ecosystem: Environmental > Terrestrial > Soil > Agricultural land | place: USA: Utah...
CACGAGAAGACTCGAACTTCCACGGACTAATGTCCACCAACCCCTCAAGCTGGCGCGTCTACCAATTCCGCCACGTGCGCATTTCAATAATGAGTAAAAATAAAAAAAGTTAAGCAAATTTGCTTAACTTTTTTTGTGACCGGGCTGGGGCTCGAACCCAGGACCCTCTCCTTAAAAGGGAGATGCTCTACCAACTGAGCTACCAGGTCTTTCAATTTGTCTCGCTGTAACGAGGGTGCAAATATAGAAGCTTTTATTAATATTCCAAACCTTTTTTTAAAATTTTTTTCTTTTTTTCTTTTGTTACTTTGCAATGCTTAATAAATACTATAATCTTAGATTTATGAAAATTATTTTAATAGGATATATGGCTTCTGGAAAGTCGTTAATAGGTAAGGAATTAGCTGAGTTTTTAAAATTCGATTTTATAGATCTAGATCAGTTTATAGAAGAAAAGGAAGGGAAAACTATACAGGAAATATTCTCAGATAAAGGCGAGATTTTTTTTAGAAAAATTGAACACACTTATTTAATAGAAGTTTTATCTTTAAAAAGTAATGTTGTTTTGTCTTTGGGAGGAGGTACTCCATGTTTCACCAATAATTTGCAACTAATTTTAGATAACCAAAATCTGAAAACTTTTTTTCTAAATGTTCCAATTAATGAACTTTCAAAAAGATTAATGGCCGATAAAGAGAACCGACCTTTAATACAGTATGTATCTTCTGAAAATGATATGTTGGAGTTTGTAGGAAAGCATTTATTTGAGCGCTTGCAATTTTATAATCAAGCTAATTATAAAATTGATGCCAATAAGCCCAAGGAGGATGTAGTACGAGATATTATTTCAAAACTATTTTAGATAGGCTTTATACGACTCTCCATTTAAAACAACATCTACGTGCTCGCTTAATGAAGTAGATAGTGAGATGCCTTTAAAATCCGCTTTAACAGGGTATTTTTTATGATTCCTATTTACCAATACAGCTGTTTTAAATTGTTTTAAAGGAACTTCAAGGAAATGTTTAACACCATAAATTAAAGTAGTACCTGAATTTAGCACATCGTCAATTAATACTACCGATTTGTTTTGGTAATCTTCAGCTTTAATAGACGTTATAATTTCTTGTCTTGGATTCTTTTTATTAATAGTAACTTTACATAAAACCGGTTTTATAGGTGAAATTTCACTTAAAACGGCCTTTAGTTTCTCAGCAAGAATATAACCGTTACTTTCAATGCCGGCTAAAACAATTTCAGTTTCGTTAACATTGCTTTCGTATATCTGGTAAGCAATTCGTTTTATTTTATGATTAATTTCGTCGTGGTCTAAAATCACATTTTTAGTTAAAGCCATGTTTAGTAAAATTTTGTTTTGTTACTCGTTCAAAGATAAAACACTAATTTAAATCGTAAGGTGATTTTTTACTCATTTTCGTCCTGGTAGTCGTCAATGTCTCTTCGATCCTTTTTAGTTGGCCTTCCGGTTCCTTTTTTTCTATAATAATCTTTAGCAAATTTTAAAAGATCTTGAGCTTCAAAAGCCTCTTTTGGAGTGGTATCAACCCTATAAATATCAACCAATTTGGCGCCAACTCTGTTTGAAGGAATGTCGTTTACTGTTAAGGTATAATTTATTTGGTCTTTTCTAACTTGTATCTTATCCGTCGGGAAAACTTCTCGACTTGGCTTAGCAACATCTCCATTTACTCTTATGTGTCCCTTTCTGCATGCTGTGGTGGCAATACTTCTTGTTTTGTAGTACCTTACACACCATAAATACTTATCAATTCGCATAATATTTATCTAAATCAACGTTAATCTTCTTGTGCAAAATTATTAATAAATTGTATCTTGCACCTCAAAAAAGTAGCAATAATGAAATTTAGAAATTTAATAACAGCAATATTGTGTTTTTCAGTAGTTGTCGTGTCGTGTAAAAAGGATGACGATAGTGATGAACCTGATGTAGTTCCAGTAAGGGATCGTCAAGAAGTTTATAATGAAAATATTCTTGAAATTGAAGAGTATTTGTCTACACACTTTTATAATTACGAAGAGTTTCAGGATAACCCAACATATAGTGATTTAAGTGTTTCTCCTTATAATGTAACCCCTAACGATAGTTTTGAAATAGTTTTCGATACTATAGCAGGAGTAAATAGCGATAAAACACCTTTAATTGATCAAGTTGAAAGTAAAATAGTAAAGGACTCCGAAGGTGTTTCTTATAAAGTATATTTTCTAAAGGTTAGAGAAGGATTAGGTGGAGATATTCATCCGGTTGACCAAGTTTTTGCTAATTATAAAGGGTATTTAACAGACGGTTCTCTTTTTGATAGTACTGTTTCTGGAGTGCCTTTTCATTTAACTACAGTAGGGAATCTTTTCGGTGTGGTAGATGGGTTTAAAGAGGGAATGATAGAGTTTAAAGCAAGAGAAGGATTTACTGCAAATAATGACGGAACTGTTACTCATCATAATCACGGTATTGGAGCTGTGTTTGTTCCTTCAGGATTGGGTTATTTTTCTTTGCCTCAAAGTTCGATACCAGCATATTCGAATTTAATTTTTGCTTTCCAAGCGGAAAAGAGAGTCTTATTCGATCATGATAATGATGGCGTGTTTTCTTATTTAGAAGATATAAATAATGATGGAGATAACTTTAATGATGATACAGATGGTGATGGTAGACCAGATTTTTTAGATATAGATGACGATGGAGATGGCGTTTTAACTAAAGATGAAATTGTGCAAAATACGTATACTGAAAATTCAGATATGCAGCCGTTTACAACCTATGAATCGGCTGAAGCATATTTTAATGAAAATGCGGCTCCTGGAGAGTTGTTATATAGTATAATAGATAATAATGATGGAACTTTTACTTTAAAAACTGTCATATACACAGATTCTAATGGTAATGGAACGCCTGATTATTTAGATAGCACATATCCTGGATAGGAATAAGGTATTAAAACACAAAAAAAGCCACTTAAATTGTTTTAAGTGGCTTTTTTTTATGCTTGTATAAATTAGATTATAATATAAACGACAAGCTTAAAATAAGTTGATCTGGTCTTGTGTCAATTCTGCTTTGTGTTGTAGGAGAAATATTTTCATTTAGGAAGGTTGCTTCATTTTCGTTTAAACCTCTTTCATATCTTAAATCGATTCCTATTTTATTAAAGCTAACACCAACTCCAAAATTTAACCCTACGGTAAAATCATTTTTAATATCTTTTACATTTACGCCATCAAACTCACTGTCTAAAATGTATTGAAATGACGGTCCTGCAAACACATTCAACATTTTTAAGAATTTAACTCCAATTAAAACAGGAGCATCTAATTTTTGCATTTCAAAAGTTCCTGCTGTATAATCACTTTTAGTTTTTGTGTAAACAAGTTCTGGTTTAACAAAAATAGTTCCACCAAGCTTACCAAAAACACCAAAATGATAACCAATATTTCTATCAGGATTTTCTGAATTACTATCTATAGATTGAAAGTAATCTCCATTAGCATTATAATTAATACCACCTTTAAATCCAAAACCTATAGCATTTTGGGCTTGAGAAAATGTAGTAAACAATAAGCATGCTAATCCTATAAAAAGTGCATTTTTCATGAGTTTCAATTTTGAGTTAACCTATTTAACGAAATAGTTTAGTAATTATTTTCTTTTAATTACTGCTTCAGCTGCTTTTACAATGGCAGCACTATTTAAACCGTATTTTTCCATTAGTTGTTCTGGAGTTCCAGATTCACCAAAAGTATCATTGGTCCCAACAAATTCTTGTGGTGTAGGTTTGTTAGTTGCTAATACTCTAGCAACGCTTTCGCCTAGTCCACCAATAACGTTGTGTTCTTCAGCGGTAACAATACATCCTGTTTTTGTAACCGATTTGATAATAGCTGCATCATCTAATGGCTTTATGGTGTGAATGTTTATTACTTCAGCTGAAATTCCTTTTTCATTTAAGGCTTTTGATGCTTCAAGAGCTTCCCAAACTAAATGTCCTGTTGCAACAATGGTTACATCTGTACCATCAACTAAATGAAGCGCTTTTCCTATTTCAAATTTCTGGTTCTCAGGCGTAAAGTTTGCAACTTTAGGTCTTCCAAATCGTAGATAAACTGGACCTTCGTGTTCAGCAATAGCTATAGTGGCCGCTTTTGTTTGGTTATAATCGCACGGGTTGATTACTGTCATTCCTGGCAACATTTTCATCAAACCTATATCTTCAAGTATTTGGTGTGTAGCGCCATCTTCACCTAAAGTTAATCCTGCGTGTGATGCACAAATTTTAACGTTTTTATTTGAATAGGCAACACTTTGACGAATTTGATCGTAAACACGACCTGTAGAAAAGTTAGCAAAAGTTCCTGTAAATGGAATTTTTCCTCCTATAGTCATTCCTGCGGCCAAACCAATCATATTGGCTTCAGCAATTCCTACTTGATAAAAGCGCTCTGGATGATTTGCTTTAAAATCGTCCATCTTTAAAGAGCCAATTAAATCAGCACATAGTGCTACTACATTTTCATTAGTTTTTCCAAGTTCGGTTAATCCATCTCCAAATCCTGAACGTGTATCCTTACTTCCTGTGTTTGTGTATGTTTTCATAAGCTTCCCTAAATCTCTTTAATAAAGAGATTTTTTTAGGTAATATTTATTAAATTTTGTAAATCATTTTTATATTGACTCAATATTGAGGCGTAATAGGTTTAGTAGTCTCCTAAAGTTTCAGGATTCTGAGCTAATCCGCTTGCTAATTGTTCGTCGTTTGGTGCTTTTCCATGCCATGCATGTGTGTGCATCATGAAATCAACTCCATTCCCCATGACTGTTTTCAATAAAACGCAAACAGGTTTTCCTTGTCCTGTTTTAGATTTTGCTTCGGCCATTCCTTTTAAAATAGCCTCTATATCGTTCCCTTCATTAATTTCAACAACAGTCCAATCAAAGGCTTCAAATTTTGCTTTTACGCTTCCCATAGGAAGTACGTCATCTGTCGATCCGTCAATTTGTTGACCGTTTAAATCTATCGTCGCAATAATGTTGTCAACTTTATTTCCAGCTGCATACATGATAGCTTCCCAGTTTTGCCCTTCTTGTAATTCTCCGTCACCATGTAAACTGTACACTAAATGAGAGTCGTTATTTAGTTTTTTAGTTTGTGCAGCTCCTAAAGCCACGGACATGCCTTGACCTAAAGAACCAGATGCAATTCTAACTCCAGGTAAGTCTTCATGTGTTGTTGGATGCCCTTGTAAGCGCGAGTTGATTAAACGGAAGGTGTTTAGCTCTTCAACAGGAAAATATCCAGATCTAGCTAAAACACTATAAAAAACTGGAGAAATATGACCGTTGGACAAGAAAAATAAATCTTCTCTTATTCCATCCATATCAAAACCTTCGTTTCTATCCATAATCTCTTGGTAAAGTGCTACAAAAAACTCAGCACAACCTAAGGAACCTCCAGGATGACCAGAGTTTACTTTGTGTACCATACGTAAAATATCTCTACGTACTTGTGTTGTTAAATCTTTTAATTCTTGTGTGTTTGACATGTTTAAATAGTTAATTATATACCTGCAAAAATAAAGTTTTAATATACGGAATCAAAAAGAGATGTAGCGCACTTATTAACCAATTGTGTGCATTTGCTAACAATTAAGTTTTATTTTAAAGTTGTTTGTAAGGATCTACTCATATTTGATTGTTATAAGGTAGTCGTAGTGAAGTTAAGAAAGGATTTTATTTTTAATATGAATCAATTTTATTAAATGTTTAAGAATCTATACACTTATGTTATTTATATTTGCCACTTGATGAAATAAGAATATGACATTTGAATTAAAAGGAAAAGACTCACAGTCTAGTGCGAGAGCAGGAGTAGTAACAACCGATCACGGTAAAATAGAAACACCAATTTTTATGCCCGTTGGAACCGTAGCTTCAGTAAAAGGAGTACATCAACGTGAATTAAAAAACGATATTAACCCAGATATTATTTTAGGAAATACCTATCATTTATATTTAAGACCTCAAACAGATATTCTTGAAAAGGCAGGAGGTTTACATAAATTCATGAATTGGGATAGAAATATTTTAACCGATTCAGGTGGTTATCAAGTGTATTCACTTTCATCTAACCGTAAAATTAAGGAAGAAGGAGTGAAGTTTAAATCACACATCGATGGAAGTTATCACACCTTTACTCCTGAAAATGTTATGGAAATTCAAAGAACTATTGGAGCGGATATAATTATGGCTTTCGATGAGTGTACACCTTACCCTTGCGATTACCATTACGCTAAACGCTCTATGCATATGACACATAGATGGTTGGATAGATGTATCAATCACTTAGAGAAAACACCTTTGAAATATGGTTATAATCAAACATTCTTCCCCATAGTTCAAGGAAGTACATATAAGACCTTAGGATGCAATCTGCTGAGTATATTGCAAATGCAGGGGCAGCAGGAAATGCTATTGGTGGTTTATCTGTTGGAGAGCCAGCTGAAGAAATGTATGCTATGACAGAAGTGGTGACAAATATCTTACCTGAAGATAAACCTCGTTATTTAATGGGCGTAGGAACACCAATTAATATACTAGAGAATATTGCCTTAGGTGTTGATATGTTCGATTGCGTAATGCCAACTAGAAACGCTAGAAATGGTATGCTCTTTACGGCTCATGGAACCATAAATATTAAAAACTTAAAGTGGGCTGAAGATTTTTCACCAATTGATGAATCTGCAATGACATTTGTTGATACCGATTATACTAAAGCTTATTTACGACATTTGTTTACTGTAAATGAAAGACTAGGAGCTCAAATTGCTACTATACACAACTTAGGGTTCTATATGTGGTTGGTTCGTGAAGCTAGAAAACATATATTAGCAGGAGATTTTAGAACATGGAAAGATATGATGGTGAAACAAATGGATAAGAGACTTTAATGTATTTTGTGAAATAGAGAGAAAGTTTTTCTAAAATTATAATAACTTAAAAACACCTAATAATACCTTTCTTTTTGAGAGGTTAGGAGAGGATGAAAATACTTGATTGGTACATATTAAAGCGTTATTTGTTTACATTTTTCATTATGTTATTGTTGTTTATTCCTATTGGAATAACTGTTCACTTAGCAGAGAAAATTGGTAAAATACTTGAAAATGAAGTGCCTTTTGGAGAAGTACTGATTTACTTCTTAGATTTTACCATTTATTTCGCACATTTATTATTCCCACTATTTTTATTCCTTTCGGTTATTTGGTTTACCTCCAAATTAGCTAATAATACTGAAGTTATTGCCTTTTTAAGTTCGGGGGTTTCATTTTCTCGATTTTTAAGACCTTATATGATTGGCGCCACCATAGTTGCCATTTTAGCTTTGGTTTTAGGAATGTATTTAGCCCCAAACGCTAGTAATGGGTTTAACGATTTTAATTATAAATACCTTAAAAACAAGAACGATGCACTAGATAATCAGAACGTGTATCGACAAATTAATGACCACGACTATATTTACGTAAGTAGTTTTGATGTAAAGCAGAAACTTGGAAGGGATTTTACATTGGAGCATATTGAAGACGATAAAATGTCATATAAAATAAGTGCCAATACCATTAAGTACATTGAGAAAGACTCTACCTATAGACTAGTAAACTACACAAAACGTTATATAGGAGAAAGAGACGATCTTATTGAAATAGCAAGAAGGAAGGACACTATTTTTCCTTTCGATTTAGAGGATTTGACGCCGGTTGTTTACATTGCAGAAACCTTGCCTTATGGCCAATTAAATAAATTTATTGAGAAAGAAGAAAAAAGAGGATCTTCATATATAAATAGGTACAAATTGGTGAAATACCGTAAATGGAGTTTGCCGGTTTCTGTGTTTATTCTAACGATAATAGCTGTTGCTGTTTCTTCCATAAAACGTAGAGGTGGAATGGGAGTGAACCTAGCATTTGGGATTTGTATTGCTATGGTTTTTGTGTTTTTCGATAAAATATTTGGTGTTTTAGCCTCTCAATCGGACTTTTCTCCCTTAGTGGCTGTTTGGTTCCCAAATGCTGTTTTTGGTGTTTTAGCAGCCTATTTACTTTACAATGCAAAACGATAAGTTAAAGAATTACCTGCTCTTACATCTGTTGGTGTTTATTGCAGGATTTACGGCTGTATTAGGAGAACTAATAAGTATTGATGCCGTTCCATTAGTTTGGTACAGAATGCTTATGGCAACCATTTTAATGCTAGGCTTTGTTGTAGTAGCTAAAATCAAACTCAGAATTCCAATAAAATCAGTAGGTAGATTAGCTCTGGCAGGCGTTGTTATTGCTTTACATTGGATTACCTTTTTTGAATCGATAAAAGTTTCAAATATTTCTATTACTCTTGCTATGTTTTCTACAGGAGCTTTTTTTGCTTCTTTAATAGAACCATTTATTTATAAACGAAAAATAATATGGTACGAAATTATATTTGGTCTCCTTATAATCGTCGGAGTTATTGTTATCACGAATAGCGAGTTTAAATATTTAAATGGGATTATTTTAGGAATCGTTTCAGCCTTTTTGTCGTCTACCTTCGCCGTGTTAAATGGTAAGTTTTTAGAACAGCACTCAGCAACGGTTATTTCCGTTTACGAGTTTATAAGTGGTGTACTCTTTATAAGTTTGTTTATGCTGTTTTTTGGAAATGGTTTTACCAAAGAATTTTTTGTGTTAAGCACTTCAGATTTTGGCTATCTATTTATTTTAGCCTCGGTGTGTACAGCTTATGCTTTTATAGCTTCGGTTTATGTTATGAGATATATTAGCCCTTATACAGTGGTTTTAACTTATAATTTGGAACCTGTGTATGGTATAATTTTAGCGCTAATATTTTTTCCTGAAAATGAAATAATGAGCTCATCCTTCTATGTAGGGGCTATAATTATTATAAGTGTAGTTTTATTTAATGGAGTTTTAAAAAATCAGAAAAAGAGAAAAGCAAAAAAACTTCTTCGGGATAATTTGAAGTAATATTTTTAAAATTAGTCAGATAGAACTATTTAAATCCTTTTGACTAAATTTACACCAATATTTGGATTTGATTCTAAAATTAAAACAAAATAAATTGTGTAATTTTGTATGCTAATTAAACAAACTATAATTTTCAATGGAATATTTAGATTTTGAACTCCCTATAAAAGAACTTGAAGAACAATTGCAAAAATGCGAACTTATAGGTGAAGAAAGTGAAGTAGATGTTTCCGAAACTTGTAAGCAAATTGAAAAAAAACTAATTGCCACAAAGAAAGAAATATATAAAAACCTAACCCCTTGGCAGCGTGTGCAAATGTCTCGCCACCCAAGTCGCCCATATACCTTAGATTATATTCACGCCTTATGTGGTGACAGTTTCCTGGAGTTACATGGAGATAGAGGCTTTAAAGACGATAAAGCTATGATTGGTGGTTTAGGAAAAATTGGAGACCAAAGCTATATGTTTATTGGTCAACAAAAAGGATATAACACCAAAACTAGACAGTATAGAAATTTTGGAATGGCTAATCCAGAAGGATATAGAAAAGCCTTACGTTTAATGAAATCTGCAGAAAAATTTGGTATCCCAGTGGTAACTTTTTTAGATACACCAGGAGCTTACCCAGGTTTAGAAGCTGAGGAACGTGGCCAAGGAGAAGCTATTGCAAGGAATATTCTTGAAATGACTCGATTAAAAGTGCCTATCATTACCATAGTTATTGGAGAAGGTGCTTCTGGAGGAGCATTAGGAATTGGAGTAGGAGATAAAGTAATGATGTTAGAGAACACATGGTACTCAGTAATTTCACCAGAATCTTGCTCATCTATCTTATGGAGAAGCTGGGAATATAAAGAACAAGCTGCCGATGCTTTAAAATTGACTGCAATAGACATGAAGAAACAAGGCATTGTAGACGAAATTATTAAAGAACCACTTGGTGGAGCACATAGCGATAGAGAGAATACATATTTGGCTGTAAAAAATGCTATTGTTAAAACTTATGAGGAGCTTAAAAACTTATCACCAAAAGATTTAGTAAATAAACGCATGGAAAAATATTTGGAAATAGGAGTTTTTAAAGGTTAAGACTTCTCAATCCTATAAATTGAAATCTGAAATGTCTTATTTCAGATTTTTTTTATGCTTATCAACAATATAATTAAGTTATTAACAGTTAAATTGTTAACTTATGGTGAACAACCTTAACAGGATTTTTCATCATTTATCTTTTCAATTTAGCTACTTTCGTACATATGAAACAACCAAATCAAATAAAAGGATATCAAGTAGATAAAAGTACTATTATTAGTCTTGAAAGAGGAAAGATACCGCCTCAAGCCACTGATTTAGAGGAGGTTGTTCTTGGAGCGATGATGATTGACAAAAAGGGTGTTGATGAGGTAATTGATATTTTGAGTGCCGACGCATTCTATAAAGAAGCCCATCAGCACATTTTTGAAGCCATTTTTCAATTATTCGAAAATAGCGAACCTGTTGACTTATTAACCGTTTCTAGTCAATTAAAGAAAAACTCAAAGCTGGACCTTGTTGGAGGTGATTTTTACCTGATTTCATTAACCCAAAAAGTATCTTCTTCGGCCCATATCGAGTTCCATGCACGTATTATATTACAGAAATTTATTCAACGAAGTTTGATTAAAATCTCTAGTGAAATTATTGAAGATGCATACGATGAAACTCAAGATGTTTTTGATTTATTAGATCGTGCAGAATCGAAATTATACGAAGTTACCCAAGGAAATATTAAAAAATCGAGTGAAACAGCCCAGGAACTAGTTATCCAAGCAAAAAAGAAAATTGAAGAAATTTCTAATAAAGAAGGTTTAAGTGGTATTCCTTCTGGTTTTACAAAATTAGACAAGTTAACATCAGGATGGCAAGAGAGTGATTTAATTATTGTTGCTGCTCGTCCAGGTATGGGTAAAACGGCGTTAACACTGTCTATGGCAAGAAATATTGCTGTTACCCAAAACATCCCAGTCGCCTTTTTCTCTTTAGAGATGGCGTCTGTGCAATTAATTATGCGTTTAATTTCTAGTGAAACAGGTTTGTCGTCAGAAAAACTGAGAACGGGTAAGTTAGAAAAGCATGAATGAGAACAATTAAATGTGAAGGTAAAAAGCCTTGAAAAAGCACCTTTATTTATTGATGATACTCCCTCTCTTTCTATTTTCGATTTAAGAGCAAAAGCTAGACGATTAGCGTCACAGCATGGTATTAAATTAATTATTATAGATTATTTACAATTAATGACTGCCGGAGGTAGTCAAAAGGGAGGAAACAGGGAGCAGGAAATCTCAACCATTTCTCGTAACCTTAAAGCTTTGGCTAAAGAATTAAGTGTACCTGTTATCGCTCTATCGCAATTATCCCGTGCGGTTGAAACTCGTGGAGGAAGTAAAAGGCCTTTATTATCGGATCTTCGTGAATCAGGAGCAATTGAGCAAGATGCAGATATTGTATCCTTTATTTATAGACCAGAATATTATAAAATTGATGAATGGGATGATGACGAAAGAACACCAACCGAAGGTCAAGCCGAATTTATTATCGCTAAACACAGAAATGGTGGATTAGAAAATATACGATTGAAGTTCATCGGACATTTAGGTAAATTTGATAATCTTGATGATTTCGATACCCCATTTGGACAGGAATTTCATTCAAAAATGAATGAGGTGGCAAGTGACGATGCGTTTAAAACGACACATTTCCCTTCAGCCAGTGATGCTTTTGGAGACCCAGAAGATGATAACGACGTACCATTCTAATATAATGCCCTAGTTTTAATTATTCAGTCTTATGGACAAGTTAAGAACCACAAACATATTATTGCTAGTTATAGTTATTCCGTTAGTTTTTTATTTACTAAAAATACTTTCGTTTATATTTATTCCTTTGGTGTTTTCTATGTTTATAGCGTTGCTATTCTTACCAATTATGCGATGGTTAGGTAAAAAGAAAATTCCAAAGCCTATTAGTATATTGGTGGTTATATTATTGATTGCTGCAGGAGTAAAAATAGGTGTAGAATTAATCCAAATATCTTCTAAGGAAATTTTAAACTCAGATACTGAGTTTTTTTTAAAAGCCGAGGAGAAAATAAATAATTTATATTTATTTGGC
>Ga0079223_10002109_pt1 | contig 12191 bp, 11 predicted proteins | sample Stecom2011_FD_75072 | JGI IMG/M metagenome (GOLD analysis project Ga0079223, IMG submission 75072) | Agricultural soil microbial communities from Utah to study Nitrogen management - Steer compost 2011 | ecosystem: Environmental > Terrestrial > Soil > Agricultural land | place: USA: Utah...
TCACGACTTCTAGGAAAGATCTCCAGACCTCGAAGTGTTGCATAGGTAACCTTCATGGATTCTTCGTTATTCACTATGCGGAAGGGACGAAGGTGTGAAATCTTCTCCAAAGACTGGGTTGAAGAAACGTAATAACTAATGGCCCCTAGAGGAGAGAGAATTTCAGCAGTCTGGGCAATAATGCCATCTCGTTCATAAGTCGGGATAAGTTTTTGTGTATAAAACCCAGTGTGCTTTGTCTCAAAGTATTCTGCAGAGAGATGGGTTTTTAAAACATCTAAGTGAAGTAGAGTTTCTTCAAGAATAGGGTATTGATCCCATTGACCTAGATAAGAGATAAATTCTTTAGGTCTAGTCATCATAAGTTTTTCACAGAGTTCATCAATCGACTTGAAATTCACTCCGTAAAAGTCTCCTGTTGTAAAATCCAGAAGAACAAGAAGAAAGCCTTTTTCACTTTCTACTGCGGATGCGATGAATTTATTTTCAGCATTCGTTCCCTTGTCCAGATCATAAGGCATACCTGGGGAGACGATTTGCGTGACGGCTCTTTTCACAATGCCTTTAGCGGCTTTCGGATCTTCAACTTGTTCACAGATAACAACTTTACGGCCTAAGCTTGAAATTCGATCAACATAAGTAGCTGCAGCATGATGAGGAATACCGGCCATTGGAATTGGGTAATCTCCAAGTTTTCCACGCACGGTTAGAGAAATGTTAAGGAGTTTAGCTGCTAGACGAGCATCCTCGAAAAAGAGCTCATAAAAATCACCCATTCGAAACAGTAACAGATTATCCGGATATTGTTTTTTAACCGAATAGTACTGCTCCATCATGGGGGTGAGCTTAACTCCAAGTTGAATCAATTGTTCAAGACTAGGGGATTCCGAAAGTATCTGATTTTGCATGACAGAAGCTTATCAAAAGGAGACTATAATCGTCACCTACTTTCCCTTCTTACAGGCTTTGCCTACTGATGTTTAACTACCTGGATTCACTTTAAAAGGTATAATATCCCTATGAAAATAAGAGATCCTAAATCAATAAGTGTTATTGGGGCCTATATCGCTTTGAATATTGTGATTGTTGTCTTAGGCCTTAAAGAGGGAACTTCTTCTTTAGTTGAAAGAAGAAATGCGGCGCCCTTGGCAAAAGAACAAACGGAAGTGGTGAACCTTGATTACTTCAATATAAAACAAGGAAAACCAGTTTTAAGTCTCAAAGCGGACGAGATGAAGTCATTAGGAGAGGAGTCAGCTTATTTCGTAGGGCCTCATGGAATTTACTATTACCAAAACCATGAACGTACACTGAAATATCGAGCCGAGGAAGCTTTCTATGAAAAAGAAAAAGCATTTCTGAGACTTCTCGGTAGTGTTGAACTTATTGATGATCAAGGGGTCTATCAAGGTAAGAAGCTTACTTATTTTTTTGAACAAGACATGATCGAAGGAGTGGAAGGAATTCATTTTGATGGAGTCGATCCACAAACAAAAGATAAGTTTAAAATTCAATCTCTAAAAGTGAATGCTTATCCACAACAAAAAATTTCTCAATTTGAAGGTGATGTCAGAGGAAAAGTAACACCTCAAAAAAAATATCAACCACCCATGGACTTTAATTCTTCCTATTTAAAACTCAATGAGAATAAATCGCAGGCCAGTCTATGGGGAGGCGTAAGAATTAAAAGAGGGAATTACTTGATAACAGGTGGAAACGCGGAACTCTTTTTTCAGAACTATAATAAAAACCTCAAGTATTTTGTCTTAAATGACGATGTGAAAGTTACTGAAACTTTGCGCACTCCTGAAGGGATTGTACAAAGGCGGTCTTTTTCTGAAAGTTTAGAGGGCTTTGGAAGCGATAAAAAAATGGTGCTTTCAGGTGCTCCTCGAGTTGAGCAAGGAAAGGACGTGATCAAGGGCTATCGCATCACCATCAGAGAAAATGCTGAGTTGATCGAAGTCGATGATGCTATGTCTGATGTTCAAGTCAAACGTAAGAAAAACTAAAGGATCGCTTAATGAATGCAAGCTTCCATGCGCGCGAGTTGAAAAAAACGTATAACGGTAGACAGGTTGTGAAGAATGTCAGCCTGGACGTTGATAGAGGTGAAGTTGTTGGTCTACTAGGACCCAACGGAGCAGGAAAGACGACATCGTTTTACATGATGGTAGGTCTGGTAAAAACAGATAATGGAAGGATCTCTTTAGATGGAGAAAACATCACAGATGATCCTCTTCATATCAGAGCGAAGAAAGGCATTGGATACCTCCCACAAGAGGCCAGTGTTTTTAGAGAGCTCACGGTAGAAGAAAATATTTTTTCAGTACTGGAGATAAGAGATATCTCAAGTAAGGAAAAAGAAAATGCTCTGGAGAATTTGATAACCGACTTTGGTCTTTCTCATATTAGAAAATCCAAAGGACGAGAACTCTCTGGGGGGGAAAGAAGAAGAGTGGAGATTGCAAGATCCCTCGCTTTAGACCCGAAGTTTGTTCTACTGGATGAACCGTTTGCTGGAGTGGATCCCTTAGCAGTAAGTGACATTCAGCAAATTATTAAAAGGCTTAAGCACAGAAATATTGGAGTGCTTATAACCGACCACAACGTAAGAGAGACTCTGGGAATTGTTGATCGGGCCTATATTATGAGTCAGGGTGAACTCCTTGTGAGTGGAACACCTGAGGAGATCATCAATAACGAGATCGCCCGTAAGTTTTACTTAGGGGAAGAATTTAAGATGTAGAGGAGTTAGCATGGCGATTAAAATGAATCAGGGGCTGAAGCAGACGCAAAGCCTAATGATCACGCCGCAGCTTCAACAGGCTATCAAATTGTTGACGCTGACCCACCTTGAGATGACCACACTTATCTCTCAAGAAATGGTTGAAAACCCTATGCTCGAAGAAATAGATGGTGAGATGGAAGTTACTTCTAGCTCTGAATCATCTGAGGATATTGAGGCCCGCGAAGCAACTGCTGAAAATTTCTCCGGGCCGGAATTGATTGAAGGTTCTCGTGATACATTTGATTGGGAATCTTATTCTGAGTCATTCAACAGCTCTTCTTCTGCTCCAAACGTAAAAGAAAATTTTTCAAGCGAAGATGCTCCTAACTATGAAAATATGGTTTCTCGTGGACAATCACTTCAGGAACATCTTGAGTGGCAACTACGAATGGAGAATCTTTCAAGCCAGGAACTTGATCTTGCTATGGAGATCTTAGGTAACATTAATGATGAAGGTTACCTTGATCTTTCATTCGAAGAAATTCTTGCTAACTTTCCTAAGATGGATAAGGACCAGGCCTTAGGGGTACTGGGTCTTATTCAGCATCTTGATCCAGTTGGATGTGGTTCACACACACTAGAGGAATGTCTTGGAGTACAGGCACGAATGATGCCGGAGCGTTCTCCTTTGGCAGAACTCATCATTCAAAGACATCTAAAGGATCTTGAGAAGAAAGATTATAACAAAATTGCTAAAGAGCTTGGTGTTACTAAAGAGAAAGTAAAAGAAGCTGAACTGATTATCATGAGTCTTAATCCGAAGCCTGGTCGCTTGGTTTCCAGTGATGAGATTCAGTACATTGTTCCTGATATCTTCGTTGCAGAAGTCGGTGGTGAATTTGTCGTCCAGGTTAATGATGAAGGAGTCCCTCGTCTTCGCGTATCAAATCTTTATAGGTCGTTAATTAAAAGCTCTGAGAGTGATGCTGAAGCAAAAGAGTTTGTTCAAGATAAACTTCGTTCAGCTCTATGGCTTATTAAGTCTATCGAGAATCGTCAGAAAACAATTTATAAAGTTGCAGAGTCGATTGTACGTACTCAGCAGGAATTTTTTAAGAAGGGTCCGGCTTATCTGAAGCCAATGATTCTAAAAGATATTGCAAACGAAATTGGGATGCATGAATCAACTGTTTCTCGTGTAACAACCAATAAGTATATGCATACTCCGATTGGAACTTTTGAACTTAAGTACTTCTTTAACGCTGGTATCGGTGGAAAGAACGGCGGAATTGATATTGCTGGTGAGACCTTGAAGCTAAAAATCAAAGAACTGATTGCTAACGAAGATCCGAAAAGGCCGTTATCAGATCAGAAGATTTCAGAGCTTCTTTCGACCAAGGATATCGTTGTCGCTCGCCGAACAGTGGCCAAATACCGTGAGATGATGGGAGTACCCCCTTCATCTAAAAGAAAGAAATAGGAGGAAGGTGAATGAAGTAAGTGATGAACCCATTTAACTGAGATTGACTATTAGTAAGTATAAAAACTTTAGAGGCACGTCTATTATGAAATTAAAAATCTCTTTCAAACGTCTAAAACACACAGAAGCTCTTGATGAACGTATTAAAGAAAAATCAGAAAAATTTAGGAAATACTTTCAAGCGCGAATTGATGTGCAATGGGTTTGTTGGGTTCATGAAGAAAACCATTGGGCCGAAGTAAAAGTTATTGGTCCCAAGTTTGAGTTTTTTGCCAAAGCAAGTGCAGATAATATGTATAAGTCACTAGACCTTGTTGTTGAGAAAATCGAACGTCAGTTTGAAAAACAAAAGGATATGTACAAGAAACATAAAAATAAATATCAATCACATAAATATCAAAGTATGTTTGCGCAAATTCGTGATGAAGAAGAAGCATACTTTGAAGAATACGAAGATAAGTCAGCTTAAATTCTTTTTATTCTCTCTATATCTCTATAGAAAAACGCCCGGTTCTTGGGCGTTTTTTTTACAATGAACATTTATGAAAGGCATTCTTAGGAAAATGGCGTTTGGCCAGTTCCAGACAGGTATCGGGAAGGTTTATTCCTTTATGATTAAAGTCGCGCAGGATTCTTAAAAGAGAAGGAGAATGTGATGAACCAGGTGCCTGTTGAAAATCGAGGTTAGTAAAATCTTTTCCGTCCGAAGCAAGCATAGCACAGAAATTAGAATTCATATTTTTAATTTCAAAGGCCAATGCATCTGCATGATCTTCTTCAGTCGTTAGATGATCAGAAGAAAACCTTCTGGTCTTTCGTTTGTCAGGGATTTGATACCCTTGAGTCTTTACACAATTGCGATGAGTAAGAAATTTCTTTTTACTACTAGAACTTGGTTTCTTAGCCGCAACAAAGTGTGTAACCATATGCCCCACTTCATGGGCAACGATGGATTCAGTAGAGGGACCATGAGTGCAATTATAAGGAGAGATATTTAAAATAATATCATCGCTCTTTGTATCGTGAGCAACATAGTCGGTCAAAAGGGCCAGAGAGCTTCGACTTAAGTCAGAAGAGCAGTAATGAGTATCCACGTGGGAATTAATTTTGCGAGCGAAATCCAACATGCTAGACACATCATTTCCTCTTAAAGGATTATTTCTTTTATAATAAGAAATATGAAAGGGACTTCTTCCTAAACCACTATAGGTTACCTTCACATTATTTTTTAAATAGGTACGGAGCTTTTTAGCTGAATCAGAAGAAAGTTTAGAGATAACAGCTTGATCCATTTTTTGAAAAGCTTCTTGAAAAAGGGCCGGGGCAGGATTCTTAGCATTGATAATGTCAATGATCATTGCTGACTTACAAGAAGCAGTCATATCTGGAAGGTTTTTAAGTTTATCATTAATAAGAGCATCGACTTTAGAACTCAAGGGATAGAGATCAATGAGTTCTTGTGCCTCTTTAGAGGTATTGTTGTTTTTTAGAGATTGGATCTTTTGATCTATTAATTTAGCATTCGCCTTAAGAGTATTGAAGTAGTTATTAATCTCCTGGGGAATGCTGTCAACTTTCTTTATTTCATCCGCCGTTAAAAACTTATGATAATTACTGGCCGTGATCACTGCTACATTATCTTCTTTATCCCTGCACACACTCTCAGCACATAGGCGAACTAACTCTTCATCACTCATTTGTTCACAGTTAACTTGAGGTTCAATGACTTCATCGAGTTTCTTGATGATTGAACTTAATTGACCTGTCTCAGAGTAGAGAAGAGGTGAAATAAATAAAATTAAGAGTGCCCCTAACTTCTTCATAGATAAGATATTTTACCTTAGATCAAACTAACCCCGACAAAGGAATAAATTGCCGAAAAACCAAAAAGTACGCCGTACCTTTTGGTCTCTTGCCAAAAGGTACGGCGTACCTTCATAATGCATTAACTATAGATTCTTGTTCTGGAAACTAGTGAAAATCTAGTACTGTCCCGCAACTGTGAAAGTTTAAAGATAAACTTAAGTCAGATACAGCACTTGAATCGTTCTTATAGGCCTGAACCCGCGGAGGATAATAGTGCCATCGTTTATTTTTTTGTTTATTTCTTTAAGTATTCCTGTATTTGCCCAAGAGAGTCTTTCTCCCATTGAAGTGAGGACCAGTAAAAATGCTGAAGACTTTTACTCTGGTTCTTTGGAAATCATTGATCAAAATGAAATCAGTAAAGCAAGCTTCAATGAACTCACTGATATTCTCTCTAACGTTAGTGGTGTAACCGCCAGTAGTAACGGAGGTCCGGGAAGTCGAACTGCGTTTTTCATTCGGGGAGCGGAATCCCGTCATACCGCTTTTAGTATAGATGGATTAAGACTCAATGATTCTTCCAATACTGACCGTCAGTTTGATGGAGCCTTCTTCAACCCTCATATTTTAAGTGACATCAAGATTTATAAAGGGCCTCAATCTATCCTTTATGGGCCGGATGCTATGGCGGGTTTGGTTGAGATGACCACAAGTAAGGGTAACGAAAAAAACGAAACACATTTTTCCTTAGGAGGAGGAAGCTTTGAAACCTATAAAGCATTTCTCATGCAAGACTGGGGAAAGGGAAAGAATCACGGAAGAGTTAGTGCTGGTTATCTTTTCACAGAAGGAATCTCTAGATTAAATAAGAAAAGATTTAATGCTTCTGAAAAAGATAGCACCAGAACTTATCAAATAACCTCATCTTCAACTCACCAATTTAGTCATTGGAAAACTGATCTTCTCTTCGGTTATAACTTCGGAGAGAATGAGCTGGATGGTTTTATCGATGACAACTCCCATGATATATCTCGTGCCAATCATTTTTTTATTCAACAAAAAAGCGATCTGCGTCTTGATAGTAAAAACTCTCTTATTCTTCGAACAGGGCAATCTCGCTATAATAGAGAACTTCACACACTTTCTACCGGGGTTAATCATTATCTAGGAGTGGTCACTCAAGTTGACTTCTATTTGGATCATAGAAGTAAAGGATCTCATTTTATCTTGGGAACGGGACTTGATCATGAGGACTTTGAAATTGATCGAGACTTTGAACGAAGTAATACATTAGCTTCTGGTTATTTCTCTCATAAGTTGTCTCATCATATTTATGAGTTCTCTTATGGAGCAAGATTTGATCACCATCAGCGCTTTGGTGATCTTTTCACTTACTCCGTTTCTCCTGCTTTAAACTTAGGGGATGTTCATCTGAACTATCTTTATGCCACTGGCTTCAAGGCGCCAAGTCTTTATCAGCTCTATGGGCCACCTATTTATGGTTTCCCTGTAGGGAATCGGGATTTGGAAGCAGAAGAAAGTGTTTCTCATAGTGTGAATTTTTCCTGGGCAAGTAAGCTGGGAGAGTTGAATGCTAGTCTCTTCAGTAATCAGTACAAAGAGTTGATTACTTATTCGATGCTTGGTTATCTTAACCAAGAGGACTTTAAAGTAGAGGGAATAGAACTAAGCTTTAAAAGTATTATTAATGAGTGGAGTTTCAGACCATATTTTACCGTCCTTCATTTTAAAGATAATGAATCTCATCTTCTTCGCCGCCCAGAGAATTTCTGGGGATTAGACCTCTCCTGGCAGGCAACTCACGCTTTAAACATTTGGTCCAAGTTTGAGTATCGTGGAAAAAGTTTTGATAATGATGAGAATGGAGAAAAGGTAAAACTCAGTAGTTATGAGAAGGTCGATGTTGGTGTGAGCTATAGCTGGAGAGAGCAAGTATTATCACTAAAAGTTCAGAATCTTTTTGATAGAGATTATGAACAGGTATATGGAATGAGTGTCATGCCAAGAAGTTTTATGATTGAATGGAGTGGAAGAATATAATTATTTTTTAAAACAGCAGGAACCACCATAGTCGCCCTCGTGCTCTTCAATTTCCTCAATGAGAGAATCTTTGTAGGCCTGAATTTCTTCCTCACTAAGACCTAATGAGTGAGAAAGAGTATCAGAGAGGGTAGGGTTTAGAATTTGGATATCAAGTCCCATTTCTTCGAGGCTAAAGGCCAGGGCATAAGCCTGGTCCATTTGATCTAGATCAAATTCCTGAAGGATAGAGCCACTGTTCTGTTCGAGGACCTGAATTTTTAACTTTTCTTTACCCATGGGCCAATGGTAGAAAGCTTTGATCCTGATGTCAAAGGAAGCATGATGGGGCTCATATTTTGGATTGATGAAAATACTTTTGCTACAAACTTGGTAGAACGTGCACTTAAGGGGCAAGGGGTTGATTTTTATACAGTTAAAGATGCTAAGGACTTTTCATATCTCATAGAGGACCTTAAACCCCAAATAGTTGTTATTGATTCCCAAACGGCCCTTAAGGATATTGAAGTCTTCAAAAAGCAGTTTGAGCAAACTCAGAGTTTTTTTAATGCAAAAATCGTAGTGATTGAAGGAAATGAGGAATTAAGCTTCTTGGGTGATCAGGTGAAGGTTCTTCAACGTCCTTTTGATCCATTTAAATTAAAAGAATTCTTTTCCCAAATCTAGTTTGGGCTTATGCTTTAAAGCATGGATAATGACAAACATCTTATTTGGATTGCTCTGGCTTTAGGGATATTAATCTTCGGACTTACTGTTTACTTTAGAAGCGGGGCTTTCTAAGTTTTCTTTTACCTGTGGTCTTCTTTCAGACTGAGAGATAAAAAAACTACTTAATCTTTTATCAATAACAGACAGTAAAACATCCACCAGCTCATGATAGTGAGTATGGATCCATTGCGCAGAGAAATGATTGGGAACTTCTAGTAAAAGGACATTATGAGAGATAATCAGTGGTTTAATATTTTTAAACCATTGATGGTGGATCTCTGGTCCTAAAATGTCACAGAGTTGTTCTGATAAAATAGACCAAATATAAGAAGCCTTAACAACCGGATGAGCAAGATTAATGTTTTTATCATTTAACTTAGTCTGCTTACCAGGCCAACGATTCTTTAAACTTGATTTCTTTTTAATCACTCTAGTTTTTTTCATGGGACAAAAAGCTTAGTGATTTTTATTCACAGATACAAGCTCTTTTTAAAAATTAAATTAATTTTTCCCATTCTTTAGATTCATCAGGTGCTAATACATATTGATTAAGACCTAAGTTTTTAAAAATAAAATCAGGAACTCTTATACGATAAAAAATTCCTTGCTCATGACTGGTCATCTTAATGATGTTGGCATTGGCACGGACTTTAGATTGGGCTTCACCATCCTCATAAGGAATGAAAAGGTCGTAATGGTCCTGCTGAGATAAGAAGAAATTAATAATATGGTTTCTTAAATTTTTAATATCTTCTTCATCAAAACTAGAAATAAGAAATGAATCCGGATAATTTCTCATGATGATGCGGGCCCGTACAGGATCATTGAGAAGATCTTTTTTATTAAAGACAATAAATTGTTTCTTATCTCCTAACCCTAATTCGGATAAAACTTCTTTAGTAACCTTAAGATGTTTTTGGTAGTTAGGATCAGAAATATCACAAACGATAACTAAGAGATCTGCTTCTTGAGCTGACTCCAGAGTGGTTTTAAAACCTTCGATTAAGGTGTTTGGTAGATTGGAAATAAAACCAACCGTATCAATCATAATCATCGGTGGCTTAGAGTCCGGGTTAAGCGTTCTAAAGGTCGAATCAAGTGTTGCAAACAACTTATTCTCTTCTAATACATTCACGCGACAAAGGCGGTTCATGAGAGAAGACTTTCCAGCATTGGTATAACCAACGAGAGCTGCCGTTACCGCCTGATTTTGGCGTTTCTTTCTCTGTTGTTCACGGGAACGCTGAACTTCTACTAATTGTTTTTTGAAGAACTCAATACGCTCTCGAACCATACGACGGTCAAGTTCAAGTTGTTGCTCTCCTTCTCCTCCAACGGCGCGACCTCCTCCTCGTTGTTTAGTGAAGTGTCCCCACATGGAAGTCAGACGAGGAAGAAGGTATTGAAGACGAGAGATTTCAATTTGAATCTTCGCCTCACGTGTGCGGGCATGATGAGCAAAAATTTCCAGAATAACGGTATTGCGATCGACCACTTCAAATCCTGTGATCTTTTTGATGTTTCGGACTTGAGAAGCTGTTAGTTCAAAATCAAAAACTAAAAGATGAGATCCCTCATCTCGGGCAAGCTCAGCAATCTCTTTTAGTTTTCCTTCTCCCAGCATCGTTGCTGGATCAATGAACTTTCTATTCTGAACATATTCCTCTCCATCAATAACTCCCAATGTACGAAGAAGTTCCCGTAACTCTTTCAGGGAATTATTAGTTTCAAGTTCAGTTGCGTGATGTTCAAACTTATCACACACGATAGAAACCAGGCTCGCTTTTTGGCCTAGAGGAAGTTTGAAGTCTTCGGCGTTCATTTAAGCTCCACTTGAATATTATCAAGAAGACGAGTTGTACCCATGCGGTAAACAGCAAGGATAGTTATTCTTGAAGAATGGGAAATGTCTTCACTAAGAGTGAGGTGATCTCTCATCGTCAGATAGTCCCAGTCGGAATCAGTTAATTGATTATTGATATAATCTTGGGCCAGTTCGATATTCGAACTTTTCCCATCTAAAATGCGTTCAATCTCTCTGAGGGTCTTTATAATATGAAGAGCTTTTTCTTTTTGTTCAGCAGAGAGATATTGATTGCGGCTTGAAAGAGCAAGCCCCTCAGGTGATCTTTTAATAGGCAATCCTACAACTTCGATGGGAAGCTTTTCCTGCTTTACCAAAAGAGAAATGACGGCCCATTGTTGATAATCTTTTAACCCAAAATAAGCCTTGGTTGGCTTCATAAGGTCAAAAAGACGATAGACCACAGTTGTTACTCCATCAAAGTGTCCAGGCCTGATGGCCCCCTCTAAAATTTCTGTGATATTGCCTGAGACTTTTATCGTTTCACTGAAGCCTCGGTAAACCTCATCAGTTGATTGAGGTGCAAAAACAACAACTGTTTTATTAGTGTGTAACTGAAGTTCTTTTTCAATGAGTAAAAGATCGTTTTCCAGAGTTCGTGGATAGCGATCAAAATCTTCGGTTGGCCCAAACTGTTTGGGGTTAACGAAGATAGAAAAATAAACCACATCAAAGTCACTGAGTGCTTGATGGAGAAGAGAGATATGTCCTTCATGAAGATTTCCCATGGTAGGAACAAACCCCACTTGCTGATGAGTGGTACGAACTTTTTGTAGTTCTTCTAAAGTTTTAACAACTGTTAGCATAATGAAGAACCTTCAAACCAATTGGCAAGCTTTTCACCAACACCTGTTTTAGTAAGAGGAACTGGTCCAATCGTTTTCTCAATAGTTACAAAAAAATAGGTTCCACCTTCTGTCTGGAAACCTTGAACATCTTCGCTTCCCACTAGTCCATTAGAAACTTTATTTCCAACCATCAGGTCAACGGGTTTGCGATTCATTTTTTCTCTGAAAACTTCTTCGGTCGTTTGGGTTTCAGCAGCAAAGCTGACCACCTTTTGATGAGGTTTTTTAAGAGTTAAAACCTCTTTTAAAATATCTGCTGCTTGCTTGTAGTGAAGAGCAGTGGTCATTGTTTCTTTTTTGATTTTGTCCGTAGCCGGATCAAACTCAATATCAGCAATAGCGCCGGTTGATATGTAAATATCAGCTTCCGGGAAAAACTTTACTGCATGATTACGCATGATCTGAGTTGTTGGAGATTTAATGATTGTAATATGAGGATGAAGTAACAAATCATTAACTTCACTGGTGCATTGATGACCGGTGAGTAAAATAACTTCATGTCCACGTTTTAAAAATTCTTTGGCGACGGCCATACCCATCTTACCGCTGGAAGGATTGGTAATGTATCTTACAGGGTCAATGGGAGCAGCGGTAGCTCCGGCCGTAATCACGGCCTTCTTATGAGTTTTAAGACCAGGTGTTAAGGTATTAATGAGCTCAATAACAGCATTAACTTCAGGAAACTTTCCTTCA
>Ga0079223_10002110_pt1 | contig 12189 bp, 13 predicted proteins | sample Stecom2011_FD_75072 | JGI IMG/M metagenome (GOLD analysis project Ga0079223, IMG submission 75072) | Agricultural soil microbial communities from Utah to study Nitrogen management - Steer compost 2011 | ecosystem: Environmental > Terrestrial > Soil > Agricultural land | place: USA: Utah...
AGTAAATCAACTAAACTAACTATTATCAACTGATGTTAGGTTTTCGTCACTTCCTTCCTCCATCCTGGACTTAGCCACTATCTTGATCCCGCCCCGCGGTTTTTGCGCCACCGTAACCTCCACCCACCACGAGTGAGATGTTTCGAAGATGTCCTTGGCAATCTGGGCGGCCAAAGCCTCACAGAAGACCCCTTCTTCCCGAAAGCTCCATAAATACAGTTTTAAGCTCTTGCTTTCTATACAAAGATCTTTCGGCGCGTATTCAATAGTAACCGTCTCCCAGTCCGGCTGACCGGTGACCGGACATAAACTGGTCACCTCGTCACTCTCCATGACCACGGTCTTCACTCCCGCAGGTTTAGGAAAGACCTCCAGGGTCTTGCTGGGATTTCGCACCGTCATTCCTAAGGCTTTAAATTCCATCTCGCTCATTTTTCTTTATCACTCCATTTCGCTGGCACCATGTAGCGTAAATAATTCTATAAACACAACTGACTATCATTAGCATTGATCATTAAAGTCTCGGTAGTTTCAGCTTTTTTTCTAAATGCTATATCCTTTAGCATCACCTAAACCCTTAAATCAAAAGGATTATACTTAACTTTTGTATCATAGATATCTATGCCCTCTTTTTTCTTGACCCAGTTTACCACAAGATAGGTAAGAGGGGTTAGAATCACCTCATAGGCCACCTTCCAAAGATATTGGGCTACCATCATTCCACTTAAGGTCCCCAATGGCATGGCGCCGCCAAAGGCGATTGTGATAAAAAGAATTGTGTCAATACCTTCGCCTACCACTGTGGAACCAATAGTACGCAGCCAGAGGTTTCGTCCTTGAGTTTTTACTTTGAGGCAGGAGAGGATTACGGAGTTGGAAAACTCCCCGACAAAATAACCAACCAACGAGGCCGCGACTAACCGGGGAGTAAAACCCAGAACAGCGGCATAGGACGATTGTTCCTCCCAGAATTCCGGGTGCGGGAGAGCAATAGTGACCATGAAGACAAGAGCCATAAAGAGGTTGGCGGCAAAACCTGTCCAGATAATGAGACGGGTCCGCTTAAAACCATATACTTCAGTTAAGACGTCGCCAAGGATATAACTCAGAGGAAAGAGAATAACTGCGGCCGGGAGGGTAATTCCCATCAACGCAATGAGTTTTCCGGCAATGATGTTCGAGATGAGCAGAGAGGTTACAAAGAAACAGGCCAGAAGGAGGAAGACCGGGGTGGTTTGGGTAGTATTATTTTTAGGCATAAAAAAACCTCCAGTTTTGTTTTGCGGGTTGCTGGACTACCGCATGAAATAACTGACCGTATCAGGCATATCAGGCATAAAAAAAACTACTTCAACTTCACAATAACATGATAGCACAGTTTTATGATTATAACAATCCCCACCTCATTTTGGAAGCGGTCGGATTTCTTGATTATAAATCTGATGCATAAAAATGCCGCTAGTGAGGAGGGAGGCAATCTCCGCAATAGGAAAAGCCCACCAGACCATATTAACCGATCCGGTCTGGGCTAATAAATATGCAGCCGGTAAAAGTACACCAATTTGCCTGGCTAATGAAACAAACAGACTCATCATCCCGTTACCCATAGCCTGAAAAACGGAGCCGGCAACAACGCAAAACCCGGCAAAAATATAACTTATACTGATGATCCGAAAGGCCGGAACACCAATGGTCAACATCTCAGCGGAGGCTTTAAAGAGCAGGAGTAGTCTATCCGGTACCAGTTGCAAGATGAAAAAACCCACCACCATAATACAGATAGCATACGTCATACTTAGTTTAATCGTCTTGGTTATACGTCCCCGCTTTCTTGCTCCAAGATTATAAGCGAGAATCGGGACCATGCCGTTGTTCAGCCCAAAAACCGGCATAAAAACAAAACCTTGCACTCGGAAATATACTCCAAATACGGCAACCGCGGTAGAGGTAAAGGATAATAGAATTTTATTCATCCCAAAGGTCATTAGCGAACCGATGGAGATCATAATAATCGTCGGAATACCCACGGCATAAATTCGCTTAATCACTTCTCGCTCAGGCTTAAAACCCTTAAATACCAATTGAATTTCCTGATTTTTAGTAAAATTAAAGTAGATTGCCAGGAACATTGCTATAGTCTGCCCAATCACCGTGGCCACTGCCGCTCCGGTCGTTCCCATTTCCGGTAGACCCCAATAGCCGAAGATCAAGACCGGATCAAGAATAATATTAATTATCGCCCCAGTCGCCTGAGTGACCATAGTATAGAACGTCTTTCCGGTAGATTGAAGAAGACGTTCAAAAGTCATCTGTCCGAAGAGCGCAAACGAGTAAATGCAGAGGATAGAGAGATATTCCCAGCCATATTCGATAATCTCCGTAACCTGGGTCTGAACCTTAAAAAAAGCCCGTACTCCGAACAATCCAAAAATAGCAAGAATTAGGAAGCTCAAAGAAGCCAAGAAAAGACCGTTACACGCTGCCTTATTGGCCTTTACTGTATTCTTTTCTCCTAGACTTCGCGATAGCAGGGCATTAATTCCCACACCGGTGCCGGCGCCTATCGCAATCATAAAATTCTGAATGGGAAAGGCTAAAGAGACGGCAGCAAGCGCGTTTTCGCTAATCCGCGCTACGAACATGCTATCCACCACATTATAAAGGGCTTGTACCACCATGGAGAGCATCATTGGCACAGACATGGTAATCAACAAGCGACGGATCGGCATCACGCCCATTTTGTTTTCAGGTCTGTATTCCAATCCTCCCCCCATTAGCAATCACCCTCAAAAAACGTGGTAACCATTTCCTTCAGCACTCGCACAGCAGCGGGTATTCCGATACTGCTGTCAAGGGAAATCTGGTAATTCTGGGCCTTTCCCCATTTGTTTTGGGTGAAATAATTATAATAGCCAGCGCGATTTTTATCCTGTTTTTGAAGGTAGTCACGGTAATTGGCCACAGTTTCATGGTATTTTTCCTGCACACATTTGATTCTCCACTCTAACGGAGCATGGATAAAAACGCGGAGACAGTTATCAAACTCGCGTAGAATATAATCTGCGCATCTGCCCACAATCACGCAGGACTCTTTCTCCGCGATTTTGCGAATCACTTGTGACTGTGCAAGAAAAACCTGTTCGGCAGCAGGCAATTCCTGGCTGGTCATATAGAGATTATAGTAAAAAATATTCGTTTTTTTCTGCTCGATCTTGGCGACAAAATCTTCGGCAAAACCGCTTTCTTGGGCAGCCAGCGCAATAAGTTCTTTATCATAAAAAGGAATATTGAGTTCCTGCGCCAGTTGCCTCCCGATAATTCTTCCACCGGAACCATATTCTCGAGCGATTGTGATGATCTTGCGCTTCATTTCCTACACCTACCAAAAATAAATTTCCAGTATACAACTGTGTATTATATCACAATTACTCAAGTTATTGCTTTAAATAAAGCACTTGACAAGATTTTCGATCACTTAGAAATGGCTGGATCATAGTGTGAACGGTAGCCTGAATAAAAAGAAAATACTATGAATAAGAACCGGACTTTGTGTCCGGTTCTTTTCATAATAACCAACATTACTGCAAACCCGTTTATTTCCACCCCTTGGACAGGTTTAGGCAATGTTTTCGGGTGTAACCTCCATGATTTTTTCCAGGTTCTCTAAAAGAAAACTCTTTCCTTTCTCGTTGAAGACGATTTTTTCGTATTCTGTCCCGTTGAAACTGCGAGGCTCCGTCTCAATTCCGTACTCCTTGGACTGGTCATTGATTACTGTTCGCCTTTTCCCTTCCTCCAACTCTTTTTCACTCAAGATCCCCATCTTCTTCAGTTGTTTGTTTAAGTCCACTCCCGTCAGGTTCTTGCTCTGCTCCGGATTAATTACTTTGTTTACACAACGAGCAAATTCATTGACACCGATCTTGCCATCCGGTAAGACTATCCTGGTCTTCTCCTCAGGCGTAATCATGAACTTCGTTAATCTTGAATTTCCTGGTCCATATTTTTTTTGAAACATTGCTAATTCTTCTTTTACTCCTTGTTGTTCTTCCAATACTTTACTGACCATCCCCACCAATTCTTCGGTCATCCCAGCCAACTCTCGCTTAGTCTGTTGTAACTCCTCATAGATTTTTTTTACCATGCCATTGGTTTTTGTGTCCATATTTAACCCTCCTTTTTGATTTTTTCCGAACACACGTTCTATTATATCAGCTTTCCATAATATGTCAATACATTATGTTAATTTAGTGAAACCTTCGTACTTTAGAAGATACATAGCTGGTAATCTAAAGGCTAGAGCTGGTACAAGTACTTTGAAAAAAAAGAACCACCCCCAAAATCAGAGGCAGCTCATTTCTAAATCTTTACGTACTTTATTCAGTTAAGCTTATTTTAATGTTCAGAGAGATTTCTCAAAAGGTCTTCAAAGGTATCTCTTCTCCGGATCAATTTGTCTTCTCCGGAGGTGGTAATCAACACCTCCGCCGGGCGTAGTCTAAGATTGTAATTAGAAGCCATGGAATAACCGTAAGCTCCGGCATCCCAGACTACCACTAAATCTCCTTCATTGAGGAGAGGAAGGTTCCTTTTCTGTCCCAGAATGTCTCCACTTTCACAAATATTTCCAACAACAGTGACTTCTTCTTGTTCTCCGGTTACCACAGACGCTCCATTACGAAAAACCGATATTTCATGATAAGAATTATAAATAACCGGGCGCATCAACACATTAAAACCGATATCCGTACCCACATATTTCCTAGAGTGGTTCTGCTTAACTGCGGTCACCCTTCCCAGCAACACTCCGCTTTCGGCCACCAGGTACCGGCCGGGTTCGATCTTAACTTTAATCTCCCGTCCGTATTTCTTCATCCACCCGGTAAGGATCTGATCCAACTTTTCGGCAAGCGCTGACAGATCCAATCTTTTTTCTCCATCCAAGCGGTGATAAGGAATACCAAATCCGCCCCCGAAATCAATGAATTCTAAATCAGGAAAGTGAGACGCGATCTCAAGGAGGGTTTTTACCCCCTCCACATAAGGTTCTCCGTGTAAAAACAAGGAACCGATGTGTTGGTTTATACCCACAATCTTCAAGGAAAACTGCGCGGCAATTCTTTTTACGTCCTCCACCAAATCGGCATCTACTCCGAATTTAGTATTCTCTCCCCCGGTGTTCACCTTTTCATGGTGCCCGGCTCCGACTCCGGGGTTAAACCGGACAGAAACACTTTGCCCCGGATGGAGGCGACCGAAGATGGAAAGCTGCGACAAAGAATCCAAACTAACAGTCACACCTTGTTCAACTGCATATTTCATCTCCCCGGTAGTGATATTATTGGTAATAAACAAGATCTGATCAGGACGAAAGCCGGCCTTCAGTAAAAAAAAGATTTCGCCTGGGGAAACAGCATCGGCGTTGAGACCTTCCCGTTTAATGATCTTTAATAATTCCAGATTGGAGTTGGCCTTGGCGGAATAATTTACAGTAAACCAAGAATAAGGAAGCAACTTCTTCAATTCATGACAACGCTCCCTGATGATCCCCTCATTATAAACATAAAGTGGAGTTCCGTACTTATCTACTAATTGCTCGGGGTTAAGTTCACCCCAAAAATCTTTCTCTATCGGGTTGTAATTCATAGGTTTCATCTCCATTCTGCTGGATTCGGTTCTAGTTCATAAACTGTACAAGATAGACGATGATGATTGCGCCGACAGCTACTTCTAAAAGACCTTTTTCGTAATAGGACAGGACGAGGGCAACACTCATCCCAATCAGGGCAGAACTAATATTTCCAGTGGAATACAGAATACCCGGAAAAGTCATGGCTCCTAAAGCCGCATAGGGCACATAATATAAAAACGAACGCAAGAACCTGGAACTCAGGCGTTTTTTAACAAAAACCATCGGTAACACCCGGGGTATATAGGTTACAATGGCCATTAAAATCACAGCTATAATTATCCTATTCAGCATGCCTAAACCTCCTCCCTGGGAAAGAAGAGCGCCCCGATTATACAGGCTGTAATTGTGGCAATGATAATACTCCACCCAGCGGAGATTTGTTTAAGATAGGGCGCCCAGTTGAATAAGGAACTAAGCGCAACAGCGATCAAGGTGATGGTCAAAGCCGCCCGGGACTTTTTTGCACTGGGTACGATCAAAGCGATAAACATGGCATAGAGCGCAATACCCATCGAATTTTGTAATGCCTTGGGCAGGACAGAGCAGATTAAAGCTCCCAGAGTTGTCCCTAGAGCCCATCCTCCATAGGGAAAAGAGATCAAACCCAGCATATATCCGAAGGAAATATCATGCTTTTCTAGAGAAGCCACAGTAAATGTTTCGTCCGTGATTCCAAAGGACATAATTCCTCTCTTTATAAAAGCGGTCTCGGGAATAATCTTTTGCGAAAGGGAAAGGGACATTAATAAATATCTGATATTGATCACAAAAGTAGTTAAGGTGATTTCAAACAAAGAAGCTTCGGTAATAATCAAGCGGGCGCCAGCGAATTGCCCGGCTGAGGTTAAATTGGTCAAAGAAATTAAAATAGCGATCCAGGGTGATATACCGCCACTGACTGCCATTAAGCCGAAGGTAAAGGCCACCGGGATATAACCTAAGGCTATGGGAATTCCTTTTTGTAATCCGGATCCAAAATCCGTACCAAAATCAGATTGATGCTTTGAGGGATTACGTTTTGAATAAGGCCTTTCAACCTCGGAAGTCTCCTTTTTCGGAAACAACAATTTTTTATCCTCCAAACGATCACTGTTAAAAAAATAGTTTAGTGTAAAAATCAGGTGTTGTCAAGAGATTTACGTGTATACAGTAATACTTTCTTCACCCATCCGGCTCTCTTATTGTGGGGGATGACATACTCCGCACGGCGTATATCCTTTCTGCTTAGCCTCACTTAAAGGTATTAAGATACGACTTTTCCCTAAAAATCTGCATCCTGCCTGATGATACTTACTTCCGGTCTGAGTGATATAAACGATAGTCTGTGACGGACTATACTTTTCCAAGGCAACCGGTTCCTGATTAATTTCTATAGTCTTGCCGTCGCTGACCGCGATGATCGTTCCTAACAGATCCGTCCTGTACACCTCTACTTCGGACTCGTTTAACCGGAGTAAAGTTTCCCTGCCCGGATGCGCATATCGATTGTCAACACCCACCGAGATTACGGCAAACTTTGGGTTCACTCTGGCTAAGAACTGCCTGGAAGTGGAAGTGTCACTCCCATGATGCGCGATCTTAATCAGATCGGCCTGAAGATCTGTTCCTTGGACCAGCATCGCATTTTCTGAGGAAGTCTCAGCATCGCCGGTAAACAAGAAAGCCACTCGGTCATAGGTAAGCTTAACAACAACACTATAATCATTTAATTCTTCATATGATTCGTTCGTGGGGGCAAGGATTTCTACAGATAAAGCCGAATCGAGCTCTATACTCATTCCAGCCTTGGCGGTTGTAATCCGTAGACCTTTGTCTTTGATGGCTGCCAATAAAGAGGCAAAGGTCCTTGTGGTCGTGGTCACCTTGGGGAGATAGACCCGGCCGATCTCAAACCCCTCAATAACCGCATCCATACTGCCGATGTGGTCTTCATGGGGATGGGTGCCGACTACTACTGCCAGGCGATTGATATGTAGTCTCTCAAGATAAGAGAGGATAAAATCTTCATCACCGTTATTGCCCGCATCAATCAACATGTTTTCTCCGTTCGGAGTTTGAATCAAGATGCTGTCTGCTTGTCCCACATCAAGAAAGTGTACGGTCAGTTGCGGTTGAGCCGCCGCGTAAACCACGGCGCCAAAAATTGCTAGGACCAAAGCTAAAATCAGAATCAGTCTTCGCAGTGGATTCATCGTTGTCACCTTCATTTACTATGATTTCTACTATTTTATGTCCGACAATCTTTACTTAGACTTGTCTGTATATCTGTATAATCTATTTGGAAAAACCATCTCCTTTCTACTAGGCACTTTTATTCATTTCTTCCTTTACCGAATTTCACCTGCATTGGAGCTGGTAAAATCAGATGCTCTAAACATTCATAAAAACAGCATGGAATTTCATGCGAATTTCATGAAGTTATTCCCAGTTCAGGCCGTTGCCATATTGGCTTATGCTTGCGTTTAAGTTTACGCTTACTCTTACACCACCACTTTACCCTTCTTCTCAGCTACTGTCACCTCTGCCTCTACGCCGGAATTGAAACTCAAAAAGTCACTTTCAATTCCATCACTAAAAATTACCCCATTATCCGGCATTTGAGAAAGAATCTTTAATGAATTTTCAGGAGTGATCCTCCCAAAAACCATGCCAGCTTGAGATGCCTTACTGGGAAACGGCTCCCGCACAGAAAAATATAAGTAATCCGCATCCCAGGGTAACTTGAAATCAGACTCTAATTCCACATTTTGCCGTTGAATAAAACTTGTACTAATGGTAGTTGCGCCCTTAATTACGCTTTTCAGCCAACCGGTAGAGCCTAGTCCGGTGGAAACAATGATCCCGCTGGAGGACTGTTGTTCACCATATTGCCCCAAGTGAATGCGATACCTGGCGGAAACATGCGTTTTTTGGCCAATAAAAAAATCATTGACTGCATACAGGGTTTGACCGTCATTAAGCTGTGCCTTGGCCATGGTAACTTCCTGATGACGGCGTTTGCCGCGTAATGTCTCCGGGATAATACTAGACAAATTCTCTACAACAAAGGGTAATAGCACGCCATCGTAACGCTTAGGATCGGGATTGACACCGATCAGGAGCTGATTATCCAAATATTTCATAGTATTAGCGACCATCCCGTCCTGCCCGATGGCTACAACTAAATCATTACGACCAAAAATGAAGTTGGAGAGAAAAAAACGGTCAATAATCTGCACACGTCCAAATCTATTCAAAACAGACTCCGCTTTGCAGAGGGCAACTTTGTAAACCTCGTCTTCTCTCAGATAGTCGGAAAAATCAGCCCCCAAGTGTTCAAGGTAGAACTTTGCTTGCATCACGGTGTTAAAGCGTTTGACTAATTCTTCCAAACGAGTGCTACGCTTGACGAGCACAATCTTTTTTTCGTCAGTCTCTCTCATCGCTTTTAACCAGCCTCAACTTTCTTGGGCCTTCATTAACTCCCTCATTAATTCCGGTGAAATATTCAACTGTCCGATCTTCTCCGCCTTCCCAGCCAGCCCTTGAAAAGCCAGAGCAATGAGTTGATCAGGCTGCATATCCATACCGGCCAAACACTGAATAATATTGGGGTCTATACCCTGCAATGCCTTTAATACGGTGGCCAGTTCATATCCTTTGGCATCCGCCTCTGCCTTTGAATTCTCTACTTTTTCGGCAATAAGTTTCTTTCTCTTTCTTTCCAACTCAATTTGAAAATTCATCTGTTCTTCATTTAATTCATTCTTCTTCTGTTGCACAATGCGTTCCGCTTCCATCTGCGTCTCCCGGATTTGACGATTCTTATTTTCTACTGCAATGTCTGTATTTAATTCATTTTCTTTAATAGTCCGTTCCTGTTCGATGGCTGCATTTCGGCGCTCGTAAACAGCTTCATCCGCTTGCCGGAGTATCTCCTCCCTGGCCTGTGCTTCCAGAGCCCTGGCTGTTTCTTTATTCGGCTGGATCGCTAGAATAGTAAGACCCAAAATCTCAAGACCAAGCGACTTTATTTCTAGTTGGTTTAGTAATTCCCGACTTACGCTTTCCGCCAGTTTTTCACTGCCTTTTATTGCTTGCTGTAAAGTCATTTTGTCGATATTCTTTTTTGCTAAAACCTTAACTATGTTAATGACGCGTTGCTGCAATTTTCGCGGGTCCTCTGAAATATGATGACGTCTTGCCGAATCTAGAGTATAATTTAGAAGTTTACTAATCTTTTTGGGGTCGATAATTCTATAACTGACTTGCCCCTGAACGGTTACTGGTTGAAAATCCGCAGATAACTCTTCAAAGATAAACGGAACTTCCACACTACCCATCGGCACCATCACCAGTGATGTTGTTGGCGCGTAATAATAAAAACACAACCCTGCTCCCTCTTTAACAATCTTTCCTTTCTTGTACACTAAGACATAATCATTGGGTTGAAATTTAATAAATTTTACTCCAAACATAATAAAACCTCCTTGCTTACTTAACATTCTATGACAACCAGCAATTTTCTCAATTTCCATATATACTGAAATTTTAATATTAATATAATAAAAAATCAAGAAAATTGTTGTATGTAACCAATACTATCAATTCAAAACTATAAACACATCTTATCTTTAACTCCATCCATTTTCACCCGAAAATTTATCATCAACTATGTTCGTCTCTTCAGTAAAATAACTTTTTCTCCACCATCGCAGTCCAGATAGAGAAAAGCAGCCAATAGATATTTAGATCTTAATAGGAATATGGTTTTCTATTCTAATAATTACAATTTTTACCTATTTATGATATAATGCTAATTGTGATCACTGTTAATTTGAAAAGTCCTATGAACAGAATATCGCAATAACTCAATCTTTATAAAACTATGCCTAAAGAAGGGGTGATGAAATGGTTTATCTTATCGTGGGCACCATTCTCCTGGCGATCGCAGTACTAATTCTAATCATTAAAAATGTTCAAGATCGAATCAAAGTAATAACTCTGGCCATTTGCCTTGTTACTCTAACCTTTTCACTGGTTAGTTCCTATGGGCTCTTGTTTCAGCCGATTGACCCCCAAGGATTCAAACCCCTTTCTTTACTCAACCCCCAATTGATTTTCTTTTTTAATGTCCTCATTAAATTCTCAATCTTTTATTGGCTGGTGGCCATTGCCACCGGGATCATCGATCCCGAAAGAATTGCCAAGTATGGTGCGAAACTCCTGGGTTTAGAAGTGTATAGTGAATACGCAAAAAAAGCAAAAGAGATTGAGGATAATGCGGATAAAGCCGATCGGCAAATGGACTTAATCGTGGAGCTAAACCGCAATATCTTTGATTTTTTACTAAAACCATTTGAAGAAGGCATCGTCAAAGCTGAGCGCCAGGCGGACTTAGTCCGTGCCTTAGTGAAAGATATCCTAATCAAATCCTATGCTAATCACCAACAAGTGAAAATCCATGTTATTCCTTTGCATGAAAAAGGATTTCAGGTCCTTGGGGAAGAATTAACGGCTTATGTCAGACCTTTAACTCTGGAGAACAGAGCCTTGACCACTATCGAAGAGCGGACAATCGGAATTGGAATCATTCCCGGCTTGGAGGACTTGGGTACGGCAATCGTCATTGATACAAGCGCGGATAATTATGAAATTTCAGATGCGGAAATCTGCTCTGCCGGCTCTCTCTTCGTCTCGATTGCCACAGCCATTCATTGGGCTATTAGATCGAAGGATCATTAAGTCAAAATTTCAATTATTAAGTATAAACACTTCACAAATAGCAATATATAAATGGATGGATGTTACAGAAATTTGCAAATTTGTTACGATATTTATATAATATAGATGGAAAGTAATATTGCATAACGCGATCAAAGGGTGTGATTAGCTTGATTACGATCAAAAAAGGACAAAGCGTAGATTTCCGCGGACCGAAAGTTCCCTTCTATATTAAAGAAACCAAAGAAGCCGCTGGTGAATTGGCCAAAAATCTTGGACTTACCAAAAAACTTGATCTATCCAATGAGGTTTGCGCTACTGGTGATCCTGATCTAAACAATGACGCCGACACTAAAAAACAGGTAAAACAGGAAAAAGAGACTGCGATTCATCTCATTTGGTGGAATAAAATAAAAAAAGGTAGGAATGCTATTCACCAAGAGGGGTGATGGCATTTTGGCTCTTGGTTTTATTAAAAATTGTAATGCAAAAAAGTCCAGCTTGAATCTTCCAACTAAGTCCCGACCATTGCAGGAAATTAAAAGAATCGCCAAAGAGTTACAAAAGAAGAAGTAAATCAAGGATTTACCTGACACTGAACTACCCCCTGTCTACTTGACAGGGGGCGCTTCATAATGGGCAGTCTTTTTTATAAGAAATCCAAAAATACCATCTACTATAACTTTTACTAGCACTTCATTCTTTAGGCTTTCCCCTTCTTTCTTCAGTATCTACTCCTTAATGACCATCTTCACCCGGGAGCTTCTACCCCGGTCGTCTTGGCAGACTACTTG